>Ga0224554_1000927_pt1 | contig 21123 bp, 19 predicted proteins | sample 714S22024metaG_FD_180666 | JGI IMG/M metagenome (GOLD analysis project Ga0224554, IMG submission 180666) | Peat soil microbial communities from Stordalen Mire, Sweden - 717 S2 20-24 | ecosystem: Environmental > Terrestrial > Soil > Wetlands > Peat | place: Sweden: Norrbotten County, Stordalen...
AGCTATTTTGAGTTATGAACGTTTTGTGGCCTAACAAGGCGCCGGAGCCAACCGCCGTTGGCCGCCGCAGTTCCGCTGTCGCGGTTCACGCCCCGAGTCGGCGGTGGCTCAGCTTTCTACGTTAGGCCACATGAGTCACTTTGTTTTTTGCGGTGACATCGGTTGAAGTAGTTCGAGTTTGCGATGAGTGAGTCACGGATAGTTTGGATGGGTTTAGCTCGCGCCGGTTCGGCAGCGGCGGGCAAGTGCGGAGCCTTTTATGAGCAGACATTTTTGCGGGACTATTTTGAGTTATGACGCTGTTGTGGCCTAACAAGGCGCCGGAGCCAACCGCCGTTGGCCGCCGCAGTTCCGCTATCGCGGTTCACGCCGCGAGTCGGCGGTGGCTCAGCTTTTTTCGTTAGGCCACATCCGAATATGAACACACCAGCAGCACCAAAAACGACATCGTTCGCACACCGAGCAGCGACGCTTGGTTGGATTTGTCCCGTCATTAGCCTCATAATTTTCGCGCTTTTCATATTTGACCGGCATATTGTCGCACGAAAGATCATTCCGTTTTTTGTGGAGTTTGCACTTTTGCTCATCGCCGTTGGCTTGGTTTCCGGCATTGTGGCTTTGTTCGGCGTTTCCAAGCACGGCAAGAAAGGCATCCTCGTGCCAGCTATCGTTGGCATTGTTATTTGCGGATTATTGATTTTATTTTGTGTCATTGTGGCCTAACAAGTCGCCGGAGCCAACCGCCGTTGGCGCTTGCAGTTCCGCTGTCGCGGTTCACGTCGCGAGTCGGCGGTGGCTCAGCTTTTTTTCGTTAGGCGTTGAGCGCATATGAACAAGCGACTTATTCTTTATTTGACTTTGGTGGTGACGCTACTGGAGTGCATACTTTTGTATCTGCTTTGGTATTGCTTCGACCATTCCATCGCTGCCAAGCCGCCGAGCATCACACAGCTCGCGATGGGACACGCACTTCAAGTGCTGGCGTTTCCGATGACAGCAGCAGCAGTTTGGTCGGCGAAAGATCCGACACCTTTCGCTTTTGTTTCCATTATTTTTTACGCCGTGAGCGCTCTCGCTTGGGCGGTTGTTTTTGAGAGGTTACTTTGGTTGTTTAGGCGTTCCTCATCGCGACACTGAAGACATGAGTTTACTAACCGCAACGCCTAACAAGTCGCCGGAGCCAACCGCCGTTGGCGCTTGCAGTTCCGCTATCGCGGTTCACGTCGCGAGTCGGCGGTGGCTCAGCTTTTTTCGTTAGGCGGCAGCACACGTCACTATGAAAATACAACACATCATTCTGTTATTGTTGCTGGCAGGTGGCCACGTTGACCGCACGCGCGACGCCGTTGGGCGGCGAGCGTGATGGTTGGGGACACGAGTAGTATGACGATGATGCCTAACAAGTCGCCGGAGCCAACCGCCGTTGGCGCTTGCGGTTCCGCTGTCGCGGTTCACGTCGCGAGTCGGCGGTGGCTCAGCTTTTTTCGTTAGGCCACATTCGCGCACCATGAATCGACTACCGATTTCACCGAAGTATGACAGTGCGATTTTCGAGGCGGTCGCACTTCAGATTCTTTTGGGGCTTTTGGCTTATATGATTTTGGATGGCGGTGGCATTGCTCAGATTTGCGGCATTGCATTGATTGCGTTTTGGGGAGGCGCAGTGGTTTTGATTTGGCGGCATCCACAGTCTCCAAGCCGAGTGGATATTGAGTTGATTCGGTTCGGATATTTGCCGCTGATTATCATTTCGGGTTTTCTGTCAGGTTTCGTTTGGCATTTGAGAGGAGTTTTATGACCATGTGGCCTAACCAGTCGCCGGAGCCAACCGCCGTTGCCGCTGCGGTTGCAATCCACGCCGCGAGTCGGCGGTGGCTCAGCTTTTTTCGTTAGGCCACATCGAGCTTTTGGATTTTTATTGAGTCGGTTTCGTTGCGGAGCGATAGTTGGTTCGCAGGTTTTGGATGAGTAAGATTTCGGAAGTTAGTTTGGTTTTAGCTCGCGCTAGTTTGGTGCGGCGAGCAAGTTGCGAGTTTATAAGTTTATGAGCGTTTTGATTCGCCAATGTTTGTTTGGAAGAGACACGTTGATGTGGCCTAACAAGTCGCTGGAGCCAACCGACATCGCCATTTTCTTTTGTCCGAGAAGGTTTCCGTTATGCCACATCACAGATTGCCGGTGGCTCAGCTTTCTACGTTAGGCCACAAGAGTTACCAGGCGTGCTTCGTGGTTGATAGGTTTGGGTAGTTCGGGTTTGAGATGAGTAGGTCACCGACAGTTCGTTTAGGTTTAGCTCGCGCCGGTTCGGCAGCGGCGGGCAAGTGCGGAGCCGTCAGATAAACGAGCCGACATTTTTGCGGGACTATTTTGAGCTATGAACGTTTTGTGGCCTAACCAGTCGCCGGAGCCAACCGCCGTTGGCGCTTGCAGTTCCGCTGTCGCGGTTCACGCCGCGAGTCGGCGGTGGCTCAGCTTTCTACGTTAGGCGGCTATGGCTATTTTCATTTACATCATCCGAGCATTTGCATTATTGCGCTGCTGTTTTTCTAGTTCCTATCGCGCCAAAATGAAGGCACGCTGGAAGCAGATGCCGCAGCACCGAGTCATTATGGAGATTGGCACAGGTATTATTGGCCTCATGGCTGTCGGTGCGCTTATCGCCGTGATTATTATCAGTTCACAAAAATGACGCCGCCTAACCAGTCGCCGGAGCCAACCGCCGTTGCCGCTACGGTTGCAATCCACGCCGCGAGTCGGCGGTGGCTCAGCTTTCTACGTTAGGCAGACTTACGCCATGATAAAATCTTGTAAACATACTCGTTTGTCCATGGGCCTATTGCTGGGTTCACTAGTTTTTTTGGTGAGCGGCTGCGTGGACGTGAGCGACCAAGCCTTATCGGATTGGCGATGGAAGCAACAAGACCCCAGTTGGCAACGTCCCGGCGGTCCGGATGGAAGTCCACAATGGAGTATTTTAGGATTTCCCAAAGATCAACGCGAGCCATACACCAGTTGGCCATAAAGATTTTGCATTATGAACCGTCTGCCTAACAAGTCGCCGGAGCCAACCGCCGTTGGCGCTGTCAGTTCCGCTGTCGCGGTTCACGTCGCGAGTCGGCGGTGGCTCAGCTTTTTTCGTTAGGCGTCATTGAGCGATTAGCAATTTGCGGTGTCTTATGATTATATGAAGCGCATACTTACAGTCATATCGGTGGTCGCAGTCGTGGTGATAGCTATCTTCATCGCTCGGATTTTTCCTCGGTGGCTTCATGCCCGCGGCGGTCAAGCAGAGGCGGGATACACGCACGTCGCACTTGATGGCATTGCATTCGCATCCACCAATTACTTCCAGATTTATGGGAAGTGGCCGGCATCGCTTCGGGACTTTGCCCCAGATAGCCCTCAGAATCCGAAGCACGACGGATTTTTGACTTATGCGCGCACTTTCTCGCTTGCCACTGGAGACGGTTGGCAGCATCCGCTGATTTACAAGCCTTTCGACCCGTCAGTTGGTTACGGTAGTGTGATTAGCTATGGTCGAGATGGCCAGCCCGGTGGAGTTGGGCTTGATGCAGATGTTGAGGTTCATTTTGGAGAGACACATTGAAGATGCCGCCTAACAAGTCGCCGGAGCCAACCGCCGTTGGCGCTGGCCGTTCCGTTATCGCGGTTCGCGTCGCGAGTCGGCGGTGGCTCAGCTTTTTTCGTTAGGCGGCTTCGCGCGAACGACATTATGAAGGTTATTACCTATATCAATGCACACAAGGCACTCGTTATCCCGGTCGTGTTCGGTTTGATGTGGTTTTATCACAATTGGAGCACCGAAGCGTTCATCTACTTGAGCATCCACGGAACGTATTCTCTTCTGTGGCTGGTTAAGGAGGCGACTTACCCTGATCGTCGTTTTGACGCGCAGCAGCCATTATGGGTCGGCATTCCATTCATTTTTCTTCCACTTGCGGGTTATTATGTCTCGCCGTATCTGCTCATCAGCAGACATCTTTCCCTGCCGCCATACCTGTTTGGCATCGTCCTATTTCTGTTTACGAGCGGCATATTTCTTCACTACGTTGGGGACGCGCAGAAGTATTACACGCTCAAACTGAAGCAGGGATTGATTGAGGAAGGACTATTCAGCCGAACCAGGAATCCGAACTATCTGGGGGAGATTTTGATATACACCTCATTTGCTCTTATGTCGCTCCACTGGCTCCCATTCGTGATTTTAGCTTGTTGGTTTTTTGGTTTTTTCGTCAGGAATATGTTCAAGAAAGACCGATCTTTGTCTCGATATCCTCAGTTTGAGGCATACAAAAAACGGACGGGACTGTTATTTCCAAAGCTTTTTTAGATGATTGACCAGCCGCCTAACAAGTCGCCGGAGCCAACCGCCGTTGGCGCTGGCCGTTCCGCTGTCGCGGTTCACGTCGCGAGTCGGCGGTGGCTCAGCTTTTTTCGTTAGGCAGCATTACACGCTTATGATCTACACCACCACCATTCTATTGTTGGCCATTGCGGCGATTTTATTGTCTGTAACCTGCTACCCTTTTGGGCCTAACTCGTCAGCATTCAAATCAACACCACGTTTTTTGACCGCATATCGCTCGATTTTAGAATTTTACAAACGAACTGGAAACACCCTCCGTAAGAGCGGCATCGTCTGGAAATCATTTCGCCGGAATATGCCGCTCCTGACGGAGCTGAAAACATTTTGAATTTCGTTTCTACAAATATGCCGCGCTCACGGCGCTGGGCAAAATCCATTTTTGCCGCATTGACGCCAAACCGCCTTGCGCTTAATTTTCCAGCATGAGCACGGTTGCTGAAATCAAGGCGGCGATTCCCTCGCTGACGCTCGCAGAGCGCGCGGAGGTCGCCCGCTGTTTGAGCGAGTGGCAGGACGATAAAAACCAGCCACAAAGTGAAACGCCGCCGCGCGTCCGCGAAAAGTTGGCCGAAGCCGCGCAAGGCCGCTTTCAGCCGGGCGAACGCTCGAACATTTCCAAAATCCTCTCCTCGCTCAAATGAATCCCCGCTGGGATGAAAGCGAGTTTGTCTTCGGCGATTTGCAGACGGCGGCGCAGTTCATCCATCACGATAATCCATTCGCGGCGCGATTATTTTTGGAGGCGGCTTATGACACGTTTGAATTTCTCGCCGGCAATCCCGGCGTCGGTCGTCAGTGTGCGGATTTGGGATTTCCCGAAATTCGTTCGTGGCGCGTCGAAGGCTTTGGCCGTTATCTAATTTTCTACCGCGAATTGCCGGATCGAATTCAAATATGGCGGGTCTTGCATGGCTCACGCGATTTGCCCCAAACTCTCGGCGGACCATGAACCTGCTCGAAGTCAAAAATCTGAAGGTGCATTTTCCCGTGAAGCACGGGATGTTCAGCCGCGTCCGCGAATTCGTGAAGGCGGTGGACGACGTGAGCTTCAGCATCGTGCCGGGCGAAACGCTCGGCCTCGTCGGCGAAAGCGGTTGCGGCAAGACGACGCTCGGCCGCGCCATCGTCCGGCTCGTCGAACCGACGGCGGGGGAAATCTCGCTCGATGGCGAGGACATCTTGAAAATGAGCGGCGCGGAATTGCGCGCGCGGCGGCGAAAGTTCCAGATGATTTTCCAGGACCCTTACGGCTCGCTCAACCCGCGCATGACGGTTGAGCAAATTGTCGGTGAGGCGCTGGACATCCACAAACTGACCGACAGCAAATCCGCGCGACAGAAAAGAATTTTCGAACTGCTCAAGGACGTCGGCCTCGACGCGGTTTACGCGCAGCGTTATCCGCATGAATTTTCCGGCGGCCAACGTCAGCGCATCGGCATCGCGCGCGCGCTGGCGGTCGAGCCGGAGCTGATCATCTGCGACGAGCCGGTGAGCGCGCTGGATGTTTCGGTGCAGGCACAAATCATCAATCTGCTCCGCGATTTGCAGCAGCAGCGCGGCATCGCGTATCTCTTCATCGCGCACGATTTGGCGGTGGTCGAACACATCAGCCATCGCGTGATGGTGATGTATCTCGGCAAAATTGTGGAAACGGCGGACGCGAAAGCCATCATCCGCGACCCGCAGCATCCTTACACGCAGGCGCTGATTTCCGCCGTGCCGGAAGTGGATCCCGAAACGAAACGGAAGCGAATCATTTTGCCGGGCGATGTGCCGTCGCCGATTCACCCGCCGAGCGGCTGTCCGTTTCATCCGCGCTGTCCGATTGCGGAGACGAAATGTAAAACGGAAATTCCACCTTTGAGCGAAGTTTCAAAAAATCATTTTGCGTCGTGCCATTTCGCAGGAAAGAGGATTGACGCACGGGCGTAACCCGGTTCGCATGGGCGGCGTCTAATGCCGTGGTTGGTTACCGGCCAACCACGGCAGGTTGAACGGCGGCGGGCGCGGCCAGCGGTTGAAAATCATTATGGCCGACGGCGGAACCGTCCGTGATCAAGAGGCGATATTTGACACCAGGTTTGAGCGGCATCGGCTGCGCGCCCGGCACGGCGGTTTTCATGCCGCGAATGAGGTGGCCGTAGGTGAAAATGCCGCTGACCGGAACAGAATTTGTATCGGCAACCAGATGCCAGAGCGGGAGGCAGTTTTTGTTGGTCTGCCATTCGTCCAGCGCCACGACTTTGAGTTCCGTGAGCTTGTATGGCTGCTCTAATTTGAAATTGATCGGAACCAGCGCCGGACTGGCCGTGGGACTGGGATTAAGACTGGACAGACGATCCATAAAACCCGGCAACCCGGTGCGGTAGGTGCGGACGCGAGTGTTCATGGCGGCGCGGGAGTTGAAGCTTGCGATGTGTATGATCTTTGGCTTGAACCAGTTGGTGAAATAGACGACATAAATACCGGCAAGCACCAGCGCGACGGAAATGAGAAACCAGTTTTTTTTAGTCATAAAATTATTGAATGTGACAGGCACACGACCTGTTTAATCTATATGTCCAGACGCGCGCTTGGAATGAATGGTTATGAAAATATCAAACAATAAAAAATTGGACAGCCTGAAGACGGCGGCGTTCACGCTGATCGAGCTGCTCGTTGTCATCGCCATCATCGCGATTCTGGCGGCGATGCTGCTGCCCGCGCTGGGCAAGGCGAAGGGAACAGCTCAACGCATCGGCTGCCTCAGCAATATGCGGCAGTTAAGCCTGGCCGCGCATATGTATGTGGACGAAAATCAAGGTCTTTATCCGGACCGCAATGAAAACAACAGCTGGCCGAACAAGCTTTATCAATATTACGGGGGAAACGTAAAGGTGCTGTTTTGTTTGAGTGAACCCACCAACTCGCCCGCCACCGGTGGCGGTGCCATCCAGACCAACAACATCCCTGGTGACATTGCACCGCGCAGCTACATCATCAACGGCTGGAACGATTATATGGTGAGCAATAATCCAACTGGAAATGCAAATGGAGATACTAGCGGAATGGATCCAGGAGACAGCATGAAGGAATTGGGCATCAAATATTCCAGCGACACCATTGTTTTTGGCGAAAAAAACAGCACCAATGTTGATTTCTACATGGACTTGCTTGAACGCACTGGCCAAAATGTTGGCAACGATGTCGTCGGCATTTTGGAAGAAAGCCGTCACGACAGCCATGGGGATGACACCGATTCTGGCGGCTCAAATTACGCCTTTGCCGACGGCAGCGCGAGATTTATGCGGGTCTACACGTCCCGGTATCCGTTGAATCTCTGGGCAGTCACCGATGCAGACAGGAGTTTCTTCGCCTACACGCCATCAAATTAGTCCGTCGGCGTTCAATCCGGCCGGGCAAATCAATTTCCATCTGGAGAATTTCAATTCCGCCCGGAATTTTCGCGCCAGCGGCCTTTGAAAATTTTACCCGCGTTGCTCCGTAGAAACCATTTCATTAACACCGCGTTTTAACGCGGTGAACCACGAACGCGCCCGAAAAAAAAACCGTTTAAACGGTTTTTCCCTTCGCGCACCTTTCACACCCGGCTGAAGCCGGGTGTTAATGAGAAGTTTTCTACAAAGCATGCCCGCGTCAATTCGTGAAATTCCTGCCGGACAAATCAGTGTTTCATCCGTGCCGGTCTGCGGCTAAAATTTCGCCTGCATGGAACCGCCGCGCACCCAAAACGATCCGCTCACGCCGTCCCAACGGCGGGCCGTCGCCGCGCGCGGCAACATTCTCGTCATGGCCGGTGCCGGCACCGGCAAAACCAGGACATTGATTGCCCGCTGCCTCGACTGTCTCGACCGCGAACGCGCCTCGCTCGACGAGTTGCTCATCGTCACCTTCACCGAGGCCGCCGCCGCCGAACTGCGCCAGCGCCTCCGCCGCGCGATTGAAGAACACGCGGTGGCAACTGAATCCATCAACTCTCAACCTTCAACTCTCAACTTTTGGCACAGCCAGCTTGCGCTCTTCGCCATCGCGCCCATCGGCACGCTCCACAGCTTCTGCCTGCGCCTGGTGCGCGAACATTTTTACGAACTCGGCCTCGACCCGCAGCTCGCCATCCTCGACGAAGGCGAAGCCCGCCAGCTCGCCGCCGAATCGCTGGACGGACAATTCCAGTCGCATTACGCCGGCGAAGATGAATTTTCCCGCGCCGTCCAAAACCTGGTCCAAGTCCACGGCGGCGGCCGCGACGAAAAAATCCGCGCGCTCATTTTGCGGCTGCACCATTATTCGCAAACCCGCCCCGACGCCGCCGGCTGGCTCGCGGGGCAAATCCAGAAATTCTCCGCCACCGAACCCGCCGAGTGGCAACACTGGCTGCTTGCCGCCATTGCCGGCTGGCGCGACGAATGGCTGCCAGTTCTGGACAACTTGAAAAGCGGAAACGAGAAAGCCGCTGAATTGGCGGGCATTTTTCAACGTCTGCCAAAAACGTTCACGCGCGAACTCGCGGCGGAAGTTCTGGAACAAATCCTTTCCGCCGACGGCAACTGGCCGGCGAAGCGCAAAACCGTTTTGCGCCAGCCGCTTGAGGATTTGTTCGACGAAGCCGCGTTTCTCGCCGCGCTCGCGCCAGTCAAAGACGGCGGCGATCCGCTCGCGGAAGACTGGGGCTGGGTTCGCGGCCAAATGGAAGCCTTGCTGCGGCTCGCGCAGGAATTTGACCGGCAATTTTCCGAACGCAAGCGCGCCGAAGGCGTTTTGGATTTTCACGACCTCGAACAGTTCGCGCTGAAGCTGCTCTGGGATTTTTCCGCAAACAAACCGGCGATGGTGGCCGACATCTGGCGCAAAAAATTGCGCTTCGTGTTCGTGGACGAGTATCAGGACATCAACGCCGCACAAGATAAAATCATCACCGCGCTTTCGCGCGATGGTGCGGACGCCAACCGTTTTCTCGTGGGCGACGTGAAGCAGAGCATCTACCGCTTCCGCCTCGCCAACCCGAAAATTTTCCGCGACTACTCGAAAAACTGGCGCGGGAAAACTGGCGAAGCCATTCCGCTGTCGGAAAATTTCCGCAGCCGCGAAGGTTTGTTGAATTTTACGAATTCCATTTTCAGCCTGTTGATGCGCGAAGAAATTGGCGGCGTGGCCTACGATGCGGACGCGCAGTTGAAATTCGGCGCGCCAGAAAAACGCGCGGAACTTGGCAGCGCCACAAATCCTGCGCCGCGCGTGGAGCTTTTGTTGCGCCTGAAGAAAAAGGCCGGCGAAGCTTCCGATGGCGGCGACGATCTGGCTGACCTTGAAGAATCGGCGAAGGAAGCGCGGCTGGTTGCCTCGCACCTGAAAAAACTCATCGCCGGGGCGCATGAAATCTGGGACGAAAAAATGAATTCATTCCGCCCCGCACAGTTCGGCGACATGGCGGTGCTGTTGCGTTCGCCGCGCGGCAAGGCGGAAATTTACGCGAAGGAATTTGAGCGCGCCGGCGTGCCGCTGTCCGTGGCGCGCGGCGGATTTTACGACAGCAGCGAGATTCTCGACCTCTTGAGCCTGCTGCAATTGCTGGACAATCCGTTGCAGGACGTGCCGTGCATTGCGGTGTTGCGCTCGCCGCTCGCCGGCCTGTCGCTGGATGAACTGGCGGAAATCCGGCTCGCGGCGAAGGACAAACATTTTTGGACGGCACTTGCCAGAAGTCAGAAGCCGGAAGCCGGAAGTCAGAATGAAGCGGCGGCGAAAGTTTCAAAATTTCTCGAACGGTTTTCGTGCTGGCGAAAGCTGGCGAAACAAAACTCGCTTTCGGAATGCCTGGAGGCGGTGCTGGCGGAGACGCTTTACGCGGACTGGCTGCGGGCGCAGCCGCGCGGCGCGCAGCGGGCCGCGAACATTGAACGATTTCTAAATCTGGCGCAGGCGTTCGACCAGTTTCAGCGGCAGGGACTTTTTCGCTTTTTGAAATTCATCGAGGCGCAGCAGGCGGCGGAGGCCGAGCCGGACGTTCCCGCCGTGGTGGCGGAAAATGCCGTGCGCCTGATGAGCATTCATCAAAGCAAAGGTTTGGAATTTCCGGTCGTCGTCCTGCCCGATCTTTCCAAAAAATTCAACGAGCAGGATCTGCACGCGGAAATTATTTTCGACGGGGAATTCGGGCTTGGTCCGAAAGTCAAACCGCCAACGAGCGGGCGGCGTTATTCCAGTTTGCCGCACTGGCTCGCCCGGCGGCGGCAGCGACGCGAGCTGCGCGGCGAGGAGTTGCGGCTGCTTTACGTCGCGCTGACGCGGGCGCGGGACACGCTGGTTTTGTCGGCAACGCTGACGGAGAAAAAATGGGAAACGCTGTGGACACGGCCGGAACCGGTCACGACGCAAAGAATTGCGAGTGCCAGCAGTTTTGCCGACTGGCTGGGGCTTTGGTTTTCAGTCCAAAGTCCCGTGCGAGGAGAATTGCCGCATTTAAGCTGGCGGCTGGTGGAAGACGCGGAATTCGCGGATCCGGACAAAGCGGAAAGCGAAAAGCGGAAAGCGGAAACTGAACTGCCCGCGCTCGAGGGGGCGATGGCGGAAAAACTGCGCGCGGTTTTGAACTGGGAATATCCGAATCAAGCCGCCACGGAACGCAAGGCAAAGGCGTCGGTCACGGAACTGCGGCGCACGGCGGAGGAACCGGATGACGAGGCGGATCCGGTTTTCATACGACCACAATTCCCGGCGAAAAAGCGGAAAGCGGAAAGCGGAAAGCGGAAATTCAGCGCGGCGGAGACGGGCACGGCGCATCACAAATTTCTCCAGCATTTTGCGCTGGAAAAAACCGGCGCGCTGGCGGCGGAAGCGGAGCGGCTGGTGCGGGAAAATTATTTGTCGCCGGACGAGGGCGTGGTTTTGGATTTGCCGGCGCTGGCGGCGTTTTGGAATTCAGAGCTGGGCCAAAAAATCCGGGCAAACGCGGAAAACGTGCGGCGCGAGCTGCCGTTCACCGCGCGGTTCAGCCCGGCGGAAATTGGGGAAATTACCGGCAAACAAACAGACGCCACACTTGCGGATGAGTTCGTCGTGGTTCAAGGCGTCGCTGATTTGGTCGTGCTGCTGCCGCAGGAAATCTGGCTGGTGGATTTCAAGACGGACGAAGTTCGCGCGGGCGAACTGCCGGAGAAAATTAAAATTTACTCGCCGCAATTGAAACTTTACGCGAGCGCGCTGGCAAAAATTTATTCGCGGCCGATCACCCATTGCTGGCTGCACTTTTTATCGGCGCAGAAGACGATTAAAATTTAATCCGGCGTCACAACGGAGGTTCACCGCCCGCATTTTCATGGGCGAGCTGCTGGACGGGCGCGGATTCTGCGACGGGCGCCGGTTTGGCGGCGGCCGCGTTCGCATCGCGCAGGCGCACGAGCGCGGGGCGCAGCAGTTTTCCCTGGAACGTGTAGCCAACGCCGACGGTTTCGGCGACGACCGCGCCGTCCGCCGGTTTTTCCTTGCCGCCCGCGACCTGATGGCGCTCGGCGTTGAATTTTTCATCCGGCTCGGCGACGAACGGCGTCAGGCCGATCCGCCGCGCGGTGCCGCGGCAGGCGTTCTGGAAATTCGCAATCGGCTCGGCGAACTTCGGGTCGCCGGTGCGGACGGCGGCGGTGTGCAGCGCGAAAATGTTGTCGAGGATGCGCACGAGGACTTGCAGCCATTCGGTCTCGGCGCGGTGCATTTTTTCCACCTCCAGCCGCAGCGTGGCTTTTTCGCTGTCGTTCATCTTCTGCATGAACTCGTTGAACTGCCGGACTTCCTCGGCCATCTTGTCGGCGATCTGTTTCGCGGCGGCGGACGTTTTTCCGGCGTCGGCCTGGAGCGCTTCCTGGATGTTTTCCCAGCGGTTGGTGACGGCGTTGATCTGGGCGGAAAGCGTGTCGAGCTTCTGGATTTTTTCCGAGACCGCGCCGAGGGCGTTGACTTCAAGCGCTTTTCCCATCGCGCGATAGTCGAGATAAAACGGGATCAAACTCAACACCGCGCCGAACGCGACGCACGCGGCGGCGATCTCCCAGTGATGGACGGATTGCGGCGCGCGCAGGATGAAAAAATATGCAAAGCCGAACAGCAGCGCGTCGGCCAGAAAAAACGGCCACTTCGGAACTTTCCAATTCGTCACGTCATTTGCTTCATTCATCATGGCAAGTTTTGCGGAAATGCGCGGCAAAGGCAATTCGCTTTCTCCTCGACTAAAAGCGTCCGCGCCAAAATCATGCGCGCGTGCCAACGTGCGTGATTTTCAATCCGGCGGCGCGCGGCGAAAAAGCGCGGCGTTTCCGGCGTCAGCTTGACGCCGTCGGCGCGCAGTTCGCGTTCAAGGCCACGGCCGCGCCGGGCGACGCGCGCCGGCTCGCGGCGGAGGCCGTGCGCGACGGATTTGACTTGATCGTGGCCGCCGGCGGCGACGGCACGGTGAACGAAGTGCTGAACGGCCTCGGCGACGCGCCGGACGGTTTCGCCCGCGCGCGGCTCGGCGTGCTGCCGCTCGGCACGGTGAATGTCTTTGCGCGAGAACTGAAAATTCCATTGAAAGCCGGGCGCGCATGGGAGGTTTTGAAAAACGGGCGTGAAATTAAAATTGATTTGCCGCGCGCGGAATTTTCCGACGACGGAGTTTTGCAGAAAAGATATTTCTGCCAGCTCGCGGGCGCGGGCCTGGACGCGCGCGCGATTGAACTCGTGGACTGGCGGCACAAAAAACAGATCGGGCCGCTTGCCTACGTCATCGCCGGGTTGAAGGCGTTGCGCGAAAAAAAACCGCAGATCACCGTGCGCGCGGATGGGCAAAGCGCGGCGGGCGAACTCGTGCTGGTCGGCAACGGGCGGTTTTACGGCGGGTCGCTCGCGTTGCTGCCGCTGGCGGATTTGCGCGACGGGCGGCTGGACATCTGCGTGCTGCCGCGCGCGGACTGGCGGACGTTGCTGCGCTGCGCGCCGGGACTGCTGCTGCGCGGAAAATTGCCGGCAAACGCCGCGCAACATTTGAGCGCGGAAAAATTTGAACTGACGAGCGATTCGGCGGCGGCGTTTGAACTGGACGGCGAATGGGCGGGAAAACTGCCCGCGACATTTTCCATCGAGCGTGAAAAGCTGCGCGTGGTGGTGCCGCAGGCTTGAATTTTAGTTGCCCGCGCTCGTGGCGCAGGTATTGCAGAAAACCTTCGACAAGGGTTTGCCGAAGGCGCAAAGCCGCGCTAAAATTGGTTTGATTTGAACCATTTGAGAAACTGTCCAAATTTCCATAGAGCACGATCAAGATCGCGTGGCTGTGCCTGCGTAATTTTATTATTCAACTCGTTGTAAAATGGCAAATAATCCTCAAGGTAAATTTTGGTTTTCTGTTTCTTTGATGGTGGTATTTCCTCACTTGTTCCAGTTTGAATAAATCGCATGGCGCGGTAAACGTGTTGGTCGAATATGGGAATTTCAGAATTCCAAATGTGGAGAAAAAATATATTCCAAATTGCCTCACCCGTTCCAAATCGGTCAAGCCATTCTTTAGCGGATGTATTTTTGGGTAGCGTTTCAAGATCGGCAATGCGCGAAATATAATTTTTCTTCACCGAAATTTCTTTTAATTTCGACAGCTTACCTCCGTTCTTCCAAATAAAAAGCTGCATCACCTGCTCTGCGGCAAGGGGTTGATTTATGTTTTCGGTGTATAATTTTTCATTGGTATCATCATAAACTCCCGACCAATATTTCACGAAATTCTCCAAGCTTGTTTGTTGGGGTATCGAAAAATTCATAGCTCAGATTACAGTTTTTTGCCCGTCAGTTTTTCATACGCCTCCAAATACTTCGCGCTGGTTTTGGCGACGACGTCGTCCGGCAGTTTCGGGCCGGGCGGGGTTTTGTTCCAGGCGAAGATTGATGGTCCTAAATGCCCACGCCTTCCAGCTCCACATGCCGCATGGTCTCGCGTCCGCCGAAACGCTTTTGGGCGTCAAGAATTTCCAGCCCGGCCAGCCGGCCTTCGCTGTCGTAATCAGCGGCGATGCCTTCGGCCAGATGTTTGGTGGTGACGGTGGCGTCGCGGAACGTGATGCTCAAGGCGTCCACTTCGGCATCATAGCTGATTTTCATAATGGATCAAAAGTAGTATGTATAAATGGTTATCACAACTATTTCTTCCGCCTCGTCCACGAACACAGGGCGAACCTGCCGTGTCGCGTAAATTTTGCCGTTCCAGTTTTGACCGAACGGAAAATCTTTGCGGCAATCCAACCGGCCAAGTTCCGCCGCGCCCCAAACGCAGGTGCGGATGGCCGCTTCAACTTCCGCCACCGTGAAACCGCGCGAAACGGAATAGCCCAAGGCGTGTTTGGAAAGCCGGATGGGTTTCACAATTTCTTCCCCGTCAGCTTTTCATAAGCCTCCAAATACTTCGCGCTGGTTTTGGCGACGACATCCTCCGGCAGTTTCGGGCCGGGCGGGGTTTTGTCCCACGCCAGCGTTTCGAGATAGTCGCGGACGAATTGCTTGTCGAAGCTCGGCTGGCCGCGACCGGGCGCGTATTGGTCGGCGGGCCAGAAGCGCGAGGAATCCGGCGTCAACACTTCATCAATCAAAATCAGTTTGCCCTCGAACAAACCGAACTCGAATTTCGTGTCGGCGATGATGATGCCGCGCTGCCGGGCGTAATCGCGTCCGGCCTGGTAAATTTTCAGACTCAAGTCGCGCGCCTGCGTGGCGAGTTCCGCACCGACAATTTTTTGCGCCTCTTCAAATGAAATATTTTCGTCGTGGCCGGCTTCCGCTTTTGTTGACGGCGTAAAAATCGCTTCAGGCAATTCCGCAGATTCGGTCAGGCCGGCGGGCAATTTTATTCCGCAAACGGTCTGCGATTTTTTGTATTCCTTCCAGCCGCTGCCGGAAAGATAGCCGCGCACGATGCACTCGATGGCGAGCGGCTTGGCTTTTTTCACGATCATGCTGCGGCGCGCAAGCTGGGCGGCGAACGGCTGCAAATTTTTTGGCAACGGATCGTTCGCCTTGGCGAGCAGATGATTCGGCACGAGCGCGGAAAATTTCTCAAACCAGAAATGCGAGATTTGTGTGAGCACCGCGCCTTTGCGCGGAATGCCGTTGGGCATGATCACGTCGAAGGCGGAAATGCGGTCGCTGGCGACGAGCAGGAAGCGGTCGCCGAGGTCAAAGACTTCGCGCACCTTGCCGGAGCGGACTTTTTTGATGCCGGGCAGATCGAGTTGTAAAATTGGTTCATTCATGGCGCAAAAAATAATATCCAACGTCCAAAGTTCAAAGCCCAAAGTCGTTTGGCCGTTCATTTTCCAAAGTCCTGCCTCGACACACGCAATCGTGTTTGGCACTGATAAATCCATGCGTCTGTCATCCAGCCAAAAATGAAGCGTGAATCTGCCATCCTGCTCGGCGGCTGGCTGATGCTGGCGGCATTCATTTTCGGCATGGGCTGGCAAAACCTTTCGGCACCGGGCCTATATTATGACGAAGCCATTTACGGTGGCCTGGCGAAAGACTTCGTGACCGGCCAGGTTCCCGGCGACCATATGGCGGGTGTTCTGACCGCGAAAATCTCCGGCGCGCAATTTCCCATATTTGTGCAGCCGTATCTCGGCGCGCTGAAATGCTGGCTGCTCATCCCGATTTTCAAAATTTTCGGTTCGACGCTGGCGGTGCTGCGCGCCGCGAATCTTTTTTTCTGCACCACGTCGCTGCTCATTTTCATGCTGTGGACTTGGCGGCTGCTTGGTTTGGTCGCGGCGCTGCTCGCCGGATTGCTGCTGGCGTTCGACCCGGCGTTCTTTTTTCTCGGCTCGCTGGACTGGGGTTCGGTGCTGCCCAGTTTCCTGTGCCGGTCCGCCGGGGTTTTTTTAGTGCTGCTGGCGTGGCGGCGGCAATCGGCTTGCCGGGCTTTGCTCGCCGGTTTTGTGCTCGGCCTCGGTTTTTTTAATAAAATTGATTTTGGCGTTTTGCTCGCCGGAACCGCGCTGGCGGCGGCGTGTGTTTGGGGAAAGTCAATTGTTGTTTTCTGCCGCAGCCGTCCGAAAATCATCTTGTCGGCGGCGCTGGGGTTTTTGATCGGCGCGGGGCCGGTGATGGCGTTGTTCCGCGAAATTTTCAACGCGGTCTTTTCCAAAGACGCGCCGGCCAATCCCGGCGAGCTGACCGAGAAAATTCACGCGTGGCTTGCCATGTTTGACGGCTCGTATTTTTACCGGCTGATGGATGTCGGCGGTGTGTTTGAAAAAATGTATGAAGCGCCGTCGCCGGTCTGGACGCCATTCGGAATCGTCGTTCTCACAGCTGTTTTGATTTTGATTGCCGACATAATTTTTTCCGCGAAGGAAAATCCTGCGCGCCGGACGAAGATTTTTCTGCTGCTGTCCGGCGCGTTTGTGACGCTGGGCGTTTTGATTTTGCCGGGCGCGGTGCGGATTCATCACACAACGCTGGTTTATCCGTTTCCGCATTTGATCATCGCCACCGCAGCGGTGGCTTTATGGAATCGCCAGTGGAAAATTATCCGCCGCCAGCGATTCGTGCGCGGTCTGCTGATCGCGGTTCTGATGTTTCTCGCGCTTGGCGAATTTCACGCCATCAGCCGCACGGAGCGGCTCATCCGCCACACCGGCGGACGCGGCTGGTGGAGCAATGCGCTGGTGAAATTCGCCGGGGAAAACAAAAACCGCCCCGGCCTCGTCATCGTCAGCCTCGACTGGGGGTTCAACGAGCAACTGGAATTTCTCGCCGATGGCCCGCGACTGGAGGAACCTGTCTGGAAAATCGCCCGCGGCGCGCAAGTGGAATTGCCGCGCGACACGAACCACATTTACCTCGCACATCCGCCGGAGTTCAGCCTCTCGCCGCTTGGCGCGCAGTTCATGCAAGAAAATAAAAATGCCGTCGTCCAGCCGTGGCGCGACGGGCAGGGGCAGATTGTTTTTTATTCGATTAGTTTTCCCACGCCGTAAATCGCGTCACGCCGCCGCGCGTTCCACCAGCTTGACCGACAGCGGAATGTTTCCCTGCGATTTGTCGTCGAGCCGCACATCCACGGAATACAGTCCCGCCTCGTTGAATTTCAACTGCTGGATGTTGACGATGAAATTGCGCGTGAGAAAATGCACGTCGTCCGGCAGCGTGACCGTCACGGGGATTTCGATGGACGGCATGATGGCGCGGCCGTCGGCGTTGACGAAGTTCAGCTTCAATTTGCGCTCGCCCTCGTCGCCGGACATGAAGGTGAAGCGCAGCGCGACGGCGCATTGCGGATGCACGGCGGGCATCTGCGGCGCGAAGATGGTGTCGAACGCGCCGAGGAGGTTGAGCTTGCCGTTGTCCTCGTTCGCCGCGTCGCACAGGACGGCCACTTGAATGTTCATGCGGAAAATTAAGCCACGAATTTCACGGATTGGCACGAATTAATTTTCGGGAATTGGAAAATGATGAAGCTTATTTCTCCTTGCGTTCTAAACTGCAAGTCATCTAGCTTCATGCTGTTCAAATGATAAATTTTACAATTTTTTGGATGCTTGTCTGGCTGGCGGTTTTGGCTGATACGTTATCGCGGGAAAATCTCGATCCGATTACCAGGCTCACCTGGGTCGTCGCCATCATTTTAGTTCAAGTTTTCGTAATCATGCTTTATTGGGTGGTCAAGGATTCGTCCAAAACGCGGCGAGAATCGTCAAGTCCGCCCGCGCCTGAATCTGGATTGGCGAAAGATTACCAAGATGAAAAATACCGGAATCAGCCGACCGTGTGCATCACCTGCAAAACCGCAATTCCAGCAGGCGCGACGGCGTGTCCGAAATGCGGCTGGTCTTATTTAAGCGGCAGCTAAACTTGAGATTCAGCCGTCAGACTTGACCGCGCTTCCAGAAACTTTTTCAATTCTTCTGCCGCCTTGCCGCCGAAACCGGGAACGGCGGCGATTTGTTCCAGCGTCGCGGTTTTGAGTCGCTGCACCGAGCCGAATTTTTTCAGCAACGCCGATTTGCGCCGCTCGCCGATGCCGGGAAATTCATCCAGCACGCTCTCGGAAATTTTCTTGAGCCGGAGCTGCGCGTTGTAGCTGTTCGCCACGCGATGACATTCGTCGCGCAACCGCTGCAACAATTTCACCGCCGGATGATTCAGGCCCAGCCGCAGCGGCTCGCTTTTCTCCGGCAGATAAATTTCCTCAAACTCCTTCGCCAGCCCGATGACGGGAATTTTTTCGAGTCCGAGTTTTTTCAATTCGGCAACCGCCATGCCCAATTGTCCCTTGCCGCCGTCAATCAAAATCAAATCAGGCAGCGTAGGGCAGGCGTCGCGCCTGTCTCCATTTTCTTTTGAAGTTTGAGACCGGCGCGACGCCTGTTCTACGCTTTTGACAGGAATTCCTTTGCGAACTTTCTGGCTCGTTTCATTCACCAGCTTTTGCAATTCCTGCGGAATGGCCTCGCCGCCTTCGTCTTTGGACTTTGGGCTTCGGACTTTGGACTCATTCAGCAAACGTGAATAACGCCGCCGCACCACTTCCGCGATGCTGGCAAAATCGTCCTGTCCCTCGACGGTTTTGATTTTGAACCGGCGGTAATTCGCGCGGTCGGGCCGGCCATTTTTGAAACTTACCAGCGACGCGACGGCGAACGTGCCGCTGATGTTGGAAATATCAAACCCTTCAATCCGCATTGGCGGCGCGGGCAAATCCAAAACTTTCGCAAGCTCGACCAGATCATTTTGCGGATTGATTGATAGCGGCAAATTGTAAGGCACCCGCGCGAACTTTTCCGTTTTCTTCCAAGTGTCGTTCAGATCGCGGAGGAGGTCGCGCAAGTCGGCGGCCTTCTCGAAATCATGCGATGCGGCGGCTTTTTTCATTTCCACTTCAAGTTGCGATTGCATTTCGCGGCACTGGCCTTCGAGAAAATTGCACGCGGCCTTGACCTGTTCCAAATACTGTTCACGCGAAACATTTTCAACGCACGGCGCGGTGCAGTGTTTCAGATGGGCGTAAAGGCAATGTTTGTAATCCGCCGCACCCGGCGTGAACACGCGGCAGCCGCGCAGATTAAATTGTTTCCGCGCCAGCGCGACGGTGTTGCGCAGGCCGACGGAATTCACGAACGGCCCGAAATAGCGAGCGCCGTCGTCTTTCTTGAAGCGCGTGAAGGTGAAGTTTGGAATCGGGTCGTTCAAATTCACTTTCAACATCAAATATCGTTTGTCGTCGCGGAACATGATGTTGAAGCGCGGCTTGAAATCCTTAATCAGCTTGCTTTCGAGCAGCAGCGCCTCCGGTTCGCTGCGGACGATGTGCACGTCAAAATCACAAATCGCCTCGACGAGCGCGTTGAATTTCAAATCCCAGCCGTTGCGCCGGCTGGATTGAAAATACTGGCTGACGCGCTTGCGCAGGTTCAGCGCCTTGCCGACGTAGATGACCGTGCCGAACCGGTCCTTGTGCAGATACACGCCGGGCTTGTGCGGCACGGCGTTCAATTTTTTGCGGATGGCTTCAGAGACTGGCACGCGGAGAATTTCCACGCAAAGGCGCAAAGACGCAAAGAATTTTTAACCGTTGAATGGTTAAATTGTTGAATCGTTGAACCGGAGGGCGCGGTGGAAATTTCCGATTCAACAATTCAACGCTTCAACAAATCACGTTTTTTTCTTCAAATGCCGGTGGACGAAAAAATAATAAAGCCCGCCGAACACCAGCGCTGCGCCGCCAACCCAAACCGTGATGTGGCGGCCTTCGTCCTGTCCCATTTTCACGCCGACATAGCAAAGCACCGAGCACCAGATCAGCGCGCCGAGAATCGTGAAGATGGAAAATTTTGCGTAGTCGAATTTCGCGATGCCGGTGGGAATGCCGACCAGTTGCCGCGCGCCGGGCAGCATCCGCGCGACGAGCACGCCCATCGCGCCGTAGTGCGACATCCATTGCTCGGCCTTTTCCAGTTTCGCCGCCGGAAAGAAAAACAATTTTCCGTAACGCAACACCAGCGGCCGGCCGGCGGCGCGCACCAGCCAATACATCGCCGACGCGCCGAGCCACGAGCCAAACGCGCCGGCGAGGACGACGCCGGTTTCCGCCGGCCAGCCGGACAAGTGGAATTGAAAAAGATTTAATCCATCCGTCCATGCCAGATGCGCGGCGGGCGGGATGATGAATTCGCTCGGCAGCGGCAGGAATGAACCTTCCAAAGCCATCAAGAGCGCGACGAGGGCGAAGCCGCCGGTTTTGAGCGCGCCGAGATACCACGCGATGAGCGGCTGGAAAAAAGTTTTTAGCATCGGGTGCTTGTTATAGCGGAAAATCAAAACAGGGCAATCCGCGAATTGCGCGGCGGTTCATGACGAAACCCCGCTGTTCTCGTCGGGCATCACCACGGTGTGCTTTGGTAGTGGCGGAACAGCGGCGGGCGACAGGCTGGCCTGCGCGCGGTTGACGAGCGCGAGCATGGTGATGGCGGACGCGGCCTGTTTTTCCGCCGCCTCAATCCGGGCGAATTCACCGAAAATTTCCGCGCGCACGGGCTCGTCGCGCGACGGCAGTTCCTGTCCGCCGCCCGTCCGCATGGCGTGCAGAATGTGGTAGGCCGTGATCATGTCGAGCGGACGCGCGGGTGCATAGCCGTTTTCATGGCCGGCAATTTCGACGACCAGCCGCGCGGCGAGAAGCGTCTGCAAAACCTGCTGCACGAGCTTCGTGGGAATTCCCACGAAGCTCG
>Ga0224554_1000929_pt1 | contig 21092 bp, 21 predicted proteins | sample 714S22024metaG_FD_180666 | JGI IMG/M metagenome (GOLD analysis project Ga0224554, IMG submission 180666) | Peat soil microbial communities from Stordalen Mire, Sweden - 717 S2 20-24 | ecosystem: Environmental > Terrestrial > Soil > Wetlands > Peat | place: Sweden: Norrbotten County, Stordalen...
TATCTCTCCAGTCATCACCCATCGATTCGCCTACCACGACTTCGAGCAGGGATTTGAAGCGATGATTTCAGGCCAGACGGGCAAGGTGGTTCTGGACTGGACCAGCCTTGCTTAAGCTGATCCCTCATCGGCAACGCGGATCCATTTTGAAGCCCTGGGGAGCAATCCCCGCCGTCCCGCATCCACGCTTCCTGCAACCCGTTTGACCCAAAATGGCCCACTCCGCCCGGATTGGGCAATGCACGCGCCCGTAATATGCTTTTGGCCGTTTTTTCATCCTTTTGCCCGCCCACCCGGGCTTATCTTGGGAGCATCTTATCCAACAAGAAACTCCCCGTCTCCACGGGGAACGAGGGACAATGCCCGACACTCCAGCCGTAAAGCTCTCGCATTTTGGATCGCAAAAAGGCCAGAGAACCGACCTCGGCGCCGAGGCGCTCGCCCAGTCGTTTCTCGATAACCTGCTCTTTGTCCAGGGCCGGTCCACCGAGCGCGCCACGGTCAACGACCTCTACATGGCTCTGGCCCACACCGTCCGCGACCGCCTCGTCGAGCGCTGGATCTCCACCGTCAAGAACTACCGGGCCCAGGATGTCCGCGTCGTCTGTTACCTCTCGGCCGAGTTCCTCACCGGCCCCCATCTGGCCAACAACCTGATCAACCTCGGCATCTACGACGAAACCGAGCAGGCCATGCGCCAGCTGGGCATCGATCTCAACGTCCTCATCGAGCAGGAAGAAGAGCCCGGCCTCGGCAACGGCGGACTGGGCCGCCTGGCCTCCTGCTTCATGGATTCCCTCGCCACCCTCGACATTCCCGCCATCGGCTACGGCATTCGCTACGAATATGGAATCTTCGACCAGCAGATCCGCGACGGATGGCAGGTGGAGTCCACGGACAAGTGGCTGCGACTGGGCAATCCGTGGTCCCTGGAACGTCCCGAAGATGCATTCGACGTAAAGCTGGGCGGCCGCACCGAGTCGCACACCGACGGCAAGGGCCGCATCCGGGTCACCTGGATTCCCGAGCGTGTTATCCGCGGCATCCCCCACGACACGCCCATTCTCGGCTATCGCACCAACACCGCCAACACCATGCGCCTGTGGTCCGCCCAAGCCGTCGAATCCTTCGACTTTGAAACCTTCAACCACGGCGACTTCTTCGGCGCCGTGGCCGACAAGGTCTCTTCTGAAAACATCTCCAAGATCCTTTATCCCAACGACGAAGGGATGCAGGGCAAGCAACTGCGCCTGGCCCAGCAGTTCTTCTTCGTCTCCTGCTCGCTGCAGCACATCCTGCGCATTCAGGCTACAGAGAACCGCCCCTTCGCCGAGCTGCATCGCAGCTTCGCCATCCAGATGAACGACACTCACCCCGCCATCGCCGTGGCCGAGCTCATGCGCCTGCTGGTCGATGAGCACTCCATGGAGTGGGAGGCCGCCTGGCACGTCACCCAGCACGCGCTCTCCTACACCAACCACACCCTGCTGCCCGAGGCACTGGAGCAATGGCCGGTGTCGCTGTTCGGTTCCCTGTTGCCGCGCCATCTTCAGATCGTCGAAGAAATCAACCGGCGCCACCTTGAAGACGTGCGCCAAAAGTTCCCCGACGACGGCGGCCGGGCGCAGCGCCTCTCGCTCATCGATGAGAACGGCGGCAAATTCGTGCGCATGGCCCATCTCGCCTCCCTCGGCAGCCATGCCATCAACGGCGTCGCCGCCCTGCACACGGAACTGCTCAAGACCAACGTGCTCAGCGATTTTTACGCCCTTACGCCGGAAAAATTCTCCAACAAGACCAACGGCGTCACCCCGCGCCGGTGGATCGTTCTATCGAATCCCCATCTCGCCCAGTTGCTCACCGCGCGGCTGGGCTCCGGCTGGATCCACGACCTCGACAAGCTCCGCCGCCTTGAGCCCATGGCCGACGACCCCGAGCTGCGCGAAGAATGGCGCGCCATCAAGCGCCACAACAAGCTCCAGCTCTCCGCCTACATTCACGACCGCCTGGGCATCGTCGCCGATCCCGATTCCATCTTCGACGTGCTCGTCAAGCGCCTCCACGAGTACAAGCGCCAGCACCTGCAGATCCTCCACATCCTGACCCTCTTGAAGCGCATCCAGCGCGACCCCGACGCCGAAATCATGCCCCGCACCTTCCTCTTCGGCGGCAAGGCCGCGCCCGGCTATCGCATGGCCAAGCTCATCATCAAGCTCATCCATTCCGTCGGCGAAGCCATCAACTCCGACCCTCTGGTCCGCGGCCGGCTCAAGGTCGTCTTTCTCCCCGATTTCAGCGTCAAACTCGGCCAGCGCGTTTATCCCGCGGCCGACTTATCCGAGCAGATATCCCTGGCCGGCAAGGAAGCTTCGGGAACAGGTAACATGAAGTTTGCCATGAACGGGGCTCTGACCATCGGCACCCTCGACGGCGCGAACATCGAGATACGCGAGGAGGTGGGCGAGGATAACTTCTTTCTCTTCGGACTTACCACCCCGGAGGTCGAGCGCCAAAAGCGCGAGGGCTACAACGCCCGCGCGATCTATGAGTCGAACTCCAACCTCCGCGAAGTCCTCGATGCCCTGGTGAGCGGCGACTTCTCGCACGGCGACCGCACACTCTTCGAGCCCTTGGTCGGTTCCCTGCTCAACGGCGACGAATACATGCTGCTGGCCGATTACCAGTCCTACATCGACTGCCAGGACCGCGTCAGCCTGGCCTACAAGGACCATGAAGCCTGGACTCGCATGTCCATCCTCAACGTAGCCCGCATCGGCAAGTTCTCCTCCGACCGCTCCATCCGCGACTACTGCGCCGACATCTGGAAAGCCTGGCCCGTCAAGATTCAGTTGTAGCCAGCCGCTGTGCCAGCCGCTGGCGATCCCTATCTCAAGGCTTCTCCAGCGTCCCCTCAACGGGTGCGGACCTGGTCGCGACCGCAACGATCGGAGAAGACTGGGTCAAGGGGACCACGCTGCGCGGGGAGCTTTCGTTAAACTTGCATATAGATGACGATCGCGCCAATTCGCAAATGGTTCCGCAATCCGCTCTTCCTGCTGGCCCTTGCGGCGGGTCTCGTCGCATTCGCAGTGCAATCCGGAGAACTGGGCTCGGACGACACACAGCATCGGCTTCAATCCGCGCATGCATTCTGGACCGCGGAACCGCCGGTGTTCCCGGGGGAGTTTCCCGAGTTTGGCGTGCACGGCCGCGGCGGCAGGTTGCAGAGCTATTATGGCGTCGGCCAATCGCTGCTCATGCTGCCCGCAGATGTGGTTGGAACCTTCGTGGAGCGGCTGCCGGCCTTCACCGGCTACAACGGCAACGATCCCAGCGTGCGCAACATCGTCGTCAGCTACAGCACCAATATCTTCCTCGCCGTGCTTACTTCTCTGGTCTGCTTCCGGTTCCTCAGGCAATTGAACTTTGGGGTCAAGCAAGCCGTTGCCGGCGTTCTGGCTCTCCTGCTGCTGACCACGCATCTCCATTACACACAGAACCTGATGGAGAACAACTACATCTGTCTGCTCACGCTCGCCGGGCTCTCGTATCAATATGAATGGTTGCGCAGCGGCAGCCGCCGCGCTCTGCTCATCGGCTCAGCCGCCTTCGGGCTGAATCTGCTTACCCGTCTCACCACCGGCATGGACCTGCTGGCTGGAGCTCTTTTCCTGCTGCTCGTTCTTTGGTTGGAAGGGCTTCGCGGCCAGGCGCTCTGGAATCGGTGCCGCCGCTACATCGCCACCGCCCTCCCGGTCTATCTCTTCTTCGGCCTGCTCGACCGCCTCTATCAGTACTACCGCTTTGGGTCGTTCTTCAACACTTACGTGAGCGTAACAGCTCATGAAACCCTGCAACGAAACCCAACGTGGCCTGCCAATTATCCATTTGAAACTCCTTTCCACATCGGCTTCATCGGGGCGCTATTCACGGCGGAAAAGTCGATCTTTCTCTTCGATCCACTGCTGATCCTGATGATTCTGCTTGCCGCCGTGGCCTGGAGACGGTTCAACCCGGCCGTCAAGGCGTATGCCATCGCCTGCTCCCTGCTGCTCCTGACGTACATCTGTTTCTACGCCAGATATACCGTGTGGAGCGGCGATTCCGCCTGGGGCGACCGCTACGTTTCCACCACTGCCGAACTCGCGGCTCTGCTCGCTCTTCCGCTGCTGCTGCGTCATCGCCGCGAAGTGGGAAAACTGGTTTGGACCATGGGCGTCGCGCTGCTTGCTATCAGTGCAGTGGTCCAGGCCGCATCGGTCGCTTTCTGGCTATCGCTCGAGTTATACCAGATGGAAACTCTCGGCCACCCCACCTTCGTGGTTGCCCTGCGTCTTGAGAACATCGTGGCGTTCGCATGCGGAAAAATGGACGCCTGGGGCCTGAGCAACCATGCCATGACCGAGGACCCATGGGACTACGTTCACATCACAACGTGGAATTTTCTGCCCTTCCTGCTGAAACGAGTAGGTGAAGCGCCCTTGTGGGTCGTGAACCTTGCGTTCATGGCGTGGGGCGCCGGACTCGCCGCATTGGCGTCAGTCTTGTTGCAGCTCCGCAAAGTGCTTGCGCGGCTTGGTTAGGTGAGGCTCCCAAAGAGCGCCGAAGTCCAATAGTCCTCGGCGCTCTTGCTTCTAAGGCTGAAGGGCGGAAGACACGTACAGCCCATTGCGCGTGGGCTTGGTCATTTTGAACGCAGCGGCCTGAATTCCTTTCGATCCTGGCCGCGGATCATTCTACTCACACTGCGTGCCCAAGGCCAGAATGGTTCACTGAGGTTACCGGGGTCCGAAACGGGCGTCCCTGACCAACAATCCTGGGCTTATCGCGGGAACACTCCTTTTGAAGCCATCCGGCCGTCAACGAGATGCGAAGATAGGAACAAAGCTCCCGCTTGCATTTTCGCGCCGGGCGCAGACTCTCCAGGGGAAACTCGTGATGCGTCGCGTCGCGCTCATCTACAACCCGGCCTCCGGCCAGCAGTCGGCACGGCACCGCACGGCCATCGACAAGGCGCTCGCCGTTCTCCACGCCGCGGGCGTTCAAGCCGAAGCGCTGCAGACGGACGCGCCGGGCAGCGCCGGGGCGCTGGCCGAGGAGGCCATGCGCCGGGGCTGCGACACGATTCTCGCCTGTGGCGGCGACGGCACCGTTCATGAGGTTTTGCAGAGCCTGGTGGGCACCACCGTGGCCCTGGGCGTGGTGCCGCTGGGCACCGCCAATGCGCTGGCCGCGAACCTGGGCCTGCGCTCATCTCCGGCGAAGGCAGTCCGGCAGTTGCTGCATGCTGCCCCGGTACGCACCTCCGTGGGCCACATCTCTTACCGGGATTCGACGGGCGCCCCGCAATCGCGCTATTTCACGGTGGCTGCCGGCGTGGGCGCCGACGCGCTGTTTCTTTCCCGGCTCGACCCCGGCCTCAAGCGGAGGTTCGGCTATCTTCTTTACCTGGTTGAGGGCTTCCGCGTCTGGGCCACGCATTCGTTTCCCCTTTTTGATGCGGCCTTTGTAGAACGCGCAAGCAGCGAACCTCGTGTGGAGGAGATCTCCCAGCTTCTGGCGGTGCGTATTCGCGACTTCGGCGGCGTTCTCCACAACCTGGCCCCCGGCGCCTCCCTGCACAAGGACGACCTGCGCCTGGTCGCCTTCAAAACGCGCAGCCGCCTGCAGTATTCCCGCTTCCTGTTGGCGGTGATGTTTGGACGTCAGACCTTCAAGCGGAACATCGAACTTCTTGACGCCGTCTCGGTCGAGTGCCGTGCCCGCGACGATTCTTCACCGCGGGTCTTCGCCGAGGCCGATGGAGAGCTGCTGGGCGACCTGCCGGTGAGGATCGAGATTGTGCCCCAGGCCGTCACCCTGCTGATTCCGCTCAATGCCCGCCCTTGAACCAGGCTTTGGGCCCGGCTGTTATGGGACCGGGGCCGGCGAAGGCGTCACCGACTTCAACTGGCTCAGACCGGTCAGAACCGCTTGCCAGCGAGCCGGGTCTTTTTGGGTCTCGATGGGCAGCGAGGGGTCGGCATAGAACTGGAGAATGTTATCGCGCAACTGGGCCGATGTCCGATCGAAATTATGCGAGGACAACTGGGCTAGAAGGCTTGCGTAGGTTTCATCCGTGAGCGAGTATTCTCCCGGCTCAGTCGGGTTGCCGTCATCGAGATTGCAGTTGGGCAGCACCAGCTTGCCTGTCCGCACTTCTTCCAGCAGGGTGCGGTAACGATCGGTGGTGGTATCGATGCTCTTGATATACAGATCTTCAGTTTGCGGGGTCGGGTTATTGAAGCCCAATGCCTTGAAGGGGCCGATCTTGGGGATAAAACGCAGCAGCGTCGCCAGGATGCGCGTGCCCAGGCCCGGCTTTGTATAGGTCTTTCCCCACTCTCTCTCATAATCTGAGCGGGATAGCCGGTAGAGGAACTTCTTTCTCGCAAAGTCCGGTGTCTCGCGCATCAGGTCCTTCTTGTGCATCTCCAGCGCCACCTGGGTCATCTCTGGAATGAGCTTGCTGATAGAGAAGCGATAGGAACCGATCGCCAGGTTCTCGTGCGCCAGAACGTCCTTCAGCTCCAGCCCGTAGACAACTGGAAAAACCCGCTCCAGCAGCGGTTCCGAGACCTGGAATCCTATGAAATCGTGGTACTGCTCCGGCGCATAACGATTCTTCGCTACCTGCAAGGTGTCGAATCCAAACTCCGTCTTCAAGTGCGCCGTCTTGTCCTGGGCATAGCGAACGGACTTGCCATATTTCGCTCGCAGCTTTGGATAGCGGATCGCGACCGCCGCGTTGACTGCCGGGTGGCCGCCAATGTCCGCCACATAGTGCGAAAGCGCGCCCAGCGCAAAGGCGTACTCATCGGCATTCTGGCTTTCCGCCAGTAACTCCAGGACAAAGTCCCCGCTGCGAACGTAATGCACCAGGTTGCTGAAGTCCTTGCTGCCGAACGGGTAGTAGCCCAGGTCCTGGATGACTGAGCCCCCATAGGCATAGGAATGCGCTTCCTTGAGCTGGTCATCGGTAATTCCCGGAAAGCGTTGGACCAGGAGCGGCCGAATCTCGGAGATCCATGCCAGATCAATGATTTCTTCGTGTGTCAGAACGGAGTAGGCAAACGTGTTCCCGCTCGGCATGAGCACGACGAGAAGGATTGCTGCCGCGCGGACAAGTCGCAGTTGCCAACTCTCGATCATGAAGCGGGATCCACGGTTCAAATCTTGCACAGAAGGACGAGGATAACAAGGATCACGAGAATAAGTCCAGTCCCGCCGCTCGGATAGTATCCCCAGTTTTTGCTGTGCGGCCATGTTGGGAGCGCTCCGATAAGCACCAGGATCAAGGCCACGATCAAGATGATTCCAAGCATGCTTCCCTCCCGGAGTTTCTACGTTGTGCGCTCGTCAGGCTCAGTCTGTGCCGGATGGCGTCTACGGACTGAGTCTTTCACTCCGCTAACGGAGAATCTGATCAATTGAATACAGGGCGAGATGGGTCCTGGTTCGCGGCATTTGAGCATTGCAAGCAGAGTCAGGACAAGGCTCTCATTTGCATCGCCGCCCCTCCGGCTGCGATCATCGCTGCGAAGTTTTTTCAGGGAGACCGTTCGCATGAACAAAAACGCACTTCTTCTCTTCGCCGCCTTCGCAGCATCTTCCTTGACCCTCGCGGCCCAGTCGTCCGGCTGGCCGCCCGCGCCCGGCCATCTCACCTTGCCGGTGTGGCCCGGTGTGGCGCCAGGGGCGCCGGCGAATCCGCCCGTGGAGGCCGACACCACCAGTGCCAAGGACAACCTGATCGCCGGCCGGCCGCTGGTCCGGCTGGGCAACGTCTCGGTGCCGACGCTGACGCTCTACAAGGCCAAGGGCAAGAACACCGGCCCTGCCGTGGTGGTGTTTCCCGGAGGCGGATACAGCATCCTGGCCATCGACCTGGAAGGCACCGAGGTTTGCGACTGGCTGAACGCGGCAGGCATCAACTGCGTGCTGCTCAAGTACCGCGTGCCCGGTACCGGACCCTATCCCAAGTCGGCCGCCGCCTTGCAGGATGCTCAGCGCGCGCTGGGCCTGGTGCGGGAGCACGCAGCGGAATGGGGCATCGATCCCAGGCGCGTGGGTGTCCTGGGCTTCTCAGCCGGAGCCCACCTGGCCGCGGCCCTCAGCACCCACTACGATCAGCGTCTCTACGATCCCATCGATGCCGCCGACAAGCTCAGTTGCCGGCCGGATTTTGCCGTGATCGTCTATCCCGGATACCTGGCTCTCCAGGACAAGAACTTCGCGGCCAATCCGGAGATCAATCCCACGGCCGATACGCCGCCCACGTTCATCGTCCAGGCCGAGGACGATCCGGTGCATGTGGAGAATGCGGTGGTCTACTTTCTTGCGCTCAAGAACGCCAAAGTTCCGGCCGAGCTGCACATTTACGCCCAGGGCGGCCACGGCTACGGCCTGCGCCGCACCGCGCTTCCGGTAACGACCTGGCCCGCGAGCGTGGAAACCTGGCTGCGCACCATCAAAATCCTGCCGGCACAGTAGGCCCTAGAAAGAAACAGGATTTCGATTGTGCTGCAAGTTGAACAACCGAAACAGAAACAGCGTGTTTGGGCAAATGCAGCGAGTTAGCCCCCGCTGAAGCGGGGATAGCAAGTTAGCAAGTTAGCGGCGGCATCGTCGGACGCAGTTTCATCCCTCCGTGGGTCGGCAACGCCGGTGGACGACTAAAATCAAACCCATGCTTCTTGCCGTTCTGACCATCTCCGACCGTTGCTCGCAGGGTCTGCTCACCGACACTGCGGGCCCGGCCGTGGTTGCCCTGCTGCGCCAGCACTGGAGCGACGCGGAAATCCGCACCGGTCTGCTTGCCGACGACGAAAACGCGATCGCAGCCACGCTGGAGCAGTTGAGCCGCGAGGGCGCGGCCCTGGTGCTCACCGTGGGCGGCACCGGCCTCGGTCCCCGCGACCGCACGCCGGAAGCTACGCGCCGGGTGATCGATCGCGAAGCTCCGGGGCTGGCCGAGGCCATGCGTTTCAACGGCGCCGGGCGCAATCCCTTCGCGTGGCTTTCGCGGGGAGTGGCGGGTCTGAAAGGAAGCACGCTCATCGTCAACCTGCCCGGCAGCCGGCGCGGCGCCGAAGAGAGCCTGGCCTCCATCCTCGCCCTTGTCCGGCATGGCCTGGAGGTCGCCGCCGGCGGCCAAGTTCATCCTTAAGGAGATTCTGGACAATCCAACGTTTTGAAGCGCACGGGCTGGTAGGTCGGGGTTTTAACCCCGACACATGAAACCCGCAAAAAACACCGCGGGCTGGTAGGGATGGGTTTTTAACTCATCCATTTATCCCCTGAGGGAATGCCTGCTTAACAACAGGCACTTGATCGAAAGTTGCTCGGAATTTTCCCGCTACGTAAACCGGATTACCCCAATATTTTCTGATTGGGATGCGTACCATTTGCCTGCCGATACATGGGAAACGCTTCCCAGGACACAGCACATCCGCTCTTCCCCGGCGGGCGATTCGGCTTTCATCCGGCCGCCAAGACACCGCAAGATGGCGTATTCACAACGGTTGCGCTCTCATTTTCAACATAATCACGGTGGAGAAACACCGGGAAAGGGTACAATACCCTTACCCGTGAGTGCCCTTAGGAACATTCCTCCTAACCGGCGGCCTGGAGCCGTCAGCATCCGCGATGTGGCCCGCCGTGCCGGCGTCTCCATCGCCACCGTCTCGCGCGCGGTCAACCGCATTCCCACGGTCGACCCCGCATTGGCCGAGCGAGTCTGGCGCGCGATCAACGAGGTGGGCTACCTGCCCAATACCCAGGCGCGTGCGCTGGTCTCCGGCCGCAGCCACATGCTGGGCCTGATCGTCTCCGAGATCACCAATCCATTTTTCCCCGAGTTGGTGCAGGAGTTTGAAAACCTGGCCGTGACGCAGGGCTACGAAGTGCTGATCGGGTCCACCAACTACTCGCCGGAACGCACCGAGTCGCTGATTCGCCGCATGTTGCAGCGCAACGTGGACGGGGTCGCCGTGATGACCTTCGGCATCGAAGAGGACCTGGTGCAAAAGCTCGTGGAGCGCGAGTTTCCGCTGGTCTTTGTGGATGCCGGACCGGACCTGCCGAACATCCGCGTCCTCAAGGTGAATTATGGCGAGGGAATTCGCCAGGCCGTGCAGCATCTGGCCGCGCTTGGCCATCGCGGCATCGCTTTCATCACCGGCCCTCTGCGTCTGCGCTCGGCCGTGTCCCGGCGCGACGCTTTCCTCAAGTCGATGGCCGAACTGGGGCTCATCGTGCCCGCCGAACACATCGTCGAGGGCGATCACACCATGGAGGGCGGCATTACGTCGATGGAGCAGTTGACCGCGCTCGCCGAGCTGCCAACAGCCGTAATATGCTCCAACGACATGACCGCCATCGGCGCTCTGCACGCGCTCTACAGGACAACCCAGAATGTGCCGCAGGAGATCTCGGTGGTGGGGTTCGACGACATTCACCTGGCGCAGTTCATGTTGCCGCCGCTCACCACGGTGCAGATGTCGTGCAAAGACCTGGCCACGGCGGCGGTCGAGGCGCTGCGCGCCGGCATCGAGCGCGACCACCCCAAGGCCGCGAAAACGGAGTGGCACATTCCTACACGGCTGGTGGTGCGCCAGTCCACCGCTTTTCCGCGCGGAACCCTGCCGGCGCTCATTGAGCGCGCGGCGGGAAAGCGCCGGGGCGTGGGTGTGGACTAAGGTGGCTTTTTCCCCTCAAACCGTGGCGCTCTGAGGCGCAAAGGCTACTTTTCCGGGCTGAATCGCCAGGAGATGGACCCGCCCACCCACGACACCATGCGTATGCCGACGCTTTGCTCGTTTGTCCCGCAGTCGAAGTCATTCTTGGCGCCGCTGGGGCCCGACCCCACTGTGCAGTACGGAATCACGTTCGGACCCATCACCCAACTGGAAGCGAAGGTCTCGGTGGTCTGGCCGGTGTAGCCGCGCGCCAGCATCCCGTCTGCGGCCAGTTCCAGCCGACCGTTCAGGAAGGAGCGCACCACCGCCAGCCGGGTTTCACCGACTGGGATGGCCTCGAGTTGTTTTTCGCCGTCCTGGCTGTTGGGTGTGTCGAGTATTTTGTGGCCCACATACTCGTACTCGCCGCGTCCGTGCAGGCCCAGAGGCAGCCGGTCCAGCGTGGCAAGGCCGTCGAAGATGGTGCGCGGCGCTTCCACCGTAATCTGCGGGAGGATCGTGGCGCCGTCAATCGTGCCGCCCAACAGCCGCGCATCGGCCTTCGAGAAGACCGCTTGCACAGTTCCGTAGCCGCTGAACCGATGGCGCACGCTGGCGGTAAGAAACTTCAGTATGCCCGGTCCCAAATCAAATGGCGTACCGTTATCGGGATCGATCTTGCCCGTAGTTTCCGTGGTCGTGGTCCGGGCCACCGTCACGCGCAGATCCGTCGCGGAGATTTCTTTTTCGAGCACCAGTTGCTCGGAGTGGGAGCGCTCGAAGGGGGAAGGCAGGGCCGCGGCTCCGGTTGGGCCTCCGTTTGAGCCGGCCACGGAGATGCGCGGATCCTGGGTAAAGAAGGCCTGCCCGATGCTGAACGAGGCCGAGGGCAGCCAGTGAGCCGGACCGTTTCCCGGCGTCCAGGCCAGCGTGGCCTTGGGAGCCAGAAACGTGCTCCATAGATCGAACGAATAGGCGGACATTTGCGGCATCATGTCGACATTTTTCAACTCGATCGTGTCCGGCCGCAGGCCGCCGTAAAAACGCAGATGTTTGCCCAGGTCGCCGTGCAGAGCCACGTAGGGGGTCAGATCGCGGATGGTGACGTTGCTGGACAACACTTTGGTAAAGGGACCATAGACCTGCGGATTGTTGTAGGGAGGTCCGAAGTGGTCCAGATTGTCGCGGCGAATGTCGTCCTGGTGGTAGTCGAGGCCGGTCATCCCCTGTAGCCACGGCGCGAATGTGTGCGTTTCGCGCGCCTGCGCGCCCTCCACGGTGCGGAACTCGCTCTGCCGGATCAGACCCTCGCCGAAGTTGGAATAGAGCGTCAGATTGTAGGTGCGGAAGAATCCGGAGAAGGCAACCTCGTCGCTGGGCCTGAGCTTCCAGAGGTCATCGGCTGCCATGATCGAGGTGTGCGTCTGGTCTTGCTGCCGGGGGTCGATGGTGTCGCCCAATAGCAGGCCATATCCTATCGGAATCAGGTTTCCCTCGTGCGACTTGCCCCAATAGCCGAGGCTGAACAGCGTGATCTCGTGCTTGCCGGGATCGAAGACGCGCAGCGCGTTCCACTTGAACTGCTTGCGGTGGTCCAGCCGCTTCATCAGGCCGTTGCCGTAGTTGGCTTCCACGGCCACCCACTCCCTATTGGCGGGATCCTTGGGCGCAAATCCGGCCGTCAAATCCGCGTCGCGATAGTCGCCGGTGAGGGTGAGGAAGGGCGTAAGTTGCGGACGCAGGCCGTAGGTGGCCGCCAGGTTCACCGCATGGTTGCCTTCGAGCACATTGAAGGCGCCGCCGTCGGTCGTCACGCTACCCAGCGCGCCGGAGACGTAGATATTCGGGTCGGAGTAGCCGTTGCCGTGCGCGTTGGCGGAGAGGTTGTTCGTAACCAGGTAGCCGCCCACGGCGATGTACTGGGCGATGGGTTCGCCGTGATCGCCGGCCACGCCGGGCACAAAGTACTGCGGCGCCTTGATGCCGCCCGAAGCCGTTTCAATGGGCAGGCCGGGAATCGAGATCGGCGCGCCCGGCCGTCCCGGATTGGCGTCCAGCAGCTCCTCGCGCACCATCACTTTTTCTGAAGGATCGGGCGAGGTGAGTGCAACCTCGCTCACGTCGGCCGTCACGATCACCTCTTCGGCAGCCCCGGCCACCTGCTTCAGGCGCAACGTCAGGTTCGGGGCCGCGGCGCTCAAATCCAGCTTGCGCGCAACTGCGGCAAACCCTGCGGCCTCCACGCGCAGCGTGTAGGCGCCCCATGCGGGCAGCGCGAGGTGAAAACCGCCGTCGGTGCCGGTCGTCGAGGCCAGCCGCTGGCCGGAGCCGGATTCGAACTCGACGCGCGCTGCAGCCACAGGCTCTCCCGCGGGATCAAGCACAATGCCGGAGACGCGGGAAGCGCCAGTCTGGGCGGCGGCCGCGAAGGCGACGGCCAGAGCGGGAGCGAGTAGTACGTTCCTGAGAATCGTGCTACTCGCTCCCATGAATCTCCCCTTGTTCGCAGTCTTTGTGCACATCAGTGCTTGTGGCTGTGCTTGTGTTTCTTCTCGTGCTGGTGCTCGATCGCGTGCGCCGGAACGGTCATCACCAGCCGCCCGTGCTGCACGCCCTTCAGGCCGATCAGGAGGTCGGCGAATTGCTCCACCTGCGCCGATTTGCCGTGGACGATCAGCACTTCGAGGCAGGAGTCGTGGTCCAGGTGCGCGTGGCTGGTGGAGACCACCAGCTCGTGGTGGTCGTGCTGCACCTCGGTGAGCTTCTCGGTAATGCCGTGGGCGTGGTGGTCGTAGATGAGTGTGACGGTCCCCACCACGGTCGATTCCGGAGCCGCTGTCTGCTCCGTCACCAGCCGGTCGCGAATCAAATCCCGAAACGCCTCCGACCGGTTGGTGTAGCCGCGATGGCGGATCGAGCGGTCAAACCGCTTGAGAAGGTCCGAATCGAGGGCAATGCCAATTCTGCTTAAGATCCCCATGCACACTCCTCCAACAGCCGCTCGACTCTCCAGGGGAAGAATCAGAGTAGCACGAAGACAGAAATCATGCTACCAGTATTTTTCGCGCTTGGAGGCGGAATTTGTCCTTTTGGGTTGTGTGAATGCCTATCGATGCTGAAATACCGCAGATTTAGGAGGCTTGGCGCGCGGCTTGCGGGGTTCGGATGCGGCCTTCTTGTCGCGATTCACGGGAACGCCGTCCTTCTGGATCATGACCGGATTGGACCATCCAACCCAAATGGTTGCCTTAGCGAAATAGGCGTCAACGGCCGCATCGTCGTTGGGGTCGTAGGGGCCGTCGTCGGGGTCGTTCGGGTCATAAGGGATCTGAGCGTCTTCGGCAATCTGCTTCTTTACCCATTCCCAGTCGGTGAGGCTTTTGTGCCCTGAAATTGTCATAATAGCGCCGCTCCTTTCTGGAGGCTTATTTCCGATTGCTCCGTTTACGGTTAAGCGGCGGCATAATTGTCGCCCGCCTTTGCCTGCTCCGCTTCTACCTGTTGTTTTTCGGCGATGGAGAGCCGCAGGCCCACGCTCTTCAGAACGGCGACCAGCGTTTTCAGCGTGGGATTGCCTTTGGGCGAGAGTGCGCGATAGAGCGATTCGCGGCTGATGCCAGCCTGAGCAGCTACCGCGCCCAACCCTCCGTAGGCCTCGGCCACGGCGCGCAACGCAAGCAATCCGCCTCCGCGCTCTTCGGGGTTGTCAAGCGACTCCATAGCTACGCGGAGGTACTCGACCGCGAACTCCCGATCCTCGCGCAGTTCTTCAACCTCTCGCTGATGATGCGACACCACGCCAACAAGTTTGCTCATCGTTGCCTCCGTTTCCACTCTGACCAAAGCGCTTTAGCTTTTGCGATGTCTGCCGTTTGGCTGCCCTTATCGCCCCCGCAGAGAAGAATGACCCAGCGATCCCCGTGCTGTCCGCAGTAGACTCGATAGCCGGCACCTACATGGATGCGCAATTCCGTCACACCTTCTCCAGCCGGCTTGCAGTCGCCCAGATTCCCGGACTCGATCTGCCGCAGCCTGGCAGCGATTCGGGTTTTCGCCTTAGCGTCGCGCAGATTGCGGAACCATTCGGTATACGGCTCGCGCCCATCCTCTTGCTGGTAACGGACGAGTTCGATCACGGGAATGATTGTAGCATAAAAGCTACAAATCTTGATGCTGATCTGCAGCGCAGACACAAGTGCGCTAGGAGATTGGCGGAAAACCGTTGTGGCGGAGCTCTCTGTATGCGGCCCTGTACGCGGGAAAATCGCCGTCCCATATATTCGAAACCCCAAACCTCTTCTCGAGTATTTTCACCTCAATCGCTCTTCGCTCGAGCCGTCTTCGCAGGGTTTCCCTATGACCTGCGCCAAAGACAAAGAGAACGTTTTTGTGGATGTCCTCACCTAATTGGCTGATCCAGAACTCTTCGCGGATGGGCCATTCGCAGAGGAAATATTCTTGCATCCTCTTTTCGCGATTATCCCATCCAGGAGGAGCACATGGTGGTCCGTCTGAAATGCCGAGCCTCTCCCTGTCTTCCAGCGACGGGTCGCAAAACCTATGGCTGATATTCACCTCCGAGGCAACTTCAACAGCAACTGAGCGTTGCCTTCGCCTCTTCAGGAATTCCGGATGATATTCCTCGGCGATGAGGAATGGATGGTGCTTTTCGATGGCTCTAATTAGCAGTTCTCTGAATTCTCTTTGTGTACTGTTCCGCGGATTGTCCAGCTCGCTGCCCTCTGGATAGGTCTGCGCCGCTACATGATCGCATCCGATGAGAAAGACCACCGTCTTCGTCCTTGCTTAAGGGGACCAGTGGCTGGCCCGCATGAATCCGTTCAGCTTTCAATTCAAAAACATGGTCCGGTAGAGGGTGTCGCGCTGGACGGGCTTGAAGCCGGCGTCGCGGATGATGCGGCGAAGCTCTTCTTCGGTGGTGCAGTTCGAGGTGCCGGCGGCCTTGACCACGTTCTCTTCGAGCATCACAGAACCTACGTCGTTGCCGCCGAAATGAAGGCCTAACTCGAGGACTTTCAGGCCCTGCGTTACCCAGCTCGCCTGCACGTTTTCAATGTTATCGAGATAGAGCCTTGAGATAGCCAGAACCTTCAGATACTCGACCGAGGTGGCTTCCTCCCAGCCGCGTCCGCCAAGGGCGGTGTGCCCAGGCTGGAAGCTCCAGGGAATGAAGGCGGTAAAGCCGCCGGTCTCTTCCTGCAGCCACCGCACGACTTCGAAATGGTTGATGCGCTGCTCGAAGGTTTCGCCCACGCCGAACATCATGGTCGCCGTGGTTCTCATGCCGAGCTGGTGCGCGGTGCGATGGACGCTGACCCAGTCCTCGGTGTTGCATTTGAGGCGCGCGATGCGCTGGCGCACGTCGTCGTCCAGAATCTCCGCGCCGCCGCCGGGGATGGAATCGAGGCCCGCATCGCGCAGGCGAACGATGGTGTCGCGCAGGCTCAAATCCGAATATTTGGCGATGGCCAGCACCTCGGAGGCCGTCAGGCAGTGCAGCCATATCTGCGGGAAGCGCTGTTTGATGCCGGTGAACAGCCGCTCGAACCAGTCGATTTTGAGATCGGGGTGGATGCCGCCCTGCATCAGCACGCCGGTGCCGCCCATCTCCAGGGTCTCGGCGATCTTCTCGTAAATGGTCTCGAAGTCGAGGATGTAGCCTTCTTCGGAACGGGCGCCTTTAAGCGGCCGGTAGAAGGCGCAGAAGGTGCAGTACTCGGTGCAGAAGTTGGTGTAGTTGATGTTGCGATCGATGATGTAGGTGACCACGCCCTCGGGGTGCAGGCGGCGGCGCACGGCATCGGCCTCGAAGCCCAGTCCGATGAGGTCGGGGGAGCGGAAGTGGTCGAGGGCTTGTTGGTGGGTAAGCGGCATAATCTCGATTCTAACAATTCAACGGTTGGCGTGCGAATCAGCGCGGATCGGGCGTGCGCCTTGCCGGCTCGTGGTCGGGTTTTCGAAACAGAAACAGCCCGCGGCTCCGCACCGGGCGGCCCTGTGTGCGCGTAAGCGCGGACGCGGTCGAAACCCCGCTGAACAGGACGAAGAAATCCCAGAACGCCCGCAGGAAGCCGTTTCTCTTTTCGGTGGCCATGGGGGGAAGAACCTCGTTGATTGCAGTCAGCCAAACGCTGAAGCTCACTTCATTCGAGGAGCCAAGGGCGCTCCCGGTCGCACAATTTTCCCGATCGTATGCCGCAATGGGGGAAGAGGCGTTACTTGCCGGCTTCCGCTTTGGGACCAGGTTTCGGCGTTGGCTTTGGCTTTTTTGCCGGGCTGGAGACGCCAAGGCTCATCAGAAAGAAGCCAAATCCCTTGCGCAGCGAGTCGAGCACGCTCATCGTTCTCCTACTTTCCAATCCATCCCCATCTGTTCCGTCTGCTCTTCCAGCGGCGGCCCGGAAATCCCGGCCGAATCTACTTCTCGACTGGCGGGGCGCTTGCCGCGGCGGGCGCCGGAGACAGGGTCGTCTGGCCGCGCAGGATATCCAATGCCGCCGGGGGCAGTGGCTTGTCGGCATTGGCCAGCAGCAGGCTGACCTGCCACATCTGGTTTTCGGTGAGCACTTGTTTGAAGGACGGCATGCCGGTCAACCGGATGCCGTTGGCCACCTTCCAGTAGGTCTCGCCGGGCGGGTCGTCGCTCACCCCCATCATCGTCTCCGCCCCATGGTGGTGCATCTCCCACAGCGGCGGCGCATCGGGATACATGTGCGGGCCAAACTCCGAAGGCTTGCCGTGAAAGCCGTGGCAGAACGCGCACTGGTCGCGGTAAATCTGCGCGCCGGCCACCAGGTTGTCCTCGTCGGCCTGGATGGGCGGGGTCTTGATCAGCTCGCGGTCGATGCGCGCGTGCAGCGGAACGCCGGTGAGCAGCCGCTCCTGAGGGAACGGCGGGTCGACGACGGCCACCGGCACGCGACCAAAATGCAACCACGCCAGCACGGCCACGGGCGCCAGGATGACTCCGAGGATAATTCCCAGCAGAATTCGACCCATCTTCGTTCGAGCCTCCCATGGTCTTCATCGTAGTGCATTGCCGGTCTTCCGCGCCGGCCAAGGGCAATGATTTTTCCGGCCATCCGCGGGCGGCGGTCCGCGCGATTCCAGGAGCGAATCAGTCCGGCGCGCGTCCAAACCAGTGCCGGTTCACCCACAAGGCTCCCTCAAGGTGGTTTAATACCTAATGGGGGGAGCGCCGCCCAGAGCGGTGGTGTGCTTCCGTACTCCCGTGGAGGTAACCCGAAACCGATGTATTCTTTTCGCCGTCTTGCCCTTCTGCTGGCGCTGGGATTGCCAGTCCTACCCATTCTTCAGGCCCAAAGCTCGAGTTCGAGCAGCAACCCCGCGCCCCCGGACCAGCAGGCGCCCGCAGCCGCCCAGACTCAACCCCAGACTCAGCCTCAGATCAGCGTGCAGGCGCGCATCAAGGCCCGCCGCGAACAGCGCCGCGCCGCTGCGATTCACGAAGTTTACGATCATCTTTATGAGGGGTATGTAGGCGCGGGCTACCTGCGGTTTACGCCGGGCGCCACGTTGCAGCGCGTGAACGAATACGACTGGAACGTCGGCTTCACCCGTTACTTCAGCGAGCGGATGGGCGTGACCCTGGATGGCCGCGGCTACTACGGCACTCCGTTCATCGAGCCCAACCTGACCGGCATCACCAAGCCGGCCATCAGCCAGTATGCCGCCCTGCTGGGACCCACTTACCGCTTTTACATGCAGCCCAAGTACTCCATCTCCGGCAGGGTTATGGGCGGATATGCGCGGGGCAACTTTACGGGCGATACGAATGGCTTTGGCAGTGCTCTGCTGGGCCTCTATCCGGATGGGTCAACCTTCGCCGCCAGCGCCAGCATCTTTGTCGAGTACAACCTGGCTCCGAACCTCGGCGTTCGGGTTGCACCGGAGTACTACCTGACCGGCTTCGGCTCAACCCTGCAGAATAGCCTGGGCTATACTTGCGGGATCGTTTACCGGTTTGGCAAGCAGTAAAGCCAGTTGTCAGTTATCAGTTGTCAGTTTTCAGTCGTCAGTGAACGACCTCGGCAATTCGGGATGAATTCGGAGCGATGCTCAGCAAGGCCCAGCCTTCAGCCGAGTCCGGAAAGCCCCCTATTCGACCCACTGACCGCTGATAACTGACAACTGAAAACTGATTCATTGCAGAATCGGAATGCCCGCGATGCGCTGCTGCCACTCCGCCGGACCGGTCTGGTGAACGCTGGTGCCCTTGGAATCCACCGCGACGGTTACGGGCATCTCGCGCACGTCGAACTCGTAGATAGCCTCCATGCCCAGATCGCCAAATGCCATCAGGCGCGAGCCGTAAATGGCCTTTGAAACCAGGTAAGCCGCGCCGCCCACAGCCATCAGGTAGACCGCTCCAAACTCGCGAATCGCGTCGATGGCCACCGGACCGCGCTCGGCCTTGCCCACCATGCCCAGAAGGCCCGTCTCGGCCAGCATCTGCCGGGTGAACTTGTCCATGCGCGTGGCCGTAGTGGGTCCGGCCGGGCCAACCACCTCATCGCGCACCGGGTCCACGGGGCCGACGTAGTAGATGAAGCGGTCGCGGAAGTTCACGGGCAGCTTTTCGCCGCGGCTCAGCATTTCGGTCATGCGCTTGTGGGCGGCGTCGCGGCCGGTCAGCAGCTTGCCGGTCAGCAGCAGCACCTCGCCCGGCTTCCACGCGGCGGCTTCGGCGCGGGTCACGGTGTCCAGGTTCACGCGGCGGGCGGTGGAAACGTCATAAGTCAGCTTCGGCCAGTTCTCCAGGCTGGGCGGGTCGAGATAGACCGGGCCGGAGCCGTCCAGCACAAAGTGGGCGTGGCGAGTGGCGGCGCAGTTGGGAATCATGGCTACGGGCAGGTTGGCGGCGTGGGCCGGTGTGTCCAGCACCTTCACGTCCAGCACGGTGGTCAGCCCGCCGAGGCCCTGCGCGCCAATGCCCAGCCGGTTCACCTTGTCATAAAGCTCGATGCGCAGTTCTTCGGCGCGGTTTTTGGGGCCGCGGGCGATCAGCTCCTGAATGTCGATGGGGTCCATGAGCGACTGCTTGGCCAGCAGCATGGCTTTCTCCGCCGTGCCGCCGATGCCGATGCCCAGCATGCCCGGCGGACACCAGCCCGCGCCCATGGTGGGAACGGTTTTCAGCACCCATTCGACCACCGAGTCCGACGGATTGAGCATGGCGAATTTACTTTTCGCTTCGGACCCGCCGCCCTTGGCCGCCACCGTCACCTCGACCGTTGCGCCGTGCACCAGCTCCACGTTCACCACGGCCGGCGTATTGTCTTTGGTGTTGATGCGCTTGCCCGCCGGGTCTGCCTGGATGGAGGCGCGCAGCTTGTTGTCGGGATCGAGATAGGCGCGGCGGACGCCTTCGTCGACCATCTGTTGCAGGTCTTTCGGCTCTTCGCCGGGGTCGGCCGCGAAGCGCGCGTCCATGCCCACCTTCACAAAGGCGTTCACGATGCCGGTGTCCTGGCAGATGGGGCGGTGGCCCTCGGCGCACATGCGGCTGTTGATGAGAATCTGCGCAATGGCGTCCTTGGCGGCGTGGGACTGCTCGCGTTCATAGGCTTTGGCCAGGCTGGTAATGTAGTCCACCGGGTGGTAGTAGCTGATGTACTGCAACGCGGCGGCGACGCTGGCGATGAAATCTTCCTGGCGGATTACGGTCATGGGGAAACTCCCTCGTTTTTCTGACGATTCTAGGGTAACGGATGGGAGGGAGAACTGGCAGGATCGGGTGCTTCGTTGAGTCGTGTCCGAAGTACCAGCGATTCGGGCACAACACAGATTCACGCATCCTGTGTTCCTGTGAGGTTGGCAGAGAAACGCTTTTATTTTTAATGGTTTAGGTGCGGTTTCACAGTTTCACAGCCAAAAACGCGCTTTTTTCTCTACCGGGATGAAAACGGATTGGAGGAGGATCAGGCCCCGGTTTTCTCCGGACATCTCCATTTACCATTCTGCGCCAGCGGAAGGTTATTTTCTGCAAGGACTCAAGGCGAACGTCGATAGTGCCCGGCCGGGTGCCGCGCGCTCCTTAGTGTCACAAGGGGTTGGGACAGGAGAGAGAGAATGGCCGATTTTCTGGATTCGCAGTATTCTTATTTCAGCCCATGCCCAATAGATTCTTCTTCTTGGACACAAACACGTTCCTCCACCACAAGGCCCTAGACCAGATCGACTGGCGAAGTATTCTGGGTCTCGGCGTGCGGTGGCTCCGGTTGTTCGGACAGTTTTCGGCGATTTTTAAGTGGAAGTTCTGTTTTTCGGTTTAGGCTGCCAGAGGTTCTGGCAGACGGTTGAAGTTGACCTGGGCGGGGATGCTGCCATTGA
>Ga0224554_1000932_pt1 | contig 21062 bp, 17 predicted proteins | sample 714S22024metaG_FD_180666 | JGI IMG/M metagenome (GOLD analysis project Ga0224554, IMG submission 180666) | Peat soil microbial communities from Stordalen Mire, Sweden - 717 S2 20-24 | ecosystem: Environmental > Terrestrial > Soil > Wetlands > Peat | place: Sweden: Norrbotten County, Stordalen...
CGGTCTCGCGTCCTGCTACGTTGCAGTGCCGCTGCAGCACCACGCGATCTTCGGTGAGTGTGCCAGTCTTATCGGTGCACAGCACGTCCATGCCACCAAAGTTTTGAATCGCATTCAGCCGCTTCACGATCACCTTCTTGCGGCTCATGGCGATCGCGCCCTTGGCCAGGCAGACGGAGACGATCATGGGCAGCATCTCCGGCGTGAGGCCCACGGCCACGGCCATGGCGAAGAAGAAGGCGCTCCTCCAATCGTGCTTAGTGAAGCCGTTGATGAAGAAGACCAGCGGCACCATCACCGCCATCAACTGGATCATCAGCCAGGTGAAGCGGCTGAGGCCGCGGTCGAAGCTGGTCGGCGGCTCCTGCTCGGTGATGGAGCCGGCCATGCTGCCGAGATAGGTGTTGACTCCGGTCACCACCACGACCGCGGTGGCCGTTCCGCTCTGCACGCTGGTGCCCAGGAAGCAGGTGTTCTTCAACTCGGTGGGCGAGCTTGAGGCCTGCGGCTCGGGATCGTGAAACTTCTCGACCGGCATCGACTCGCCGGTCAGCGCTCCCTGGCTGACGAAGAGGTCCTTGGTGGCGAGGAGGCGCACATCGCCGGGGATCATGTCTCCGGCGGAGAGGTTCACTACGTCTCCCGGCACAAGGTCGCGCAGCGGAAGCTCGCGCGCCGTGCCATTGCGAACCACGGTCGCGGTGACATGGATCATGGCCTTGAGCTTTGCCGCGGCCGCGGCCGCGCGTGCCTCCTGCACGAAACGAAGCGTGACGCTGAGCAGCACCATGCAGGCCATTACCGTGCCGGCGCGCATGTCGCCCGTGGCGTAGGAGATGGACGAGAGGACGGCCAGCAGAATCACCAGCGGGTTGCGCAGGATGATCAGAAGGCGGATGAACCATCCGCGCGGACGCTCCTGCGCCACCTCGTTCGGGCCCACGGTGCGCGCTCTGGATTCGGCCTCCGTCTGCGTGAGGCCCTCGGGAGCCGTGCGCAGGGAACGAAGCAGCTCGTCGCCGTCCTTTGCCGCCGCATCGAGCACCGCGGACGAGACACGGATGTTGTGCTGCTTCGGTTTGGCGAAGATCTTTGCCGGAATTACAGGCTTGCCCGGCGGCTGCGCAGTCGCCGCCGGGCTGATACCCGCTGAACCGGGTTTTCCGGTTGAACCGTCTACCGCGCGATCCGTGTCTGGAACCGTCATCGTTGGTTTCGCCGCTATCTGAGTGACCTGCAAAGGTTCGCTCAAGATTAGCATGGGTCACGGGACGGCCATCGCACACCCGAGGCCCTACCCGAGCACATTCGCAAATTGATCGACACCATGCTTTGGAAGCTCACGGAGACCGATGGCAAGCACAACACTCGGTACCGAAGCGATGGCGCAATGCCACACAGTGATCCCAGATTGCTACACCATGAGCATGTTTTCCCAAAGAAGAAAATGATCGACGACCTGCAAAGGGCATCCTCATCGGATGAGATTGACCGCATCTTGGCCACCGCTGTCGGTTGCGTGGTCACACGGGATGAGCACACGCGCCTTAGCCAGTACGACCACGAAGTCGGTTGGCAACGGTATCGCAGTGCTGGCATTGGCGTGGTCGACCGCGAAACGGGCGAGCGGGTTGCATAGACTATGTGGAACGCCTCGGCGACGCGTTTGCTTGTCGGATCGGCGATAGTAGCGTCCGCACACCCAACCTATTGCCTTGCACTTTCCATCAGCGCAGCAAACTCAGTCCAGGTCTTTTGAATCTCACTCTTCTTGCCGGACTTCTTACCCTTGGGGAGCCAATCGATCGAACCCAAGCTCATAGTCAAGGTGCCCAGTTTCTCGCCGTCCACCCTGACGACCACGATCACATCACTGTTCTACACTTCGATAGCCTTCGGAATTTTCACGCTAATGCTGTGCGCCATGTAAGCCCTCTCGCGTTCAAGTTGGGTGCGGCCATGCCTCCCGTCACCGATAAGAGTCTACACGCCACGCAGCTTCCCATACTGCTCCTCCGTCAGGTGCACGTACTCGCTGCCCCGGCCCCACGCCCTAACGCTGTGATCGAATCCGGCGAGGGTCGCATCTTCGGGCTGGCAACTCATCACGAATCTGCGAAGGTCATCCAGGGAAGGGAAGTTGTAGAAGCGCGTCCTGGAGCCGATGCCGGTGCGGCAGTCGGCCTCGACGAAGTAGACCGTCCAGGCGTGGTCGTAGTGCTGGAAGTTGAGCAGAACCCGAGGCGTGGTTCCCCAGCATAAGCGGGAGAGGTGTGGATCGACGACGATGCCACGCACAAAACTTGTCCGACTACACGGAAAACCGCAACTGCCACCGCAACTGCCACCACCCCTAAATACCTTCTTGTGCTGCTTTATATTTGTTGCAATAAAAGGAACTTATGGTGCGCCCGGAGAGATTCGAACTCCCGACCCTTTGGTTCGAAGCCAAATGCTCTATCCAACTGAGCTACGGGCGCACGCCATGAAGAAACTCATCGCAAATTGATTTTACAGACCCACGCCGGCAATCTCCTCCGCCCGCGCACTGCCTTCAACCGTCTCCACAATGTCGAGCCCGGCGCGGCGCAGCATCTTCTGGATCGCCGCCTCCGTCAGCCGGCTGGCGTCGTACTCCACGCGCACGGTTTTTTCCGCCTCGCGCACCTCCACCAGGCGCACGCCGTAGACGTCCCGCACCTTCGAGAGAGCAAGCAGGCTGCGCTCGCTGGGAGCGGCGCCGTAGCGATACACAACGTCGAGTTGAGTCATGGCTTGATTCTAGCAGCGGCGGCCGCAAGCCCCGATTCTGACCGGACAACGCCGGGCAGAAAACATCCGCGCCTGCGGGTTACAATAAACCCATGAATGAGCTTCAGGAGACGGCGCCATCCGCCGATCAGGCGCCCTCGGATGCCGCGCTGCGTCCCAGGTACACGCGCAACAATCCCTACCATTCGACCGTTCTGGTCAATCGCCTCCTCAGCGGCGAGGGCTCCGAGAAGGAGACGCGGCACTTCGCCTTTTCGCTGGAAGACGGCATCACCTATACGCCCGGCGATGCCGTCGGCGTCGTTCCGGAGAACCGCGCCGAAGTGGTCGACGAGGTCCTCTACACGCTCGGCTTCACCGGCGAAGAGCCCGTGCTCGACCACTACAAGAACCAGATCAGCTTCGCCGAGGCGTTGCGCACATGGCTCGCCATCGGCAAGCTGGCGCGCGGCACCGTCAGCCAGTATGCCAAGCTGCCCGCGGCGGCCGGCGTCGGCGGCCGCGGCCCAGAGGCGCTCCAGCGGCTCAGCGGCCCGGAGAACAAGTTGCTCGCCGACGAGTACTGCTGGGGTCGCGAGTTCATCGACCTCATCACCGACTTTCCCGGCGCCATCGCCAACCCCCAGGAACTCTTCAACGTCCTGCCCCGCCTCGCGCCGCGCCTCTACTCCATCGCCTCCAGCCAGGCCGTCCATCCCGATACCGTCGAACTGACGGTGCGCGTTGTGCGATACAACACCCATGGCCGCACCCGTCTGGGCGTCGCCAGCGGGCAGTTGGGCGAGCGCGCGCAGGTCGGCGCCATCCTGCCCATCTTCTTCCACTCCAACCAGAACTTCCGCCTGCCCGAGGACAGCTCCGCCCCGGCCATCATGATCGGTCCGGGAACCGGCATCGCCCCCTTCCGCGCATTCCTGGAAGAGCGCCGCGCCAAGCAGCACACCGGCAAGAACTGGCTCGTCTTCGGCGACCAGCATCATGCCACCGACTTCCTATACGAGGAGTTGTGGACCGAGATGCAGGCCGATGGCACCCTCACCCGCCTCGATACCGCCTTCTCCCGTGACCAGGCAAACAAGATCTACGTGCAGGACCGCCTGCGCGAGAACGCTTCGGAACTCTACGCCTGGCTGGAGCGCGGAGCCTACTTCTACGTCTGCGGAGATGCCATCCGCATGGCCAAGGACGTCGAGCAGGCCCTGCTGGACGCCATCGCCAAGGCGTCCAACGGCAGCCTCGACCGCGCCGCCGAGTACCTCGCCGCCATGAAGCAGCAAAAACGCTATCGCCGCGACATCTACTAGACGCCTGTCTGAAACAGTCCCTGTCTTGAAACGGCGAGACTTCAGTCCCGCCGTAAGCACCGCGTTTGCAATGGGGCTTTAGCCCTCGAGGGAAGTTTGAACACTTGTTCCGGCATTCCCTACACGCGGAAGTTGTCCGGCCTCCAGTTCACGATGGCCTGCTTGATCTGGTCCCGGGTCAGTTTCTCCTTCAGCGTGCGCGCCACCAGCGCCGGCAGTTCGGCGTCGGAGGCGAAGCGCAGCCCGATCAGTTGCGACTCTGTCAGCGCATGGCTAGCGGCCAGGTCTTCGGCCGAAAGCAGCGCCTGGAGCCGCAGCCGCTCTTCCAGCCGGATGACGCGGTCCTGCACCTTCATCGGGTACATGCGGATCTTCATTGCGACCATGAAGAGGACGATCGCCATGACCACCCACCAGCCAAACAGGAAGTGATGGTTCGAAGGCAAGTGCCAGTCATGCACCAGTTTATAGGCGGCAAAGACGATGTTGAGCATCAGCACCGGCACCAGGAAAAAGTGCCATGCGGGGTCCCAGCGTACGTGGTTCTTGTAACTTTGTGCAGCAGCCATCGGTCGGTTCCTTTCTGTCTTCCAGAATTCGTGAATTCGCGGTACATTAGCCGGACGGCGAACGGTAGAAGTTCCGGGTTAGGTGATGATACTCGCGCAGATTGACCGTGCGCTGCATAATCTTCTCAGGTAGGCTCGAAGACATGGCGAAAGACGGCAAAGCTCGGCGCATCGGCGTGCATCTCAGCACCACCGGCGGAAGCTGGACGGCGGTCGATCGTGCCGTCGAGATTGGCGCCAACACCTTCCAGATATTCTCCTCCAGCCCGCGCATGTGGCGCGCCTCGGCGGTCAAACCAGCCGACGCCAAGAAGATGAGCGATCTGCGCGCCCAGTTCGACGTCGGCCCCGTGGCCATCCACGCCAGCTATCTCATCAACGTCTGCAGCCAGACCGAAACCGTGCGCGTGAACTCGGTTGCGGCGTTTCGCGGAGAGGTCGAGCGCGCCCTGGCGCTTGGCGCTGAGTTCCTCGTCCTCCATCCCGGAAGCTGGAAGGGACTCACCCGCGAGGAGGGCTTGCGCCTGGCCGCCGAGTCCATTGAGCGCGCTGTCACCGGCATCGACTTCGCCGGCAAGGACTTCCGCATCCTCATCGAGAACACCGCGGGCGCGGAGTTCTCCCTCGGCGGAAAGCTGGAGCAGGTCGCCGAGCTGGTCGACCGCCTGCGCCCCTGCGCGCCCATCGCCGTCTGCCTCGACACATGCCACATCCACGTCGCCGGCTACGACATCGTCTCCGACGAGGGCTACGACGACACGATGAAGCAGGTCGGCGCAACCCTCGGCTTCGACACCGTTCGCGTCTGGCACTGTAACGACGCGAAGGCTGCGTTCGGATCGAAGCTCGACCGCCATCAGCACATCGGCGAAGGCACCATCGGCGCGGCTGCGTTTCGCCGCCTGCTGCACGACGCGCGCTTCGCCCACTGCGCCTTCATCGCCGAGACCCCGGTCGACGCCCCCGGCGACGAAGCCCGCAACGTCGCCACCCTCAAGGCCCTGGCGGCAGAGTAAGAGTTCAACATGACGCGATAAAGGCCGACTTCTTTACAATCATTAATATGGAAGAGTCAGCACAGAGCACGAGAGAAGAGCAGCAGCGCTACAACCCCGCGGAGATTGAACCCAAATGGCAGGCGCGGTGGGACGCCGATCCGTCGCTGTACGCGGCCGAAGGCTACGACAGCGCCAAGCCGAAGTTTTATTGCATCGAGATGCTGCCCTATCCCAGCGGCCAGTTGCACATGGGCCATGTGCGCAACTACGCCATCGGCGACGCGCTCGCCCGCTTCATGTGGATGCGCGGCTCGAACGTGCTGCACCCCATGGGCTGGGACTCCTTCGGCCTTCCCGCCGAGAACGCAGCGCTCAAGAACAACACGCCGCCAGCCCAGTGGACGCTGGCCAACATCGCTGCCATGCGGCGGCAGATGCGGCGCATGGGCCTCAGCTACGACTGGTCCACCGAGGTCACCACCTGCCTGCCCGAGTACTACCGCTGGAACCAGTGGTTTTTTTTGAAGATGTTCAACGCGGGGTTGGCGTATCGCAAGAAGAGCAAGGTCAACTGGTGTCCCCAGTGCCAGACCGTGCTGGCCAACGAGCAGGTGGTCGATGGCAAGTGTTGGCGGCATGATGACACGCTGGTCGAGCAGCGCGATCTCACGCAGTGGTTCCTGCGCATCACAAAATACGCGGACGAACTGCTCAACGGTCTCGACCGGATGGATGGCTGGCCGGAGAAGGTCCGCACCATGCAGCGCAACTGGATCGGCCGCAGCGAAGGCGCGCTGGTCGATTTCCCCGTTGCGGCGACTCAGCAGACCACGGAGAAGATTACGGTCTTCACCACGCGCATCGACACCATCTTCGGCGCTACCAGCGTGCAGCTTGCGCCGGAGCATTCGCTGGCGAAGAGCTTTGCCGATAGCAATCCGCAGTTGGCCTCGCAGATCGACGAGATGCTTGCGCAGCAGAAGGCCGCGCGCGAGGCGGACGACCTCGGAGCGATCGAGAAACGCGGCGTCGATACCGGCCGGTTCGCAATCAATCCCTTCAACGGCGAACTTGTGCCGATCTGGGTTGCAAATTATATTTTGGCCGAGTACGGCACTGGCGCCATCATGAGCGTTCCCGCGCACGACGAGCGCGACTTCGAATTCGCCGCGAAATACGGGCTTTCCGTGCGTCGCGTAATTGTACCGAATCAAGTTACAGATGATTCGCAGCAGCTTCCGTATCTCGCGGAAGACGACTCGTCGCTGGTCGGTTCCGGCCAATGGACCGGTGAATCCTGCGCCGAGGCGCAGCAAAAGATGGCCGCATTCGCCAAGAAAAATGGATTTGGCGCCGCAACAGTTACATATCGCCTGAAGGACTGGGGCGTCAGCCGCCAGCGCTACTGGGGCACTCCGATCCCCATGGTCTACTGCACCAACGGCCACGCGGTCGCCGGGCCGGATAGCCCGCGCGTCGAGCCTGGAGGCGTGGTTCCGCTGCCCGAGAGCGCACTTCCCGTCCTGCTGCCCGCGCAGGTGGAGATCACGCAGCAGGGCGGCTCGCCGCTGGGCCGCGTCGCCGATTTCGTCAACACCGCCTGCCCGGTCTGCGGTGGCCCGGCCCGCCGCGAGACCGACACCATGGACACATTCGTCGATTCGAGCTGGTACTTCTATCGCTACACCGACGCGAAGAACTCCGCCGCGCCCTTCGATTCGGCGAAGGCAAACTACTGGTTTCCCATCGATCAGTACATCGGCGGCGTGGAGCACGCCATCCTGCACCTGATCTACTCGCGCTTCTGGACCAAAGTCATGCGCGACCTCGGCATGATCCAAAACGACGAGCCCGCGGCGCGTCTGTTTACGCAGGGAATGGTGATTAAAGACGGCGCCAAGATGTCGAAATCCAAGGGCAACGTCGTCTCGCCCGACCTGATGATCGAGCGCTACGGCGCGGACGCGACGCGCATGTACGCGCTGTTTGCCGCTCCGCCCGACCGCGACCTGGAGTGGCAGGAGGACGGCGTCGCCGGCATCAGCCGGTTTCTCGCCAGAGTTTACCGGCTCTTCCAAAACCATGAGCATATTTTGCAGAATGTCCAACAGGATGATCCTGCAAAGATGACTGGTTCTGGAAAGCTGGCAGCGATTGCTCTGCGCAGAAAAACACACCAGACAATCCAGAAGATCACAGATGAGTTGGCAGGAAGATGGCATTTCAATACGGCCATCGCTTCCTTGATGATTTTCGTGAACGACCTCTACTCGGCGGAAGTGGAAGTCGCGTCTACGCAGAGTTCTCCTGAAGTTTTCAAGGACAGCCTACGCGTTCTTCCCTTATTGCTTGCGCCCTTCGCGCCGTTTCTGGCGGCGGAACTGTGGGAGCAGCTTGGCGGTCAGGGCGCGGTCTTCCGCGCCGCGTGGCCCGTGGCCGATCCGGAGCTTGCGCGCGAGGCCGAGATCGAAATTCCCGTCCAGGTCAACGGTAAGCTCGCGAATGTTGTGACTGTGCCCGCGGGAAGCGATGAAGCCACGATTCAGGCCGCGGCGCAGGCGGATGCAAAGGTTGTCGCGCGAATTGCGAGCAAGACCATCGTCAAGGTGATCGTGGTGCCGGGCAAGCTCGTCAACATCGTGGTGAGGTAGATGGCACTCGACCGCGCCACGCCGGTTCGCGGGACGCAGTCGTTTGTGCATACTCTCGCGGCTTGCTGGAAGCGTCCCTCGCTGACTGCGCTGGAGGTGCTGTGGCGCTGGGCGTTCGGTGCGCCGGCATTGGCGTTGCTGGCCTATGAAGCGCTCGGCGTCTGGCGTGAGGCGCAGGTCGATACAACGGCGCTTCGGCAGATCTCGCTGCTCGACCCCAGCAGCGCCGCAGCAACGCTGACGCAGACGGCCATGCAGCTGTTGCCCCCGGCCTTGCGCGTGGCCGAGTGGTTGGCGCCACTGCTTCTGGCCGCGTGGATCATCGTCTCCTCGTTTGGCCGCGTCCTGGTGTTGCGCCGCTTCGAGGCGCAACTGCATGCGCGCCCCGTCACGCTGATGCTGTTGCAGGCGGCGCGCATGGCGGCGTTGCTGGGCAGCTTTGCGCTGTGGTTCGCGTCGCTGCGTGCGGCTTCGTTGGTCGCGGTCACGCTGCCCATCGAAGCGGGCCGCGATCCCAACCTGGTGCTCTACTGCGCCATCGTCATCGTTGCGACGCTGGGCATGTTTATTCTGTGGGCAGCCGTCAGTTGGGTGTTCTCGGTTGCCCCGCTGCTTGCGATGCTCGGCAACCTCGGCGCGGCCGCCAGCCTGTCCGCCGCCTTTTGCCTTGGCCCGCTGCGCTCCCGGCTGGTCGAGATCAATTTTGTGATGGGAATCGTCAAGATCGCGCTGATCGTTCTCGCGATGGTGGCTTCTGCCAGCCCGCTGCCCTTCGAATCAGTGGCCACGCCGCAGTTCATGGCCTACTGGTATGCGGGTGTAACCGTCCTCTATCTCCTTGCGTCGGACCTCTTCCACGTCGTGCGCCTGGTGGCGTATCTCGAACTCTGGAAGTCCTGCGACCACGCCGCACTGTGAACTCATTCCTGCTGAAGGTTTCCACCTGCGTCCTCACTCATTCCGAAGTTGCGTCCTCGCGTCCGTCGGTCTTCCCGCAGGATTATTTCCAACCTGTCGATCTGCTCTGCTAGCATGGCGTCGCCATGAGAAACTTCGATTCCGCCCGCCGCGATCTTCTTCGACTCAGCAGCATGGGTCTTGCTGCCTCCGCCGTTACCGCCCTCCCCGCGCTTGGCGCGCGCAAGCCCGCAGCGCCTGCGCTCAGCCCCGTCCTCTTCGACGTGCGCGTCTTCGGCGCTACGGGCGACGGCAAGACGGTCGATTCGCACGCCATCAACAAGGCGATCGAAGCCGCCGCAGCCGCCGGCGGTGGCACCGTCATCTTTCCCGCCGGGAATTATGTCTCGTTCTCCATCCGGCTCAAGAGCCACGTCGACCTCTACCTATCGCAGGGATGCGCCATCATCGCCGCCGACTCGCCCAAGCCCGGCGAGACCACCGGCACCATGGGTGGGACCTACGACGCCGCCGAGCCCAAGACCGCGTGGGATGCCTATCAGGACTACGGCCACAACCACTGGCACAATAGCCTGATCTGGGGCGAGGAGATCCACGACATCGGGATCTTCGGGCCCGGACTTATCTGGGGAAAAGGCCTCAGTTATGGCGGCAGATGGGGGGCCCGCGGCGACTACCCGGCCTACGCCGCCGAGCAGCCCGGCGTCGGCAACAAGGCGATTGCGATGAAGAACTGCCGCAATGTGATCCTGCGCGACTTCTCGATCCTGAAGGGCGGGCACTTCGGCCTGCTGCTGACCGGCGTCGACAACCTCACCATCGATAACCTCAAAATCGACACCGACCGAGATGGTATGGACATTGACTGCTGCAAGAACGTCCGCGTGTCGAACTGTATGGTGAACTCGCCGTGGGACGATGGGATCTGTCCCAAGTCGAGCTTTGCGCTGGGGTACAACCGGCCGACCCAGAACGTGACGATTGCGAACTGCTTTGTGAGTGGGTGCTACCAGCTCGGCACGGTGCTCGACGGCACATGGAAGAAGTTCACGATGGAGACCGATCGCAAGGTCGGCGGCACGGGGCGGATCAAGTGCGGGACGGAATCGAATGGGGGTTTCATCAATATTTCGATCTCGAACTGCGTCTTCGAGGGATGCCAGGGACTGGCTCTGGAGACGGTCGACGGCGCGCTGCTCGAAGACATCGCCGTCACCAACATTACGATGCGCGACATCATCAGTTGCCCCATCTTCCTGCGTCTCGGCGCGCGGCTGCGCGGGCCCAAGGGCACGGGCGACCAGAGCACCGTGGTGGGCACGCTGAAACGCGTGTTGCTCTCCAACATCGTCTGCCACAACACCAAGTCGGCGTACGGCTCCAACATCACCGGCATCCCCGGCTACCCGGTCGAGGGCCTCAAGATATCCGATGTCTTCGTCGAGTGCGTCGGCGGAGGCACTCCTGATCAGGCCAAGGTCGATGTTCCGGAGAAGGAGAATGCCTACCCCGAGCCGGGAATGCTGGGCCCGCTACCCACCTACGGATTCTACTTCCGCCATGTGAATCGGCTGGAGATGAGCCACGTCGAGATCGCCCCCGTAGCAGTCGACGCCCGCCCCGCCATCTATCTGGACGACGTGCACCGCGCCGACTTCTTCGCCATCACCGCGCCCAGCACGCCGCCCGCCTTCTCCTTCAACAATTCCACCGACATCCGTGTGATGTGTAGCCGTGCCGCGCCGGATTCCACCACCCCGTAATTCGCCGAATAGCCCGCGGAGCCTGTTAAGATAGCCATGTGTGCAGAGCGCGGGCCGTAAAGACCTGCGCTCATGAGGCGGGCGCGGATTGCTCTATTGGCTGCTCTATCAGAAGCTCTTTCCATACTTCAGGGTCTTCCGGATATTCCGGTATCTGACCTTTCGCACGGTCTTTGCCAGCTTGACGGCGCTGCTCATCGGCATGTTGATCGGCCCCTACGTCATTGAGAAGCTGCGCGAGTTCCAGATCGGCCAGTACGTGCGCGACGACGGCCCCGAGACACACCTCAAGAAGGGTGGCACGCCCACCATGGGCGGCGTGCTCATCTCGATCTCGATCCTTGTCCCCACGCTGCTCTGGGCCGATCTCTCCAACCCCTTTGTCTGGGTGGTCATGCTCTCCACGCTGGCCTTCGGCGGCATCGGCTTTGCCGACGACTACATCAAGGTCGTGCGCAAGCAGAGCAAGGGCCTCACCTTCTGGCAGAAGATCGGCCTGCAGTTCGCCGCCAGCGCCGCGGTCGCCGCCACACTGGTGCGCCTGGACATTCGCGGCAGCTACTCCACGCGCCTCATGGTCCCCTTCGCCAAGAACTTCCGCCCAGACCTGGTCTGGCAGTGGATGGGCCACATCCCGCACGCCCACTGGATCGCGTATCTCCCCTTTGTCATCTTCGTTATGCTGGTCATCACGCTCACCAGCAACGCGGTCAACCTCACCGACGGCCTCGACGGCCTGGCCATCGGATGCACCATCATCGCCGCAGGCGCGCTCGCCGTGCTCACCTACGTCTCCGGCCACGTTGTCTTCGCGGACTACCTCGAACTGCAACGCATGCCCATGGTCAGCGAGCTGACCGTCTTCTGCGGGGCCATGGTCGGCGCTTCCATCGGCTTCCTCTGGTACAACGCGCACCCCGCCGAGATCTTCATGGGCGACGTCGGCTCGCTCGCTCTGGGCGGCGCCATAGGCACCGTCGCGGTCATCATCAAGCAGGAGCTTCTGCTGCCCTTCATCGGCGGCGTCTTCATCCTGGAAGCCGCCAGCGTCATCCTCCAGGTGGGCAGCTACAAGCTGCGCGGCGGCAAGCGCATCTTCCGGATGGCCCCGCTGCACCACCACTTCGAGCTGCTGGGCTGGAGCGAGTCCAAGGTCATCGTTCGCTTCTGGATCATGGCCCTCGTCTTCGCCCTCTTCGCATTGACCACGCTGAAGTTGAGGTGAGGATATGTATAACGGAGACCACGTTGGATCAAATCGAACCTGGTGTTTGCTATGAAGAAAATCACAGGAATAGTGGCAGTTGTTCTAATTGCTGTAGTGGTTCTATGGATGGGACTATATCCGGACAAGTACGACCCGAAGAACATACATTATGTCCTCTGGAAATGGCACCTTGTCAGTATCGATCTTGATCGAGCCGTAAGCACAATGCATCACGATCAGTGGTCCGAAAAGATGATTTTGGGAAAAAACGAGAGAGCGCTGACCAACAGGTTCGGGTACTTGCTAACTCCAGATGAAGCCAGCAGATGTAATCGAATAGCCAGTCAAGGGATTGTTCCGGCAGGAGATGATGCGCTCTTTTTGAGGAGTAGCGACTACCTAATCATCTTTCACAATGGGATTGCTACTGATGTTGTGTTGTTGAACGAAGCTTGGCCTTGCTAGGTTGGGTGGAGCGGCAAATTTTAGATTTGAGGTTCGGATGGAACTGAAGAATAAACGCGTGTTGGTGGTTGGCCTGGGCAAGTCGGGAAAGTCCGCGGCGCTCTTTCTGCGTGCGCTCGGAGCGCAGGTCACGGTCTCGGACTCGCGCTGCGCGGAGGCGCTCGCCGGCGAGATTCCCGCGCTGCTCGATGCGGGCGTCATGGTCGAAACGGGAGGCCACGGCCTGCTCACCTTTCGCCGCCAGGACCTCATCGTCGTCTCGCCCGGCGTTCCCTACGACACGACGGAGCTGAAGCAGGTGCGCGCCTTCGGCCTGCCCATCATCGGCGAACTGGAGCTGGCCAGCCGCTTCCTGCAGGGCCAGATCGTCGCCATCACCGGCTCCAACGGCAAGACGACCACAACCTCCCTGCTGGGCAAGATCTTCGCCGATGCGGGCGTCCCAACCCTGATTGGCGGCAACATCGGCACGCCCGTCATCGACCTCATCCCCCAGAGCACGCCGCAGACAACCAGCGTGCTCGAGGTCTCCAGCTTCCAATTGGAGACGGTGGTGGAGTTCCGCCCGCATATCGCCGTGGTGCTGAACATTACGCAGGACCACCTCGACCGGCATGGCACCTTTGAGAACTACGCCGCCATGAAGGCCCGCATCACGGCGCAACAGACCGCGGAAGACTTCTTCGTCCTCAACGCCGAGGACAAGCCAACCCAGATGCTTGCCGCGCGAACCAAGGCCCAGGTCTTCTGGTTCAGCGGGCGGCGCGCCATCAAACAGGGCGCGTTTGTGCATGGCGAGAGCATCGTCTTCCTTCCGCGCGAGGGCGCGAAGCCGGAGCCGGTGATGCCGTTGGCGGAGATTCCGCTCAAGGGCGCGCACAACGTGGAGAACGTCCTTGCGGCGGTCTGCGCGGCCCGGCTGGGCGGGGTCTCTGCGCAGTCGATTCGCGCATCGGTCGCCAGCTTCAAGGCCGTCGAGCACCGCCTGGAGTTTGTTGCCACCGTGCGCGGCGTCGCGTTCTACAACGATTCCAAGGCGACCAACGTGGACGCAACCAAGAAGGCCCTGGAGGCCTTCCCCGGCGGCGTGCATCTGATCCTTGGCGGCAAGGACAAGAACTCCGACTACACGGAGCTTGCCGACCTGCTCCGCGCCCGCGTCAAAATTGTTTACACAATTGGTTCGGCGGCGGAGAAGATCGAGCGCCATCTGGCGGGAGTCGTCAAGATAGTCTCAGCGGGTACGCTGGATGCAGCCGTGCGCCAGGCCGCGCAGAGTTCTGTGCCCGGCGATGTGGTGCTGCTTGCGCCGGCTTGTGCGAGCTTCGATCAGTTCACAGGGTACGAGCAGCGCGGGCGCGTCTTCAAGGATTTGGTAAAGCAGCTTTTAGCCGTTAGCTCTTAGCTTTTAGCTAGGAGCTAGGAGCTAGGAGCTAGGAGCTAAAGGCTGGGTTTCCGATGGCAAAGCGCGTAGGCGTCGACAAATGGCTGTTCGGCACCGTGCTGCTGCTGGTGCTCTTCGGACTGGTGATGGTCTTCTCCGCCTCGGCCGTGATGTCGCAGGCCGAATCGGGATCGCCCTATAAGTACGTCGCCAAGCAGGGAATGTACGCGCTCTTCGGGATGGTTGCGCTCTTCGCTCTGATGCGCGTGGACTACCGCCGCTATAACAGCTATCCCTTTGTCGGCTGCGCGGTCGCGCTCACCACCATGCTTCTGGTGGCCGTCTTCGCCATGCCCGCGCTCAACCATACCCACCGCTGGTTCCGTCTTGGCAGCTTCTTCACCTTCCAGCCCTCGGAGCTGGCAAAGCCCGTGCTGGTGTTGTTTCTCGCGTACTTCCTGCAGACGCGCATCCATACCATGGACGACTGGAAGGGAACCATTCTGCGCGCCGTTCTGCCTCCGCTGGTCTTTATCGGCCTCATCCTCAAGGAGCCTGACCTGGGAACCGCGCTGGTCTGCGCCGCGGTCACCATGGCCATGCTCTATCTCGCCGGAATGCAGGTGAAGTGGATCGGCGTCGGCATGCTGGCGTCCTCGCCCGTGCTCTACTACATGCTCTGGATGGTGCCCTTCCGCCGCGCGCGCATGGAAATTTTCTTTCACCCAGAGCTGGACCCGCTGGGCAAGGGCTTCCACATCACGCAGTCGCTGATCGCGGTGGGCACCGGCGGAATGACCGGGCTGGGACTGATGGAGGGCCGGCAGAAGCTCTACTTCCTGCCCGAAGCCTGGACCGACTTCATCTTCGCCAACATCTCCGAAGAGCTGGGCCTGCTGGGTGCGCTGGCATTGGTGGCGCTCTTCTGCGTCCTGGGCTATCGCGGTCTGCGCGCGGCGTTCCTCTCCACAGACCCCTTCGCTCGCTTTCTGGCCTTTGGCCTCACCAGTGCGGTGCTCATCCAGGCCTTCTTCAACATTAGCGTCGCCATTGCGCTGGTTCCCACCAAGGGGATCACGCTTCCGTTCATCTCCTTTGGCGGGACCTCGCTCTTCTTCACCCTGGCCGGAATGGGTGTGCTGCTGAACATTACGCGTGAGATCGATTGAGAACAGCCGTTAGCTTTTAGCTCTTAGCTTCTAGCTAATGGCTAACAGCTAACAGCTAGGAGCTGACTTTGAGAGTTCTGATCGCAGGCGGAGGCACTGGCGGCCATGTGATTCCCGCGCTGGCCATTGCACGAGAACTGCGCGACGCGCACGCAGCCGCGGTGCGCTTCGTGGGCACGGCGCGCGGGCTGGAGACGCGCCTGGTACCGGAGGCGGGTTTCCGGCTCGATCTGGTGCGCTCCGGCCAGTTGAAGAATGTAAGCCTGGCAACGCGGCTGCGAACCGCGATCGATCTGCCGCTGGGCGTGATGGAGTGCGTGCGTCTGCTGCGCGAGTTTCGCCCGCAGGTCGTCGTCGGCGTCGGCGGATACGCCAGCGGTCCGGGAATGATGGCTGCAATTCTCCTGCGCCTTCCCACGCTGGCCTTTGAGCCCAACGCCGTTCCCGGCTTGGCCAACCGGCTGGTCGGCCGATGGGTCAGCGCGGCAGCGGTGAACTTTGCGCAGACCGAGCGCTACTTCCGCAATGCGCGCGTCACCGGCATTCCCGTGCGGGCTGATTTTTTTGCGATTGCGCCGAAATCCGCCTCCGCGCCTCCGCGTCTTCTCGTCTTCGGCGGAAGCCAGGGCGCGCGCGTCTTGAACGAGGCGATGCCGAAGATTGCGCAACGGCTGCTCGATCAGATTGCAGACCTGGAGATTCTGCATCAGGCGGGCGCGCGGGCCGCGCAGTCGACCGCCGAGGCCTACGCACGCGCCGGTCTGGCTGGCCAGCAGCGCGTCCGCGTGCAGCCCTATCTGAACCAGATGCCGCGCGAGTTTGCCGCCGCCGACTTGATTCTCTGCCGCAGCGGAGCCAGCACCATGGCGGAGCTTGGAGCTGCCGGGAGGGCCTCGCTGCTTGTTCCCTTTGCACTGGCCGCGGACGACCACCAGCGCCGCAACGCGGAGGTCTTCCTCCAGGCCGGCGCGGCCCGCATGTTGACCGAGGCGGAGTTGGCCGATCCCGAGCGCCTGCTGAATGAGCTGTCAGCTTTGCTCACAGATCCACTGGTGCTGCGCGCGATGGGTGAGCGCGCCCGCACGCTGGCCCGGCCAGACGCCGCGCACGAGATCGCATCGATGGTGGTGGATCTCGCACGCAGAAATTGAACATTGCAGGTTGTTTGCTGACAGTTGCTGCGAGCTTTCGATCTTCAGAAAAAAACAAGGGCTGAGGATTGTTTGCCTCAGCCCTTCGTTTTTTCAGATTGATCGGTTCGTCTGCTTACCGGCGTCCACCGCCACCGCCACCGCCACCGCCACCGCGTCCACCGCCGCCGCCGAATCCGCCGCCACCGCCGGAGTAGGAGCGAGCGCCGCCGGAATAGCTGCGAGCGCCTCCGCCGTAGCTTCTGCCGCCGGAGTAGGAGCCACCGCCGCCGGAGTAGCTGCGAGCGCCTCCGCCGTAGCTTCTGCCGCCGGAGTAACCGCGAGCAACTGGAGCGTTTCCGTAGCCGCGTGCTCCGCCGCTATAGGCGGATGCGCCGCGACTGCCGACGGTGCGACCGTTGATGCCCGAGCCGCGATTTGCCGCGCCGTTGCCCATGCCACCGCGATTGGAGACTCCACCGCGGGAGAAGCTCTGTCCACCGCCGGCACGTCCATTGAAGCCGCCGTATGCCTGGTTATAGGAGTGTCCGTAGTTGCCGCCCATGTTGTTGTAGGCGCGGTTCCCGTAGAAGCGTCCGCCACCCCAAAAGCCGCCATAGAAGCCTCTGCCGAAGTAGCCGAAGCCGTAGTTGATGCCACCGTAGTAGCCAATGCCGAGGCCCCAGTAGCCGGGATACCACATGTAATCGCCGAATCCGAAGCCCCAATATCCGGGAGTCCATAGCGCGCCCTCGTAGGGTGGTTCCACCCATGCGCCATCCATCCAGTTGTAGCCGTCGGGTCCGTAGGACCAGTAGCCGGGAGTCCACATGTAGCCATCGCCCGGTGCCTCAGGCTGGGCGTAATCCGGGATCGGCGGAGGAGCAGCAGGCGCTGTGACAGGTCCCTGCCCCTGTGTAGCCTGGTCAGTTTCCTGTGCATAGGCCGCTACAGTGGTCATCACAAGCGCTCCGGCGATCGCAACCGCTAGAATCGTGCTCATCAAGACTCGTGTGATCTTCATCGTCATTTCCTTCTTCTGCCGGTCCTTCGCTTGCCCGGTGCAGCTTTCAAACGGCGGGTTGCGCGGACTACAGCCGCTCGAGTTCATCCGGCCCGTCTGCGTCAGCCTCGCCGCCGCGGCCCTCATGAACTCCTGCTGATTTAGACCCAAGATACGCCATTTGGTTGCGCTCCGCGAGCGCGGATTATCCATGGAACGGAAGCGCAAGGTTCCCCCAGCTTGATAAAGTAAAGGAATGAATGACAATGCAGAGTTGACGGCGTCCCTGCCCGCCGGGTTCGAGTGGGGAGCGGTGCGCGCCGGAATCAAGGCCAGCGGCAATCTGGACCTGGCGATAGCGATTGCGCGCGGCGCGAGCGCGGCGGTTGGCGCGGCCATGTTTACCACCAACCGCGTGGTTGCGGCCCCCGTAACGGTGGGCCGGCGGCATCTTGCGGCCACCGGAGGACGCGTCGCGGCCGTGCTGGTCAACTCCGGCAACGCCAACTGCGCCACCGGCGAGCCGGGCATCGAGGGCTGCGTCGCCACCTGTGTCGCCGCCGCCGAGAGCTTCGGATGCATCTTCGACGAGGTCTTTCCCTCCTCCACCGGAATCATCGGCGTCCCCTTCCCGGCGGAGAAAGTCGTCGCCGCAATACCCGGGCTGAAGGCCTCGCTGGGCAGCACCGGGCAGCACGCGGAGTCCTTTGTGCGCGCCATGATGACCACCGACACGCGCGTCAAGACGGCCCACGCAGTGGTTTCGGTCGATCCTGCGCAGGACGCAGGCAAGGGCGTCGAAGTACGCATCTGGGGCGCGGCCAAGGGCGCGGGAATGATCCATCCGCAACTGGGCGCGCCCCCTGCACCGCCGCACGCCACCATGCTGGTCTATCTCTTCACCGATGTCGCGGCCTGCGCGGAGCATCTGCAGGCAGTACTTGCCGCCGCCGTCGAACCCAGCTTCAACTCCATCTCCATCGACGGCGATACCTCGACCAACGACACCGTTCTACTCCTCGCCAGCGGGGCCAGTGGAGTGCGCCTGAGCCGCGAGTTGGAGCCCGCCTTCGACGCTGCCCTGGGCGAGGTCTGCCGCTCGCTTGCCCGTCAGATCGTCGCCGACGGCGAGGGTGTGGGCCATACCGTCACCCTCGACATTCGCGGCGCGATGTCGGCTGCCGATGCGCGGCTAGTCGCCAAGGCTATCGCGCACAGCCCGCTCTGCAAGACGGCCTGGTCCAGCGCGGACCCCAACTGGGGACGTCTGCTGGCCGCCGCCGGATACAGCGGCGCCACCTTCGATCCCGCGCGCGTGCGCATCTGGATCGCCGGCCAGCCCGTCTTCGAGTACGGTATCCGCGCCCCAGCCTTCGACGAGGCCGCCGCCCACCACGCAATGATGCAGCCCGAGTACACCATCGCAATCGACCTCGGCGCAGGCTCGGGCGAATGCCTCTTTCTCACCTGCGACCTCACTGCGGAGTACGTCCGCATCAACGCGGACTACTCAACGTAAGAGCTTGCCCGACGTAGTAGCAGGATCGAGATTGTGCATGTCAGAACGCTGCCTTGTTCAGTGTTTTTCTGCACCTGTACCGAAGCGACTTACCACTTACCACTTACCACTTATCACTTATCACTTGAGTGCGTGGCGCGGCACGGTGCGCGCGCCCAGGAATAGCAGCGCCGTCGCAATCAGCATTGACACCAGCGTCAGCCCCAGTCCGGTGCTCAGCGTCGAGTGGTCGCTCACCATTCCGATCAGCCGTGGCGATGGCGTGTCGCCCAGCGCATGGATCAGGAACAGCTCCACAGCGATGGCCGTCGCGCGCACCTGCGCCGGCACGGCGTTGACGATCGCCGCATTCAGCGGCCCCGTCCCCAGGAAGATCGAGAACATCGCCAGCGCCAGCGCGGGCAGCATCATCGCGCGCGGGCCAAAGAAGCAGACCACCCCAAACGGCACCGTAATCAGCGCCGACCACGCCGACACCAGGTACAGCGCGCGATGGTTTGTGCGCAGCCAGCGTTGCGCCAGCCATCCGCCCACTGCTGTTCCGCCCAGTCCCGCGCCCGCCGTGATTCCGCCCAGCGTCAGCCCGACCGTGGAGTGCGAAAAGCCCGCGCGCTCCAGAAAGCTGGGCATCCACGCCGAGATGCCGCCCATCGAAAACGTCGTCATCGCCATGCCCAGCGTGGCATACAGGTACGGCGCGTTGCTCGCCAGCGAGAGGACGTGAGTGGAATCCCACCCATCGCGATGAGGCTGCGATGGATGGGGCACCCGAGTATTGGAGGTGGCATCGGATGCGCCGCGCGCGGGTTCATGCAGAAAGATGAGGATCAGCGCCGCAATCAGCAGCCCCGGCACGGCGGAGACGTAGAACGGCATCCGCCAGCCCCAGCGCCCGCCCACCATCTCGCCGATCAGGTAGCCGATCGCCGCGCCCACCGGAATCGCGGTGTAGAAGATCGTAAGGATGCGGTTGCGGTCTTCTTCGGGATAAAAATCCGCCAGCAGCGCGGGCGCGTAGATGCCCAGGCTGGCCTCGCCGATTCCCAGCACCGCGTGGCGCAGAAGCAGCGAATCGAACGCATGGACCGTTCCGGTCAGCACGTTCACCGCGGAGATCATCAGCGCGCAGATGATGATCAGCGGCTTGCGCGGCAGCCGGTCGCCCAGCCATCCGGTCAGCGGCGCGGCCAGCATATAGGTGACGAAGAACCAGAAGGTGATCGATCCCAGCGCCGCGTCCGTGACATGGAACTCGCGCTTCACCTGCTCCTGCACGCCGGGCAGGATGTAGCGGTCGATGTAGTTGACGAAGTTCAGCGCGGTCAGCAGCGCCAGCGCGGTCGCTGCTCCCGCCACTGACGGCAGGCGGCGCGCGGCGTGCGTCAGATTGGGCGGCGGCTCGTGCATCTCTGCCGAGAATAGCAGGCAGCAACTCAGCTCGCCGCGTTTACTTCACCTTCGGCCGGGGGTGGCTGGCTTCCACAATCGTCGAGATGCCGCCGCGGGGACGGAAGTCGCCGGTGACCTTTGCCCAGACCGGGTTGCACGCCTTCACCACGTCGTCCAGCACCTGGTTCACCACGTTCTCCTGAAAGATGCCCAGGTTGCGGTAGGTGAAGAGATATTCCTTCAGGCTCTTCAGCTCCAGGCAGCGCTTGCGTGGCATGTAGCGGATAGTGAGGTGGCCGAAGTCGGGCAGGCCGGTCTTGGGGCAGACGGAGGTGAACTCCGGGTCGTCGACCACGATCTCGTAGCCGCGGAACTGGTTGGCCCAGGTGTCGATTGCTGGGAACTTCGCGTCCAGCCCGGCGGCGGCGTGCGTGTCGGTGTAGCCCGTCTTCTGCGTCTGCATGGGTTCTATTCTAGCCGTGTCTAGTCGCGGCGGCCCAGGGTTGGGCGGTCGTCGGTGGTGGAGGTCCCGGTGGTGGAGTTGGGGTCGTTGTTGGTGCCGCCGGTGCGGCGCAGGGTGGGCGCGTTGCTGTTTCCCTTGTCGTTCAGTTTGCGCCGGTTCTCGATGCGCGCCAGACGCGCCTTCACGTCGTCAAACTCGCTGGTGGTGACCATGTAGTCCGGGCGCGCGGGCAGGATGGTGGCAATCTCTTCCTCGGAGTGGGCGATGCGGTCCGGCGTCTGCGGATGGTCGGCGAAGACCTTGGCCAGGGTCCCCGGCTTGTGCTTCTCCAGCGCGTCCAGCTTCTCGAAGATCTGGA
>Ga0224554_1000935_pt1 | contig 20954 bp, 18 predicted proteins | sample 714S22024metaG_FD_180666 | JGI IMG/M metagenome (GOLD analysis project Ga0224554, IMG submission 180666) | Peat soil microbial communities from Stordalen Mire, Sweden - 717 S2 20-24 | ecosystem: Environmental > Terrestrial > Soil > Wetlands > Peat | place: Sweden: Norrbotten County, Stordalen...
GAGATGGCCCGGGACGCAGCAACGCGCACACCGGATGACTACGGAGAAGAATGAAGTTTTAGATTCTTAAGTTGAAGATGCCAGGAGGGGGAGACTGCGAAGGAAGAACCGCGGCGATCACACCCACACACGAAACAGAGCTGTCACTGGATGGCAGAGACACTTGCGTGGCGGCCATCTGCGTAGTACCAGAGAACGTCGCGGTCACAACCGCGGGAGGTACCTGCGGGCCGGCGGCGCAGCAGCTTGCTTTGGCCGGTGCGCACGGCATACTCATGTGCAGGCAGCAACTATGCGTCGCGTGCTGTGCCGGAAGCACGCACGTTCCAACCGAAAACAGCAGTACGCCCATCAGGGCGACTGCAACCGCTGTCCGTTGGCTGAATCCACGCAACATGCTATCAGCTTATCATCTACGCAAATTCCCGTCGTGACCTACATCACACGAACCTGCGGATTGAGATTCCTTTTGCCGAAGCTGAAGGTCCCACGATCCGCGGAATAGGCCAATCAGGATTTTCTTGCTCTTGAGTGATCGTTCGGAGAATGGGACCAACGGCTTTCTACCGGTGCGGAGACCTCTATGTACTCTTTCGTACCATATGGTTCGCTGAATTATTTGTTTGTGCCAGTTGTCCAGCCGATAGGAACAGTATGCGGATCAGTAGTTTATGGAGTAATCCTCGCAATCCGCACATCCTGGTTCGCCTGACACGAAATGCGCATCTAACTTATCGAGGTGCCTTATGATCCTTCATTTGGCACTGCTCGTGTTTCTAGCCCTAGTTGTGATTTTTTCGATATACAAAGCCAACGCCAAGGGCAAGGCGATCGGCAAAGATATATTCCGGGCTCGTTTACCGGCGTTTCTGCTGCAAATAGTGCAGAACATCTATTCTCCGCTGCCGAGTCTCGGCAGATTCAGATCTGACTCACAACATGGAAGAACAACCGCACGGGTTCTGCGCCTGTCATGGGTCGGTGCAATCCTGCTCGGCTGCCTGACACACGATGCACGTGCCGGAGTTCCCACATTCGCTACGACCAGTGTCGGCAAGCAGTCGCCACCACTGAGCGTCACGGTCACTCTGACCGCGGGCGGTGTCGCGATTGCGCCCCAGGCGTTGTTGCAGGGCTACGCCGGCATGGACTTCTCGGTTGCCAGCGGTGGGACCTGCGCCGCAAACGTCTCCTATGTCTCCGGACAGCAATGCACCGTCAACGTCGTCTTCGCGCCCTTGTTTCCAGGTCTGCGAAGCGGAGCGGTGGTATTGCTGGCAACCGACGGTACACTGCTGGGCAGCGCTCTGGTGAACGGTAACGGGATTGGATCGTTGTCTGTATTAAGTCCGGGTGTCATCGACACCGTTGCCGGCGATGGCGAATTGAACTTCCGTTCCGACGGAGTTCCTGCCACCCAGGCGCCAATCTTTCTTCCGTATGGAGTCATCGTCGATCCGGCGGGGAATATTTACCTCTCCGATACGAACAACAACCGCATCCGCCGCGTCGATGCGCAGACCAGTCTCATCTCCACCATCGCGGGCAATGGCGTGTCGGGCTACTCCGGCGACGGAGGGCCGGCCACAGAGGCCAGCATCAACCAGCCCGGCGGTCTGATCATGGACGGAGCGGGCAACATCTACTTTGCCGATAGCGGCAATGACATCATCCGCCGCATCGACGCGGTAAGCAGCATCATCACGACCATTGCGGGAGTGCCATTGGCGCAGGGCTACTCCGGGGACGGGTTCGCGGCAACCTTGGCGAACCTGTCCTCGCCCAGAGGCGTTGCTTTCGACGCAGCCGGAGACCTCTTTATTGCGGATACGAGCAACAACGTCATCCGCGAGGTGAATGCGACGACGGGGAATATCAGTACGGTGGCTGGAACCGGTGCCGCGGGTTACAACGGCGATGCAATCCTGGCCACGACGGCACAACTGAACTCCCCGTGGACCGTCAGCGTTGGCGCAGACAACTCGCTGTACATTGCCGACCTGTCCAATAACCGCGTGCGCAAGGTCAACGGAGGCGTCATCTCCACCGCGGCCGGAACCGGAAGCCGCAGCTTTGGGGGCGATGGCGGCGCGGCCACTGCCGCGGACCTGGACGATCCTGCCAGCGTCATTCTGAATCCGGCGGGCGATCTCTATATCGCCGACTCGGGCAACAACCGTGTGCGCAAGGTCTACGCAAGCACAGGCATCATCGAGACGGTAACCGGCAACGATAGCGAGCAGTTTGCCGGCGATGGGGGCCCGGCCAACCAGGCGAGCCTCTACGCCCCGTACGCGCTCTTCTTCGATCAGAGCGGCAACCTCTTTCTGGCGGACACGCTGCACAACCGCATCCGGAGCATTCTTGCGACACCGGTTGCCCTCGCATATCCGGTGATGCGCGTGGGCAAGACCTCCGCGCCTCAGACCCAGGGCCTGGAGAACGATGGCAACTCCGGCCTGAACCTGTTAGCGCCAGTATTTATCAATGCGGCGCTCGATTCCACGACGACCACATGCAGCTTCACCACGCCGATGGCCCCCTCCACCACCTGCAACCTGGGAGTGGACTTTGCGCCGACGGTGCTCGGCGTCGACGTGCTCGGCTCCGTGACGTTGAACTCCGACGCAGGAAACAGCCCGACGATTATCGATCTTTCGGGCCAGGTGCTCAGCGTCGAGCCAACCACCACCAGCTTGACCTCAAGCCTCAACCCAAGCGTGCTGAGTCAGTTGGTGGTCTTTACCGCGACGGTGGCCAGCGACGATCCCTCGCGCAGCGGGCCGGTCACATTCCTGGACGGAACAACGCCCATCTGTAGCAACATAGATTTGATTGCGGGCAGCGCCTCGTGCTCCACGTCGACACTCACGCTTGGCTCGCACAACATGACGGCCAGCTATGCGGGCGATAGCAATAACGCGGCGGGAGTTTCGCCGGCGCTGGTGCAGATCGTCAGGCAGCAACCAAATCTCACGCTCGCGGTTTCACCCAACCCGGCGAACGTAACCCAGAGTGTCACGCTGACGCTCACGGCGACCGCTGCGACCGGGACTCCGTCGGGCGCTGTGGTCTTCTACGACGGCACAACCGCACTGAGCGGCAACGTGAGCCTGAGCGGGAGCGGCGTCGCGACCTACTCGACAACTCAGTTGACGGCGGGGCAGCATAGCCTCTCCGCACAGTACGCAGGAGATGCAAGCAACGCCTCCGGCCAATCGAATGTTGTGACTGAAGTTGTGAATCAGATCTCGACGGTGACGACGATTGCCTCCAGCAACTCCACCGTCAACGTAGGCACGCCCATTACATTTACGGCATCCGTAAGCAACACCATCGGTCCAGCGCCCACCGGCTCGGTACAGTTCACGGAGGGAGCCACGGTTTTGGGCAGCGGCGCGGTGGACAGCAGTGGCCACGCATCGCTGACGCTGGCGACACTGACTCCTGGCACGCATACCATCATCGCTACCTACAGCGGCGACACCGATAACTCCGGCAGCGCGTCTATCGGGCTGGTCGAGACCATTCAGCAGATCGCAACCACGACGGTCCTCACCTCCGACCAGAATCCTGCCAGCGCGGGCGCGCCCATCCACCTCAGCGCGACGGTCGCCATCAGTGCGGGAGCATCGCCCGACGGCGCGATTACAGGGTTGGTTACCTTCAGCGAAGGGTCGTTGATTTTGGGAACGGCACAGGTCAACTCCTCCGGGATTGCCAGCATCGCCGTCAGCACGCTCACGGTCGGCGCGAACAACATCTCCGCCAGCTATCCGGGCAATACGAACTATGCCGGCAGCATCTCCAACATCCTGCTTCAGTCGATCTCGTCCACCTCTACCACAACGGTGTTGACGGCGGGCGGAACGAGCTCTCTTTCGGGCAAGCCGGTGACGCTCACGGTCACAGTCATCAGCCCCACCGGAATTCCCACTGGCAGTGTCATCTTTCGCGACGGCGCCGCAAACATAGGCCAGGGAACGCTCAACGCGCAGGGCGTTGCCACGCTTTCCATCTCGTCGCTTGCGGTTGGGCCGCACACGCTCACGGCTGTCTATCAGGGCGACAGCAGCTATCTCACCAGCACCTCCGCGCCGCCTCTGGTGGAAACAATCTCTCTGGCAACCACCGGGCTGACTCTGGCCAGTCCTGCGAATCCGGTGGATGTCGGGACCACTGTGACGTTCACATCCGTTCTTACCGGCAATGGCGTTGCCCCGACGGGCGCACTTACCTTGCATGACGGCAGTGCGGTCATTGCCACGCAGAACGTCACCAACACCGGAACATTTACCTTCAGCATCACGTCCCTGGCGATCGGTACACATACCCTGACTGCGCAGTACGCAGGAGACGCGAACAACTCGCCGGCCACTTCCAATGCGATCACGATTGCCGTGCAGCAGGCCGCGACCACAACGTCTCTAACGTCCAGCGCCAATCCATCGACCGTGGGCCAGAACCTCACGCTCACGGCAGTCGTCACCAGCTCGGGCGTGAATCTTACCGGCTCGGTCAGCTTCCTGGATGGCGGTTCGGCAGTCGGCTCGGCGGCGCTCAGCGCCAATGGGATGGCGACGTTGACAACCGGCTCCCTCTCCTTCGGCCCGCACACGCTGACCGCGGTCTACTCCGGGGACGCTAACCACACGACTTCCACCTCTGCTGCTCTCAGCGAGCAGATTGTGCAGGTGGCCGGCGTGGTTTTGACATCGAGCCTCAACCCGTCGATCTCGGGCACGAATGTCGTATTCAGCGCGACGATGCTGGGCGTCGGCTCGCTCATTCCTACAGGCTCCGTAACCTTCAGTGATGGAGCGAACACGCTGGCTACTGTTCTGCTGGGCGCTACTGGCGCGGGCAGCCTGCAAACGTCTGCCCTGACGGTTGGCTCTCACACCATCACGGCAAGCTACAGCGGCGACAGCAACTATGCGGCTGCCAGCTCTTCCCTGATCCAGACGGTGCAGAGCGCGAACACGCAGGTGGCTCTGACCGCGAGCGCGAACCCGGCAACCTACGCAACACCGCTCGCCCTGTCGGCCACGGTCACCAGCAACGGCGGCCTGGCTACAGGCACAGTTAACTTCACCGACGGAGGCACTGCGATCGGCAGCGCGACCCTCAACGCCAGCGGAGTCGCTACCCTTACCACGTCGTCGCTGGCCCCAGGCACGCATTCGATCGTCGCCAACTATGCGGGTGATGGACGTGCCAGCGCCTCGACTTCGACTCCGCTTGCGCTCAATGTGCGTCAGACAACCTCGGTCGCGCTGGCAACCAGCGCCAGTCCAGCGCAGACGCTCAGCTCGATTTTGCTGACTGCCACCGTGACCAATAGCGGAGTCACGCCGGTGACAGGCACTGTGACCTTCGCCGACGGGGCAACGCTTCTCGGCACGGCCGCGGTGGATGCTACGGGCCATGCCACGCTGACCGTTCCATCGCTGGCAGCCGGGAACCACTCCATTGTCGCCAGTTATGGCGGCGACAACAATGACTTCGCCAGCGTCTCCCCAGAGCTGACGCAGGGCGTGCAACTGCGCGCCACAACAACCGCGCTTGCGGACACGGAGATGGATCCAGCCAATCCGCAGCAGGTAACTCTGATCGGACTCGTGAGCTGGACGGGACCAGTCCCGCCCACAGGGAGTATCACCTTCACCAATGGCAGCACGGTGATCGGCAGCAGTCCGATTAACACCAGCGGCGCTGCCACCATCAACATCACCCTGGATGCCAATATCACGGAGAACATTGTCGCCACCTACAACGGCGATGTGTCCTACGCCTCCTCGGCTTCGTTGGCCACCTCGGTCACCGGAGGACCGGCGACGCAGTTCACCTTGACCCTCAATCCTTCGAGCGTATCCATTCAAAGCAAGCAGCACATCGTCATCCAGGTGTCGGCCGCATCGATCAACGGCTTCACCGATACGCTGCTCTACGGCTGTCTCGGCCTGCCCTTCGCCGCTACCTGCACCTTCAGCAGCGTGCAGACCAGTCTCGCCAGTGAAGGCACATCCACCGTGCAACTCACCATCGACACGGGCGATCCTCTGGGCGCGGGAGCGCTGGCCGGCCTCAACCGGTCGCGGAACTCCAACCTTCTGCTGTGCTTCCTGCCCGGATGCGTCTTCGCCGGATTCGCTCTCTTCCGCCGCCGCAGAGCTTCGTTGCAAGGCCTGCTGCTTCTGATCGTCGCTGTCGCGGTCACGCTGTCGGCGAGCGGCTGCGCGGGCTTACAGGTCAACGGCACGCCCGCCGGCTCCTACACGTTCAAAGTGACGGCTTCGGGACAGAACACCGGAGCGACTGTAAGCCAGGTCATGAACCTGACGGTCACTCCATGAGAGGTCTCCCATGCAGTCCTTTTTCCGCTTCCCGCGAATTGCCGCTGCGCTCCTTCTGCTCGGCCTGTGCGGCAGGGGTGTGCAGGCGCAGGCCCGGGCTACAGCCCTCGGACCGGGAAGCTATGTCGCGATTGGCGGCGCAGCTTCGGTTTTTCCGTCCGACTATGACGGACGCAATATCGCCGGCGGAATGGTCTACATGGACGTTCAGCCGACGTATCGTTACGGCTTTGAAGGGGAGACGCGGTTCCTGCGCTACCACACGGATGAAGGCGTCAGTCAGACCAACTATCTGATGGGAGTGCATGTCGGCATTCGACCGCAGAGGCTGCGGCCGTACGCCAAGTTCCTGGTGGGGGCAACCAGAATCCAGGCGCCCTTTGGCTATGCCCAGGGGACCTTCTTTACCTTTGTGCCCGGCGGCGGCGTGGACTATATGCTCAGCGATCGCTGGACGGTAAGGGCTGTCGACCTCGAATACCAGATTGTTCCGCAGTTCATGGGAAGCGAGGTCCGGAATTTCGGAATCAGCGTGGGCCTGAGCTTTCGCATCAACGATGTTATCCGGTTGCCGCAACGAGCCACATTGCGTCGCTGATCGCATCCGGTTACCACGCAGACAGGACCATGTGGGAGACTTCCTTCGCAGTCATTGAACGCTATGCTTTGCTATTTCCGATTTGCAATATTGTAGTCGGTCCCGATAAGCCGGTCAGCGTACCCAGCATACCGGTCAGCAGCAGCACCAGAAGCAGCAGGCGCGGCGTGCGACGGCTGCGCTTCACCACATCGCCGGCGCGCTTGAACCCGGTAAAGGGCAGTAGCAACAGCAGAGGCAAAGACAAACCCATCCAGCGGTTGCTGCGGCGGCATTGCATCCCGGGAGCTTGACAGTCCGCCCTCGCTGAGTCGAGCATCGAGCACGATGAGACTTGCAAGACGGAAACAGCCTCATCCACAAAGAAAGCCCGGCGCCCACCCCGCCCCCAATTCAAATTCGACCGCTCGAAGAGAGAGAGACCCCATGAGACTTCATCCTTCGCACCTACGCATCCCCTCCTTCCGCTCACTTGCCGCGCTTGCGCTGCTGGCCGTCGCCTCAACCGCTCTCTCTGCCCAGATGGGCGGAATGCCGATGACTCCCGCGCAGCCGCCAAAGCCGATGCTCAGCCCAGCCGCAACCGCCAGCGTTACCGTCGCCGGCGGCACCATCGACATTCGCTACAACTCGCCGCAGATGCGCGGCCGCAAGATCATGGGCGGCCTTGTCCCCTACGGCAAGGTCTGGCGCACCGGCGCGAATCCCGCCACCACCCTCATTACTTCAGTCCCGCTGAAGTTCGGCTCACTGCTGGTTCCGGCCGGCACGCACACCCTCTACTCGCTGCCCAGTGCGGACACTTGGCAGCTCATCCTCAACAACCAGACCGGCCAGTGGGGCCTCACCTACAACCAGAGCATGGACCTGGGCCGCATCCCCATGCGATCCAAGCCGATGGCCACGCCGCAGGAGGGGATGAGCCTCAGCTTCGAGAACACCACACCCACCTCCACCGAGCTGCATATCCGCTGGGAGACGACCGACCGCTACGTCGTCATCACTGCGCCGTAATCTATACGAAATCTGTGCCTGTGGTTCCGCCGGCGAGATTGGCTCCTTTGGCCTCGGGGCCGAGCGCGGTGACGCCCGCGACGACGAGCGCGACAATCACCACCGTCCCGGAGAGCGCGACGTTCAATGCGCTGCCGTTGTGGCGCGTGGCGAAGGCCGCCTGGAAGACCGCATTGCGCGAGCTGAGCAGGTTGCCGAGCTGGTAGGCGACGCCGGGAAAGATCGCGCGCACCGGTCCCTGCGCCAGCTCGTTCAGGTGCGCCGGGAATCCTGTGCCGCGATGGTGCATCCTGCGCGGCGCGGAACTCATCCAACCAGTGCGTCGCCGGTTGAACGGGGGCCGAGTCCGGACAAAGAAATCTGTTTGAAGAAAGAAGAACGAGAAGACCGATGAAGAATAGATTGTTGCTTGCACTCACACTCTCTGTAGCACTGTTCGGCGCGCGCGCCTATGCGCAGAGCTCAACCTGGACGATCGATCCGGCCCACTCCAGCGCCAACTTCGAGGTCCTGCACATGGGCGTCAGCCACGTCCACGGCGCCTTTGGCAACGTGAAGGGAACCGTCACGCTGAACGAGAAGGACATCACCAAGTCGACCGTCTCGGCGACCATCGACACCACCACCGTCTCGACCGGAGATGCGCAGCGCGACACGCACCTGAAGACCGACGCCTTCTTCAACATTGCGAAGTATCCGGCGATGGCCTTTCAGGCAATCTCGCTGCGGCGTACAGGCGGCAAGCTACAGTTGATTGGCGACCTGACGATCGACGGCGTGACCAGGAGCGTGACCCTCGACCTCGACGGCCCAGCGCCTCCGCAGAAGAACATGCAAGGCAAGACAATCAGCGGATTCTCGGCCAGCGGAACGATCAAACGCAGCGACTTCGGATTCGGCGCGAAGTTTCCTCCGCCCCTGATCGGGGACGAGGTGAAGTTCACCATCGACGTCGAGATCGACAAGCAGTAAAGCGGGTTCACCGCAACTGTTATCGCGCGAGAATTATTAAAGTGGTTTTTCTTGAGGAAAAACCACGCAAACGTTCTTCGCTCCTGTAAAGACCTACGGTGAAACCGCTCTAGCGCCAGCGCATCAATCTGCCGTGAAGACGCAAAGAGCTGTCTCTTCGATACGTTGTGTCAGGATTTCAATCTGCCGCGAGGATGCGGCGGTTTGACTACATCTTCGCGCGCAGCGGCGTTACCTGGGCCACCGCAGGCAGCGGGATCACCTCAGGCTCCTGCATGTAGTTTTTCAGCAGTTGATGGTGCAGGCAGTAGAGCGCCAGCTCCAGCCGGTCGCTGACGCCCAGCTTGTCGTACACCTTGCGCAGGTAGTTCTTGATGACCTGCTCGGTGGTGCCGATCTGGTAGGCGATCTCCTTGTTCCTCATGCCGCGCGTGATGCAACTGATGATCGCCAGCTCTTTCTTGGTCAGCTTGGGCAGAACCCGCGGGCTGGTCAGCGAGCTGGCCTGCGAGCGATAGGCCTCGATCACCCAACTGATGGACTGATTGTCGATCCACGTCTCGCCGTCGGCGATCTTGCGCACGCATTTGATCAGCAGGTCCGGCGAGATGGAGCGGGGCACCACGCCGCGCACGCCGCGGCGGTACAGCTCCACGATGTTGTCTTCGTCGGACTCCACCACCTGGACGATTATTTTGGCGTCGGGGCAGTGCTTCACCAGTTCCGGGATGGCGTCGATGGTGCCGGCGATCAGTTGGCCTTCCAGAACTACCACATCGGTCGGGTGGCGTTCCAGCGCGGCGCGCAGGTTCTCCAGCGTCTCGGCCTGCGCCACCACCCGGATGTCGTCTTCCAGAGCGAAGACCTTCTTCATGCCGACGCGGTAGATTGCCTGCGAGTCGGCCAGGATGACGCGGATGCCCGGTGCCGTGCCGGCCTGCTCATGGTCGTTGAGGGCGGGCTGCACATGGCCAATGGGGGCGGGTTGCACATGGCCAATGGGGGCGGGTTGCATATGGCCATTAGGCTTGAACTTTTCCGGATTGTGAGTTGACGTCATCATGAGTTAGACCTTGAGAGAGTATTCGTCGATCACAACGGCCACCATGGTTTCCTGTTCCGTGTGTTGATGGCGCACGACCCGTCCCATGCAGTGGATGGAAACATCGCTCGCCCAACCCATCACTTCCGAAGGCATATCCATGGTGAACTCGATGCTGCTGCCAATCTTCGGCAGATGAGTGGTTACGAACAGAAGACCGTTGGAGGAGATCTCTCGCGTGGTGGCTTCGACGATCCCGTCCTCCGTCTTCAAATGGAGCGCAAGCCTGAGAGGGAAGCGGACAGCGGTCCGCATGGCATCCCTCGCTCCAGGCTTCTGCCAAACGGTCAAGATTCCTCCTTTGGAGAACCCCAGGAGCGCTTCACTTGGAACTCCGTGGTTACCAAAGTTTATGCTACTCGATCATTGTGCCACCCGTCATTTGCGCGCAATGACACATAAGTTGCATTTTTTAGGAAAAAGTAACCAAAATGGACTCCGCACGACCGGCTGGCCCCATTCCCGCCTCGCCGCGCACCACGCCGCTTCTCCGGAGAATCAGGGATTTGCATCCATAAATGACTGAATCTCCTGCAGTTCCTCGGTGGTCAGGCGGTACTTCACAGCCGGCCATACCCCCTCCACCTGCTCTGGGCTGCGTCCGCCCACGATGGCTGCGGTAATGGCCGGGTTGGCCAGCGTCCAGGCAATGGCCACCACCCCCGCCGAGACGCCGCGCCGCGCGCCGATCTGCCCCAGCAGCTCGGCCAGCGCCAGATTGCGGCTTAGCAGCGGCTCCTGGAACTGCCTTGCGTTGCGCCGGAAGTCTTCCTCCGGCAGCTTGGCGATCCGCTCTTTGGTCATCGCGCCGCTGAGCAGGCCGGATGCCTGCGGCGAGTAGTTGATGACGCCGATCCCGCAGTCCATGCAGTAGGGCAGAATCTCCTCCTCCACGGCTCGGTTCAGCAGCGAGTAGGGAGGCTGCAACGACGTGATCGGCGCGATCTTCCGGCAGCGCTCCATCTGCGCCACCGAGAAGTTCGACACGCCGATGTGGCGCACCTTGCCCGCGCGCCGCAGCTCAGCCATCGCGGTCCAGCCCTCTTCGATGTCAGCATCCTCCACCGGCCAGTGGATCTGGTACAGGTCGATCGCATCCACCTGCAACCGGCGCAGGCTGTCTTCCACCTCGCGGCGGATCTCCAGCAGGGTGCGCCGGACCACGCGCTTCTCGTCCCACACCATGCCGCTCTTGGTGAAGATGAACGGCTTGACCGGCGACTGCTTCACCGCCTCTCCGACGATCGTCTCGGAGTGGCCAAGCCCGTAGACCGCGGCCGTGTCAATCCAGTTGACGCCGAGGTCGATGGCCTTGCGGATGGCCGCGATGGATGCGTTATCGTCCTGCGGCCCCCAGGAGAACTCCCAGTTGCCGCCGCCAATGGCCCATGCGCCAAATCCGATCGGCGTGAGCCACATCTCCGAATTCCCAAGCTGCTCCATCTCCATCGTCGTGCTCCCTTCGCGTCGAGTCTTCCTTGCTGCAATCTTACTGAAGATCGTTCCCCAGCACCTTCGGGCAGAACTGGTAATGCCGTGCGCCCCATTCACCGCGGCCGGTTCGCGATGAGTGGAATTTCAGTTCTCCTCCTTTAGTCCACAGTCCTGCGCGTAATGTAAATACAAACGCTTTACAATTTGTGGGCTGTACTGTACTATTCTTGTCAGAAGCGACTGAATGGAGTCCAAGCATGCCAAAGCCGAACGAAACAAGGCCTGCGGAAAAGCCAAAGCCGAGCATCCCCCCGGTAAAGCCTCGTGCTTTCACATCGGAAGCGACGTCATACCTGAGTGGCCTTTACCAAGAATTTCAAGAGCAAATAGCGAAATACCACTCCCTGACACGAGATCTACTCTCGCTGGAAGCGCGGGTTGATTTGGCTGAGAAAACGATGTGCCTCACGCGAGATCATCTTGAGATGACGATCAAACGAACTGATTGCGCAATGCCGCATGATTGGGACAGCGCGTTGAATGAAGTGCGGTTTGCTGGTGTTATGTTGGCCGATGCCTGCATTGCATTGCTTCAGGAGGATCACAAGCTAACCCCCGAACAACTTCTTGAAAAGTTGAATCACGGCATGTACCGATTTCGAACAAATTCCCCACTAAGAGAAATCCATGCATCGCTGATCAAGCAGCCATCTGTTGAGAGAAACGGTAAATATTACGTCTGGAAGGGGACAACTGAACAACAAATGCCGTTGCGACTCAGAATTGTGAAGAAGGCGCCGATTAGCGATATCCCAGCCGATATTGCAGAGGTTGGAGGCACGGGAAGAGGTTGAATGAAGGGCATCCACCGGCGCTAACCAGTGGATGCCTCTGATGTGGGCGTGTAGCTCAATTCGGTAGAGCGCCGGTCCCCAAAACTGTGAGATGCCCGTCCAAATCGGGTTACGTCCACCACATCGCAACAATGCCCCGTCATCAGCACTCTCTGACAACAGGGCCAAACAACAGGCGGGTGAACCGTAATGTCGCCTAATGGAAGTTTACGGCTTTGCATTGCGAGAAAGCAAGGCTGATATGACATGCTGAGTTTGCAATCATGGCAACGCCAACAATGGCTTATGTCTTCGAGTCCGGTCAGCAAGAAGGAATAACAATGGCTCTATACAAGTACTCCGCTCATCTTTACCGCGTCGAACATGCAGAATTTGACAAAATGTACCCACCGGGAGCGATCACTGCTTGGTCGGGCATCTACCGATGTGTGGGGTGTGGACGTGAGATTGTACATACAATCAACAAGCCACTTCCTCCACAGAATCACCATCAGCACACAGGAGCGCAGGGGCCGATCCTCTGGCGTCTGGTTGTGACAGATTCGCCAGACCCGAAATAGATTGCGTTAGTGAAATCGGACATGGCCGGGTGCCGCATTCATCGCGGCTGGTTCGCTATGAGGAGAGGGACAGCAGCGCGGCGGAAGTTTTATTTTGGCCCCAATAGGACCTGCACGCCGACGTAGGCGATCCAACTGGGCTGGCTATTGGATGCGGAGATGGTCTGGAAGCTGCGTCCGGCCATCAGCAGAAGGTTGAGATTTTTTGCGTGGTTGAGGGCCTGGCGTCCGCCCAGGCCAAGGGTGGTCTCACGCTGCTTGGGAAGGCCGGCGGCGAAGTTGCCCACGCCCTGGCCCGCGGGAACGCGGTTGGCGTCCTGCTGGTCGAAGAGTTCGACGTAGGCCTCGGTGGAGTCGGAGAACTCGTGGCCGACCAGCAACCCGCGCGCCCAGCTTTGGACAACGGAGTGGTTGCCGAAGTTGTAGCCCACCTCGCCGTCGTATCGGATGGGGCCGATACGGCCGTTGACCTCGACGGGTAGAAAGAAGCTGGGGCCGGGCGCAACCAGCCCGTGCGGCAATCGACGCGGCGCGGCGCGTCAGACGTGCTGCACGGCCTGCGCCAGGTGGCTGAGCGTGCTCTTGGCGTCGCCGTAGAGCATGTTGGTATTTTGCTTGAAGAAGAGGGGATTCTCCAGCCCGGAGAAGCCGCGTCCCTGCCCGCGTTTCAGCACGATAACGCTCTTGGCGCGGTCCACTTCAAGAATGGGCATTCCCGCGATCAGCGAGTTCGGGTTGTCGCGCGCATCCGGGTTGACCACGTCGTTGGCGCCGATCACCACGGCCACGTCGGTCGACGGAAACTCCGGGTTGATCTGCTCCATCTCGTACAGTTGCGAGTACGGCACATTGGCCTCGGCCAGCAGAACGTTCATGTGTCCGGGCATGCGTCCGGCAACGGGATGGATGGCGTACTTCACCGTGACGCCGCGCGATTCCAGCAGCTCGCCCAGCTCGCGCACAGCGTGCTGCGCCTGCGCGGTGGCCAGTCCGTAGCCGGGGACGAAGATCACGCGGTTGGCAAACGCCAACTGCATCGCCGCGTCGTCCAGCGAGATCTCGCGCATCACCCCGCCGGTCTCCTTCGAGGCCTCCGCGATCACCGAGCCGAACCCGCCGAACAGCACATTGGTGATCGAGCGGTTCATCGCCTTGCACATCAGCACCGACAGGATTAATCCGGAGAAGCCGTCCAGCGTTCCGGCGATGATCAGCACGTTGTTGCCCAGCACAAATCCTGTGGCCGCCGCGGCCAGTCCCGCGTAGCTGTTCAACAGCGACATCACCACCGGCATGTCCGCCGAGCCGATCGGGATCACCAGCATCACGCCGAAGACGAACGCCACGCCCAGCATGGTGTAGAAGGCCGCAATGACGGACGGGTGCATCCAGAAGTAGACGAAGTTGCCCGTCATGACCAGAAAGATGACCAGGTTGATCGCGTTCTGGCCGCGGAACTGGATCGGCTTGCCAGGGATGGTGCCGTGCAGCTTGCCTGCCGCGATCAGCGATCCCGTGGTGGTCAGCGCGCCCAGCATCACTTCAAATCCCAGTGCGCCGCGCGTCACCACGCCCATCTCCGAGCCATGCAGGATGAACTCGCCCACGCCCACCAGAGCCGCCGCCAATGCGCCAAAGGCGTGCGAGAGCGCCGTCCGTTGCGGCATCGAGGTCATGGGGACGAACAGCGCCATCCATATCCCGATGATCGAGCCAATGGTCAGCCCCACCAGGATCCATCCCCAGGTCATGATGTGCGTGCCAATCAGCGTGCCCACGATGGCCATGAACATTCCGCCCTCGGCCAGGAACATGCCGCGCCGCGCCGTCTCCGGGTGGGACATGCCCTTCAGCGCCAGTACGAACAGTATCGAAGCGATCAGGTAGGTCGCTTCCATGAAGTAGGAAGTAAGGCTCATTTGGACGCTCCCGTCGATGGCGCGGCAGGGGCCTTCTTGCCCTCGTCCTTCCGCTTGCCGAACATCTTCAGCATGCGGTCCGTGATGCCGAACCCGCCGACCACGTTGATGGTGGCCGTGGTCACGGCGACGCAGCCCAGAATGTGCGCCACATGCGAGGTGCCCGCCCCGGCCAACACCAGCGAGCCGATCAGCGATATGCCGCTGATGGCGTTGGTGGCGGACATCAACGGGGTATGCAGCAGCGGCGGTACGCGGCTGATGACCTGGTAGCCCAGGAACGCGGCAAGCGCGAAGACGTAGACCGAAGCGATCAGAACTGCAGGATTCATAGGCCTCTCGGGTGTATTACGAAACTTGTTTATTGCCCGCCGCTGCTTCCAGTGCCGAAGCCACGCGCGGGTTGACGACCTTGCCCTGATGGGCCACACAGGAGCCGAGCAGAATCTCGTCCTCCATGTTGAGCTTGAGCGCGCCATCCTTCACGATGAGGGCGAGAAAGTTACTGATGTTGCGCGAGTAGAGCTGGCTGGCGTGCCCCGGTACGGCGGTTGCCAGGTTCAGCGGGGCAAGCAGTGTCACGCCGTTGATGCCCTGTGTCTCGCCCGGCTTGGTCAGCTCGCAGTTTCCGCCGCCCGCCGCTGCCAGGTCGATCAGCACCGTGCCCGGCCGCATGTTCTCCACCGCGTCGCGCCGCAGCAGCAGCGGCGAGCGGCGTCCAGGAACCTGCGCCGTGGTGATAATCACGTCCGCCGTCTTGGCCGTCTTGGCAATCAGGTCGCGCCCGCGATCCAGGGCCTCTTCGCTCAATTCCTTGGCATAGCCGCCCTTGTCCTCGGTGGCAAGTCCGCCCAGGTCCACATCCAGGAACTTCGCGCCCAGCGAACGCACCTGTTCGCCCGCGGCGGCGCGTACGTCGTACGCCTCCACCACGGCGCCCAGCCGTCGCGCGGTGGCAATTGCCTGTAGGCCCGCAACTCCCGCGCCGATCACAAACACCCGCGCCGGAGCAATCGTTCCCGCCGCGGTCATCAGCATGGGGAAGAGGCGCGGCAGCGTATCTGCGGCCAGAATCGCTGCCTTATAGCCCGCCACCGTGGCCATCGACGACAACGCGTCCATCGCCTGCGCGCGCGTGATGCGCGGAACCAGCTCGACGGCAAACAGCGTGACCCCCGTCTCGATGGCCGGCAGCAGAGCCGCAGGCTCGTCCAGTGGCCGCAGAAACCCAATCACTACGCAGCCCGGCTTGATCTTTCTCTGGTCGTCGGCCGCGGGCGCGTTCACCACGGGCAGAATGTCGGCCGAACCGAGCAGCGACGTGCGGTCGGTCCCGAGCGTCGCCCCGGCCTGCACGTACGCCTCGTCCAGTATCCCGGCCTTCACTCCCGCGCCGGCTTCCACCGTAACCTCAAGGCCACCCGCAATCAGCTTCTTGACGGCGTCTGGAAGCAGCGCAACACGGGTCTCTCCTACGGCTGCTTCCTTCACAATAGCAAGACGCAAGACATTTCCTCCAAGCCGGTCAGGCTCGCACGGTTCATCCGCCCATCGCGGGCTGGTTGCTGTTGATTTGCAACAACACCGGCATCTGCTTCCGGCCAGTTGCAAGGTCGAGATGCTTCTGATTACTATACTCCGCCGCCCGGACTGAATTGTCGCCGGAGGCTGCTCCAATGCGGCATGATTCCCAGCTATAAACCGATCTTGACATCGGGTGTAGACGCATGGCCGCCACGCTGGACGTGACAAATATCACAGTTGCCCCATAGATCGTTCGCGCGCGAGGCCCGGCATCTGCGAAGCCGGCTCAGATGTAATCGCGGAAGAGTTCTTCCGACGGCGCGGGAATTACTCCGCGGGCGACCAGCATCCCCTCCTCCGCCGCGGCCTTCGACCCAGCCTCCACCGCTGCCTGAACGCTGGAGACATCGCCTGCCATCATCACGAACCCTTTGCCGCCCAGGGCCATCGCCAGATGCACTTTAAGCAGAGTCACATTGGCGGACTTCACGGCTGCATCCGCTGCGTCGATGATGCTGGACGCGGAAAATGTCTCAATCACGCCGATGGAGCGCAGTTGCGAGGGGTCGATCTCCACCGACTGCGAGATGGCATGAAGCACCGATGGATGCACGCGCGCGATCTGACGCCGCTCGATCAGCGAAGCGCCAGCCGCGGCTCCGCCAGCCTCCACCGCCGTCGTCACCGACGCCACGTCGCCGGCGACGGCGATTAAAAACTTGCCGGAGCAGATGCTGCGCGCCAACAGAACCTGGACCTTGGCGGCCTTCAACATCACGTCCTCGACCTGATAGCCGGTGGCAACGCTGGAGAGTTCGATGAGTCCTATCGATTGAATATCAGCCACGAGATGGGCTCCTTCCGAGCTTCGTCCGATTGGTCAAGCCAGTCCTATGCATCGATCACCACCGAGTCGTGCGTGAGCCGCACCACGCCGCGGATGCTGGCGTGGATGCGCGCGCCCAGCTTGCCTGCTTCGGGCTCGGCGATGAGATCGCCCACGTTTACCGTTTGCCCCGTCTTGACCACCGCAACGGCGGGCGCTCCGGCATGCTGCTTCAGCGGCAGAGTCACGCGGCTGGGCGAGAACTTGTGCTCGACCAGCGGCCCGACGTTGTTGAACTCCGAGAGTCCCAGGCGCGAGATCAGCCGGGTCATGGGCACGCGCCGGTAGTCGGCCATGGGATGCGGCGTCACCGACTCCGGCGTCCCGGTGAAGAAGAGCCCATTCGCGCGCGCCGCGGGCTTGGACTGCACGCAGACGTTCTTGGGGTCCAGGTCCTCCGGGCAGGCGTACAGGCTGCACAGGTTGCACTCGCAGCAGTAGAGCGTGCCCGCGATGATCTCGGCCGGGCTGGGGCTGAAGCCCAGCGACTGCATGGCGCGGTGCGGCTGGATGGGATGCCCCAGCAGATAGCGCGGGCAGAACTCCGTGCAGAAGCGGCACTGGTCGCAGGCCGAGCGCCCGACCCGCGCGATCTGCGGCCACTTCGCCGTGTGGCGCTGGATCAGGCTGTGCGCGGAGGGAAGGACAACGATTCCTCCGGTCGTCTTGGTCACCGGAACGTCGAGGCCAGCGGCGGGCTTTGCCATCATCACGCCTCCCAGCAGCACGCTGAAGTCGTCGACTGTGGCTCCGCCCGCGGCCGCGATTACCTCGCCGATGGTGATGCCGATGGGAACGCGCAGCGTGATGGGGTTGCGCACCGCGCCGGCGACGGTGAGATACTTCTGCGTCACCGGCTGGTCCAGCCCAATGTTCATCAGCGTCTCGACGTTGGCCACCATCGCGTCCGCGTCCTTGGGCAGCCCGCCGGGCGGGATGACGCGGCCGGTCACAATGTGCACCAGGATGAACTCGTCGCCCGCCGGGTAGGAGTCCGGCAGCGGCGCCACGCGGATGTTCTTCGGCGCCTGCTGCTCCATCGCGGCGATGATGTCGTGGTACTTCTCCTTGATGCCGATGACGCCCTGGGGCGCGCCGACCATCTCCATCGCCGCGATCATGCCGCGCAGAAACGGCTCGGAGAGGTGGTGCAGCAGTTCCTTGTCCTTGTGCAACAGCGGCTCGCACTCAGCCGCGTTGGCGATCACCAGCGGCACCCGCGTTCCCAGCTTTACCGCCGTGGGAAATCCGCCGCCGCCCGCGCCCACGATGCCCAGCTCGGCCACGCGATTGGGGGTCATCTGCCGCGAATCAGGCTGAGAACTGTATTGCTGACGGTTCCCTGCCGCACCGTTTCGCGCTACACCTGCCCCTGGAGCCATTTGAAGAAATCCTCAAAGTCGTTCACAATTCTGATTGACTCTGACAGCCAATATACGATATGGTTTTTATACAGTCAAGAACGTTCATAGTCCGCCAGAATGGGTAGTTTACGGGCTAAGGCGAAGCCGTTCATAGTTAACTGAGTTCGTAATAACAAATGATGCAATAAGTAGTTTGCCACTACGGAACGCTGCCTGCCGCACTGAAATGCAGTTCGCCAAACTGAATCGCCCGTCACGATGATATGTCTGATCCCCAATATCGGTAGCACCTCCTTCAAGTACCGCGTGCTGAAGATGCCGGAGGAGATGGTATTGGCCAATGGACGTGTGGAGCGGATCGGCCAGCCCGGCGGCGATTGTCCCGACTACCCATCCGCCATTCGCAAGTGCATCGCCGATGTGGTCGGCCCAGGCAAGGCGCTGAAGAGTCTCGCGGAGATCGAAGCGGTGGGATTCAAGGCGGTTCATGCCGGTCCGCTCTCCGGCCCGTGCCTGGTGGATGACGAACTGCTGGCTGCGATGGACGCCTTCTCCTTCTTCGCGCCCGCGCACAACCCTTCCTATATCGCCGCCATGAAGGCCTTTCGCGACGAGCTTCCCGGCGTGCCGCTGGTCGCGGTCTTCGAGACCACCCCCTACGCATCGCTCGACGAAGCGGCCACCACCTACGCGGTGCCGGACGAGTGGCGCACCAAGTTCGGCATTCGCCGCTACGGGTTCCACGGCGCCAGCCATCGCGCGGCCAGCGAGAATGTGCTCAAGCAATTCAGCAAGCCAGGCCTGCGCCACATCTCCTGCCATCTGGGAGGCAGCTCCAGCATCGCGGCCTTCCGCGATGGCGTGGCCATCGACACCAGCTTCGGCACATCGCCGCAGTCCGGTCTGCCGCAGAACAATCGCGTGGGCGACATCGACGCCTTCGCCGTGCTCTACATGATGAAGAAGCTGGGCGTGGACGCGGACGAGATGGCGCGCATTCTGAGCAGCCAGTCCGGCCTGGCGGGCATCAGCGGAACCAGCGGCGACATGCGTGACCTGGAAGCGGCTGCCGCGGCGGGCAGCAAGCGCGCACGGCTTGCGCTGGATGTGTATGTGCGCGCCATCCGCCACTATCTTGGCGCCTTCATTCTGGAGCTGGATGGGGTGGACGTAATCAGTTTCTCCGGCGGCATTGGCGAGAACAGCCCGGAGACGCGCGCCGCGGTGTGCCGGAACCTGGCCGCCTTCGAGATCGAGATCGACGAGGCGGCGAACCGCACGGCGCGCACGGCACAGGGCATCTCCAGCAAGACGTCTGCCGTCACGGTGCTGATCGTTCCGGCGGATGAAGAGAGTATTGTTGCCCGCGAGACCGTTAGCGTCGTCGAGCGGGGCGCAGTGAAGCGGGCAGGTGCAGGTCAATCAACCGAAGCAGTGGAATGAACCGTAGCGTGGTGAGTCAGGTCAGCCTATGGCAAGTGGAAGCGCAGCACTGACGAATTCGTCACGACCGCTCGACCGGTCTCTGGTCGAGCAGATCGTCCGTCAGGTCGCGTTGGAGTATCTTGGCCGCGATGGAGCGGGCCGCGGCGCCAGCGAATCTCCGCTGCTGACCGTGCTGGCCTCGGCGCGGCACATGCACATCTGCCGCGCGGACATGGACATCCTCTTCGGCCCGGGCACGGAGCTTACGGTCTTCAAGCCGCTCTATCAGGCGGGCAACTTCGCCGCCAACGAGAAGGTGACGATCATCGGGCCACGCAGCCGCCTGATCTCCAACCTTCGCATCCTGGGGCCGATGCGCAAGCAGTCGCAGGTGGAGCTGGCCTTCACCGATGCGATCAGCCTGGGCTTCGACGACATTCCGGTGCGGCTCTCCGGCAACATCGCGGGAACGCCGGGCGCGATCATCATGGGGCCGAAGGGCAACATCGAGCTGAAGGAAGGGATCATTCGCGCCGCCATCCACGTGCATATGAACCCGTCCGAGGCCGCCTACTTCGGGGTCAAGCAGGGAGATCGGATGAAGCTGTGCGTGGGCGGCGCGGCCAGCACCACATTCAACAACGTTCACGTCCGTATCGACCCAACCTCGCGGCTCAACGTCCACATGGACACCGACGAGGCCAACGCGTGCGGCCTGCACCTGACCAAGGACATTGAACTGCTCAAGTAAGGCAGTTCGGGCAGGTCAGGAAGAGGTTTGGCAGAGATTCAGATCGGCAAGGGTTTTAGGAAATTCGCAAGGAAGAAGAGAGGACTCGATGAAACAAGCGCTTGGAATGATTGAAACGAAGGGTTTGGTCGCGCTGTTCGAGGCGACCGACGCAATGCTGAAATCCGCAAACGTGACCTTTACCGGCTGGCAGTC
>Ga0224554_1000937_pt1 | contig 20924 bp, 11 predicted proteins | sample 714S22024metaG_FD_180666 | JGI IMG/M metagenome (GOLD analysis project Ga0224554, IMG submission 180666) | Peat soil microbial communities from Stordalen Mire, Sweden - 717 S2 20-24 | ecosystem: Environmental > Terrestrial > Soil > Wetlands > Peat | place: Sweden: Norrbotten County, Stordalen...
CGCTTGCTCTTGCGACCATACTTCGTAAAACTCGCCTGCGATGCCAGTGTTTGCTGAAAACGCGCCATTCGTTTCATGCTTATAGTTTATTCAAGAATCACGCGGGCTGCAGACTTGTGCAGAGGTTACTTAGATCGCGTTCTCCTATCGGTTCGGAATCTCGACTCGGTTGCGCAGAGTGAAGAGAATAATCCCGGGTTGAAGATACTGATCTGGGTTGGCCCAGGGTGGCCGATGCTCGATTCGTCGAGGTTTCAATCGTCATCATCCAAGGGTCAGGAGCAGCTCTTCAATTCCATCGTGGAGCTTTCAACCAGTCTCCGCGAGGCGAACATCGCGCTCTACAGCATCTCAATGGGACAAGCCGGCTCGGGCACGTTCCTTTACGAAGACTTCCTGAAGGGCGTTAAGTCAGCCCAGAAGGCAAGCCCCTCCAACCTGGGCTTGAAAGTGCTTGCCGTGCAAAGCGGGGGGCGCGTCCTGCCTCCCAGCAACGACCTGGCCTCGGAGATCGACAGTTGTATCCAGGATGCAAACGCCTTTTATACGATCTCGTTCGATCCTCCACGCGCGGATAAGAGGAATGAGTATCACGACCTGAAAGTGGTTGTCGACAAGCCGGGGCTGAAGGCGCTCACCAACACCGGCTATTACAATTGAGATAGGATGATCGTCTGAGGATTTTGCGCAGCTTACCGTCTTCCACGCCTGGTTGTACGACGTGTCGATTAGTGACTGGATTATCGAAGACAGTGTCTTTTACGGTTGAGTGCGCGTCTGGCGAGGGATCGCGTCATGCACAAGCTGGGACTTCTGTTATTGGCGGCGGGAATTGCCCTGCCGGGCTTCGCAGCTACACGAATTACCGTGGAGCAGTTAGAGCATGTGCTGGCCGCGGCCCATGGCAAGCCCGATTTGAAGGTGGCCAAACAACTATCCGACCTGGAACTGACCGAACGGCTGAGCGGCGCGAAGCTTTCGCGCTGGGAGGCAGACTCGCCCGGCCCCGAGTCCCGGCAGGCGCTGGTTGCGTTGGCCGATCTGTCGGCGTTTCTCGATCCTCCCACCGCGGAGATTCCCGCCACGGCCACGCCGGATTTGGACACGCAACGCAAGATCATGGCTCAGGCCGTGGACTATGCTGTCAGAACCATTTCCAAGTTGCCTGACTTCTTTGCGACACGAGATACGATTCACTTTGAAGATACACCGCCCAGGCAATTGGACACAGGCTACCGGCCATTGCACCCCGTAGCCAGAACCAGCGCCATTGTGCTTTACCGCGACGGCAAGGAAGTGGTGGATTCTAAAGCGGTGAAGGGCAACCTATCCCAGCAGGCAGCACCTACGTTGACAACCTCTGGAGTCTTCGGGCTAATTCTCGGGACGGTGCTGGTGGATTCTTCACATGGCAAGCTGGTCTGGAGCCATTGGGAGCAGGCCGCGGCCGGTGCGGAGGCGGTCTTTCATTATGCGGTTTCCAGAGAGCAGTCGCATTACAGGGTGGAGTTCTGCTGTGTTCCTGGAGATCACGGGAACGGTACTTTCAAGCGACTTTCCGGCTATCACGGCGAGATCACCGTAGATCCGCTGAATGGAGCGGTGCTTCGCCTGACGCTGGAGGCGGACCTGCAGCCGACCGATCCGCTTCTCAGGTCCGACATCGTGGTCGAATATGGTCCCGTGGAGATCGGGGGCAAGACCTACATCTGCCCGATCAAGAGTGTCTCCATCACGGTTTCACCCGCGCTGCCTTCCGCTGCCTCCGCCGAGATGCAGCGCTATCGTGGCAAACTGCTGGATAAGGACAACTGGGCTGCTCGGGAGCACCTTCAGACCCTGCTGAACGATGTTGTGTTTGAGCAATATCACCTGTTTCGCGCTGACGCGCGCATTCTGACCGGCGATAGCCCGGTGGCGGAGGCGAACCAGCCCGCTTCCAGCCCCCCGGAGACGAAAGACGGCGGCTCGCCTGCTCCGGCCGAAGCTCCGGTAGAGACAGCTGCAGCGGAGACCGGTGTTCCTGCTGCGCCCGTGGTCCCTGCAGCAGCGTCAAATCCAGCGGAGCCCCCCGCGCCGGAACCCGCGACGCCGGAGATCAATGTCGCACAAGCAACCGGACTGCCGGAGCCTCCCGCAAATTCACAGACTGGCTCGACGAATTCGAGCTTCACCCTGCGCATGACCGCGCGCTTGGTGGACGTTGGGCTGGTGGCCTTCGACAAGAAGGGCCATCCGGTGACGGACCTGAAACCGGAGGACTTCGAGATATACGACAACGGACGCAAGCAGACCGTGCGATCCTTCAGCCAGGCAAGCGTGGAGTCCGCAAAGGAGTCGGGCCTGACGCCGGGTCAGCCCGTATTTTCCAATCGCCGCGCGGATATTGCCGACGCAAGGCCGGGAATGGGAAAGACGGAAAGCAGCAGCACGATTCTCCTGATGGACCCTGCCAACCTGGCGTGGGCCGATCTGACCTATGCGCGCGGAGAGATGCTGCGGTTTCTGCGGTCGCTGCCAGCGAACGAAACCGTGGGACTCTATGTCATGCACGCTCGCAGTTTTCAGGTTCTGGAGGAGGGGACCACGGACCACGTCTTGCTCGCGTCGAAGTTGCATGGATGGATACCGAGCGCTCAGGACATGGCGCGAGCGCAGGAGGCCGAACAGCTTAACCGGCAAGAGTTCGATGCCTCCGAAATACAAAACGGAGACTATATGCAAGGCACGAATCCAAACACCTATACGCAACTGGATACGGTCAATCCCGGCGGTCAAGATTTTGATCCAAAGGTGGACGACCGTAACACCAATCCGGGGCGCGATGCGATGGTGATCCTGGCCGGCGTAGCCCGGCATCTTGCCGCCGTCCCGGGCCGAAAGAATTTGGTGTGGGTCAGCAGCGATAATGTCCTGGCCGACTGGACCGACAAGGCACCGGCAATCGACAAGAGTGGCAAGCACATTCAGGGATTCGTAATGCAGGCGCAGGAGGCGATGAACGATGCCCACGTCAGCGTCTATCCCCTTGACGCCTCGCAGTTGGACGAAAAGGCCCAGAATCCGATGCTCGGAGACCTCAACTCGGGGTTGGAACCAGAGATTACCGCGGCACCGGGGACGACGGGGGGTCCGCATAAGCCCAGCCGCATTGATGCCGAGATGCAGCAGAATGTCCACCCCATTCAGGCCGCGATACAAGAGATGGCGGAAGCTACCGGCGGCCACGCCTTTCGCCGCTCCGGCGACATTGCAAAGAATCTCGACGAAGTGATTGCGGATGGCCGTGCCGCATATCTGCTCGGCTTTACGCCCGACACTCCAGCCGACGACCAGTACCACCTGCTGACCGTGAAACTCGCCGCGCGGCGCGGCGTGACGCTGCGCTACCGCACGGGTTACGAATACGCCAAGGAGCCGGCCACGCTCAAAGAGCGGTTCCAACGGGCGGTCTGGCAATCCCTCGATGTGAGCGAGATCGCCATAAGCGCGAATCCTTTGGCGGCATCACAAGGGGCCACGCTCAAGCTCAACATTGCAACCAATGACATTGCGCTGAAGCAACAGGACGAGCGTTGGGTAGATAAGCTGGATATCTTTCTCATCCAAAGAGACGATGAGGGCCTTCATGCGCGGGTTACGGGGCAAACGTTGAGTTTGACGTTGAAACCCGCCACTTATGCGAAGTTAATTCAGGATGGAATCCCATTCGACCAGTTCATCGAGAAGAAGCAGAATGCCGGGTCGGTGCGGATTGTGGTGGTGGATGAGAACTCGGGCCGCATGGGGTCGGTCACAGTTCCATCCGCAGTTCTCAAAGGAAAGAGCTGATATGGAGACGCATGAAATCCATTGTCTGGGTAAGGTCGCGGGGCTTACGGGTTGAGAATCGGAAGTTCGGAGTTACTTGCCGAGCGGCGCGCCTGGCGTTTCCTCTGCCGGCTCGCCTTTCGCCTGGGCTTCGTGGAGCTTTTTGAAGACCGTCGCATCGGCGGCTTTCTGCAAGCTGCGGGTCTTGTCGAATTCGGCCTTTGCCTCGTCCTTCCTCCCCGCTGCCTGGTAAAACCGTCCCAGCCGCCAATGCACGTTCTGGTCGCCGGGGCTTAGCTTTTCGGCAATCTTCAGTTCTCGCAAGGCGTCTTCTTTGTGCCCGGCATCGGCATCCAGAATGCCTAAGTCAAGGTGCGCCAGTTCAATCCCCGGGTCAATCCGGATGGCCTTTTCAAGCAGCGGCGGCGCAGCCTCGGGCTGACTCAATCGCATGTCGGTGTCCGCCAGGTAGACCAGGGCCTGGGCATGTTCCGGGTTGTTGGCCAGTTCTGCCTGGAATTCCTGGGCCGCCTCCTCATATTGCATGAGACCCCACAACAAATATCCCAAGCCGAAGTGAACATTTGGCTCTCTCGGGTCGGCCTTGACGGCGGCGCGGAACTGCTGCGCAGCGCCGGCATTGTCTTTCATCTCGTCCAGCGCCTCGCCGGCCAGCATGTCCGCTTCGGCCGACTCCGCGTTCAGCGTCAGGATCTCGTGGTATACATCGAGAACGCATTGATACTGCTTGGACCAGAGGCAACTGTGCGCCAGGGCCAGGCGGAAAGGCAGGTTCTGCTTGTCGTCGGCCGAGGCCTGCTTCAGATAAGGAACCGCTGCCGCGTATTCTCCCAACCCATAGTGGGCCAGCCCGATCAACGCGGTCAGGCGCAGCGCCTCGGGTGACGATGGGGGCTGGCTCTTGAGCAGCAGGGTGAAGGCCTGGATGGCTTCCTTCAGCGCGCCGGATTTGAAGAGCGACAGGCCGAAGTTCAGCCGCAAGCCCGGCATGGCGGGATTCAGCGCCAGAGCTTTGCGATAGAGTGGCACAGCTTCCGTGTAATGTTCCCGGCGAGCTTCAAGGAGGCCCAAATGGGCGTAGGCCTCGGCATTCGCGGGATGAACCTTCAAGACGGCGCGCCATGCGGTCTCGGCCTCGGCATTGTCGCCCTGTTGTTCCAGCGCAAACGCCGTCTGGCGTTGATCTTCCCCAGCCGCTGACGTCTGGCCCTGACCGCCGGCCGCCGCCATCGCCAATAACAACGCAAGAACCATCGTCAGTTGTGCAAACCGCCCCACGTCCATCTCCATTGGCATTTTCGCTTGCCGGGAATGCACCGCGCAATACCCGGGCAGCACGCGGTGCAAAGAAATGGGCGCGGCAGGGAATGCCCTGCCGCGCCCAGGTTAGGGCAGATTACAGGTCAGAAAACGAGTTTCCCGCCGAACTCCATCGTGCGCGGACCGTAGTCGTTGACCACCGCTCCGAAATTCCCGTCGTGGAAGCCCGTATCGACGCCTTGGATACTCGTGTGGTTGAAGGTATTGAAGGACTCGAAGCGGAGTTCAATTCTCGGCCCTTCGCCGGGTGAGAGTGGAATGGCCTTGAACAGTGAGAGATTCCAGTTGAAGATTCCCGGTCCTACGGCTGAGTCTTTTCCGGCATTGCCAAAGCCTTGATTCGGGCCGCCATTCCAGGGAGCGGTTGGATCTGCATAGGAACTGGTGCTGAACCAAGCGGCCTTCGTCTTGGGGTAGGAGACCTTTGACACCCGGTTCGGACGGTTGGTATAGCAACAGCCGAGGCCGATGGTGTTGATGCTATCGGTGACGGTCAGAGGCACGCCTTTTTCCGCGACCGTTACACCGGAGATCGACCAGCCTCCAAGGACCTCGCGCGCTGCGACGTTCGAGCTTTTCGCGAACCACGGGAGGGCATAGATGTAGCTCACATTGAAGATGTGACGCCGGTCGAACGTATTGTCCGACCCGCGGTCATACCCGGTGTTGTACGGATCGGAGAGCCCATAAAGATCGTTGCTCACGTCGCTGATGTTATGGGACCAGGTGTAGGCCAGTTGGGTGGTAAGCCCATGCCGGTTTTCCAGGCGCACACCTGCCTGCAGCGATTGGTAGTCGAAGTTGGTCTCGTTCTCCTCCTGGTTGATGGCGGCGAAACCGGGGTAGTTGACATACTCGTTTGCATTCAGCGAGCCGTTGGCAACGCCCTTGCGTGTTGCGTAGCTGCTATTTGAATCAAGCAACGGCAAGGTGTTGATCTGCCGGTCATCGTTCTGGTCCCATCCGGAAGAGCCGACATACTGCACCACCGCAACGATCGATGGTGCAAGCTCCCGCTGAATTCCAAAGCTCCAATCCGCCGTCCCAGGGGGCGGATAGTCGTACTTGATGTTGGTCAGATTGGAAGGAAACGACTGCGAGGTTGTGATGCCTGTCAAGGCGCTGGTGTTGGGGTTGGAGAAGTAAACGTTGTTGGCGGAAGGAATGTACGCAAAGGGCGGATTCAAGGCTGCGTTGTAAACATCGTTGCCCTGAACGCGCTCATAGAACATGCCAAAGCCGCCCCGGAGAACGGTCTTTCCGTTCCCGGTGAGATTGTAGGCGAAGCCGATGCGGGGCTCCCAGGTATTGTACTTGTTCTGGACGTTGCCACGGGGGAAGCCATTGACGCCGGCCTCCTCGATGCCGTTGAGATAAAACGAGCCCGTGGTTCCGGAGAAAGTGGAGAGTGAAGAGGGGAGCAGAGTGCCGGCCGCGGTGACCGGACTGCCCAGCGACGTGTTATAGTCCGCCGCAACGAAGTTTGCGAATTTGTTGTAGCGCTCAAAGGCATGCGGCAACCCGTCGAAACGAAGCCCGAGGTTGAGGGTCAACTGCGGAGTGATATGCCAGTTGTCGTTGCCGTAGAAGCCGTAGTTGTTGTTGACCCAGTGTTTGCCGTAGAGGAACTGAAGCTGGTTGAAGTTGGAGGCGTCGCCGAGCAGGAAATTGATATACGAGTCGTGGGAAAAGGCGCTCGAGTTGAAAGCCGCGGTCCCTTGGGTGTTTGCCTGCAGTTGTTGATTCTTGTAGTCGTGCAGCCAACTGAAGCCAAACTTGAACTGGTGCCGCCCCTTGGTCCAGGACAGATCGTCCCGATACTCGAAGCCTTCGTATCCGTTCCTCCAGGGATAGTAGCTTTCGCTCCACTGCACATTCAACGGCGAGCCCTGCAAATCGATCTCGGGCATATCGTTGATTGCGGCGTCTGCGACCGGGAAGAAGCTGGTTGCCGTCCACCCGCTGGGCTGCAGGAATGTGCCGCCGGGACCGGCGGTGGGCGTAAGGGTGATCTTGTTGCCGGCGTAAAGGAAGGCGGTCTCGTTGAGCAGGTTGGGCGTATACGTCTGCGTCAGCTTGATGGCCGCCGAAAAGGACGGGTTGGTCATGATCGTGCCCACGGTTGGATAGGTGCTGTTGCCCCACAACGGTGGGAAGTAGTTTTGCAGGAGCGTGTCATGGAGGTAATGGCCCATCAACTGGTACTTGCTGTTGACGGCGTGGTCGATGCGGACAATGTCTTCACGGACATCGGTCGGTTGAGGGATGGACGCGATGTACTGGGTGCCATTGTTGTAGTTCGGCTTCGGAAACGTGCCCGCGTTCACCTCGAGGACCGCATTCTGGTCGATCAAGTTGGCGGGGATGGTGTTATTTGGGAAGGGACTTCCGGCCGTCAAACCGTCAGCCGTGTAGAGGGCCAGCTTGGCTGGGTCCGAGGTGGTGGGAACAACCGGGGTCGGGCCACCGGCTGGAATCGTATAGGCCAATGCCGCTCCGGCCGTCGGGAAGTTGGGGGCCAGGATCGCATTCTGAATCGAAGGCGAACTTCCTTGAATCAGCCGCCGCCATTCTTCATTCCAAAAGAAGAATGTCCTGTTTCGGTTCTCGTTATACACATGCGGAATCCACAGCGGGCCGCCGATATTCCCGCCGGGCTCGTTCAGCTTGAACTCGGGCACGGATTTGCTGAAGTAATCGGCGGCGTCGTAGGCGGTATTCCGGTTGAACTCGTAGACTTCTCCGTGAAAGTTATGCGTGCCGGACTTGAGCACCATGAGGATGGTTCCGCCGGAGCCGATGCCGTAATCGGGACTGTAGTTGCTGTCGAGAGTCTGGAATTCGGCCAGCGCATCCTGCGAGGGCAGGTTCATGAAGCAGCCGCCGCAGCCGCGATCGTTCTGTTCGCCTCCATCCAACAGGTAGATGTTGTGTTCCGTGCGGGTTCCATTGAAGCTGATGCCGTTGGCGGACGTCAGAGCATTGACGCCGCTAAAAGGCGGCAAGTTGTTGGACACGCCCAAGCCAAGAGCCGCAAGCGCGGTGACGTTGCGGCCGTTAGTTGACAGTTGGGAAACCTGCTCGCCGCTGATCAATGTGCTGACTTCGCTGGTCTCCGACTGGACCTGCAAGGCGTCCGCCGCGACGGTAACCGTCTGCTGTTGGCTGCCGACCGTGAGGGCGATATCCTCTTCCAGGGTCTGGGCAGGGTGCACCACGATGTCGGTCTTTGTGTATTTCCGAAAGCCGGCGACTGAGGCGCTCAGCGCGTAGGTGCCAACGCCCACGTTGGCAAACCGATAGGCCCCCGCGCTGTTCGAGGTGTCCTGTCTTACTTGATCGGTCGCGGGGTTGGTGAGGCTGATTGCGGCGTTCGGAACCACCGCTCCGGTGGCATCCACCACGGTTCCTGTGATTGTTGCGTTATCCTGGCCCCAGGCTCCGGGCGTCAGCACCAGGAGCATGGTGATCACAGCGAAGCACCCTACCAGAAATCCCCATACCGATCGCTTCGCAATGGAGGGGATTTGTGTTGTGAGATGATTCATAGAGTTTTCCTCCTGAGAAAACGGTTACTTAACGGCTGTTTCACTTTCCTTCCGTCTTTGTCTTGTGGTCGATTCTTGGTTGGTACGTCAGCGGAAGCGCTTGCGCGGCAAGAGCTGATTCTTGATGTTTCACTTGCCAGCCCGGACTCTTCAGTTGTCAGTTCTCAGCGGACTCGGAAATCTTCTCCGGATTCCCCTGAATGGTTGCATGCCCGTTAAGGCTGTTCCCCTCTCTGCGCCAGAAAATGTCTGTCTGACCCCATTTTGTTCGACCCCATTCGCAGATGTGATCGATGTCAATACCGGCGATCTGGCAAACGTTTTCTGAATTGAGCAAAAATCTTTACCCGGTTCGAGAGCGTGCCCATTCCAACACCAGCGCCGCGAATGTGCAACGCTATTAACGGTTTGTTGGGACGTTTGTTGTAGATAAGATGTTATTTTGCATAACGTTAGTGGGATCGATGATCGGGGGTTGCTGCCCGTTTGGGGCCACGTTTGCTGTGATGATATAGTGGGATACCAAAGGAAATCTGGGTGCGTTATGTCCACAGCCGATCCATCTTGGGAGCCGGAAGTCCTCAGTCCAAAGCAGATCGGTTTGGTGCGCCATCACCTCAAAGAGGTGACAGCGAGCCACGCGTTCGCTGGGAGCAAACGCACCCAGGATTTTCTCCACCTGATCGTCGGACATGCTCTGGAGGGGGAAGTCGATAGCCTGAGGGAGCGGATGATTGGGGCCGAGATGTTCGGGCGCCCGGTCGATTACGACACGGGAAGCGATTCCGTGGTTCGCGTCAAAGCCACCGAAGTTCGAAAGAGGCTGGCACAATATTACCTTGAAGCAAACCGAAAGCCGGCTGTCCGCATCGAGCTTCCGAGCGGATCCTATGTGCCGAGATTCCTCTTCGAGCCGTTGAAGACAACGGCTCAGACGCAAAGCGGGGTTGTTCCTCTGGCCTCCGTGGAGCAAACCATCGCTCAGGGTGAAGGACGGTCCGCCGACAGGCCTGCGGCGCCAGTAGACGAGGCACCGCGTCTTCCTGCGCAGAATTCCCACCTCCCGTTACGCGTCCTGACCGGCGCCGTGGTCGGATTAACCCTCATCGCGGTAATCGGCTACGCGGGCTTCAAGATGTGGTTTAGCGATTCACATGGACGGCCAGAGATTCGCTCCATCGCCATCCTGCCGCTTAAAAACCTTTCCGGCGATCCGGGGCAAGAGTATTTCGCCGACGGGATGACGGAAGAGTTGATCAACGACCTGGGCCAGGTTTCTACGCTACGCGTCATTTCCCTGACGTCGGCAATGAGTTACAAAGGCACGAAGAAGACGCTGCCGGAAATCGCCCGTGAGTTGGCCGTGGGCTGGGTCGTAGAGGGGAGCGTACAGCGCGAGGGAAACCAGGTGCGAATCAGCGCCCAGTTGATCGATGCCAGGACTGATCGTCCCATCTGGGCCCATACCTATGTCCGCGACATGACCAGCGTGCTGGCGTGGCAGGGAGAAGTGGCGCAAGCAATTGCGGAAGGAATCAGCATCACGGTGACGCCGCAGGAGCAAGCGCGCTTCGCCCGCAGGCGCCCAATCGACCCGGAAGCCCAGGATCTGTACCTGCATGGCATTCTCCAATTGAATGCGGACGATTGCAAGAGCGCTGTCGATTATTTCCATGAAGCCCTCGACAAGAATCCCAACTATGCGCAGGCGCATGCTGCATTGGCTGATTGCTATGGCCGGATGGGTGAATCTGGCCGGATGGCCTATAAGGAGGCGTTTTCCAAGCAGAAGACCGAAGCAGCCAGGGCGATTGAGCTGGATGACTCGCTGCCCGAAGGCCATGCCGAACTCGCGAATACTGCGATGACTCTGGACTGGGACTGGGCAGCTGCGGCGACGGAGTTCCACCGGGCGCTGGAACTCAATCCAAATTCAGCACCCATCCATCAGAAATACGCGTTTTACCTGGTGCGGACCGGCCAACTGCCCGAAGCCCTTGCAGAGGTAGAGCGAGGCGTGGACCTTGATCCTGTTTCCGGCCGTTCATTCCACTATGAGGGGTTCATCTATTACTTTTCTCGTCAATATGACCAGGCGCTTTCGCTGATCCGGAGGGTTCGCGCACTGGACATCAATCCTCCCGATTGGAGCTTTCTCTTAGGCGATGTCTACGCGGAAAAGGGCATGTACCCGGAATCCATCGCTGAGTTTCTGAAGTCGGGCGATGGACCGGATTCCTTAGGCCATTTGGGCAATGCTTATGCCCGCGCGGGCCAAGTGGACGCGGCCCGCAAGACCATTTCGCAACTGGAGCAGAATGTGCGAAAAGATGGCGTGGGGAGGTATGAAATAGCGCTCGTCTATGCCGGACTGGGCAAGAAACAGGAAGCGTTTAAATGGCTGGAAGAGGCGTATAACGCACATGATGTGGGGCTCATATATCTCAAGGTCGATCCCTGCCTTGCCCCCTTGCGCTCCGACCCGCGCTTTGATGACCTGGTGCGGCGCGTCGGCCTCGCGAAATAATTGGCGATCGGAGCTTAAAAGAGGGCAGGCGCTATCTTGCTTGTCCCGTAGTTGCCACGGCCGCATGCGGCCAGTCGTCTTTCCATGTCAAGTTGGAGATTTGCAGCGCTGGTTTGCCGGTCAGCGCGTCATAGGCATGGAAAACGATGATGTCGCCTTCGGGCCGCTGGAGGACCGATTCCCCACCCGGCCCCAGCCAGCGCTGGTTGGCCACCAACAACGACGTACCGCCCCCTTGCAGCATGGGAACCCCCTCGCGGCCGACGTAGGGGCCCGTCACCAGTCTTGACCGCCCAACCATGGTTCGGTAGTTGCTCTTGAGCCCCCGGCAGCATAGATCGAAGGAAACAAAAAGGTAATAATAGCCGTCGTGCTGGACCACGAAGGGCGCTTCAATCGCCTGCCAGTCCGGAGGCAACCCGGGCTTTGCCGGTTCGGGGTGCTCAGGCGGCTTACGGCTAGCCAGTGCATAGGTCCGCATGTCCGTGCCCGACAGTTTCCCGGTCGCCGGGTCGATCTTCCGCATCTTGATACCCGACCAGAAGCTGCCCAGGCTCAGCCACGGCTGCCCTTTGTCGTCGAGCACGATGTTTGGGTCGATAGCATTGAAGTCGTCGTCAGCCGTGGAACGCAGCACAAGTCCTTCGTCCTTCCAGTGGTACTTGGGGCTCTTGGGGTCCAGCGATTCGTTGGTGGCCAGCGCTATCCCCGAGGTGTTCACCCCAAACAGGGAATAGGCGTAGTAGAGATGGTACTTGCCGTTGAAGAAGGAAATGTCCGGGGCCCAGAGCTCTTTCGTGCCGGGGCTTGTTTCGTGAATCCAGGCTGGGATGTCGTCGAAGACATGCCCGCACAGCTTCCAGTCGATTAGATTACTGGAGCACCGAATCGCAAACTGGCCTCCATCCGGTGCCAGGCCCGTAGCGAATACGTAGTACGTATTGCCTTCCCTGCCAATTGAAGGGTCGTGCGTGCCAGGGTAATCCCCTGTCAATTGCAGGGCAATGGGTTCCTGGGCCTGAGCCGCCGGAAGCCATGGCGTGGCGACGAGAGCGACTGCTGCAAGCATAAGATCGGCGTAAAAAAAGCGAGACATGATTCCCTCCGGTATTGGTTGCATCGAGCTGCTGGGCGGCCATATTCAATTGCGCGGCATCAGGCTTCGATCTGGTGATAGAGGCGATATCCTTCGTCCTGGATCGATGCAAATGGCTTGAGCGTAAGGACGCCTGTCTCCGTTTTTGTCTGCCACGTGCTCGATCCGCTGGAAATCCTGCCGGCTCCCAGCAGGTCCATTCGCCGCAGCTTCCTGGGAATTTCAGCAATGCCAAACAAGGCTAACGGCCCATTCACCGGAGCCACCAGATCAGGATGCTGCGGGTCCACGGCTTCAAGAGTTGTTGTGGCTTCAAACTCGACCTCGATCCGGTCTCCGTTTCTCCATGTGCCGCCCAGGCGGGCGAAGCTGCCAGGGGTGAGATCAACGGAGACGCGGCGGCCGTTCACCGCGACTGTGGTCTTGGAACCTGCCCAACCGGGTATCCGCAGGCAAATGGCAAACGCATCCGTCTTGTCCGCAGAAACCTCGATCTGTGCCGACAGATCATACGGATAGTTGGTCCGCTGCGTGAGCTTGATGCGCGCGCCTCCGTGCGTCCAGCTCACACGGGATGGCGTATACAGGTTGACATAGACGCCCTCGCTATCGTGGAAATAGGAACTGATGCCGTAGTCGGCAGTAATCTGGGGAAAGGTTCCTGAGCAGCACGGCCACTTGTCCCTGTGGTATCCCTTGTTGGCAAAATGGTTGTTATAGTCCGAGTAATAGAAGCTGCTCCCATCCTCCTTGAGCGGCTTTGCGCCCAGAATCGTGTTATATAGAACGCGTTCCATGCTGTCGCCGTACCGGCTGTCGCGACTGACGCGCAACAAATACCGTGTGATCTTGAAGTGGCCGTATGCGCCGCAGGGGGTCTCAAAGCTGGCGTGCGAGTTCTTCAGGCTTTCGCCCATTTCACCGCTGCCAGGTCTCCGAAATAACTCGTCGGGGCCCCATCCACCGGTGGCAAAACTCTGTGTGGTGCGCAAAAACTCAAAGCCATTCTGCGCGGCGCGAAGATGCTTCCCGCTTCCCAGCACAAGATAGGCTTGCATGGCGCTGCTGAAGGCATTCACATGGCTATAGGCATGCTCGCCGGGCAGGAAATTCTTCCCTTCTGATAGCGGGCCGAAATACAGGTCGTCTTCAAGAAAACGGATGGCCAGATCGCGGTAGCGGCTACCCCCGCCTCGCCGATAGGCCAGGAAAAGGTTTTCAGGCAGCGTGTAGGTTTCGTCCCAGCAGTAAGCCTCATCCTTCTGGGGCAGGGCATATTGTTCCGATCGCGAAAGCGCCTTGCGCGGCAGATGCGGCAGCACCGCATCGGTCGCTGCGTTCAGCACATCCAAAGCCACCTCATCCGCGGCAAACTCATGAGCATCGATCAGCCCGCAACTTGTTTTGTCGTAAGTATAAGCAGGTAGATGATAGCCGTCGTAGAATTTTGTTGCAACGGTGGGCGCAAACGCGCGCACCAGGCGCTGCACCTTGGCTTGCGTCGGTTTTGCACCAGTTACAGCGTAGGCCCGCGCCAACCCCGAAAGATACTGTCCAAAGCTATGCCCTGGGATAAATCCATGAAAGCTCCCATGAGGGTCGAACTCCGCCGAGTTATCGTACCATCCTCCCATGTCGTCGCCCGGAGCGGACTGTCCCGCCCTCTGCCGGAACGGCTTGAGCAGCATATCTTCATTGAGTGCAAGAAAGAAGGCGTGATTCGCGTCGAACTGTTGGCGCATGGGCCCTTCCAGCAGCTCAACCTCGCCATATTCAAACTGATCGAGCGCCGGGGCGATTGCAACATTCAGGCTGGGTACGCCGCCGGCTCCTAACCTTTGCGCTTTGGTCAGCGAAGCCAAGGCAGCGGCGGCGCCCGCTTTGAGGAATGTTCTGCGTGTGTGTTCTCTCATGTTCTTACTCCTGGTCGAACTTGCACTTCCATCCTGCCCGCTGCCTGGCAATATTGCGTGCTCGATCAGTAATACAAGCATCGTGCCGCGAAGCCATTGGGACGATCCTCTAGTAACTCAGTTCCAGCACATTGATCGAGTAGGGCGCAAAGCTGCGCTCGAACTTCGGTCCGGCGATTTGAATCCGGCGCTCGACCGGTATGACGGCCTCGGGATTGGCGATGCTGTTGGTTGCGTTCGGCGACTTGCCGCTTAGAACAATCAGCGTCGCTTCCCGCCCAACGCCGGGTGCGCCGTCGAGCGCAATGGTCATCGTCGCCGCGTCAGACGACGCATTCACCACCTTGACGAAGAGCTTGCGCCGCTTTTCGTCGCGCGTCACGGATGCATAGACCCAGGGACCGGCGTTGGCCAGCGTGCTGGCCACCACCTCCGCGCCCAGATGGTTGGCAAACAGCACCTGCGCCCAGTAACTCGGCGAGCCATAACTCGTGAGCGCATCGTAGCCGATCAAGTCAGTCTCCCACTGCATGCCGCCGGGGTTCACATTCACGAATAGCGGCGCGTAGCTGGCCATGATCACGATGTCGCTGTTGCGCTCCATGCCCGTCATCCAGGCAGCGTCAGCCAGCGCTGCCTGCAGGTTGGGCGTCGGCTCGCCCTCGCGCGTCGCCCATTCGCCCACAAAGATCTTCGGCCCGCTGCGGTCGGTCTTGTCGTAGTGGTTTGCGTCCGAAAACGACTTTTCGGCCGTCATGTAAAAGTGTTCGTCCAGCACGTCCGGCTTCACGCTCTTGATGGGCGCGGTGGCAATCAACTGCAGGTCCGGGTAGCGCTGCTTGATCTCCCGGTAGTACTGCGCGTAGCGGCCGTCGTAGGAGCCCGAGCGGTCGAACCAGTCCTCGTTGCCGATTTCGACGTAGTGCAGCGGGAAAGGCGCTGGATGCCCGTTTTTCGCGCGCTCGGCGCCCCACTTCGTGCCTGCGTCCCCGGTTACGAACTCGATCTCGTCCAGCGCATCCTGGACGTAGGACTCGAGCGCCGGGCCAGCGTCCACATGCTCCTGCGCCATCGAGTAGCCGGCATAGACGGCGAGCACCGGCTCGATCTTCAGATCCTCGCACCATTCCAGAAACTCCAGCAGCCCCATGCCGTCCGATGACCGGTAGCGCCACGGGCTGGGATGGGTGGGCCGGTCCACCAGCGGGCCGATAGTATTCTTCCACTCGAAGCGCTCCGCAATGTGATCGCCCTCCAGATAATTGCCGCCGGGCAGGCGCAGGAAGGCCGGATGCATGGCCGCCAGCTTTTCCATCAGGTCGATGCGGTCGCCGTAGGGACGCCCATGATAGGTCGGCGGAAACAGCGACACCAAGTCGAACCACACCGTCGCGGGCCGCGGGATGGTCAGAATCAGGTGATTGTTGGCTGTGACGGGCGCCTGCGCGGTCTTCAGCGTAAAGGTGTACTGCTTCCACTCGCCGGTAAGGCCCGTGACCGTCGCGCTGGCCGCGGTTGCGCCCGTCTCATCGTTCACCAGGCTGACGGTCACCGGGACCCCGGCGCTATCGGTCTTCGCGTAGAAGGATCCACTGTAGGTGGTCTGCGGCCGTACCGGGATGCCCCAGAATCCGTCGTTCTGCACGCCGGCGGGCGCAGTTTCCGTCGCCGAGGTCACGCTCACCTTCAGGCTGCGCGGCAGAGCAGCGCTGGGGCCGATCTGGGCATCCACCGAAACCACGACTGCGGAGTTCCCGCGCGCCGCCATCGTCCAGTGAGTCAGCGCCCGCCGACCCTCGCCGATGGCTCGGTCCCGGACTAGTTCCGCGTAGAGCCCGCCGTCGTAGGAGAAGTTGATCTCTTCGGTCATCAGGCCATAAAGCATGGGGCTGACTTTGGCGATGGTGTGATCCACCTGAACGGCAAGCGACGGCGTCTGGGCAATCAGGCTCAAAGGCAGCGCGAGAGCCGCCAGCAGAACGAGTGCAAAGAATCGTTTACACATAAGGAGGCCATATTATCGCAGGCGCTGGCCTCTGGCAAGCAGGATAACGTTTGCTCAGCAGCAAGTTTTACGGCCTAGCCTGGGGGTGCTCTCTCCCACATCATACCCTCAACTCTACGGTTCGTGGGTAGCGAGAATGCCCGCCAGCCTCTCCAAGGACGCCTCCCATCCGATTTGGCGGCGGGAGTCGAACCCGACATCAGTGTTGAAAACACTCAACTTACTGATTCTGGGAATGCCAGCTCTGCAGGAAATGCAATGATTTCCAAATCTACTGTACAAACGCTGTACAAACTTTTCCTGGAATTCCCAGAACGCCAATCTTCGGCCTTCCCCTCTTGGCGAAGAAGGAGGATTCTGAAGCGCTCTTGGAACAGTTATACATCAGCCGATGCAGACCAAGAGTTGAATTGTGTCTGTATGCCTGCCATCCTGATCCGGAAGTCCTGGATGTGCCGGGATGGCAGGTTCCTCACCTCGATGCAGGTGTTGAGAATGCTTGTTTGCCAGTAATCCTGCATGGCGATCAAGGAGCAATGAAGGAATCAGGAACAGGAACTTCCTTTCAACCTTGCGGCGGGCCGAAGATCAGGAAGTCTTCCCAACTGACGCTTGCGACGCTGTGGCGCCGGGCAATCTCTTCATCGCCGGGCGCACAGATGACCAGAGGCGTAAACGCCGGGTTGCGACGGCAAAACTCAAGTACGCCGCGAAGCGCCAGGACATCGAATCTTCCAGTCTTGACCTCCACGGCCCACTTCCCCCAACTCCCATCCATGACGGCATCGATCTCCAGCGGTTCCTCGCGCCAGTACGTTACCTGCTGGCCCTGGTTGATCGCAAAGGCCAGGCAGGCGTTTTCGACCCAGAAGCCGAAACGTCCCGGCTCACGACCCTGGTCAGGAGCGCCATCGGGGTGCATAGCCGACAAGAGAGCGTTGTTGAGCGTTACGAGTTTCGGCGGAGATGCCCGGCGTCTGTGAACCTGCGTCGAATACTTCTCCAGCGGCGCAATCAAATATGCGTCTCCGAGCAGAGCCAGATAATTGGCGACCGTTTCGATAGCTCCGCTGTCCTGAAGCTGCCCCTGCAGCTTTTGCAGGGAAACAATCTGCGCGGGCGAACCGGCGGCAATTGCAAAGACCTGGCGGAGCAAAGCGGGACGCCGTACCGCGCCTTGTGCCAGCACATCGCGGCCGATGGCTGGCTCGATAATGGCATCGCGCACATACGCTCGCCATCGTTCGGGAGATTTCTGAAATTCCACGGCGCCAGGGTAGGAGCCGAAGAGGACGACATTGATGGCGGCTTCATGCTGCGGAAGATGAAAAGCTTCAGCCAGCGAGGCGGCAGGCCAGTGACTCAGCGTCAAGCGCTCGAAGCGTCCGGCTAGGCTCTCCCGCGAGGCTTGGGCGACGCGAAGGGCTGAAGACCCGGTAGCCACCACATGAATGGGAAGGCGGCGCCGGCGAGCGCGGTCCCAATGTCCCTTGAGCCGTCCTGCCCAATCGGAAAGATGATGCACCTCGTCCAACAGCAGAATCGTTGTCCCTTGCTTTGTACGCGCCTCGGCCTCGGCCCAGCGGCGCTCCCAAAAGCCCGGCAGAGCCGCGTCCGGATCGTCGCCTGCGGCGTAGATGGCTTGGTCGCCGAACTTCGCGGCAATCTCCAAGAGCAGCGTTGTCTTTCCTACCTGCCGGGGGCCGGTAAGAAGCTGGATACGGCCGGGCGCGGCTTCACGGAGCCGTTCGAGCAGCACATCTCGGCAACGCAGGTATGCGTTCTGAATCTCAACCATAGTCTAATAATTATTCGACCATGACTTAGATTGTGTCAAATCTAGAGTGACCAAAACGCAGCTGTGGCTTCGGCATCGCTGCTGCTTCCCTATGAATTCAACCTTCAGCGCTGATTTCCTGGAGTTGTCCAACTCGTCGACCGGTTTCAAAGAACTGGACCTAAGTTTGCGCCCCAAGAGAGGCGATTCCCATGAAGGCCGATACGGATGATCGCATAATTCTTCGCACGGTTTTTCTCAAAACGGGCGTGTCATAGAAGTGAGAATCCCGGTGATGCTTATCACAGACGTGCCCGGCTACTTCTGCTCAAGTAGTGCGCATCAACCAGAAATCCCTCTGTCATCTTGATGCTCCGGGCCAAGTTTGTGTTCTCCGGAATGCCGAAATCGACCACAGGCACTTCGGTCAACGCTACCGAGTAGATGCCACGGCATTAGGCCGGTCGGGAAAACCGCAGAAAAACACAAGACGATTGAAATGTTCAGGAGTGAGCCGTCATGAAGAGATGTCGGGATAGATGAAGGCCCAGGTCATCTGGAGGTTCTGGGAGATCAACCTCCGATGCTCCAGGTGTTAAATGGCTGAATCCGCCATGCCGCAGCTTTGAAGGAGATTGTATGAACCAATTGAGTATCTACCGCCTTCTGCCCCGCAAGAGACTGCTTGCAAGCGGAGTCCTTCTGTGCTTTTGCCTCCTTGGCATTTTCCAGTCCGCTGACGGGCAAGGTGATCGTGTCAGCCAACTGATTAGCCAATTGAGTAGCCCGAATTTCGCCGACCGAAGCCGGGCAGCCGAGGCGTTGGCCAAAATCGGAGCGCCCGCCCTGGAGCCGCTAGTTTCAACCCTGAAGGACGGCGATACCCTGGCCCGGGAGGGTGCAGTTATGGCATTGGGCAAGATTCAAGATCCCCGTACTGTTGAAGCCTTGATCCTGGCCCTCCATGACACGGACGTGGACGTGCGGCGAATGTCGACTCATTTCTTGGGCTCGGCTAAAGACCCGCGCGCGGTTGAGCCCCTGATTGCTGCCTTGAAGGATACGGAAGCCGCAGTCCGAACGGACGCTGCTTCCGCGTTGAACGAAATCGGAACGCCGCTTGTCCAGCCCTTGGTCGCAGAGTTAAATGACGCAAATGTCGAAATCCGGCGGTTCGCTACCATAAGGTTGGGAACGATCAAAGACCCCAGCGCTGTGGAACCACTCATCGGCGCGTTGAAGGATCCCGACACTGGGGTCCGATTGAACGCAGTCGTGGATCTAGGCATGATGAAAGACCCGCGCGCAGTTGTACCTCTGATTGCAGTGCTAAGGGACAACGAATGGCTGGTCCGGCAAAGGGCGGTCGAAGTACTTGCTCAGTTCAAGGATCCGCGTGCGGCCCTACCGTTAGCCGCAGCCTTGAACGATACGGATACTGGAGTCCGGGTGAGCGCGGCCGAGGCTCTGTCAAAGATACATGACCCGCGTGTGGTCGTGCCGTTGATCGCCGCCTTGGAAGATCCGGACCCGAAGGTCCGGCATTATGCAAGCATACCTTTGGCCAAAGTCAAAGACCCACGCGTGGAAAGCGCTTTGCTGGAGGCCTTGAGTCAGGACGACTCAGCCGTAATTGCAGGCGCCTACCCTTTCTACATCAAGAAAGGCAAGCCGGGGTCGGAGGATGCGCTGATCGAGGCACTTTATCGATTCGGCAACGAGGAAATGGCCCAGAACTTTCTGAACTCCGGTGATGTGAAACTAGAACACGCCGCGTCCGAATGGGCAACGAGTCACGGCTTCATGACGATAATGACCCCAACCTTCGGTGGGGGGCGGCAGCAATGGGGAAGCGCGCGGTAGATGATCCCGGTTCGACCCACGCTCTTATTTGAGAGCCAGCGAGGAGATGACGCTATGCCTGGTTTTGCGAAGCAATACGAGATGATGTACGAGGAGCAGTTGCTGAAGATTCGCGTGGCGGATCTCATACCTGAGGCTCTTGAGGCATTCGATGCGGAGCTGCGGCGTCGGGGTACCCAGGAGTGCCTGCGCAAATTGGCTGAACCGGTGTTTGTCTGTGCGCAATTCAACCTTGGCGTCGCGTACGACCGAGGAATAGGCGTTCCCCAAGACTACGTGCAGGCCGCTGTCTGGTATCGCAAAGCCGCCGAGCAGGGGTTTGCCTCTGCGCAACTCAACCTTGGTGCGGCCTACTGCGAAGGACAGGGTGTGCCCCAGGACTATGCACAGGCCGCTGCCTGGTATCGCAAAGCTGCGGAGCAAGGGGACGCCACCGCGCGGTTCAACCTCGGTGCGGCGTATTGCGACGGACAAGGCGTGCCCCTGGACTACGCGGAAGCCTATTTTTGGCTAAACCTCGCAGCATCCGGCAAGCCGGAAGGCATCCGGGTGGAGGAAGTAGTCAGAATGAGAGATGATGCCGCTTCCCACCTAACGGGTGTCGCATTAATACAGACTCAAGAACGCGCCGGGAAAGCGACTGAGGAGCACTTTTCCGCTTCTGGCGGGGACAATGCGCGGGCGCCAAAGACAGATGTTGCGAAGAGGTCACGGTGGCCATCTGTTGTCGGCTGGATACTCATTGTCATTGGGGTGTGGGGCGGGCTTCAGAAACTAGCGACTGGCGAGGGCAACTTAAATACTACCCTCGTGACAACTGCTCTTTTCCTTGCGGGGGGAATCGGACTCATCAGAAGGTCGGGGAAATTCGCTGGAATCGGTATAGCTCTGGTGCTATTTGTCGGGATAATCGCAGGCTTATTGATTCGGTCCACAACTATGAGACCTATGCTGCATATCTGACGTCTTTCTGTTGAAAGTAGTGCTGAACGCGTTGCGGTTGTTTTTGAATGCTGCGCAGAGTGCGCACCACCGTTCGAGTAA
>Ga0224554_1000938_pt1 | contig 20906 bp, 13 predicted proteins | sample 714S22024metaG_FD_180666 | JGI IMG/M metagenome (GOLD analysis project Ga0224554, IMG submission 180666) | Peat soil microbial communities from Stordalen Mire, Sweden - 717 S2 20-24 | ecosystem: Environmental > Terrestrial > Soil > Wetlands > Peat | place: Sweden: Norrbotten County, Stordalen...
AATGTGCGCCGCGTTGCGGCTGCCGGAACCCTGCTCCCGTCCCCGTCGCAATTCATAATCCAGAAAGTTGAAACAAAGGCCGCTGCCCGGCTTGAAAAAGACACCATCCTTGGCGCGGCCATTCTCCACCAGCCATTGTTTCCAGTCGGTGCTGTCCTCCGGTTTGACCGTGAGAACCAATCCGCCGTAACCGGCGCGGAGCATCGAGGCGGCGAGAACTTTTGCGCTGGTCGAGCTTTTGCCTGAACCGGTGTCGCCGAAGACTTGGACGCCCTCGAACGAGTCGCCGATAGTCCACGGCTCGGCGTTGTTCCATTTGATTAACGCGCGCTGGTCATCCCAGGGTGCGAGTGGTTTGCGGAATAGTTGTAGTAGTTTCATGGATTTTGTTTTGTTGTTTGATTGTGTTTGACGGAAATCTATTTTTGGTTTGGCGGCAAAATGCGCGGCAACATGGTCTTGCGCGCCGTTGGCGTGGTGGGTTTCTTGCGTTCGTTCTGCTTTTCAATCCGCAGAAACCTAGCGACGGTATCCTTAGACACCGTGATTTGAAATTGCGCCAGGATGGCTGCAATGTCGGCACTTTTTGCGCCTTTGGCGTCCAGTTCAATGAGTTCGTCGCGTAACGGCGACAGTATGGCGAATTTTCCGTGAAGCGGACGCTGATAGGATTTGACGAATTCGCGAAGCTGCTGTTTTGTATCTTCGATGTTTATTGGATTCATGATTTTTTGACTTTTTAGTTTGATAGGATTTTCGGAGACGCGGCGACGGCTCTGCACCGCCGCCGCTTCCATTCCCCTAATGCGAAGCGTTAGGATGTTGGTGTCGTCCCGTAATTCACCTGTTTGGGTAGGCTTTCAACGGGGATGTTCAAACAAAAGTGACAGAACAGAACCGAAAGCAGGTCATGCTTGGTTGCATCTGTGAGCGCCTTCAGTCTGGTCACCGATTTTGCATTCAACTCGACTTTTCCCGTTGCCAGGGAATCGGCGAATTGAGCAAGTTTCGAGAAGCCTTGCCTCTGCGCCATTTGAGCTATCTCCGTTAGTTGTTGCGTGTGTGTTTTCATACCATGTTATGTTTCTACGTTTACGTTCTTCATGTTAGTTAGTGTGTTTCCATCCACACATGAATTAAGCGGATGGAAAGTGTCGGACGGCCTCCGTTTTAGTTTCTCGTGAGGCGTTCAATCGCGTTCGGAATCGTTTAAGCCGGGGCTTCAGAAGGAGCGATTCCTGCGGCGACAAATCTTCGTAATGGGCGGAGCGCCCGCCGTTGCGAATTCGCAATCCTGTAACTTTTCGGGCGCGAACCTTGCCAAAACAGGATTGCACTTCCACAAAGAGCCAATGTGTGAGCGGAATGAACAACCAATGCTGGGTGAGTAATCGGACAGCGATGGGCTTCGCCTGCCGCTCCGTGTCCACGATGGACAGGATATTGTCCGGCGATGGGCTGTAACAAAGGACGATTTGCGCCTGCGGAAACAACTCGGCTTGGAAGGTTTCCCCGTCAATCTGGCCGACGGCCAGGACGGGCGTTTCGCTGTTTTTTAGATTTGCATTCATTGGATTCCTGATTCTGCATGTCCCTCCGTGATTTGGATTTCCCGGATGGACGGATTTGTGTTTCCACCCGGCTGACTGCTGCCAGCGCGGATGGTCTCGGCGCGTCCCTTGTGGATCGTTTCCAAAAGGGCCGAAAGTTTTATTCCCGTGAGGGTCACGGTGTGGGTGACGTAGATCAGCGTGAGGGTTTCGTCTTCCGCCTCCGCCGATGCGGGCGGGGCCAGATGGGCGAACAGAAGCCCGGAATAGGGCAGCAAGAAATCCCCCTGGGTTTCGGTTTCAAACCGCGTGAACAAATTCTGCTCGGCGGTTTCGTAACACGTTTGATTCTCGGTTTTCATTGTGAATTTAAGTTTGGCGTTTTAATCCGATGATTGAAGGTGGGTTCCCCCCGGACAGCAGCAGTGCTAGGTGAGTGAATGTGGGGCAGCCTCACACCGCCGCCGCCGGGGGAAAATTTTGATTTGGACTTTCATTTCAATTTTTGTGTTTGGCCGGATTTTCTTTTCAACGGCTAAATTCTTTGTTTGGTGTGTTTTGCGCGTAGCGCAAAAAAGACTTTGTGCGCTGGACGTGGCGCAAGTATCTCCCGGCCTGGCAAACGCGCTGCGGCCATGCAAGCTGCGGGGAAAACAGGTAGGCGTTGACGTTGGCCGCGCGGGTGGCGAGCAATGCGAGCCGGACAACGGCAATCCAGTTCACGCCGGGCATCGTTACGCCCGGCATCGGCGGCATCGTCCGTGCCTGCGAAATGACAGGCTGCCGGGGCGCTGCCATCGCCTGCTCTTTTAATTTTTCCAGTCGGAGCCGCCCTGCGGGCGGCAACTGCTCAAGCTGATATTTGCGCAGCGCCTCCGGGTCAATGCGCTGCTGTTTTTTCGCGCGGTTCTGGTGAACCAATTGCGCCACTTCGCGCTTGGACAGCGAACGGCCAAGCTGCTGTTCGCGCAAGGCAACCAGCGTATCCCGCTGCGCGGAACGCTTGGAAAAAGTTGTGATGAGACTTTTATCAACGCCGCGAATCTGCGGACACCGCTGGCGGTCAAGATAGGTTTCGTAACCCAGCCCGCGCAGTGATCGGGAAAGCTGGTCGCGGTAAATGCGGGTCAATCCCTTTGACTGGTCGTAAAGCTGGCGGACTTCAAGTGCTTTCAACCTTTTTTCCACCGGGTCATGGGTGACATTGAAAATAACGCAATGGGTATGCAACTGCGGGTCAAGGGCGCGGCTTTCGCGGTGCAAAAACTGTGCGCCGATAATGTTTCCAGTGGTGCGGGCCTGTTGCGTGTCCACCGCCGCGCCTTTGCGGACGCGGACGCAAGCCAGCTTTTCGGCGGCTTCAAGGGTGGCGGACACGGCCTTTTCATGCGCGGCGATGAGCCGGGCATCCCCGGCCACCAGCGCCATGATGGAAAGCGATTTCGGGGCGGAAATGGTCAGGTCATAGAGGCAGCGCCGGTTGGCGGTCGTGCGCTGGGTGAGCTTGGTGTTGTCATCTGGGCGAAGCCCTTTGCAGAGGGCGACAAAATCCTCCTTTTGGGTGGCGGCTTCAGTTTGAATCCCCAACTCCTGACAGCCCCGGCCAAACCAGCGGCCGGTCGTCCGTTCCTTGTCGGTGTAATAATCGTCGCGGGACAGGTGCTCGTTGAAATAACGGGCGGCGTTCCGGGGCGATGACTGCGCTTTGATTGTAACCATGCCTTTTCGTTTGGCATGGTTTTAGAATGGCTAGTGAAATACCTAGCAATCAGACACCGATAACACCGATATTTTTAGTGAAAGAAATTTGTTTTAATCAAAACGGGACATCTTTTTCGGTGACTGGGTCTTGAAATGGAACCGGAACATCTTCTTTTTTATCAGTGCCTGACTGTGTTGGTGGAGTGGCTACTGGTGCCGTGGGTGGCGGTGGAGTGACCGCTGGTGCCGTGGCTGGCGGAGCTGTTGTCGCTGGCGTTGCAGCCGCCGGGGTTGTGGCCGCCGGAGTGGTAAATGTTTTTTGGGACGGTTTGGGTTTGGAGGGTTTTCCCTTAGCGGCTAACTTACAAATTGCATCCGGGAAAACATCCTCCAAAAGGAACCGCTTAAATCGAGTCAAGTCAGTGGGAAATTCTGATTCTTCTTTGAGGAAAATGCGCGTTATCTCTCCCAACTTGATGTCTTTGGTTAATGGCTCAATCGCTTCGTAGTCAAGTTGGGACTCAATGAATCCGTTCAAGCCATCCACCAAAACTTGCCTGCTGGTTTTTTGTGAATCTGATTTTATTATTTCCGTGGAATCAGCCTCGTCGTGTTGATCTAGCTTTTGCTGTTTGCTTGGCTTTTGCTTGGCTGGTGTGATGTATTTTTTCAATAAAAGCTGCATGAGCGGACTTGTGGTGTTGTTTAACGCCTGCTCCAATTTGCTTTCATCCAAAATATCTTCCCGGGTCAACTTTGAGGGCAAAAAGAAAATGGGGCTTTCCGAATATGGTTGGGGCCAAAGCGCCTTTGATTTGATGGCCAGGTTTTTATATCCCTTAACTCGCTCGGTGATGGTATTGCCATCTTCATCATGCACCGGATTTCCATTCTTATCCGTTGCCTCGCGTTCTAGCACAGAATGGTTGCTTTGGTAATGCCTGAATATAGGCTTGCGAATCCGACGGTAAAACGTCTTGTCCCCAATCGGATTGAAAACTTGTTGGTTGCAAAATTCCTCATACGACTCATACAAAACATCCGTCGCAACATCGTTCCCAGGGGATGCCTCTAGGCACATTTCTATAAAATAATCCGAAGAATCAGATTGATTCAGCAACCGTTTGATGCGCTGTTTTTGCCAATAGGAGACAACAAATTTTTTGTCTAGCCGTTCCATTTTCAGCACTTTTTCGCAACCGCGAAGCATCCAGTTAAAAACACCCTTCGATTCTTTTTCGAGAATGGTTTGGGCAAAATTGGGTTTCTTTTTGTTTGCCGGCACCGGATTGGGAAAATCTATGACCAATAAGCGCCGCTCCCACGCCACCGCGTCACCGTGAAGGTCAATTTCCAAGTCAGCATTGGAGGTGATGGCAATATTGAAAGGCCCGCGCAGCTTGAACCGGTAGTTGTCGAATTTTAATTCGGCCTCAATTCCCTGGTCACCGGACAAAGCCTTTAACGTGTGCGCGGCTTTTGATTCGAGAACGTCGAAGGAAACGTCTTTCCCAAGCAGCAATGTCTTGTCACGGAACGCCGCAAGTTCAAAGCGGTCGTCCAGCCGGTCAACATTAAGGGTGGCTACATTTTCCGCGCCCATAATGGCCTCGATAATGTCTGTCAAAGTCGATTTGCCAGAACCACCGACGCCACGGATCAATAGAACTTTATGTTGAGGGTTTATGCCGAGCAGCACATAACCACACCAAAGTTGCAAAAGTTCTTGGTCGTCCTCGCTGATGGAGCTTTTTAAGAAATTGCGAAAGTCACTCGCGGCGAACTGTCTGGTCTCATCATACTCCACCGGCAGCCGATTTTTTGAAAAATAAGCGGGACTAAATGGAGCAGGCTTCTCCTCCGGAGAAAGATAAAGCATGTTCTTGGCAAGATGAACGGGGCGAACCTTTATCTCGGTTCGCTCGTATAGCGCAATCACGTTCAAGTGTTTGACGATTTGAATGGCGAATTTCAAACTTGGTTTCATGCCTGGCATTCCACCATTGATTATCCAGTCCAAAATCAGCCGCTGCACTTCCAGTTCCGTCAGGTAAGACCAGATGCCCTTTTCCGGGCGATACAAATAAAAAGCTTGTTCGCGGGGATCAAACCACAATCTTAGCCGTGCTGCGCACAAAGCGGAAAAGGTGAGCTGATTTAATTTGGTTTTTGTTTCGCCTCCCGCCGCTTCGGATTCTTTTTTCAATTCTCCCCAATATTTTTCAAGCGCCTTGCCAAAGCAAGAATCCTCAATGGATTTACTCGGATGCTTTTCATCAATCAGCTTTGCCACTTCCTCAAACCATGCCTTCTTGGTCAAATTTTTGCCAACGAACAAATCTTCATCACCAATGATGGGCATTAACCCAGCCAGCAATTGCTCGTCCGCGTTGTCGGGGGGTTCGCACAAAGCATCAATCAGCAACCAGGCCGGCACGTTGGGGGCAAGCTGCCGAACCTCCTTCACGGTTGGAACGTAATTCTGCTTTTCCAGCCAAGTTTTGGGATCGAGCCAAGTAGTGTAGTAATTCTCCAATTTTTCGGGAAAAGCATCTTCAAGCAGATGACGGTTTAACAATTCCGTCTCCGCCTTGCTGGGCTTTTCTTTTTCCGCAAGATTCAAGGTGCTCGTGCGTAACTTATGGGGCGCAAAACGCTCCTTATCGTAAAGCGAATTCCCGGTGATGATTTTATTCAACTCTGCCGCCAGAACAGTTCGTAACACTTCCCCGTCTCCTTCGGGCGTGGCAGTCTTGGTTAGCGTTTCCCGATTCTTTTTTGAAAAATTCTGCCAGAGTAGTTTTGAAAGCGGATTTTCTTTGGTCAATTCAGCCACAAGGCCGGGAGCGTCCTTGATGCTGCCGGCATCCAGCAACCAAAAATCTTTTGCCTTGTTTGTGGCCTGGTCAAGCAGCGATTTTTCCCTCAAATCGCCACGGTCAATCGAAGTGTGTGCTAACATAATCGGTTTCGTTTTCTATGTTTAATCGAGTTCGGCAACGCTGGTAACAACATCAAAGTTGACGCCCAGCGCGTCGAAATGTTTCCGGCCACAGCGGACTTTCTCCGCTTCTGACGTTCTTAATTTTTCAAAATTCCGGGTGCCTTTGGTTTCCCGCACGAGGTAAAGCACGGCGTCATCGTGTTTCAAAATCGCCCAATCGGGATTGTATTTTCCAATCGGGGTTTCGATTTCAAACCACGCCGGTAGCTTGACGAAAACTTTGATGTCTTCGCGCTGGTCAAGTTTCTCGGCAAATTCCCGCTCAATTTCCGAATCATAAACGACGGCGTCGTAAATGGAGTGCTGCACCTCAAGCCGGTTGTTCAAGTAGCTGACGATTTCGCGCTCCTCAAACAGCCGCATATTCCATTCATCGTCGGCCAATTTCTCATACTTGATGCCGTCAATCATCAACTTGTGCAACTCGCGGTTCAAGATGGCCGCCGCTGAATCCATGAACCGTTGCGGATTGACCAAAAAATCCTGGAGCCGCCCCGACTCCCTCAAAATGCGAACGATGGTGGAGCGGGTCAGTTCGGTTTCGTTTTGGAGATAGGCAATGATGTCCGGCATGGCACCGTGAAATGCCAATTCCAAGCGGCCATCGCGCAAAACGGTTGCGGTCACGCCCTTGTTTTCCAAATCCAATTTTGCTTCGGTCACTGTCACCCGCACCGGCGCAATTTTGTCCATCGTCTTCAATGACTTGACGGCATTTTCGGTCAAAACTTTAGTCTCAAAATTAACCGAAAAGGTGGTCTTCGGTTTGATGCGATTCCAAAGCTCTTGGAATCCTGGGTCTAACGACACTTCCTTTTTGAACCGCAGCGGGCGCTCGTCCTGATCCTTCTTGATGTGCCGGTCAAGCTGGTAGGATTGCAGCACGTCAACGATGTCCGATTTCAATTCGGCGTGTTCGGGCGCAAGGCCAAGGTCAAAGCCGGGCGTCTTGGGGTCAAATGCCGGCAAAAGCTTTCCCTGTTCGGTGATGAATCCCTTTTTCACCAGTCCCGTCCAGATGGTTTCCGATGTTTCGCGGCCAAGCGGCTTTTCAACCTCGCCGTCCATCCGCGTCAAGCGGGCGAAAGCCAGCTTGGGAACTTTGCCAAACGTCACGCCGCAATCCTGCTCGTATTCGGTCTGTAACGCGCGGGCGAATTCATCGTAGCTTTCGTTGGCGATAATCAGCAGCTTGTTAATCGCCTCGTCGAAAACCCGCTCGCCGTTCTGATTCACCGGCAGGCGCAAGCCCCGGCCGATTTCCTGCCGCTTGCGGAGTGCGGAGCGCGATTCATTCAGGGTGCAAATCTGAAACACGTTGGGATTATCCCAGCCTTCGCGCAACGCCGAATGGCTGAAGATGAAGCGCAACGGCACGTCGAGCGACAGCAGCAGTTCCTTTTTCTGCATTATCAACTCGTAAGCGGATTCATCCGCTTCGGTGGCGCGGCCTTCGCGGGATTCCTTGAACACGCCTTTTTTGTCCGTGGCAAAATAGCCGTCGTGCAACTGCTCGACCGGGAACGGCAGCAAATCCTTGTAGCGCTCCTGCGCGGCAAGTTCTTTGAAAGCCTCTTCAAAAAATGTTGCGAACTTGCCCTTCAACGGACTGCCATCCTCGGCGTAGTCCCGGTAATTTGAAACCCGGTCAATGAAGAAAAGGCTCAACACCTTCAGGCCTTTGCCTTTGACCTGCAATTCCTTCTCGAAATGTTTTTTGATGGTGCTTTTGATTTGCACCTTCCAAAGGTCATCGCGCAAGCCGCCCTGTTCCTGGCCGATGTTCAACGTCCGGCCATTGGTGAACGCGACGTGTTCGCTGCCCGGCGTCGCGTCCACATAATCCACGACAAAACCGTTCCGGTAAATTTCCCGCTCGCCGGACAGCATGAACAAATCTTCCTGCCCTTTGACTTTGAAAGTTTTCTCCTTCACGCCGTCGCGGGTGTGGACATGGATTTCCAGCTTGGCGAATGGTCGCTTCCCGGTGGTTTCGTAGTCAATCGCCTTCACCTTCACATAGGCGTCGTTGAAAGCGTTCTGGCCGGTGACGCTGGCGACAACGATTTGCTTCACCAGCCGCAATTCGTAGGCGCGGATCGGGTCAAGTTTATAGACCAGATTATACGGGTTCTTGTGCGTGGCCGAATAACGCAGCGTGCAAAGCGGATTCAGCGCCCGGATGGCCTCCTGCGCCTTCTCGGTGTTATCCACGCTTTGCGGCTCGTCAACGATGACGATGGGATGCGTGGCCTGCACGAATTCAATCGGCTGCCGGCCTGACAGCTTGTCGTTCTCCTTGTAGATGACGTTGCTCTTTTGCTCCGCCTCCGTGCCGGTGAAGTTTTTGCGGAAAGCGTCAATGTTAATGACCAGAATTTGAACCTGATTGCTGACGGCAAATTGCCGCAACCGGTTCACCTTCCGGGCGTCGTAGGTGAAATACTCGTATTCAAGGTTGTTGTAGATCGCCTTGAAATGGTCGGCGGTGATTTGCAGGTTTTTCAGCACGCCCTCGCGGATGGCGACGCTCGGCACGACAATGATGAATTTTTTGAAGCCGTATTTCCGGCTCAACTCGAAAATGGTGCGGATATAAACGTAGGTCTTGCCCGTGCCGGTTTCCATCTCCACCGAAAAATTCAGCGGGGCGGGCGCGTTGGCATCGTAGGTGTGTGGCTCAAGATTCTGGTCCACGTCCAGGTCGTTGCGCTCCTGCACGGCCTGAAGGTTTTTCAGCAGGGCGTCGCGACTGACAATCAGGTGATTGGCGATGCCCAAATCCGTCTGCGCCACGCTGCCAAACAGTTCGGTGTCGAACGTCTGCATGATGGTCGCGTAATCCGGCTGCTTCAAATCTGCGCCGTCAAACAGGTCAACCACGGCGTTGACCGCGTCAATCTGGTAGGACTGTTTGGCGTCGAACTGAATCTTCATTCTAATTCTTGGCCTCTGTGTTATTGACTGCTGCGGCTTGTTCCTTCGGTTTGAGAGGAACGGTAATTCCCCAAATTTGCCAAGCCAACTTTACAAGAACGTCCTGCCGATCCTTAATGGCTTCGGAATCCCACTTTTTCCAAGATTTTAATTCTGCGGTGGCTCGGTTGGGTTGGGTATTCACCCCGACCTGAAACGGTGTGCCAATCGTCTTCGTCAGAATAAAATTGCTCTTTTGATATTCCGTCGCCTTGAAAGTAAAAAAGTTCTGCTGGATTGAAGTGTTAATGGACATTTCCAGGAGCGCCAGATTTCCAAGGCGCTCTTTGTAGTCATCATACTCAAGCGGCCTGTCGAACTCGGCCTTCAGTGCTTCCGTTGGTGTATTCGGAAGGATGTGTTCCACATGAACTTTCTTGTCCAAATACTTGCTTAAATCAGTGTTCACCGAAGTGCCCCATGCGTTTTCATCCACATATTGCGTGAGCTTTGCCATTAAATAGCGCAGCCGATATTTTTGCAGCCTGCCCAGCCGCATTGTTTCAAGCGTGAATTGAAGCGTTGCGGCCCGATCATTGATTTCATTTTGAAGAAATTTTTCGATGAGCATTTCAAGACCGGCAGCGTCGCCGGGATGAAGATTGCGAATTGGCTCGGCAGCTTTATAGAAAACAACCTCAAACGCTTTTGTCGCCTCTTTGGTTACGATGAACGTGAAAAATAAATTCTCCAAGACTTGGCATAGTCTGTCGAAAAGTGCTGGCTCAAGTCTTTGCCCGGCCAAGAGAATGATAAAGTGCTGCTTTGCTCGCCCGCTTAAAACCTGAATGTTTTGCAAAAACCTGTTGGTATTACCCTTCGCATCTTTTGCTTCTGACAGTTGCCGATACGCCCTTGCGTCACTGAGCAAATCCTTGAGAAAAGCCAGCGGCTTTTCTTCGATGCCCACAGTCTTGGCATTGTCAGAGAGCCAACGGTAAAGCGCGTCTTCCGGCAGAGGCTTTGGCGTTTTCGTGTCGAATCGAGACAGCACAAAGTAACGTAGAAACCGGAGCGGATTTGTCTCCGAGGCTTTGGCAATTTCCTCGGTCAATTCTTTCCAATCCGCTGTGACCTTTTGAAAGTCACTAGGCTTCACCTTGCGGAAAAGAAGATTCTTGAGCAAATCCATTGGAGTCAACCCGACGCCGGTGGCGTTAATCGTCTCGAATACCCTTAACGCTCCAGCCTGGCTGGGCGTCAGCACGCGGATTAGTTTCACCCGCGTTGTGAAATCCACGAAGAAATGAGCCCACTTCTTCATGTCTTCGCCAAGCCGTTCGTTTAGAAAATCGCGCGCTTCCTCGTAAGCTCCCCGAAGGTTTACTACCGATTTTGTCTGCTCTAACTGCTCCAGCCCCTCTTTGTCTTGCGTCGTGATTTTTTCCAACGCGCCGATGGCATCGTCGTAAAGCAACCGCACTCGGTAGAGCGTCTCTTCCTCCGCTGTTAGGAGATTCATCTTCTTCTGCAAGATGAGTGACTGAAGCGTGTCCAAATGGCCTAATCGCTCGCGAAGCACGGACAAAATAATAAAAAGGGTCGTGGTGCGCTGCTGGCCGTCAATCAGTTGAAAAATGCCGGTAGCATCTTCGTAAACCACAATGCTGCCGATGAAATACTCCGCGTTGGCCACCACTGAACCATTCTCGTCATAGAGTTCGTCACAAATGTCATCAAGAAGCTGCTCGACGTTCTCCGGTTGCCAAACATATTCCCGCTGAAAATCAGGGACGGCGTAAAAATCAGCAAACAGCTTCTCAATGGATAGCGGTTTGGCATCAATCGAAAGGTCGCTCTGGCGTTGTGTTCGTTCCATAATCAATTCCTTTATACGGTGCGGAAGCTGGTCACGCCTTTGGATTTGAAGGTTTGCACGGTGTTGGTTTTGAGCTGGTCGTTGCCGGCAAATCCGGCGTCGAGACAGACCACGCGCTCCGGCTTCCGGGCGGCAATTTCCTTGATGACGGCGTCGTTCAATTCGTTGTCCAAACAGATGAGCATTGCGCCCTCGGCGATGCTGTAAACCGTTTTGCCGGCCAGCGTGAGCGTTTCAATGCGCGTGGATAGTGGGAAACCGGATTTTAGCAGCAGTTCAAACAGGATGTCTTCCGCCGTGCGGCCAGTTTCAATGTGGTCAATGTGCATTTCCATCTGGTCGCCAAGTTTTTCGGCGTCCTTCGGCAAATCGGCATTCCACGCTTTGAAATTTGAACTTTCGAGTTTCAAAACCTTGAAGCCTCTGTCCTCGTCAGGTCGGCGAGTGATTGCATCATCATCATTGAGTTTCGTGATGACGCTTGTCACGCGGCCTATGGCAAGGGCAGCGATATTGGCAAATTTGGGGTTTTCTATCGGCTGGGGAAGCTGCACCAAAATGAACCGTCTGTTGCCGGATTTTCTGTTAAGATTCAAAACCGCGTGCGCCATGCTTCCTGAACCAGCAAAGAAATCCATTACAATAGAATCATCGGAGCTTCCAACGCTTACCAAGTATTCGAGAAGTTCGGTCGGTTTTGGATATGGAAAATCAATACCGAGTTCCGCCAGCATCGAGCTAGACGCCTGAACTGTTCCCATTCCGCGCAAGATTGTGAGAACGTGACTTTGAAATTCAGAACGCTTCTTTTTTGCCATTACCGCACCGGTTTCGCTCAAGAACATGGTTGTTTCCTGAAGTTTTGTATCCAAAACCGGCTTGAAATCATTCTTGATGAATTCGACGAAAATCTCCTTGGAACTCCAGCCGCTAGACACCGCAACCTCATTCTGGGTTTTGAAATCCTTCACGGTAACAGGGGCACTCAACTTCGGCCAAAAATTTGGCTTGGGTTGTATTGTCCCGCATTCAAAGTTTGTCGGAAACCCAACTGGAAGAACTACGGAACTTTCAGGATTGCCCGGCCCATTCTTGACAAGCGTGTTTTCGATATACTCACGGTAAAGTTTGCTATCCTTCGGGATGTTCGGATCAATGACTGGTGGAGGTTGGATGAGCGGTTCGTTTTTCGCGTAGGCAACCACATATTCGTGATTGCACTTAATTTTGCTCGCGTTGTCTATGTTGCCCTCATTAACCCAAACGAAATTTGCGAGAAAATTTTCCTCGCCAAAAATCTCGTCCATTAAGCGGCGGAGGCTTGGCAATTCGACATCCGAAATACTGCACATCACCACGCCATCTTCACGGAGTAAATTGCGAGCGAGAAACAAGCGCGGATACATCATGGACAACCATTTGCTGTGGTAGCGACCATCGGCCTCGGTGTTGCTTGAAAACTTGCGCCCTTCCGCATCCACCTGGCCGGTGTAGCGCAGATACGTTTCAAGGCTCTCGCTGAAATTGTCCGGGTAGATAAAATCGTTGCCGGTGTTGTAGGGCGGGTCAATGTAGATCATCTTCACCCGGCCCAAGTAGGATTTCTGCAAGAGCTTCAACACTTCCAGATTGTCGCCCTCAATGATGAGATTTTCCGTCGTGTCAAAATTCACGCTCTCGCTCCGCGCCGGAACAAGCGTCGCCATGCTGGGGCGCTGAATGGTCTTGAAACAATCCGCCTTGCCCGGCCAATTCATGCCGTAGCGTTCCTTGCCGGTGTCCACCGTGCCGCCCAGCGTCAGCTTCAACCGCTCAAAATCCACCTTGCCGCCCTCGGTGAAAATTTCAGGGAACAGCGCCTTCAATTTCGCCTGCTGCTCGTCGGTGATGCTGGCGGACGCGAGGTCAAATTTTTCAGGAGTTTCCATTTTTGCGATGATATGAAATCAGGTTGGGCATTGAAAGATTTGTGCGGGATTACGTCGCCGCTCCGGCGTTGGCAAGCAGCTTGGTCATTTCAGCGCAATGTTTCGGGTCTTCCGTTTTGAGCAATTCAAGCAAATCCTTCAAAACGTCGGGGGTTTCCGCGAGAATGGAAAGGTCGTGTTCCGGCTCGGCGATTTTCCCGTCATGCGAATAGGTGTGGAGAAACCGGAGAATGCGGGCTTTCTTGGCGGGGTCAAAAGTCACGCAGTCCAACTGCTGTTTAAGCTCGCCGGATTCTGCCGGATAGCGAAATGACAGGAATGATTCCAGCAACCGGCGAGCGATGTTGGGCATTCCGTAAAATTCTTCCAAGCTGCGATTGGCGGCGCTCTTGTTGGCCTCGTCGTGAACTTTTTTGAAAAGGTAGTGGTATTCCGACTCGAACCGGTGAAGCAGCGGGTCAAGCTGTTTGATGGCAGCGCTCCGTTTGCCCGCGACGATCTCGGTCTCAATCATGTAAAACCTGCCGGGGTGTTTTGTGATGTCCTTGCTCCCTTGATGCTTGAGATGGTTAAACCAGTTTTTGACCTGCCGGAAAAATCCGAAATTGTGCGTCAGAATGAACAATTGCCCCGCGTCCTTCGTGCGCTCCTTCATGTAGCCGAATGCGCAAAAAAGCGCGTTGGCATCAAGGCTTGAAACCGGGTCATCAACAACAACGATGTCAGTGGCAATAGTGAAATCTTTCGCCTGGAGCGATTTCAAGAAATATAGAAACGCGATGGCCGTGCGTTCGCCTTCGCTCAAGTTTTTCGCCGAAACGCCGTGCCGCGTGATTTGATAGCCGCTCTCAAACAAGTCGAATTTTAATTCGTCCCGACCAAGATAGCTTCGCAGTTCTGCATTCAATTCCTCCGCCGGCTGCCGATGCTCAACGATTTCTTTTTCCAACGCCAGAATCTTGTCGGCCAACTCCTTGATGGCTGCCTTCAATATTTCCAGTTCAATCTCGACGTTGTGAATGGCCTCCGTCTTCGTTTTGAAATCGGCTAATGACTCTGCGGCCAATCCTTCTTCAAGTCGTCTGCGGGCGTTCGTGACGATATTATGAAAATTGTCTGTCTCGGTGTTGTGACGCCCAATCAATTCATTGGCCGATTTAATTGCCCCCGTCGCGCTTACAGTGTCGGGGCATTCCGCATCAGCAAGCCATGAATCTAGGGCCACGCTCTCGAATGGCTTCGTTCGTTTTTCCGTGAGCGCCTTGCCAAGCTGTTTGAGATAAGCGATGCCGTCGGCAATGTATTTATCAAGAATGGCAACTGTCTTTACATAATCAGGTGCCAGATGCTCATAGAACTTGGCTTTGTCTGGAAATTGGATGCCTGTCAGATCTTTTTCGGCTTGCACAACCGCTGCGTTGGCGATGTCGAGTTCCGACAAAAAGCGGTTATATTCATCGTTGAAATGCGCCTCAATGTTTTTGATTCGCCCCTCCGGGATTGGAGAACCACAGAATCGGCATTGTGAACTTTGCTTTTGGCCCGTGTGATGACCCAGCCCTTTCTGCACCCACTCTGCAAGCAAGGCGTCGGCAACAAGCTCCTCAAGAACTTGTGAAACGACCGTTCGTTGAAGGAGGCTCTCCACTTTTTGCCGGGTTTGGCCGAAGTCAATAACGGTCAGGCTGATAGCTGTAATTTTTTCTTTGAAGGCATTATCTTTTTGCTTCTTTAGCTCGTTTTTTTCCTTCTCCGTCAGAGCAACGGGCGGCGGCTCAAGTTTTGCCAGGGTTGTGCAAATGGTCTTAAAACCAGACTTGTCGTAATTGTTGTAAGGATTATATCCATTTGAACTCAATAAATCTTTGATTGCTTTGGCCTCTCGAATGCAAAAAACATCGAGAGATTTGACCGCTTTGTTTTTCGCGTTGGTCTTGTCGTCAAATTTTTGCTGTTCGGCCAGCTTGGTCTTACTCAACTCCTCCACCTGCTTTTGTTTTTCAACGCTGTCTTTTCCGAGAAAGAAAATCGGCCTCAATCTATTGATTTGAGTGATGATTGAATCTTTCGGTATCGGAATTTGCATCATCGTTGAAAACACATTTGCCTCAACAAAGTCCCGGTTGAATACACGGACTTGGGGAAGCCCGGTGGCGGTAGCCAGCGACATTCCGGGACAGGGATTTCCGTCAATATGAAAAGTGACCTCGCCTTCCGTAATGGGGTCTTTCAACTGGATGTGCCGCAGAAGATTGGAAAGCGTTGTCTTCCCCGAAGCATTCCACCCGTAGATTAGATTGAACCGCGCGAAATCAGGCAGGGTGCCCGGCCATGTGAAATTCTCGAAAATTCGATGCCCTTTGATTCGATTGATTCGAGTAATATTCATTGGCGCAGATCTCAAATTTCTATCTCATATAATTTTCCACCGCAGAGTAAAAAGCGGCTGTTCGGCCAGTTGTTGTTCCAGCTTTTTCTCGATTTCGTCCATCAACCTGTCTTTGCGGGCTTCAACTTCTTTCGCTGCCCGGTCGTAATCCCGCCAAGCGGCATCACGCTTTGTTTCTAAATCTTTTCGCGTGTGTTGGTGTTTGAGTTTATCGGGAAGATTCGGGGCCAAGCGAGCCTGTTTTGTGGCGTTCTTAATTTCTTCGTCAAATTCCTGAAGTTTTGCCTTGAGCGAATTTCGCAGGTCTTCCCCCCAGCGATCCATCTTGTCGAGTTCCAAGCTGAAAAGATTCGCATTCTTTTCCGTCAGTTCGTTCAAAATCCGTTTTTTCTCCGCTTCAAACAACTGGTCAAGCTGCGCCAAAAACTTGGCGTCCACGGTGGCCAGCGGCACCGGCTCACCGCCGGCCAAACTGAATAGCCGCTGACATTGCGTTTCTTCCAGCGGTTTTCCATCGTCGGTCATGGCGGAAAATATGAGCCGGTCTTCGGTGTCGAAGGCGGTGATGGTGAGGCGGGTCAAACGAAGAAAACCCGACTTGCCAACCAGCGATTCAAGGGCGGCAATTTTTCGCTGCGGGGCGGTATAATTGAAAACCAATTCGCTGTCCGGGGTTTCAAGTTCCAAACATTTTTGGATGATTTTTTGCGCCAGCGGATGTCTCAGGCGGTAACGATTGACATCTTCGACGTTCCGGCCAACCCGATACGGGCCAGGATGAATCTCCTCGCCGGGGAACGGATTCTTATCGAGGAAAAATGATTTTAATTCCGTGTCGCTGGCTTGGTTTTCAAAGCGGGCGTAGTCGCGCAGATAGAAATTCGTGATTTCCCATAACCAAGTATCATATTTGCCGAGAAAGTCGGCGTTCTCCTGCTTGCGGAAACGGAGTTTTTCCGAAACCTCCTCGTCAAAATTTTCGAGCAATTTTTCGCGGGTCTGCCGGATGCGGTCATCAATCTGGTTTTCCAACTCGGCCTGAAGCTGGTTGAAATTAAATTCGATTTGCTGGGGAGTGCGGCATTCCTGATAGATGTCGGCGATGCGTTTTTCAAAGTCCACGCCGGATTCGATGCTGCCGAGCACTTCATCACTCGCCCCGAAAACACCGCTGAAAAGCTTGAACTTTTCGTCCAGCAATTCATAAACGCGCTGGTCGGCGGCGTTTTTCTTGTTCAAAAAGTTCACCACCACCACGTCGCATTTCTGGCCGTAACGGTGGCAACGGCCAATCCGCTGCTCGATGCGCTGCGGATTCCACGGCAAATCGTAATTCACAACCAGCGAGCAAAATTGGAGATTGATGCCTTCGGCGGCGGCTTCGGTGGCAATCATAATCTCCGCCTCGTCGCGGAAACAATCCACCAGCGCGGCGCGCATGTCGGCGGTTGGGGAGCCGGTAATCCGGTCGGTGCCCTCGTGTTTTTTGAGCCAGGCGCGATAAATTTCCTTGGATTTGGGGTCGATGTTGGAACCGTTGAACAAGACGATTTTCCCGGTGTATTCGGTCTTCTCAAGGATTTCGCGCAGATAAATCTGCGTCCGGGTGGATTCGGTGAAGATGAGCGCCTTTTTCTGCGCGCCCTTTTTTTGCGCCTCCTCAAAACCGCGCTTCAACGCCGTCAAAAGATTCTCCCCCTTGGAATTTTTCCCGATGGAGCTGGCGAGCTTGTGAAATGTCCGCAAGGAATCGAGTTCGCTTTGCAATTGCGCCATTTCTTCCGGGGTGTATTGCCTCTTTTCCTTTTCCGGGGACTCCCCATTTTCCGCATCCCATTCGTCTTTGATTTCGTCCACTGTCTCGAAGTCGCTGGCCAAATCTTCGGGCTGCGCGGTGGGGGCTGACTGTTCCTTGGTGATGGTTTCCAGCTTGCCGGCCAATGCTTCAAGCGTGCCTGAAATCGCGTAGGTGGATGACGCCAGCAATTTGCGCAAGATGAGTGTCATCAGCTTGCGCTGGCTGGCGGGCAACGCGAAAAGCGCGGGGCGTTGCAAATAATCGGAAACCAAGTCGTAAAGCCGCTGTTCCTCTTCGCTCGGATAAAATTCCTGCACCAGCGCATAGCGATTCGTGAACGGAACGTATTCGAGAACCTGCCGCCGCAACGTGCGCTGGCAAATCGGCTTCAAGCGGGTCTTCAACTCCTCAAACTCCGCATCGCCGGACAGATTCAAGAATTGATTCTTGAAACTTTTGAGGTCGCCAAAAGTGTAATCGTCAATGACGCTGACCAACCCGTAAAGTTCCAGCAGGGAATTTTGCAAGGGGGTCGCGGTCAGGAGAATCTTGGGAGCTTCGGCAACGGCGTTTTTGATGGAATTCGCGATGCGGTTGGAAGATTTATAGACGTTCCGCAGCCGGTGGGCTTCGTCAATGACCACCAAATCCCAGCGGACTTTTTGGACGTATGTTTCCTTCGCCCGCGCAAATTGGTAGGAGCAAATAACAATGGAGTCCGTCTGGACAAAAGGATTGAGGTTGCCCTTCTTTTTGACCTGCTCGTTGAATGAGCGGGTTTCCAGGATCGTCGCGGGCAAAAAGAATTTGTCGGCAAGCTCCTGATGCCATTGTTTGCGAAGATTCGCCGGAACAATCACCAGCAGACTGCGTTTCCGCTCGGCCCATTTTTGCGAAAGCAAAATGCCCGCCTCAATGGTTTTTCCAAGGCCGACCTCGTCGGCGAGAATGGCTCCTTTGGACAACGGGGAACGAAAGGCAAACAGGGCGGCGTCAATCTGGTGGGGATTCAACTCAACCTGGGCGTCGGCCAATGACACCGCCAGTTTTTGGAGACTGTCAGACGAGCATCGCTTGGTTAATTCACAAGCGAAGTATTTGGCATGGTGGGCACATATCATTTGCTCCTTCCCACAGATGCGATACAGCGGAGAACGCCACGACTAAAGCTTAAAGGGGTCATATAGTTTCGGCTTGCCTGCACTGTCTGGATACCAAATCGCAGCGGAGCCAACCTTGACAACCCCGACTGCCGCTTGGTCTAAAGTTTGCATCAATTCTTTGATGAAACCCTCAAACTTGCGTCCTTGAGTTTTTTCATCAATGAAAAGGGTAATGATAAAAGTTCTTTCCCAAAATGCCGTGGTGCCACTATCGGGCGTCCAATAACCGTCCCCCTCGGTGATGGTATAGCCAGAAAAGCCATAATTTGAACTCCTCAAAACGGCATGAAGCCTTTGGACTTGGGCTGGGGTGTTGGTGCGATTCGGGGCGTCATTTCTGGCCCCGACGTAAATCTGAAATGCGGTCAACGGATTCGCCATGCGCAAATGTGGCAAGGGGGTGATTGCCAATCAAGAAAAAACCAGCCGTGACAACCCGCCATTAAGATGCTGTAAAATAATGGTTTTCATAAGGGAACACATTGCTAGAACCTGACGCTAAAGTTGGTATAGACACTGATAACACCGATAATTTCTCATTTAGAATAATATATTTATATTGTCACAGTGTATTTATCAGTGTCTTGATTGGCGTAGCCGGTTCCAGAAACGGTGCCTCTGGCGGGTGGAGTGGGAGCGATTTGGTGCCGATATGGGACTATTTCCGGCAAAGCGCCAAGGCTCGCTCCATTAGTTTCCGGTGCCGGGTTGGGTTGGGATTGCATTGTTTGAGAGACTCCCCGCTGTTGGCTTGGATTTCCGCGCCCAATTTGACCGCCGCTGGATTGTTCGCCGCCGGAATCGAGCGAACATATTGGGATAAATATTTCGGCGTGACTTGATGCGGGAGAGAAATGCTGTTGCCGCTATGATCCACCGCCATGACAAGCCCACGCCCAAAAATCAAATCCGTTGGTGAACCATCAAGATCCAACACGACAAAAAATCCCTGTTCCGCATTCGATGGACATTCAGCAGCCTCCCGCAATCCGCAATTATTTATCAAAATTGACAAGTTGTGATGGAGCACAATGGCTTCAAGGTATTTGCATTTGATTATACTTTGGCGGATGTCAAACGCTCTTTCGCCTGACAGTTCAAATGAGCTGATGTTTGGTTTTACTGGATCAATCAATATGGTTCTCATTTCTGTTTGGGTTGTTTTGGTTTGCGATGTTTTGATTCGGCGTCAGGCTCGAATCATTGTCAGGGTTATTTATGCGTAGCATCACGTTCCCAATAATCAGCCCTTTGGCGCGGGTTTGGGCTGGCGCGAAGCCCAACAGAAAATGAAAAACCCGCGCTCAAAAAAGAGCGCGGTCAGTTTTTGCTTAAGCTACCGTCACCGCTTCGCTGGCCGGCGTGTCGTTGAACTTGGTGCCGAGGATAAAATCGGCGGCTTTCTGCGCCTGTGCTGCGGCCTGCACAATCAATTTCTTGTCGTTCTGCAACTGCTCAAGCCAGCCCTGCAAATAGGCGGCGGAGTTCTCCAGGGTGGCGGCTTCAATCCCGGCCTGACCAGACAAGAACGCCGCGCCCATTTCGGCGATCAACTCCTCCTTGCAATATGGATTCGAGCCAAAGCCTGCCGACTCCGTCAACGTCGGGCGGTTCAATCGTGAGACATGGCCGGTGCTGTGGATGGCCTCATGGTAAAGCGTGGAAAAAAAGCCCGCCTCATTTTCAAACCGGTCGCGGTCGGGCATCGCAATGATGTCCTCTGCCGGTGAATAAAACGCCTTGCGCATTCCGTATTTGATTTCCGGGCGTTGCGGCATGAGCGCTATGATTTCCTCCGGCCTGGCTGGTGCGCTCAAGGGCGTCTCGACCGGCGCGGGAATGTTTTTCAACCCGTCGCACTGTGCGACATTGAACACATAATAAAACCGGAGCATCGGGATTTTTTCCATCTCTCCGGTCGCCTTGTCCTCGACCTCAAGCTGTTTCCAGAAAACGATGGGGCACGCCTTTTCACCCTTGCGGACACTGCCGCCAAGCTCCTGCGCCTGTTTGAACGTCAGCCAAAGCGGGGATTCATAACTCAAGGCATGGAGCAAAAAGACATTTATGCCACGATACGGTTTGCCGGAAACCAGATTGCGCGGGAAACCGTCTTTGGCCTGCCACGGCTTGCGCCACGGCACGGTTCCCTTTTCCAGCATCGCAATGATGCGCTCGGCGATTTGGTCATAGACGCTGCCGCGTGATGTGATGTCAGTTTTCATGGTGTCGTTGGGGTTAAAGTTTTTTGATCCGGCTCGAATCCGGTGAGGCCATTTCGTAACCGAGCCGTTTCAACTCGTTAAACAGGGCGTTGCGCTGCTGGCGAAGGCGGGGGACAAGTTTGCCCTGTGCATACCAAACCGCCGTATCAAGCTGGGTGATGGCCTTGGCAATCGCGCTGGCGATGACATGGGCGTGAATCTGGTTTTCAGTTTTTAACTGCATGGCTTTGATTGGTTTGCCGCTTCCGCTGCCAGCCTGTTCGGGCCGGCTCTGGAGCCTTGCATTTTTGTTTGGCGTATTTGTTTTCATGGCTTTTTTTTGTGCTCTGCTGTTCGGTTTCGGTCTCTCGCCC
>Ga0224554_1000939_pt1 | contig 20890 bp, 20 predicted proteins | sample 714S22024metaG_FD_180666 | JGI IMG/M metagenome (GOLD analysis project Ga0224554, IMG submission 180666) | Peat soil microbial communities from Stordalen Mire, Sweden - 717 S2 20-24 | ecosystem: Environmental > Terrestrial > Soil > Wetlands > Peat | place: Sweden: Norrbotten County, Stordalen...
GGCTTTGCCGGGACTATGAAGTGCGGCTGGATCACAGTGAAGCGATGATTCGGATTTGCATGATCCGCCTCATGGTCAAACGCCTCGCGTCAATATGAATTATCCATTTTCAAAACACGCTCTTAGAGGTAAGGCGTGCCATGAGATTTCATTGTATCCACCACATCCAAGGCGCACCGTGATTGCGCGGCATTTGTCCGCAATTCTGGACAACATCGGAATAAAAGTCTCGGACCCAAGTTGAACCTTGGCTTGTCAGGAGTCGAAAACCGGCTAATCTGACTGACGTGAAACTGAATTTGTCAGCATTGATACTTTCAGGGCTGATTGGAGCCTCAGTGGGAGCCCAACAGTCCCCATTGCCGACCGAAACCAACGCAGGACCAACCCAGAGCCTCAACAACCTTGCCGAAATGCGTACCAAGGCGGAGACGGGAGATATTAGGGCAGAATGCGGTCTCGGTCTGATGTATTGCAACGGCCAAGGAGTTACCAAGGATTACGTCGAGGCTCTGCGTTGGCTTCGGAAAGCCGCCGACCAGAACGACGCAGTCGCAGAATATAATCTTGGCGTTTGTTATGAAAGAGGCGAGGGCGTTGTCGCAGATGTCGCAGCAGCTGTGGGCTGGTATCGCAAGGCCGCTGAACAAGGCAATCCAAAGGCCGAATCCAATCTTGGCGTTTGCTATTACAACGGCACTGGCGTGACACGAGACTATGGGGAGGCATTTAGCTGGTATCGCAAAGCTGCCGAGCAGGGGCATCCGCACGCCCAACGCAACCTTGGCGTCTGCTATGCTATCGGATCGGGTGTCGCCAAAGATACAACTGAGGCGGCGAAGTGGTATCGCAAAGCCGCCGAGCAAGGGGATGCGGGGGCTGAATACAACCTCGGTGTCGCTTACTATAAAGGCGCTGGCCTCGTTCAAGACGCGGTTGAGGCTGTGAAGTGGTTTCGCAGTGCGGCCGATCAAGGCCATGCAGCATCGCAGTTCAATTTGGGTGCTTGCTATTTCAATGGGGACGGCTTGAGCAAAGATATAATTGCGGCCTATAAATGGGTCAGGCTCTCGTCGGCTCAAGGATACACCAAAGCCACAAAAACGCTGCCACAGATTGAATTGGAGATGACAACTGACCAAATTGCAGAAGCGCAGCATTTGGTTCGCCAGTTCAAGCCACATCCGGCGGGGGAATCGAATCCGGGTGAACTGATGAATCCGGACGGGCATTAGCACGAAAAAATGTTTACGCCAAATGAAATTGATCTGCGGTTTATGATTGAACCTCAGATTTCTCCGTATTGCGGCCCGCTGTTTTTTGCCCGATCCCTTGAATCGGCGGTTGGCAACATTATTGCGAACGGAAGCTATGGTTTGATTGACACGGCAAGAAAGAAGCTTCTAGTCACATGCTGGCACGTTTGGGACGAGTACCGCAAATTGCACGAAAGGGATTCAGCGTTACGAATGCTTCTTTGTCTTGACAGAAATCCACCGGTCGTCCTTGATCCTGTTGAACCCATAGGCCAGGACGAACGTCTTGATATCGCAACTTTTGATCTTGAACCGCTTCAGGGAGTGCTTGGTGATCGTCGTTTTTATCCATTGTGCCAGAAGCCGCCGCCTCAGGTTCACGTAGGAGATAAACTTGCATTGATCGGCTACCCGGGACGGTTTCGCCACGAAACCGATCAGGGCGTGCAATTCGGCCGGTTTGCGTACGGAATAAACGTCTCCGACGTAAGCGGCCAATCTTTGGTTGCAGACATTTCCCAAATGAGATTCATATATGACCAAGAGCCAAAGCTGGAGGAGCCAAGTCAGCATGGGGGGATAAGCGGAAGCCCATGTTTCTTGGTCCGGGACAAACGGCCCCCACAACTTGTTGCATTTGTCACGTCGGTGGCGGTGGCGCTGAACCTCCTTCGCCTCACCAGTGTCCTTTGTCTGAATCCTGATGGCACAATAGATGGTGGCAACAGCCGGTGAACCAAGATTTCTCGCTCGCTGCGACCGAATTCAAGGGCGCTACGCGCGGGTTCATGATTCGCTCATCGCCGCTGGGCTAGTCCTCATTGCCGGACGGCTAGTTGTTTGGGAACGGGGACAATTGAGGGCACTTCGCGCCTTGAGGAATTGTCCCGCATCTTCGCCCCGGCCAGAACAGTCTGGTTTTTTGAGGATGGTCTTGGGATACTTTGGCGACGAATGACTCATCAAAGGGGTCGCACCAGAGCTTTGTCCATTTTTCTTTATTCATGTGATTTTCTCCACGCGTCAGAGTGGGTCAGACGGGCCGAACAATTAACAAGCCCGCGCTTCGCATCGACGATGCCTTGAATTCCCACCAGCCTGCAAATGCAGTCTGGAAGCGTCATGTCACGCCGGGTGCTGACATGTTGCAGCGGATCGACCAACGCCGTGAAGAATTTGACGGCGACAACTTCTTCGTCCAGCCGCAACGCCTCAAAGAACGATTGGACATTCAACCATTTCCACGCCGGGTGGTGCTGGAATATGCCGAAATACCAGTTGAACGCATCCACGTAAATGGTGCATCGCTTTTTGGATGGCGGCGGCGGGTTGGATTCAGACATTGGGCAATAGAGTGGCAGCAAAAATCATTAATTAAGGGCTTGATTTTCGGGGCCGAAAGGTTGACATTTATTGCAACTTCTCGCAATTTGCGATTGGGTGATCCGAAAGGGTTGCCCTCTTTTTTTGCCTATTCAGGCCGGGGCAACCGAGCTGCAACCAGCCACTAATTCGGCAGACTGTGTCCGCCGAATCTGTGGGTAACCCAAAACCAATCATGCACATGCGTTATGGAAGTGCATTCTGCATGGGGGAATGAGCCAATATCACGATTGGATTTGTTTAATGTCGAAGTTGATTTGCGCCCAAAAACCCGTTCGTGTTGACCGCACAGGTTTTGCAGGTTTGAATAGGCGGTGGATGCGCTCTTTGTTTCAGGATTTGCGGAAATGGCTCGAATTCATCAAGTTCTCCCATACCGTCTTCGCCTTTCCATTCGCGTTGGCCTCGATGGCGGTGGCCGCGCGCGATAATCGCGGCTGGCCGGGGTGGAGGATCTTTTTGCTCATCCTGGCGGCATTGGTCTGCGCGCGGACTTGCGCCATGGCGTTCAATCGGATCGCCGATCGGGAATTCGACCGGGCCAACCCAAGGACGGCGTCGCGCGATCTGCCGACGGGCCGGATTACGCTCGGAGGAGCATGGGCGCTCTGCCTCTTGAGCGCAGGAGGGCTGATTGCGGCAAGCTTCTGCATCAACCCGGTCTGCTTTTATCTGTCGCCGGTGGCGGTGTTTTTCGTCTGCTTCTATTCGTTGACGAAGCGCTTCACGGATTTCACGCATGTCTTCCTGGGTTTGGCGCTGGCACTGGCGCCGATTGGGACGTGGCTGGCGGTGAAGGGGGATTTCCACCTGTTCCCAAGCGGCTACGGCTGGCAGATGTTGCAATACAGCGCCGTGCTGCCGTTGCTGCTGGCGGGAGCTGTGGTATTCTGGCTGATCGGTTTCGACATTATATACGCCTTGCAAGATTACGAATTTGACCGGAAACAAGGGCTGCATTCGCTGGTGGTTCGCTGGGGGGTGAACAATGCCCTGGCGGCGTCGTTCCTTTCGCACATGATTATGTGGGGCGTGCTGGCGGCGTTTGGATTCCTGGCGGGGTTCAAGCTGGCCTATTGGGTGGGGCTGGTTTTCATCCTGGGTTGCCTGGTCATGGAACACTGGCTGGCGCGACGCCGCAGTTTGAACTGGGTTCAACACGCCTTCTTCCGTCTTAATGCCGTGATCAGCATTGTCTTTCTGGTTGTGGCGCTGGTGGAAGTTGTGTTTCCATTTCTCCGATTTAAACGGTGAGCTTTTTCTGGAAAAATCACGAGTTGCGCGATCTTTACGACAAGGTCGCGGCGGGGGAGCGCATCTCCGACGAGGACGCGCTGCGCCTCCTTGAAAGCAGGGACTTGAACGCGGTGGGCGCGATGGCTGATCTGGTCCGGGCGCGCAAGACGGGCAATCGCGCCAGCTACATCATTAATTGCTACATCAACTATTCCAACTACTGCATCCTGAGCTGCCAGTTTTGCGCGTTTGCCCGGAAGAAACGCGACGCAGACGGCATGCAATACACCGTCGAGGAAATCGTGGAGAAAGCGCGCCAGGCCCTGAAAGTGGGCATCACAGAGTTGCATATCGTGGGCGGATTGCATCCCTCCCTGCCCTTCAGTTATTACACGGACATGTTGCGCGCCCTCAAGGCGCTGGATGCGCGTCTGCAATTGAAATGCTTCACGGCCATCGAGATTTTGCATCTGGGCTGGCTGGCCAAAAAGACCGTGCGCGAGACGTTGACCGCCTTGCGGGAAGCCGGGCTGGAATCCCTGACCGGCGGCGGGGCGGAGGTTTTCCGCAAGGAAGTGCGTTCGAAAATCGCCAAAGGAAAAGAATCGGCGGAGGAGTATCTGGAAGTGCACCGCACTTGGCACCAAATGGGCGGGCGCAGCACTTGCACCATGCTCTACGGGCATGTCGAGTCTCTGGCCGACCGGGTGGACCATTTGCAAAAGCTCCGCGCTTTGCAGGATGAAACGCATGGCTTCACCGGCTTCGTCCCCCTGCCCTACCAGCCGGACAATAATGAAATCCCGGTCAAGACCGCGCCAACCGGTTTCGACTCCTTGCGCACCATTGCTGTCAGCCGGATTTATTTGGACAACTTCGATCACATCACGGCCTACTGGGTGGGATTGGGCCTGAAGCTGGCGCAAGTGGCTTTGAATTACGGGGCGGACGATCTGCACGGCACGATCATGGAAGAGAACATTTTCCACATGGCCGGGGCGCGCACGCCGCAATTGCAGCCCGAGGCCGAAATGATCAAAGCCATTCGTGAAACAGGCCGCATCCCGGTGCAGCGCGATACGTTCTATCAGGCGGTGAAAGTCTGGGGCGATGCAGCGATTAAAACGGATTAATATGCATCCCATCCCAAAGCCCGACGATACTCCGAAACTGCATCTCGCCCCGCCCGAAACGCCGGAGGAATTGGCGCACCGCTTCGAGCGCGAAACCCGGCCTGTTCTGCTGCAACGGGAGTGCGCTCTGGAGAATTCCCTCAGCCCGTTCCGGGTCGGCTCCGTGCCTTACCTCAACGCAGCGCCTTTGACCCGCGGTTTGGAGGAACAAATCATTTTCATTCCGCCCTCGGCCCTGGCGGAGAAATTGCGCCGGCAGGAACTGGACGCGGCCCTGCTCAGTGTCACAGAAGTATTGTTGACTGATGATTACGACACTCTGGATGGGATCGCCGTGGCTTCGCTGGGCGAAGTGCAGAGTGTTTTTCTGGCCCATCGCCAACCGCTGGAGGAAATCCGCGAAATCTATTGCGACACCGCTTCTCTGGCCGGCTTCAACCTGCTGAAGGTCCTTCTGGCCGAGCATGGATTGAAGCCGAAGTTGCGGCCGCTTCAGGGGCATAAGGACGCCGCCGCGCTGCCAAACGTTTTTATGATCGGAGACCCGGCCCTCGAATTTATCCGCGCGCCTCATGCGCATGAAATTTGGGACCTGGGCACGGCCTGGTATGAATTGACCCGGCTTCCATTCGTCTATGCGGTCTGGGCCTTGCGCCGCATACCCAACGAGCCGTTGCGCCGCCGGTTGCGCGAAGCGAAGAACTTCGGTCTGGACACATTGGACTACATTATTTCGAGTCGTAACGACTTCGATTACGCATTTCGCAAGGATTACCTGGAATGGCATATTCATTACCATCTGGGAACCGAGGAACGGCGCGGCATCGCCCGCTTCATCGAACTCTTGCGCAAGCATGGTTTGGGGCCGGTCCATGAACCCCGTTTCGTGCCTTAGAATGCAAACCGTCAGGCTCGCGCGCCACGCCATGGCGACCCGTTTTGAGATTGTCCTGCATGGCGACAACCCGGCGCGGTTGCGCGGCGCCGGCGAGGAAGCGCTGGCCCAAGTGGAGCGGATCGAGGCGCAATTGAGCATTTTCCAACCGACCAGCGAAATCGCGCGCGTCAACGCCGACGCCGCCCGCCAACCGGTGCGGGTCAGTCCGCCCGTCTTCCGCCTGCTCGAACTGGCGCGCCGGCTCCATGACGAGAGCGGCGGCGCATTTGACATCACCATCGCGCCCTTGGTGCGTTGCTGGGGTTTCATGGACGGCCCCGGCTCCTGGCCTGATGCAAAGGAAGTGGCCCGCGTCCGCCGCCTCGTCGGCATGGAACATGTCATTTTGGATGCGGAAAACATGACCGTCCGATTCGACAGCGACGGGGTCATGCTCGATTTGGGCGCTATCGGCAAAGGCTATGCGATTGATCGGGCGGTGGAAAGCTTGCGCGAAGCCGGGGCAACTTGCGCGCTGCTGCATGGCGGAACCAGCACCGTCCATGGCATCGGCCATCCGCCAGGGGAGGAGGCATGGAAAGTGGCGATTGAATCTCCATCCGGCCAGGGCGCTACGCCGGAATTGCTGGCGACAGTGCCCTTGCAGGACGAGGCGATGTCCGTCTCGGCTGTGTGGGGAAAATGGTTCGAACACGATGGAAAGACCTTTGGCCATGTGCTGGACCCGCGCGCCGGCCAACCCGTGGCCAACGCTGTTTTGGCCGCCGTGGTCCTGCCGACGGCCACGGAAACGGATGCGTTATCAACCGCATTGCTGGTGGCGGGACTGGAGGGCCATGAAAAGATCGCGCAACTGCGCCCCCGCATGCGAACGCTGGTCGTGGGAACGGCGGCCACCGATTTCCGCACGGAAAGCCGGGGAATCGTCATCAAAATGAGGGAAGGCATTGTAAAACAGCGCGGAAACTGCTAAGTTCTTATGCGATGCTGGATGATCGGTCATACATGCGAACAGAATATCGGCCTGCCTGGTCGATGACCATTATTCTGCTTATTTCGGTGTTCGTCTGCTTCGTGGCCCAACGCATTGCGGAGGGAGTATGCACCCCGGGTTTGGTGGACCACTGGTTTGCTCTCAGCACCGATGGATTGAAGGAGGGCAGGATCTACCAATTGATCACTTTCCAATTCATGCACGCCGGCTGGATGCATTTGCTCGGCAACATGATCGTGATCTATTTCTTTGGCCGCGCCATGGAGGAAACACTGGGCCGCTGGGGAGTGCTGAGGCTCTATTTGTTAAGCGGCACGGTTGGTGGACTGATGCAAATCGCCCTGGCTTTTGTCTTTCCCACTTACTTCGCCGGTGGCGTGGTCGGCGCTTCGGCGGGAGGGTTTGGTTTGATCGCCGCTTTCGCGACGCGCGCCCCGAACCAGCCCATTACGATGTTCATCTATATAATCCCGGTCACATTCAAGGCCAGGGTGCTGCTGATCCTTGAAGGATCTCTCGCCCTGCTCGGGCTTCTGGGACCCCTGCTCCATTTCACCATCTTCACGGGCAACATTGCGCATGCCGCGCATCTGGGGGGAATGCTTACCGGCATTCTCTATATCCGCCGCGCCGGTTATGGGCCGCGCCGCTTTGAGTTCTGGCGTCCTTTCGCGCGCCGCAGCCCGCCTCCCAAACGGGAGTTGGTCAGCGCCGCCCCGCGCCGCGCCTGGCGCAGCGTCAGAAAGCCGCCGGAAGAATTGCCACCCGCGGAATTCATCAGCCGCGAAGTGGACCCGATCCTGGAAAAAATCTCCGCCCAGGGCATCCACAGTTTGACCGAACGCGAGCGGCAGATTCTGGAAGCGGCGCGCAGTAAAATGGCCAAACGTTGAGCTTTCCGGGTTGCGCATTGCGGCTGCGGCTGGCAACATCGTGCCGGGGACACGTAGCCCACCTGCATGATTCAGCGATATTCACGGGCCGAAATGAGGGAAATCTGGACCGAGCAGCGCAAGCTCGATATCTGGCTGCAAATTGAATTGCTGGCCGCTGAGGCGCTGGTCGCGGAGGGTATTGTGCCCGCGCCGGATTTCAAACAAATGAAGGCCAGGGCCGCCTTCGACATCGACCGTTGCCACGATCTGGAGAAGACCCTCAACCATGACGTCGTCGCCTTCACCACCAATGTCGCGGAGAACATCGGCGCGCCAGCCAGCCGCTGGCTCCATTTTGGCCTGACCAGCAGCGACATCATCGACACGGCTTTTGCGGTGCAAATGGTGCAATCAGCCGACGTGTTGATCGCCGATGTCAAAGCTTTGCGGGACGTCATTGCTCGCAAAGCGCGCCAGCACCAGTTTACCCCGATGATCGGACGCAGCCACGGCATTCACGCCGAGCCGATCACGTTCGGCTTCAAAATGGCGCTGATGTACGATGAATTCACGCGCGCCTTACAGCGACTTGAAGCGGTCAAGGAAACCGTCGCCGTCGGGAAACTTTCCGGGGCGGTGGGCACCAGCGCGCATTTGTCGCCGCGGGTGGAGGAAGCGGTTTGCCGGAAACTGGGCCTTCGGCCGGCGCCCATCGCCACGCAGGTCGTGGCCCGGGATTTGCACGCTGAATTCATTGGCGTCCTGGCCTTGGTCGGCGCCGGCATCGAGCGTTGGGCCACTGAATTCCGCCACTTGCAGCGGACGGAAGTCCTGGAAGCGGAAGAATTCTTTGCGAAGGGTCAAAAAGGCTCCAGCGCCATGCCGCACAAGCGCAACCCGATCACCGCCGAGCGCCTGACCGGGCTGGCCCGCGTGCTGCGCGGCAACGCCATGGCGGCCTTGGAGAATGTGGCCCTCTGGCACGAACGCGACATCAGCCACAGTTCGGTGGAGCGGATCATTTTTCCCGACTCCTGCACGCTGCTGGATTACATGCTGGTCACGTTGCGGAAATTGACCGATGGCCTGATTGTTTATCCTGAGAACATGAAGCGAAACCTGGCGCTCTCGCTCGGCCTGTGGAACTCCCAGACCGTTCTGCTGGCGCTGATCAAAAAGGGCCTGACGCGCGAAGCCGCCTATGAGTTGACGCAGCGCAACGCCATGCAGACCTGGCAGGCCAAACACGACGGACGGGACGAGGCGGATTTCCTGGCGCAACTCCGGCGCGATCCTGAAGTGACGAAGCATTTTGCTGCCGGTGAACTGGAAAAGCTCTGCTCGCTGGATTTTCATTTGCAAAATGTCACGGCCACATTCGGGAAGGTTTTCGGCCCCGAAAAAGCCTGAAATGGCCGGATGAAAATTCTTCTCGTCAGTCCGCAGACGCCGGACACATTCTGGAGCTTCAAGAACGTGCTGCGCTTCGTGGCCAAGCGGGCTTCTTTTCCGCCGCTGGGCTTGCTCACCGTTGCCGCCATGCTGCCCCGTGATTGGGAATTGCGCCTCGTTGATATGAATGTCCGGCGGCTCAAGGACGCGGATTTGCGCTGGGCGTGGATGACAATTTCATCGGCGACAAAAACCGCACGCGCGCTTTGCTGCGCGAAATGGTGGCCTGGCGCAGGCGCACGCGGGCCAGCATGGGATTCCTGACCGAGGCCTCCGTAAATCTTGTGGACGACGAGGAGTTGTGCGCGTTGACTGGCGGTTTTTCTGGAGCACACTCCTGCGCCGCCCGGGTCAATTCCGCCTCGCCATAGAGTTCGCCATCCTGGGGTATCATTTCCGGCGCGTGGCGCAGGAATGCTGACAAGCCCCGTTTCCGTGGCGGCGCTGGCGGCCGACTAATCGTTTAGCGGCCCAACGTAATACGACGCGATCACGCTGCTGCAGGCTGGTTCCGATGGCGGAAGAGTCCGGGGCGCCAGGTTCCCAATTTGCCTCTTTCTGCGAAGCAACCTCCGCCCTCTCCTGACGGCCTTGCCAAGTCCCCGCTGCTTCATCGGATCTTTCGCCGGAGCCACACTGCATGGCAGCGCACCATCCAATTTGGGTGCTGTCAATAAAAGCGTGCTCATGGACTACTCATCGGATTTTCTCCGGCGCCATTCTCTCCAAATCTTGCGAAACACTCACCTTTTTTTGCCCGCCTGTTTTGGCGGCACAAGCCTTTCGCCAGACTCGCGCCGCAATTTTAAGTCGTCTCCCGCTCTTCTGAAAGCGGGGTTGACCGGCGAAAGGCTTGGGCATATAAATCTGCGCAACAAGTGCTTTCTATGTCGAACACGGATCAAACCGAAGTTTTGGTGGCTGGAGCAGGCCCGGTGGGAATGATGACCGCACTGCTTCTGGCGCAAAACGGGATTAAAACGAAGATTATTGACCAGGAATCCCGCACAGCGGGGCACAGCTATTCCTGCGCGCTCCATTCCCGATCCCTTCAACTTCTGCGCCAGGTGGGCGTCGCCGATGACGCCATCGAATTTGGCCGGCGCATTGACTCGGTGGGCTTTTATGAGGGAAACGAGCGGCGCGCCGAGGTGAAGCTTTCCGGACTCCCCGGCGAATTTCCCTTCGCGCTCGTCCTGGAGCAGAGCGCCCTGGAAAACCTGCTCGAACAACGGCTTCGCCAGGCGGAAGTGCGGATTAACTGGGACCACCGGCTGGCCGGTTTGGAAATGAATGACCAGGGAGCGAAGGCGGCCATCGAAATACTAGGCATGACAGGCAAAGGTTACGGCGTGCCGGATTTCGAGGCCGGCGTGCAGGAGCGCTCGCAAATGAAAGCGAAGTTTATTGTTGGCGCGGACGGATCGAATTCCCTGGTGCGGGCGCGGCTGGGCATCAACTTCGAGCACGCGGGTGCCCCGCAACATTTTGCCGTCTATGAAGTCGAAGCCGGCGAAGTGTCCGGCCACGAAGCCAGGGTGGTCCTGGACGAGACCACGGCCAGCGTCCTGTGGCCTTTGTCGGATACGCGCTGCCGGTGGAGTTTTCAGGTCAATCCGAACGCGGAAGGCGAGGATTTTCCACAGAAAGAGCGGGACCGCATGGTGGTGGTTGAGCGGCCCGGCGAACAGGACGGCATGCACCAATTGAGCCATTTCTTGCAGGACCGCGCGCCGTGGTTTCAGAGCCAGATCGAGGAGATCGTCTGGACCGCCGATGTGCAATTTGAACCCCGGCTGGCGCGCCAATTCGGCCTCAACCTCTGCTGGCTGGCTGGCGACGCGGCGCATCAAACCGGCCCCGTCGGCATGCAGAGCATGAACATCGGCTTCCTGGAAGCGGCCGACCTGGCCGATGCGCTCATCCGAATCCTGCGCAAAGGTGGTTCCCCGGATTTATTGAAGGATTATGATCGCGCCCATCGGGGCGAGTGGTCGCAGTTGTTGGGCTTCAAGCCGGGAGCGGCATACCCGGACACCGGCGCTGGATGGGCGCAACGCCGGGCGGCCAGAATTGTCGCCAGCATTCCGGCCTCGGGCGCCGAGCTAACCAGCCTGCTCAAACAAGTGGGAATTGATTCCCAATTTGCCACTCAGCAATCGAGCCGGCCAGCCTAGGCTCATGCGGCCTCTTTGGCGGGCATGGCCGCCCCCGGCGCACGGCGGGTTAACGCCAACTCAGCCACCGTCGCGGCAGCCTGGCGCAGCGTGACCCAATCCGTATTGATGACCATGTGATACAAGAGTGGATCGTCGATGTCCTTGCCGAAGTACCGTTTCAAATAGCGCCACCGGCCTCCGTCCTCCCGCGCGATGCGCGCCAGCGCATCCTTTTTGTCTAACTTGTCGAAGACCTGCAAGTGATTGGCACGAAGCTCCACGGAACCGATCAGGCGCACATGCAACACCTGCGGCAACCGCGCCGTAATGACGTTGGCGCCGCGTCCCAGAATGATGACGTTGCCCAATTCCGCCAAATGCAGAATGGTTTCCGAAGTCTGGCGCACCAATGTCTCTGTCGGCGGATGTACGCTGAACAGGTCCTGGATGATATCGCCCAGTTGCGAGACTTTGTCCTCCGGCATAAAAGCCGCCAGGCGGGTGGGCAAATGATGGTCCTGCAAAACCGCTTCCACCAGCGTGCGGTCAAAAATCGTCCATGGGGCGGGGCTTTCGGGACTATGGGACTGGAGCCGGCGCGCCAGTTCCTCGGCGAAAACGTGGGCGCCGCATCCCGATTGCCGGGAGATGGTGATACACCGGACGACGCCGGCCTCCTCGGGTCGGTGGGGTTTGGGCGACTGCAATTGACAATGGATGAAAGAAAAACATCGATCAAGGCCAACAGTTGTGTTCATAAGTCAGCTCTCCGCATCCCGGTTCCCATGAGTGCGCTCAAGCGCTCACGTACCGTGGATGTCTAATAACAGTTCGCCCAAAACCAATAAAAAAACTCACCCGGTTTTGGCAAACACGGGACATTTTTTGCCCCAACCCGCTACAGGTTTTGGTGGCAGCAGGCGGGTCCTTCGCCGTTGGAGAAATGAGGACTCAGATACGGAATGCCAAGAGACAATCCGCGCACAATCAGCAGAACACCGACTAGGGTCACACACCCCAACACCACTCTTCTCAGCCGCAACGGATTGCTCCAGCGCACGGCCTTTCCCACCAGTCCAATCGAAAGCAGCATCGGCGCGGTGCCCAAGCCAAAAACCAGCATGGTTGCCACGCCGCCCCCGATGCCGCCCGCAACGGCGGCTGCGGCGCATGCGATATAGACCAACCCGCAAGGCAGCATGCCATTCAAGCCCCCCAGCAAGACCGCGGCCCCAAGGGTGCGCTTGCGCAGCAACGGGCCAAACCGTGTCTTCACCGCGGACACCACTCTCCCGGAAATGCCGCCCCGGCTCGCGCGGAAGGAGGCCAGCGTCCCCAGCAGGATCAGACACCCCGCGCCAATCGAAATCCACCGTTGGAACCCGGCAAAAACAATCGCAGCGCCAATTAATCCTGAAATGGCCCCCAAAAGGCAATAGGTCAGGAGGCGTCCCAAGTGGTAAGCTAGAGTGTTCAGAATGTCCGTCCGGCCCGGCGCCGCAGGATTGGCGTGGTCCTGCCTTCGCACCGAGTTGACCGCCACGATCAGCGGCCCGCACATCGCGGCGCAATGCAAGCTGCCGGCCAGGCCGAGGAAGAATGCCGCCAAAAGATTCATGAGGCCGCGGTTCGTTTGATCACGATCGGTTTCTCAAAGTAATACTCCCGGCCCAACATCCTCCATTGCACCCTGACCTTCCACAATCCTGCGCACAATGAATGCACACTCATGCTTTGTTGTCCGTTCGTGTCCAGTCCCAATTCCACGCTGTCGTCCATCGTGGCATCCGAGGGGCGATAGAATGATACCGTGCCGCCAACGTGTTCGTCTTTGACCGAAGGAAGGCGGACGGTCACAACATCGCCGGCGCGGTTGTAATTGATGTCCGCATCGGCCAGGATGGGCGCGCTGCGTTGCACACGGTCGATCTGCTTCTGGAACCGAATCTCCTGGTCATAGTAGTCCGCGCGAACCAGGTCCATTTTCTGCCGGCAGGCAAAGATGACGAACCCGACAATATAAGAGGCGAAAACAATAAAGAAGAGAACCAGCCCAACCGGCCAGGGGTTCTTAATGTGGGGAAACAATTTCATAAATGGAAACAAATTCTAATTGCGCGGCCCGATAAAAGTGGTCGGAACAACTTGAACGCGGCGTCCCTGCGAATAGACGCCAACATGGAACTTCCTCGGGCCGTTCCGGAGCAAATCCGGCGCCAGCTCGATCAAGACCGGGGTCGAGGCCAGTTGTTCCTTGGGCACGACCAGTTTGGGATCGCCCATGATGGTAAGTTTGCCGGGAACATCTTCCAACTGAAGCTGGACGGGCATGGGCTGTGAAGTCTTATTGACAAGCTGGAGCGTGTAGAGATTGACGAGATTGCCGTTGGGCAATTGCTGAAACAGGGCGCCGGGCGCCCGCAACAGCGTGGCCTCGACATTGGGCCGGGTCAGGACCAGGAACAGGAACAGGCCCGCCAGCACGGCAATGATCGCGGCGTAGCCGATCATGCGCGGCGTGAAGCGGAACCCCTCCCCGCGCTCGATGCTGTTGAGCGACGCGTAACGAATCAACCCGCGCGGATGGCCCAGCTTCGTCATCACGCCGTCGCACGCGTCAATGCAGGCCGTGCAGTTGACACATTCCATCTGGATGCCGTCGCGGATATCGATGCCCGTGAGGCAGACGGAGACGCACAAATGGCAATCGACGCAATCGCCCCGCCCGGCCTGATGCCGCTGGGCGGGAGACTGGCAGCGGTCCAGCGTGGCGCGTTGTTCGCCGCGTTTGTGGTCATAGGCCACAACCACGGTGTTCTCGTCCAGCACGGTCGATTGAAACCTGCCATAAGGGCAAATGAAAGTGCAGGCCTGCTCGCGGAAGCGGGCGAAGATGGCGTAGAAAACGCCCGTGAACGCCAGCAGATAGGCCAGCCCGGAAAGATGCCGCACCGGATTGTCCGTCACAATGCCCAGAAGCTGGTCAATGCCGATGATATAGCTCAGGAGCAGATTGCTGATGACAAAGGACAGGCCGAAGAAAATGCCATGCTTGGCCAGCTTGCGGCAGATTTTGCGCGCCGTCCACGGCGCGGCGGCGAGGGCGCGTTGGACGCGGGAGTCGCCTTCGATCCAGTATTCGATGCGGCGGAAAACCATCTCCATGAAGAGCGTTTGCGGGCAAACCCAGCCGCACCACAACCGGCCGTAAGCGGCGGTGAAGATCATGATGCCGATGAAATAAAGCAACAACGCAATCGCCAGCAGCACCATGTCCTGCGGCCAAAAAATGCGGCCAAGAATGGAGAAACGACGGGTGACGACGTTCAGCATGAGCATCGGGTTGCCGTTGATTTGGATGAACGGCGCCGCAAACAAAATGCCCAGCAGCAACCAGCTTAGATTCGTGCGCCACTGATAATACCGCCCCTGCGGTTTGCGGGCATAAACCCATCGGCGCCGGCCCTGTTCATCCGCCGTGGACAGGTGATCGCGAAAATCCTGCCAATCCGGCTTTTCGCGGAATTGGGGACTGGCTGGCTCGGTCGCGTTCATGGGGTTTTATTCATAGACATTGGGCGCGGCCACCTGGGCCTGGTTCTCCGGCGGCTTGGGATTGGGCGGATGAGTGCCGCGCAAGGTGTAAATATAACTGGCCACGGCGTGGATCTCATCCGGCTTGAGAATGCCGCGCCATGTCACCATGCCTTTGCCAGGCACGCCGTTGACAATGGTGCGCAGGTTGTCAACAAAATTGGAGCCGTGAATCCAGTACTCGTCGCACAGGTTGGGGCCGACCAATCCCCCGCCGTCCTTGCGGTGGCAGGGAGCGCAATTATGTAAAAAAAGGGCATGCCCGTGGTCCAGGATGGCCGGGTCCTTGGAAGGCGTCAACGTCGGCAGGGTGTCTTCAAATCTCTTCAGCGCCTCGGACTTCGCGGCATCCCCCAGCTTGCTTTCCCTGACATATTGCGCGGCCTGTAATTCGCCCAGGTGAAAAACATGATAATACCCCAGGTAACCCGCGGCGAACAGGATGCAGAGATTAAAAAGCCAGACCCACCAGCGCGGCAGGTTGTTGTCCAATTCTCGAATGCCGTCGGCTTCGTGGTCGAGCAGCAGCGGGTCTTTGAAGGGATCGTAAGGCTCATTCATAACGGATGTGTGTTTGAGTTTTCGGCCTGGGACGGCTCGTCTTCCAGCGGCAGGCGGCTCATCGTCTTCAGAAAAGGCTTCTTCAGGCAGAAGGCCAGCGCCATCGAGACCGTGAATACCAAAACGAAAAGGCAAATGGAAAAGATGCCGAAGGCTTCGATGCCGCCAAGATTGTCAATTAAATGATTCATGGGATTTGGATTAGTTGGCGGCGCGCAAGCCGGTCGCGGCCTCAGCCGTGGCCTTTGGGGCCAATTTGATGTCCGTGCCCAGTCGCTGCAAATACGCGATCACGGCGATAACCTCGCGGTCGGGTCGCGCGTTGACCTGCCCGGTCTTGAGGTTGGCCACCACCCTGGCCGCCTGTTGATTCAAATCCGCCAGGGCCTTGCTTTCATATCCGGGCGCATAAGGAACGCCCACCCGCCGCAGGGCGCTGATGCGCGCCGGCAGCGACGAAGTGTCCAACTGTTGCGTGAGAAGCCAAAGGTAGCGCGGCATAATCGAGCCAGGCGATGTGCTGCGTGGATCGTCCAGATGGTTGTAATGCCAGGCATCAGGATACTTGCCACCCACCCGGTGCAAATCAGGTCCGATCCGTTTGGATCCCCAGAGGAAGGGATGGTCATAGACGAATTCGCCCGCCTTGGAGTATTCGCCGTACCGCTCGGTCTCGGAGCGGAACGGTCGGATCATTTGCGAATGGCAGGCCAGGCACCCTTCACGGATGTAAATGTCCCGGCCCAAAAGCTCCAGCGGCGTGTAAGGCTTGACGCTGGATATGGTGGGCACGTTCTCCTTGACAACGATCATCGGAATGATCTCGATCATGCCGCCGATAAGCACCGCGATGAGCGCGCCGCCCGTCAAAAGCATGGGCTTGGACTCAAGCCAGCGATGGGTGAAGGCCGGTTCGGCGTGCGCGTCCTGCGAACGGTAGGAAACGGCCTGCACCTGCTCCTCGGGCACGAACACACCGGCCCGCGCCGTCCGCCACAAATTGTAGGCCATCAGCCAGACGCCGAAGATATAGAGCGTGCCGCCCACGGCGCGAAGCTGGTAAAATGGAATGATCTGCCGCACGGTTTCGAGGAAATTGGGATACTGCAGGAATCCTTCCTTGGTGAATTGTTTCCACATCATGCCTTCGGTAATGCCGGCGATGTACATCGGGATGACGTAAAACACCATGCCGAGCAGCGCGATCCAGAAATGGTAGTTGGCCAGTTTGACGGACCAGAGTTTGGTGTTGTAAAGCCGCGGGAAAAGCCAGTAAAGAACGCTAAATGTCAATAATCCGTTCCAGCCAAGCGCGCCGGTATGCACATGCGCGATGGTCCAGTCCGTGTAGTGCGAGAGCGAATTGACGGTTTTGATGGCCAGGGCCGGCCCTTCCAGGGTGGCCATTCCGTAGGCGGTGACGGCGGCGACCATGAATTTCAGCACGGGATCCTCGCGGACTTTGTCCCAGGCCCCGCGCAGGGTGAGCAGTCCGTTGAGCATCCCGCCCCACGACGGCGCGATTAGCATGATGGAGAACACCATGCCCAGGGATTGCGCCCAGTCAGGCAGCGCGGTGTAAAGCAAGTGGTGTGGCCCTGCCCAGATGTAGATGAAGATCAACGCCCAAAAGTGGATGATGGAAAGCCGATATGAAAATATCGGACGGTTCGCCGCCTTGGGCAGGTAGTAATACATCAAGCCGAGGTAAGGCGTGGTGAGGAAGAAAGCCACCGCGTTGTGGCCGTACCACCATTGCACCAACGCGTCCTGCACCCCTGCATAAATCGAGTAACCCTTCCACATCGTCACCGGGACTTCCAAGCCGTTGACGATATGCAGAATCGCCACCGTCAGGGCCGTGGCAATGTAGAACCAAATCGCCACGTAGATGTGCTTTTCGCGCCGCTTGACGATGGTGCCCAGCAGGTTGATGGTAAACGCCACCCAGATCACCGCGATGGCAATTTTAATCGGCCATTCCAGTTCCGCGTACTCCTTGCTGGTGGTGAAACCCAGCGGCAGCGTGATGGCGGCGGAGACAATGATCGCGTTCCACCCCCAGAAGTGCAGCCAGCTTAACTTGTCACTGAACAGGCGCGCTTTGCACAGGCGTTGCAGCGAGTAATAAATGCCCATGAACATGCCGTTGCCCACAAAGGCAAAGATCACGGCATTGGTGTGCACAGGGCGCAGACGGCCAAAGGTGACAAATTGCAGGTCCAGGTTCGCGCCCGGGAAAAAGAGTTGCACCGCGCACAACAATCCCGCCGTCATGCCGACGATGCCCCAGATGACCGTGGCGATGGCGAAGGCGCGGACAATCCGGTTGTCGTACTTGAATGTTTCCACGGCGTTCGCGCGGCCTTGTTGCAGCCGTTGTTCCGGTTTTGGCATTTCTGCGCTTATCATTTGTTTTCTTTCTCGTTGTTCAATTTGTCGTCCATGAGCGGGCGCAACGAAGGTGTGCTGGTGTCTTCGTACTGTCCCGACCGCACGGCCCACATGAATCCCACCAGAAATGTGGCGGCAATCACAATGCTCAATGGAATTAAAAGGAAAAGGACGATCATGGCCCGGCTCCTCCTCCCGGCATGGCTGCGCGGTGAATGCGGCTTCCCAGCCGCGTCGTCAGGCCGCAGGCAAAGACGACGACCGTCACCGAGCTGAGCGGCATGAGGATGGCGCAAACGACCGGGGACAACAGCCCGCGCGCCGCGATACTGATGCCGATAAGATTGTAGATGGCGGAAATCACAAAGCTCAGTTGAACCACCCGCACGGACGCCTTGGCGAATCGCAGCACTTCATGCAGTTGCGGCACCATGTCGGCCGACATGATGACATCGCTGGCCGGTGAAAATGCGCCAATGCTCTCGACGACAGCCACTCCCACGTCGCTTTGTTTGAGGGCGCCGGCATCGTTAAGCCCGTCGCCGGCCATCAGGACCGTTCTGCCGGGGGCCTGCAACTGCCGGATGAAGTTCAGCTTGTTCATCGGGCTTTGGTTGAAATGCAAAAGCCCGAAATTTCCAAAAAATTCGCGAAATCGCCCGCGCTCCTTTTCATTGTCGCCGCTGAGCAACGCCAGTTCGTAATCCTTCGAAAGCTTGCGGATGGCTTCGTCCGCCCCGGGCCGCAGTGCGCTTGACAGCGTGTAACAACCGCGGTAATTACCGTTAATTACGACATGTACGATGCTTCCGGGCGCCGTCGCCGGGGATTGGACCGCCACATTTCGCGACTCCAGCCAGGCGGCCGAACCAATGCAAACTTCGTGGCCGGCGACAATGCCTTCGATGCCGCACCCGGCGGTTTCGGAGAACGACTGCACCGGCTGGGGGGCATGTTTTCTCTCGAGGGATTTAGCGACGCGCACCGCATGGGGGTGGGTCGAATGTTGCGCCAGGGAGAAGATGCAACCCTCCTCCTCTTCTCGCAGCGGCTTGCCGCAAAATACAATCGAGCCAGCGCCGGAGGCCGTGAGTGTGCCGGTTTTGTCGAAGACCACCGTGTCTGTCCGGGCCAGCGCCTCGATCACGGAAGCGTTCTTCAGAAAAACATTGCGTCGCGCCAGGATGCGTTGCGCCGTGCCGAGGGTGAACGGCGCAGCCAGGGCCAGCGCGCATGGGCAAGCCACGATCAACACCGACACGAATGAAGGAAGGGCGCGGTTTGAATCGTGCAAGGACCAGTAGAGAGCGGCTCCTGCCGCCACGGCCAGAACAATGATGGTGAAGCGCCGGCTGTAGCGATTGGTCAGCGTCTCCAGGGAAGGCTTCTTGTCCTTGCTCAAGAGATCCTGGTTCCACAGCGAGGTGAGATAGCTTTGGGAAACTTCCTTCACCGTCTCGACCTCGATGGCGCCGCCGATTTGCCTGCCGCCCGCATAGAGATGGTCACCCGCAATTTTTTCGACAGGCTCTGATTCGCCCGTGACAAAGCTGTAATCCATCGTCGCCGGCCCCGAGATCAAACGCGCGTCTGAAGGGATCAATTCCCCGTTGCGAATCACCAACCGGTCTCCGGCGCGCAATTGCGAAAGCGAGATGCGTTCCTCCCTCCCCTCCTTCCGGCGCAGGATGGATAAGGGGAAAAAGGACTTGTAGTCGCGGTCAAACGCCAGCCGGTCGAAGGTCTTTTGTTGAAACAGCTTTCCGCAAAGCAGGAAGAACAGCAGGCCGGCCAGCGAATCAAAATAGCCCGGACCCCTCCCGGTGAAAACTTCCCCGATGCTCCAGGCCGCCAGCGCGGCAATCCCCACCGCAATCGGCACATCGATGGTGACGATCCGTTTGCGCAAGGCAAGCCAGGCCGCCTGCCAGTAGCCGGCCCCGCTGTAGGCCACAGCCGGAAGCGCCAGGGCCAGGCTGATCCAACCGAACAGCTTTCTCAACCCGGGTCCGCTGAACGCATCCAGTCCGAGATAGGAGGAGATGCTCAACAACATGATGTTGCCAAAGGCGAACCCGGCCACGCCAAGTTGCAGCCACAGCCGCCGCGAGACCGGTGTTCGCCGCCGGCCTTCCGAGTCCGAAAAGTCAAATTGAGGCGCGTAACCGAGCGAGGCCAGCAACGCCACGACTTCACTGAGCCTGACCTTGCGGGTCTCAAACGTGATGGAAACTTCCTTGCGCGGAAAATTCACCCGGCAATAGCCGATGCCCGGATTGAGCCGGAACAAATTCTCCAACAGCCAGACGCAGGCGATGCAATGCATCGAAGGCGCGCGGAAACTGGCGCGCGTTGTCCGCCCGTCCGCAAAATCCACCAGCCGCTCCCGCAGTTCCGGATCATCCAGGTAACCGAATTCCTCCACTTTCGGAACGGAACCGGTCCTGACGCCCGCAGCGTTGCCGAACCGGTAAAAATCGCCCAGCCCATTTTCCGTAATGAGTTCGAATACGGCCTGGCAGCCTCCGCAACAAAAGGATTTATCGCGGCTCGTGAACACCGAGCCGCGCAACGGCGTGCCGCAGTGGAAACACCCAATTTCGGGAGTATCCGCTTCAGAACTTTGGAGCGTGGCATCAAGCCTGGTGTCAGCGTAATCGGCGGTGTTCGTCATCAAGTCTGGCATTGGAATTGGCCTTCTAACACTCTGCCGGGCCTTTGCCGGAATCCACCTGAAAACGTCACCTGGTTTTGGCATAAACAAGCCATTTTTTGCCCAAGAGCCACTCATAGGGTGCGGTGGCAGTTACAGGCGGGTCCCTTGGCCGTTAGAGCGTGTTTTAAATATCTCATTCGAAAAGCTTGAATCGGCGCACAGATGAGCTACTTTTGAGCACATGACAGTTCTATTTCGTTGCCGGGTTGAAAAGCCCTTGCTGAAAAAAGTGGAGTCCG
>Ga0224554_1000940_pt1 | contig 20856 bp, 15 predicted proteins | sample 714S22024metaG_FD_180666 | JGI IMG/M metagenome (GOLD analysis project Ga0224554, IMG submission 180666) | Peat soil microbial communities from Stordalen Mire, Sweden - 717 S2 20-24 | ecosystem: Environmental > Terrestrial > Soil > Wetlands > Peat | place: Sweden: Norrbotten County, Stordalen...
ATTTTGTATCTCACCCATTGGGTATTAACCTCCAGAACGTTTTCACCGCGTTCGCACCCTTATAAACATTGACGATGGCGACGCTCTGAGGGTTCAGAATTACGACTCAAAATGGAAATATGGGCTTAAAGCCAAATGGAGAGTTGCATCCCCCCGTCTTCTCTTGACTCCACACAAGAATGGCCGCCCTCAGGCGGCCATTCTTGTGGACGCGCGGCTCCGTCACACCTTAGAAATGGAACGCCGGCATCCCCTTCAGCAGAAACTCATACCTCGGGCGCAGTGTATCCGGGCCTGCGGTAATAGCGCTGTCCAGATGGATCAGCGAGTCGTCCTTGTCGTACTTCGGCCACTGCGGCAATCCCGGCCCGTTGGGATCACCGGTTCTGGCGAAGTTGGTCCAGTAGCTCATCATCTGATCGCTCAGCTTGCGGTCCTCGGGGCGGACGGTTTCGCCGGGGCGGGTGTCCAGCGTACCAAAGACATACTCGATGTCGTCGGAATGGAAGGCAAAAGTGCCGGGGTGGTACTTGCTGGGCAGCGCTCGCAGTTCGAAGTGGTAGCGGTACACCGGCGACTCACCCGTCTTCCGGTGCGCCTCCAGCCATTTCCACGTGCCGAAGGCGATGAATCCGTCGCTGCCATAATCGATGGCCGAATTCGACGCCTGCTCATCCGTGTCGCCGGGATAGAGCGTAAGGAACTCCTCCGCCCGCTCGCCGAACTTCTCGGCAGCAAGGGCTTTCCACTTTGTCGCCGTCATGCCGTTGGCCAGAAAGCTGCCCTCGTCGCGGTTCCAACCGGCCAGCAGCGGCACATGGGCCTGCTTTCCGGCGGCGTAGGTCTCGGCAACCGGCTCGGTGAGCAGCTTTCCGTCTATATCCGGTGGAAAACCGCCTCGCTGAGCCTTCACCGCGTCGAGAATCTTGTCGGTGGGAAGAGCACGCAGTTCCTGGGGCGACTTGACCCCCAGCGTGGCTATCCACTCGCCGTCCTTCTTTTCGCGGTCCGCCAGCGAATCGTAGCCAAGCACGCCCCGGCCCAACGCGCCGCCGCTTTCGCCGATGGCCTGGTGGAATAGGCCGCGGGCAGGGGCAGACGCCATCAGCGTGCTCACCGCGAAGGAGCCGGCGCTCTCGCCGAAGATGGTCACATTGTCCGGGTCGCCGCCGAACTTCTTGATATTGGCCTTGACCCACTGGAGCGCGGCCACCATGTCCAGCAGCCCGTAATTGCCTGCTGCGCCTTTGCCCTCCCTGGCCAGGTCTGCCGTGGCCAGAAAGCCGAAGACCCCCAGCCGGTAGTTGATGGTCACCAGCACCACTCCCTTGGTGGGCAGAAAGTCTCCATTGTGCCGCGGCTCCGAACTGGCCCCGCCCGAGTAGCCCCCGCCATGAATCCAGAACATCACCGGCAGCTTGCTCTTGTCCGTCGAATTGGCGGGCGTGTAGACGTTCAGGAACAGGCAGTCCTCGCTTGGCCCGCTGTCCAGAAAGACCATGTCCTCAAAATCCCGCCCCTGCGCACAGTGTGCTCCGAACTTGGTCGCATCGCGCTCGCCCTTCCACTTGGCCGGTGGCTCCGGAGCCTTCCAGCGCAGATCGCCCACCGGAGGCGCCGCGTACGGCAGCCCCAGAAACGCCTTCACCTTACCGTCGTTGATAGTCTTGCCTTGTACCTTGCCTTGTTCGGTCTTCAGCGTCAGCGAGTCAGCATAAACGGCTGTGGACAGTCCCAGTGCGAGCCCGACGGCTGCCAGGACGCACGCCACTTTCAATCCCACTTGCATCGCAAAACCCTCCGCGCAACACCATAACAGGACTGGCTGGCCCGTGGGGAGTTTCAGGATTCGCGAAGGGCCGTTCCATTGCCCGCTGCGTAACTGAGAACGGCTGGGAAATCGGCGGGCTCCAGGTCCGGATAGTCAGCCAAAATCTGCTCATCGCTGATCCCGGCCCTCAGCCAACCCAGCACATCCGCAACCGTTATGCGAAGCCCCCGGATGCGAGGCTGGCCGGATCGCTTCCCAGGCTCAATTGTGATGCGGTTCTCTTCCATGGCAGTCTCTCCTCAAATCATAGTGCCGACATTGGAGATCAGACCATCTCCGGCCCCAGCAGATCCGCCATCGTTTCCCTGCGCCGGATCAGCCGAGCCTTCGCTCCCTCCACCAGCACCTCCGCCGCGCGCAGCCGCGAGTTGTAATTCGAGCTTTGCGCCATGCCGTAGGCCCCCGCGTCCAGCAGCGCCACCAAGTCGCCCGCCTCGACAGGCTGGAGCTTGCGGTCGCGCGCAAAAAAGTCTCCCGTCTCGCACACCGGTCCCACCACGTCCACAATCCGCGACTTCCCTGCCCTGGGCCGCACTGTCACAATCTCGTGATAGGCCTGGTAGAGCGCCGGCCGGATCAGGTCGTTCATGGCCGCATCGGTGATCACGAAGGTCTTCTTCCCGTTGCGCTTCACTTGTAACACCCTCGCCACCAGCGCCCCGGCCTGCGCCACCAGAAACCGTCCCGGCTCCAGCAGTAGACAGCCCTCGAACCCGTCCAGCGCCCGCTCGATAGCAGCGGCATATTCCCGCACCTCGGCCGTCGCGTCAAAGCTGCCCCCGTGATAGTCGATCCCGAGACCCCCACCGCCGTCGATGGCCTTGAGCACAATCCCTTCGCGCCGCAATTGGCGAACCAGTTTGCTCACCCGCTCGATGGCCGCGCCAAACGGCTCAGCCGAACAAATCTGCGATCCTATGTGGACGCTCACCCCGCGCGCCTCCAGCCAGCGGTTGCCGGCCACGCTCAAGTAAATCCTCCTGGCCTGCCGGATATCGATGCCGAACTTGTGTTCGCGCAGACCGGTAGAGATGTAGGGATGGGTATCGGCAAACACGTCCGGGTTCACGCGCAGAGCAAAGCGCGCCTTGCGTTTTAACTTCCGAGCGCGCGCGGCCAGCAGCGCCAGTTCCGCCTCGCTCTCCACGTTGAATTCCAGAATTCCGGCCTTCAGCGCCCGGTCGATCTCCGCCGCCGTCTTGCCAACTCCGGAGAAGACAACGCGCTCCGCAGCGTCGGGCGCCACAGCCAGCACCCGCTCCAGTTCGCCGCCGGAAACGATGTCAAATCCCGCCCCGCGGTCCGCAAGCAGCTTCAGAATGGCCAGCGCCGAGTTGGCCTTGACCGCGTAACAGACCAGGTGTTCCCTGCCCCTCAGCGCCTGCTGAAACAAGCCCAGCCGCTCCACAATCTGGTTCGCCGAGTAAACATAGAGCGGCGTGCCATAGCGCCTGGCCAGCGCCTCAAGCGAAACCTTGCCGCAGTGCAGGGCGCTCTCCGCATGGGGGTAGCAAAAGGGGCGGGACGATGGAGTGGGGGCTTGGGTCAAGATCAGCTTCCAAAGGGAAAACGCTCCTTTGAGCCTACAGCATTTTCGGGCTGCATTCGAGCCTTCCAGGCTTCCGCCTGCACCCAGCGGCCGTATTGAATCAAGCAGGAAGCCGCGGAAAAAGGCGCGACAGGCTTACAATCACCGGGATTCTCCCCCATCATTTTTTCGTTGCCTCCAAACGATTATGCGAAAATCGACGGTACGCCGATGAAAATCTCCCGTAAGGCCAGAGCCATCCTCACTGACAGCCACTTCCTTGTCCCCTTGATCGTTTTCTGTATCGGGCTCGCGCTCCTCATCACGCTTCATTGATGCAATCCGCCGCCCCTGCCAGCCTGCGGGGCACGGCACCAACCTGCCTCAAGCCATGTCCGGGCCATATCGGGGCGAAACGAAGGGACCACGAAGTTGAGCGCAACGGCGAAGACCAACGCGAGAGCGAGCTTTCGATCGGTTCACGGGATCGGCGTGTCTTGCGGCCTTGCGGCAGGCGTATGGCTGGGCGCGGCGGAAGCTCCAACGAAGTTGGTCAACTCCGGCCTCTCGCCCTACGCCATCTCGCTGTGCATGGTCGCGGGCGTCTTCACTGCGCGATGGACAGTGCCCACGCTGCTCAAGGGAACCCGTTATGTCTTCGCCGACCTCAAAGAAAACAGGCACCTCATCCTCACCGCCATTCTTGCGGGCATGCTCTGGGCCGTCGCCAACACCCTCACCGTCTTTGCCATTCGCGATGTGGGCCTCACGATCGCGTTTCCCTTGTGGAATACGAACGCGCTGGTCGGCATCCTGTGGGGTCGCCTGCTGTTTGGAGAGCTGAAGGGAGCGAGCGGCAGGAATGTCGCCAAGGTGGTTCTGGGAGCGCTGGCCATTGTCCTGGCTGCGGTCATGCTTGCCTTCAGCACCATCCATGACGAAGGCCCTCATGCCGGCCGCGCTGTGAGCGGCATTCTGGCTGCCGCAGGCGCAAGCCTCTTGTGGGGAACCATGTACATTCCCTACCGCAAGGCCTACATCAGCGGCATGAATCCGCTTTCCTTCGTCACCGTCTTCACTATCGGTGAACTGGGCACGTGCTTTGCTCTGCTGCTCGCTCTCGATGGAGGAACCAGGGCGGCAATCTTTCACTCTCCCGAGACAGAGCACCTGCTCTTCTGGCTCTTTCTGGGTGGCTTTGCCTGGGTCATCGGCGATCTTTTCCAGCAGTTCGCCACTAAATATCTGGGCATCGGCAGAGCCATTCCACTCTCCAATACCAACCAGCTTTGGGGGCTGGCATGGGGCGCTCTTGTCTTCGCCGAGTTGGCCCACGCGGACCGGTCCCACCGGCTGTTCGTCGTGGCGGGATCGCTGGTCATGATCCTGGGCGCGCTGGCCGTCAGCACGGCGATAGCCACCGAGCGCGAGCACGCCTCAACCAACGAGGCGCTCCAGCGCGAATGCACGCGTTACAACCTGGACTACGACCGCGTCTTGCGGTCCTATAGCGGTTCGGGCACGGGCGATCGCCCCGATGACAATGACCGGCGCGCTTGGTGGGATTACGCCATCCTTGCCGTAGCCGCGGGCGTGTTCGTCTATCTGGGGTGGAACGCGAAGGTCCCCCCGCTCACCATGGACCTCGCCTGGCTCTGGGTCCTCGCGGGAGTGCTTGTCGCCACCGCGGGTGTGTGCGGCTGGGGACTCTGGAAGGCGACCAGGTTCTCCTAATGGGGGACTGCTCATCCCGTTACAATGAAGAAATGGAGTCGCCGAAAGTTGACCTTGTGGGCGTGGGACTGAACGCCACGGACACGCTCATTCCCCTTTCAATTTACCCCGCACGCGGCTCCAAAGTGGAGTACCGCACCGCAACTGTCATGCCGGGCGGACAAACTGCGACCACCGTGGTTGCCTGTCAAACCTGGGGACTGCGTACCCGCTATGTGGGCAAAATCGGCGACGACGACGCCGCACGACTTCATCGCGATGCGTTCGCCCGCGCGGGCGTGGAGGCGCAACTCATCACCGTCGCGGGAGGCCTCAGCCCCCAGTCCCTGATCCTGGTCGACGAGGGCGGCGAGCGGACGGTTCTGTGCCGGCGGGATCAGCGGCTGGTCCTTCAGCCTGAAGACCTCGATCGCGAATGGATCGCCAATGCGCGAGCCTTGCACGTGGATGGTTACGACACGGCCGCCGCCACCGTTGCGGCCGGCTGGGCCCGCGCCGCCGGCATTCCCGTCATCGCCGATCTGGATGAGCTCTATCCAGGCGTGGAAAAACTCATCGAGAACATCGACTATCTCATCGTGAGCAGGGATTTTCCCTGCCGGCTCATGGCGGAGCCCAACCTGGAGAGCGCGTTGCGCCGCATGCAACTTCGTTTTGGATGCCGGCTCACCGCCGCAACGTTGGGACAGGACGGCGTCCTGGCATGGGATGGCAAGCAGTTTCTGTCGAGCTCCGCCTATCGCGTTCCCGTGGTCGATACCACCGGAGCAGGCGATATTTTCCACGCCGGATTTATCTATGGATTGCTGCAGGACTGGCCCCTGGAACGCCAGCTCGACTTTTCCTGTGCGGCTGCCGCAATGAATTGCATGGCTGCCGGGGCCAGGGGCGGAATTCAGACCGTCGAAGCCATTGAAGAATTGATGGCCACCACTCCTCGATACCAGCCTGCCTGCGATTTGCCCGTTTCGGATTGAATCTTTCGCCGATCTCGAAGAAGCGTCCAGCTCAGCCCCGGAATTCAAGCTTCTGAGGGAAGGTAGACCCCCGCCCCATCACCGCAAGCGGTCCCTCAATCTTCGGGTTGCCGCAGCCACTCGGCCAGCAAGGTGGCCACCTTTTGCGGCTGCTCATAGGCGGCGAAATGCCCGGCGTCGGGCAACAGGTGAAATTCGCACCCGCCCGGCGCGGCGCTGAAGACCTCCATCTCGGCCGGCGTCACTGCGGAATCCTCACCCCCGGCGATCGCCAGCACCGGCACTCCAATGGTGGCTACCGTGGGCGCCGAGTCCGGCCGCGTGGCCAGTCCCGCTTGCACGGCCACTGCCGCTTCCGGCGTCAGCGTCATGCGCGCCCGCAACTCGGCCACAATCTCCGGGCGGCGTTCGCGCGCCGTTGGCCCCACAAGGCTTTGCGCCATGCCGTCGAACAGCGTCCCGGTTCCTCCGGCTCGAAACTGCGCGATTTGGGCAGCGCGCCTGGCAAGGTTGGCCTCGCCATCCGGCTGAGGCTTGGAACAGACAAAGGCCAGCCCCTGCATCCGCTCCGGAGCCCTGCGCCACAACTCCAGCAGCACATAGCCGCCAATCGAGCAGCCCGCCAAGACTGCCTCCGGCACTTCAAGATGATCCAGGAGAATCAAAACATCGTTGGCCAGTTGCGCCATGGTCAGCACCGGGGCGTCGGGAACGCGCGCGAAACCACCCACCGGCAGGTTCTGGCCCAGCTCCGAACTGCCATGGCCGCGCAAGTCGGGAATGATGGCGCGAATACCGCCCAGGTCCTCGATCAGCGGACGCCAATAGTCGCGATCGAGCGGCGTGGGATGCAGAAAAACCACCGGCACACCTGCCCCGGTGTCTCGAAAACTCAGTTTCGCTCCGTCCGATTCATACCAACCGTTCATACATTAGGAGGATACGCCCCGGAAACCCCAATCGGCTCCTCGGGGATCCCAATCCAGCCGGCCACATAGGCCACGCCCACAAATCCGCTCGTAAAGAAGAATCCAAGCACGGTCAGAATGCGGACGATGGCGACGTCCCAGCCATAGGCCTGCGCCATCGCCAGGCAGACCCCGGCAATCTGCCGGCCCACAAGCGGTCGCACCAGCGGCCTGCCGGGCATCGGCTGCGCCGCTGAAATCACCGCGCCGCAGTTGGAGCAGAAGCGAGCGGTGTGCGGCAACCCAGTCCCGCAACGATTGCAAAAGACGGCCATAATCGATCCCCCCTCCGGAATCCCCCATCAATTCAATCATACGGAGACGAGGCGTCCGCGGTTCCACCCTGCGGGGCCAGGATCGGATAGGACCAGAGGCTGCCGGCTGTGGTCAGCTCCCCGCATAGGCGTTACGCAGGTATTTTCTTGCGGTATCGGCGCGGGAGGTATTCGGGCCGTTGTCGATCGCCGCCTGGTAATCCTTCACCGCCTGCTGGCGCTCTCTGTTCAGATCGTGGCACTGGCCCGCGGCCACCAACGAGCGGATCTTCAGTTCAGGTCCCACGTTCCGGGCCCCGGCGGCCTCCTCATAGGACTGCGCCGCCTCGCCGTAGTGGCGCTGCCCGCGCAGGGCGTCGCCAAGACCAAAGTAGGTGAGCTCCATGCGCGCGGAATAGTAATAGTCGGGCTTGGCGTTGGCGGCCAGAATCTCACGGTATGCCGCCACGGCGCCCATACCCTCGCCCGCATCCTTGCGCAGATTGGCCTCTTCCAGGCTGAACAGGTAATCCCGGGGATATTCGCTCTTCAGTTTGCGAACCACCTGGACCGCCTCTTTGTACCGGGCCTCGCGCCGCAGGAAGAGCGCAATCGTGGTGCGCGCCTCGACACTGGTTGCCACCCCACGGTTGCCAGCGTCGGTGATCATCTCCAGGCCGCGACTCTTCGACCCGGTGACGCCGGCAAAGCCGATGAGAAGTTTGAAGGGCCAGGGCAGCGCGCCCACTACGTACTCATAGACTCCGACCACGAGTTTGGCGTCCACATAATCCGGGTCCAGTTGCAGCACACGTACACCGTCGTCCTTGGCCTTCGTGGCCAGCCGGAAGCCGGCGCCATAACCCCGCTGCACCATGGCAAGGTAGGTACACTTGAGGGCGCGCGCCCAGCCACGGGAATAAAGCGCGTCCACGTCGTTGGGGTTCTTACCCAGCCGCAAGCCAGCTTCGTCAACGGTCTCGTCGGCCAGCGCGAGGATGCGGTCGCGCGTCTTTGGATCTTCGCTGGTGGCGTGCCGCCCGGTCAGGAAGCCGTCGTTGGCGTAGAAGGTGGTGTCCAGCAGGTCCTGCCTATAGAGTTCCTGAAAGACTACGGCCTCCAGCAATAGAGCCGTGGGCTGCGGATCTCCCGGATGCGCCGCATGAAAGCGCTCGAAACGCTCGACGGCGCCCGGATAGTCCAGGTTGTAGAAGTGCTCAAAGGCGTCGCGCACCAACGGGTCGCGATTCAGGGGGTTGGTATGCACCTTTGAAGCCGAACAAAGACCAGCCGCTCCCAGCAATACAATTCCCCACCCCAATCCACGCATCCAAAACGATCCCGATTTCAACCTCGAATCTCCTTCTTGCTCCAATACCGTCACAGGTACGGTCACGGGCGCCGCCGCGGTACGGATCGCTCCCATGGAGCAACCATTCAAGCCCCGCGGATTCTTCCTGCAATATATCCGACACGTTTTAGAGCCAGTTGAAAAACCGCCGTATCGCGTCAGGTTTTGAAAGGGCGTGGCCGGGTACCCTCTGGGTGCCACGCCATAAGCGCCGCAAAATCAATCGGGCTTTAGCCCCTGAGGGATCGGCTTTTGATCTCTCCCGCCAACCTCGGAATGGTTTTTCAACAGGTTCTTGGGCGCGTCCCCCGCAATCGACAAATAGGAATTGTATTTCTTCAGGCCGGAAAGTCGATGCCCCGAAAGAACCGACTCGCCCCTCTCAAACCGGCAAAAAAGGAAAGCTCCGCCTGTTTGACGTTAAACACGAACAGAAGGCTCTTGAAATTGCTTCACCCTCTTGGCTCCTCGTTTGCGGCTTCGTTCGCCCGCCGCTCAACCCCGGATTCCTCTCTTGCATCAAGGATTGGTGAAATGAATCGGAAAGAGATGCTGCGTTTGTTGCTCAATCAGGCTCAGTTTAACGGATTCGAGTTCCGCCGCTGGTTTCAGTCCCATCTGCAGCCGGTCTGGCCCGGCGCTGAGCAGGCGATCGCGCTGCTGGCTGGCGAGGGCCGCCATTACACGCTGATCTTCTCCCATGAATTCGCTCGCTGCTTCTGGCGCACGGGCGCTCACATGAGCTTCATGGTGCCCTCCGTCACCTACCCCAGGGTCAACGGCCGGGGGGACGTGGTGCAGGTGACCCGCAAGCCCTTTACCCGGCGCATGATCAGGCCCGATGTGTGGAAATATCATCTGAGCCAGATGGCCGCCGCGGAGGACCCCATCGACTACCTCGGCCGCTTCATGCCCGCACAGGACCAGACCATGGTCCGCCCCATTTACACAGTGCCCATCGCTGCCCAGGCCTGAGGCCCGGACCCGATCATCGAGGACCTGCATGCATTAGAGAATTTTCACAGATAAGGTCATGGGTGCAGGACCGACGCATCTGAATCTTTCAACAAACTCCCGGCAGAAAAGGTGAATGCCTTTGCCGTTGTTTGTCCCGTCGGAGGGAGCAGGGGCATTCATGCCCCTGAAATCATGCTCGAAGCGATAGGGCTTTAGCCCGGGGCCTTTTATTTCCCGCCAAGGGATGCCCGGGCCTGAAGGCCAATCCCTTAGCCGCTCTCTTCAGGGGCATAAATGCCTCCGCTCCCTCCGAAAACAATCGCCCGTGTGAGAATCGCGGCACAAACTGCCAGCGCAGCGAAGTTCAGATGCGTCGGCCCTGGTCATGGGTGCCCCACCGGGGCGCCCTCTGGGCCCCGCGTGTCGCCGCGGCGACCTTTTGCGGCTGGAGCCTGCCCTGATCGCAGTCGAAGGGGTGGATAGCACAAGGCCCGCGCCACAGCAAAAGTGAAAATGCTTTACGATTCAGTTATGCCCATCCCAGAGCGGCTGAATCCCACCTTTACTTCAACTGGTTCGCCCGTACCCGCCCGGTCAAACCGTCTGGAAGAGGCCCGCAAGCGCCTCATCGTGGCTCTCGACGTGCCCGACGCAGCCTCCGCCAGCGCCCTGATTGCCCGCCTGGAGGACAACTGCCAATGGTTCAAGGTGGGGCTGGAGCTGTTTATCGCCGCCGGTCCCTCAGTCCTGGCGCCCCTGCTCAAGCGCGGCCACTCCATCTTTCTGGACCTGAAGTTCAACGACATTCCCAACACCGTGGCCGGAGCGGTGCGCTCTGCCGCGGCCCTGGGCGCACGCATGATCACCGTCCACGCCGCCGGTGGACCCTCCATGCTGGCCGCCGCCCGCGCTGCCCTGGACGGCCTGCCCAATCCACCCCAGTTGCTGGCCGTTACCGTGCTCACCAGCATGGACGCTGCTCAACTCAGCGCCATTGGCCTCGAGCGCTCCCCCTCTCAACAAGTGGAATGGCTGGCCCGCATGGGCCTGGCAGCCGGAATTCGCGGCTTCGTCTGCTCCCCTCGGGAGGTCGCATCCCTCCGCGCCCTTACCGGTCCCGAAGGCGTACTGGTCATCCCCGGCATCCGCCCCGCAGGATCCGCTACCGGCGATCAGAAGCGCATCGCCACCCCCGCCGAAGCCCTTCGCCAGGGCGCCAGCTTCCTGGTCGTAGGCCGTCCCATCACCCAGGCTCCCGACCCCGCCGAAGCCGCCGAGGCAATCCTCAAGGAAATGGCCGAAATACTCTGAGGCTCCCCCGAACAACTCACCGCTTTTAGAGGGCGCGGCGCAGCCAAGCTGACCCCTCCCTGCACGAATGCGGGTTCGTTCGTCACAACATGTGAGCTACATCACCGCAGGAACCGGCTTCCATGGTAAGCTGAGACCATGTTGCAAGGCGTCTTTCAACGCGCGGCGGTGGCCATCCTATTGATGGGTACCTTGCTTGCGCCAGTTGGAACCTGCCTGCAACGGATGCACAGGATCGGGCACGATTGCTGCGCTTCCATGTCCGAGCCCACTACGACGGTCCGGAATGACTGCTGCACTGCAAGGTCAACACTGCCGGCCGTCGTTGTTGCTCCCAATCTTCCCGGTTCGGCTCCCGTGACCGTCGCGGTGGAGATTGTCTCCCCGATTGAGCTCTCTTCATCGGGTCAGCTTCCGCCCTCGGCAGTTATCCCTCCGCAGTCTCCGCCTACGGGCGCATCCATCCTGAGAATCTAGCTCTTCCCTTTCGCCGTGGCTCGCCGGGGTGCGCATTCCTGCGCCCTGGATTATTTCTCTTGCCCTTTTCCACGGAGTTGAAGAGTGAAATCCAAATCTGTTGTTGCGCCGCTGTTGCTGGCGCTGTCCCTTGTTTGTTTCGGGCAATCGGAGCCTCCCTCTGCGCTCCTCCCGGCCTTGCCGCAGGTTCCAACTGCCGCGCCGTTGTCAGTGGATGAAGCGGTGGCGGAAGCCCTCCAGTCCAACCCTGAAATTCGAGCATCGGTGCGGCGCTTGTCGCTGGCTCAAGCCAAGACCACAACCGCGCGCAGCCTCGACGATCCCATGCTCATGGTGCGCGACTGGGATACCCCGCTGCGTAAACCATGGGATCTGAACCAGGCTCAGATGATGTTCGGCGTGCAGCAGACATTCCTGAGCAAAGAGAGGCGGGACGTGCGTTCGAGGGTAGCCGGGGATGATGTGGAACTGGCGGCCAGCGACCTTGAATCGATGCGCCAGGAAGTGGCAGCCGAGGTGCGCAAGGCATGTGCCGGCTTGATGCGGAACGCCGACGAGATGAAGTTGCTGGATCGCCAGCGAGCGCTGCTTAAAGAGGCGCTGTCCGTAACGCTCGTCCAATACACGACAGGCAAGGTTCCACAGGCTGATGTGCTGCGGGCACAGATGGCGCTGACCCGCCTCGACGAGCAACTGATTGAACTGGACGAAGAGCGGGACACGGCTGGCGCCGGGTTGAACGCATTGCTGGGCCGGCGTCCGGATGAGGAATTGGCGATTGCCGGTAACTATGCGGCTGCCAGAGACCTGCCGCCGATTGAGGAACTGGAGCGGCTGGCGATTCTGCATCGCCCCGAGCTTGCGCGGTTGCGCATGCAGATCGCGAAATCGAAAGACGAAGGCCAAGCCACGCGGTTAGCCATGAAGCCCGACTTCACGGCGGCGCTCGGCTACATGGTAATGCCGGCCGGCTCTGCATCGCGCAACGCGTACATGGCCGAGATGATTATGAATCTGCCCTGGTTGAATCGTGATCGCCACGATGGCGAGTCCAAGCAGGCCGACGCGGCCACCGCGCTAGCGCAAGCCGAACTCGAGGCCCGAACCTCTGCTGTGTTCATGGAAGTGCGGCAGGCACAGATCGCCACACTGGCGGCAGAGAAACGCGTAAAGCTGTATCGCGACACGCTGCTGCCGCAGGCCGAGGAGGCATTCAAAGCGTCAACGGCCGCTTACCAGAACAATCGCGCCGAATTCCTGACGCTGATCGACAGCCAGAACCTGCTGCTTGACATTCAGACGGCCTACTACAAGGCATCGTCGGCTACGGATGCGGGGATTGCGGAGTTGGAGCGCGCCATCGGCGCGCAGCTTCCCGATGCGGTGGGGACCTTGCCCGCACCATCCGGCACGGATCGATCCAGCACCGACAAATCGAGCAAAGAGAGGACGAGCAAATGACTACAAGGGAAAAGAAGTTGATCGCACTCGGCGCCGGAGCCGGCGTTCTGACTGCCGTGCTGGCGCTTGGCCTATTTGCCGCACGAGGAACACATTACTTCGCGACCGTGTCGTCAGTCGTTACGGCACAACCTGCCTCAACCGCGCAGCCAATCGCCCGCTCAACCTCTGCTCCGGGTACGCAGCCCGGCGCCACGGTTGAACTGAGCCCGGCCGAGATCACCGCCGCCGGCGTGCAGGTTGCCGAGGTTCGCACCGCATCGCTCAAGACGGACATTGACGCATTTGGCCGCGTGGAGCAGCCGGAGGCGCAACTTGCTGCCGTGAGCGCACGGATCGGAGGCCGCGTGGACAAGCTCTATGTGCAATACACAGGGGAGCGAGTGCAGAGCGGCCAGCCGGTGGCCGATATTTACAGTCCTGAAGCTGCAACGGCCATCGAGGAATATCGCCTGGCTGAGGAGAACCGCAATGGGCTTCGCCAGTCGGACGATTCCTTTGCGCGCGCGCAGGCCGATGCGCTGGTCAAGGCAAGCCAGCACAAGCTGGAGCTTTGGGGCATCGCCGTCAACCAGATCGACGCGCCCGGGAAGGATGGCGTTCCTCATGTGACCATCTACGCCTATGCCTCTGGCACGGTTGTCGATCGCAAGGTGACGCAGGGGCAATATGTGAACGCGGGCGACACGCTATTTACCGTAGCCGACCTGAGCCAGGTCTGGATCAAGGCCGATGTGTATGAGGAGCAGTTGCCTCGGATTCGTCAGGGACAGGAAGTTGAGATAACCGCCGAGTCGCTGCCCAACAAGACCCTCCACGGTCATGTGGACTTCATCGAACCTGCAGCCAACCAGCAGACGCGGACGGTTCCAGTCCATGTGCATGTGGCCAATCCGGGGATGCGCCTGTTGCCGGGCATGTTTGTGAGCGCCACATTTGTGAGCCGCGCGGCTCAGCCGTCTATCGTGATTCCGCGTTCGGCGGTGCTCGATACGGGGACGCGGAAGATCGTCTATCTAGCCAGGCCCAACGGCGTCTTTGAAGCACGCGAGGTCCAGGTGGGCGCGCCCTCTGACGATCTGTTCCCGGTTTCAGGTGGACTTGCACTCGGCGACAAGGTGGTGCTCAACGGCAACTTCCTGATTGACTCGCAGGCGCACCTCAGCTCCGGTATGTCCGGCCTCTATGGCGGATCGAAGGAGTTTGGCGGCGGATCGCAAGCGCAGACTCCCGCCGCGGCCTCGCCGGGGAAGAACGCTGGCGCCAGCGCGGCACATATTGAGTTTCACGCGGACGCGGATCCGCTGAAGGCCGGCGAAGACAATCCATTCCACGTGAACCTGACCGATGCGAGCGGCAAGCCGATCGTCGATGCCCGCGTCACTGTCACTCTCATCATGCCGGCAATGCCTTCGATGAACATGCCGGAGATGAAAAAATCCTTCGAGTTACCGTGGACGGCCGCCCACCAGAGGTACATGGGCAACGGTCAGCCGCCGATGGCGGGAACGTGGAACGTGCTTGTCGAGGCGACAAAGAACGGCACCGTGATCGCCTCGGCGCACACTCATCTCAGCGCCAGGTAGGAGCCGGCAATGATCAACCGCATCATCGAATTCTCCATGAAGAACCGCTGGCTGATCTTGGCGGTTTATGCCGTGCTGGCGATTTGGGGCTATTGGGCGCTGTTGCACACGCCCATCGACGCCATTCCCGACCTGAGCGAGAACCAGGTCATCGTCTTCACCGAGTGGCAGGGGCGCAGCCCGCAAGAAGTCGAAGACCAGGTTACCTACCCGCTCACCGTGAACCTGCAGGGGCTGCCGCATGTGCGCACCGTCCGTTCTTCCTCGGCGTTTGGATTCTCGATGGTGAACGTCATCTTCGAGGACTCTGTGGACATTTACTTTGCCCGCACCCGCGTCCTGGAGCGGCTCAGCCTGGCGGGTAGCTTTCTACCGGCCGGCGTAACGCCAATGATGGGACCTGACGCAACCGGAGTGGGCCAGGTCTACTGGTACACGGTCGAGGGTCCCTACGACAGCGGCACGCTCCGCTCCATCCAGGACTGGTTCGTGAAGTACCAACTGAACTCCGTGCCGGGCGTGGCCGAAGTTGCAAGCGTAGGCGGATTCCTGAAGCAGTACCAGATCGATCTCGATCCCATCAAGCTGCGTGCTTACAACGTCGCGCTCAAGGATGTGGTCGCCGCGGTGGAGCGAAGCAACAACAACGTAGGCGCGAAGGTGATCGAGGCAGGCGATACCGAGGAGATGATACGCGGCATCGGCCTGATCGGCGGTCTGAAGGACATTGAGGATATATCTCTCGGCGCATACAACGGCACGCCGGTAACAGTCGGAAACGTTGGCAGCGTGCAGCTTGGTCCGGAGTTTCGCCGCGGCGTTCTCGACAAGGATGGGAAAGAAGCCGTGGGCGGGGTGGTTATCATTCGCTACGGCGCCAATGCGCGCGATGTCATCGAGGCCGTCAAGCAGAAGATCGGCGAGATTCAACCAGGCCTGCCATCCGGCGTAAGGATCGTTCCGTTCTATGACCGCAGCATTCTCATCGATCACGCGGTAGACACACTGCGCCGCGCACTGATTGAAGAGCTGATCCTGGTCACGTTCGCGCACGTGCTTTTTCTGTGGCACTTCCGCAGCATCCTGGTGGTTACCATTCCCTTGCCCCTTGCGGTGCTGGGCGCTTTTCTGTTCATGAAGGGCGCGGGCATCTCGTCGAACATCATGTCGCTGGGAGGAATCGCCATCGCCATCGGCGTGCTGGTAGACGCGGGCATTGTGATGACAGAAAACGTGATTCGACAGGCGGAGCAATACGAAGCGGAGCACGGCAACTATCGCGATCACATCTGGGAGATCACGCTGAAGGCCGCGCGGCTTGTAGGCAGGCCGATCTCCTTTGCCATGGTCATCATCATTCTTGCCTTCGTTCCGGTGTTCGCGCTCACCGGCATGGAGGGCAAGATGTTTCATCCCCTGGCCTTTACCAAAACATTTGCCATGGTCTGCTCCACCATCCTGGCCATCACGCTGGTCCCGGTTCTGTGTACATTTCTGATTCGCGGCAAGCTGCACAGCGAAAATGAGAATCCGATTATGCGCATTCTCCGCGCAATCTATCAGCCAGTGCTGCGATGGGCGCTGCGCCATCGGATCGTCACGCTGGGCGCTGCGATGGCGTTGTTGATCGGTGCTCTCTATACGGCAACGACGATCGGCTCCGAGTTCATGCCACCGCTCGATGAGGAGACAGCGCTCTTCATGCCCATTACGGACCCGCGCATCTCACTCACCGAGGCAACAGAGATACTTCGTCAGCAGGATCGAATCATCTCCGCCGACCCGGCTGTCGCGATGGTCGTGGGAAAAGTGGGACGGGCTGAAACCTCCACCGATCCTGCTCCGGTGAACATGAGCGAGACGACCATTACCTTCAAGCCAAAGGACCAGTGGACCAAGGGACTCACGAAAGACGCGATCCTTGCCCGGCTGGATGAAAAGCTGCAGATCCCCGGCGTCACCAACATCTGGACGCAACCGATTCGCAACCGCATCGACATGCTCTCGACCGGCATCCGCACGCAGGTTGGCATCAAGGTCTTTGGTCCCGACCTCGGCGTGATTGAGGCCAAGTCGGAAGAGATCAAGGAGGTCGTGGCCCAGGTTCCTGGCGCCGTCGATCTCTATGCCGAGCGCACCACGGGCTCTCCGTACCTTGAGATGACCGTCGATCGTGCCGCCGCGGATCGGTACGGATTGAATGTCTCCGATGTCGAGGACGCGATCGAAACCGCGATTGGCGGAAAGAATCTGACCACCACGATCGAAGGCAGGCAGCGCTTCCCGGTGAGGGTTCGCTATGCGCGCGATTTCCGCCAGAACCCGCAACAACTGGACGAGGTTCTTGTCACCGGGAGCAGCGGCGCGCAAGTCCCGCTCAGCAAAGTCATCACCATGAAAACCACCATGGGGCCGTCCATGATCGGCAGTGAAAACGGCCTGTTGCGTGGCGCAGTTCTGTTGAATGTGCGTGGGCGCGATGTGGGAGGCTTCGTTGAACAGGCCCAGCGCATGGTGGCTGAACGGGTGAAGATGCCGCCGGGGTACTACATCGAGTGGAGCGGCCAATATGAAAACCAGATCAGCGCGCGCAGGCGGCTGGAACTGGTGATCCCCCTTGTGTTGATGGTGATCTTTGCACTGCTCTATCGCACCTACCACTCGGCGAAGGAAGCCGCACATGTGCTGCTGGCGGTTCCGTTCGCGCTGAGCGGCGGGATATTTCTCGTCAAGATTCTGGGGCTCAACTTCTCGGTCGCGGTTTGGGTAGGCTTCATTGCGCTGTTCGGAACAGCGGTGCAAACGGCAGTGGTGATGGTCATCTATCTCGAAGAGGCGGTTGCACGGCGCAAGGCTGCCGATGGCCACCTGACCCGCGCCAGCCTGCACGAGGCCGTCATTGAAGGCGCCCTGTTGCGGCTTCGTCCCAAGGTGATGACCGTGGCTACGGTGGTCGCCGGTCTGCTGCCGCTGCTCTGGTCCACACGCACGGGCGCCGAGTTCATGAGGCCGCTGGCTGCCCCTGTGCTGGGAGGGATGCTCAGCTCTCTCCTCCATGTTCTGATTGTGACCCCTGTGATCTTCACGTGGCTGCGTGAGCGTGAGCTGCAACCTGAGCAAACGAAATGAAAGAGTATGGTCAAAAAGTGGTTCTTCTTCGCCGATTCGCTCCAAACGGATGCGGCTCCGCGAGTCGGCATTGCAATTTGGATCTCCGCCCGAGTCTGATCTCGAATGTGAGCGGATCGAGGGGCGCTTCCTGAGGGTTTGGCAGCGTTGCGGGCGGGAGAGTCGCCCCGGGGAATCTCACCCCGAGGCGCTCGCAGAACTGTACTTGAGCCTCTCGACTCATACAGCTCCCATCATGGAGCCGTGTTACGTGCCACCTGCCAGTGAGCAAACAACTCTGGACACCTGCGCGAGATGCGAGCAATCCAGTGTCGTGCCCTCCGGAGATGTTGGCGTAACTTTTTGTATTTCCTTTTGGCCCAGAAGACCAGCTCTTGGTCCAGTTGACGTTTGATCGAGTAGAGCGCCGTGCGGTAAAACCGCCCGTAATATTGGAACCAGCCCCGGATGATCGGATTGTAGAGTCGAGACAGTTCTTCGATCGCCTTATCACTACATTTGGGTAGTTTCCAGCTTCGTATCCTCTCCCGAATCGCCTTTGCTGCCTTGGTGGAAATCGCTGGACTGAAGTTGAGAAAGGCCTTACCAGTGCGACTCTTTGATCTTCTCGGGCGAAATTCATACCCCAGAAAATCGAGCTTCTCATGGTCATGTCTTCGCTTCCGCAACTCATCCTTGCAATAGACGATCTTCGTCTTTTCCGGATGAAGTTCCAGTCTGCAGTCCCGCAACCGCGCAGCAATGGCATTCCTTACTTCCTCGGCTTCCCTCTCTGTCCTGCAGTGCACGATGACATCATCGGCATACCTCTCAAATGGAACTCGAGGATACTTCACCGCCATCCATCGATCTAATGCGTAATGCAGAAACAGATTGGCGAGCAGTGGGCTGACTGCGCCACCTTGCGGCGTGCCCTTTTCCCTTGGAACCAATCGCCCCTCCTCCTCTTGCACTGGCGCTTTCAACCAGCGTTCGATGTAGAGGACCATCCACCGCTGCGATGCGTGTTTCTTTACCGCTCGTAACAGTAGATCCTGATCCAGATTGTCGAAAAAGGCCTTGATGTCCAGGTCCAAGACCCAGTCATAACGCCAGCATCGCTGTCGCGCCTGACCCACGGCAGACGGGACTTGCACCCGCTAGGCTGGATTAAGAGGTTTCACTTTCTCATCTTCAGTTCCTCCTCTTCCGAGCTTTACCCAACGCGACTTAAACCGTTTTCGTCGGAGCTTTGTCCCGCAGTAACCATCTCGCCGCGGTTTTGACATCGTCCAATTAATTTCGACACTTCAACAGTGGTTTCCTTGCGGTCCTCTTCTTGCCTGATACCTGACCCGGTCAATGCCGGGCCTTTTCCTTCCGCGCTCACGACCATGGCTTTGGGCCACAGCCGCCGAAAGGCGGTTTGGAACCTGCTCCTGCAAGCCGGTTGCCGAGTCGGCCGGAGGAATTGCACCTCCGGCCGCTCACAGATTCCGGACGTGATGCTCTCGCATCATCCGGCTCGTGCAGTCCGTGAGAGGGCGGCGCCTTTCGTCCAAGCGTGAGGGTTCCTCCCATTGCTGGTTGACCCAACCTGAACTGGACCGCCCACCCCCTTCGCTCGACTGCCATTACAGCAGCTTCATCGCTACTACGAAGTGGTCCGCCCCTGACCGAAGCATCGGTACTTTCTGCCTTGCGTTTTTGCGCTTGAGCATTTTCCCTTTGCATCTTCGATCAGGTTCCCAAGTTCCGTACGAAAGCTTAAATGAGAGTCACGCCCCCTATACACCGGACGCCGTCCGGCCGGTACACAGGTTTCCACCAGACTGCTCCCGGAATCCCTCGGAGACCCCGGTTTTGACGTCGTCTAAGTAGGTTTCGATGCTTGATCGGAGGTTCACTTGCGTTCGTCTCTCTCATCCATACATGACGTGGTCTACCCACGCCTTTTGACCACAACGTTCACCACCATGGCCATTGTGCCGCAGCAGCTTGTGGCAGTTTGAAGCCTCTCCCCGCAGAGCGGCTTCGAGGGTCCTACCCTCATCTCTCGTACAGCGTGAAGTTTGCACCTCTCTTTCTTCTTGGCCAACCGAGGGGCCTACCCTCATCGGATAAGCGGTTACGCGCTACTCGGCCTTAACGTCCTTTTGCGCTCGTGGCGCACAATCACCGGCAAACCGTCCCCAACCAGGTTTTTGACGTTCCCAGAATCTCTGGCAGACACCGGACAGGGTCGCGGAAGGATCGGCGACCATCTCCGTAACCCTTCTTGCCCGGCACCTCCCGATCGGTTATGCTTTGCGACGTGCTCTGCACATTTGAAGGAGGCGCCATGCAACGCCGTTCGTTTCTCAAAGCTGTCGCCGCGGCGGCGCCTGCCGCCGGTCTGCAAACCTTTCTCGTGACTCAGGCGCGTTCCCAGACCCCTGCATCCCCGCCCCCAAGCTCACTCCATGTCCTTGGAGCCGGGGAGGACCGCTTCGGCCATCCCCACTCGTTGGGGTTCAGCTCAATTCTTTTCAAGGTGCCCACCAGTGAAACCGCCGGCGGCCTCTTCGTCATGGAGCACACCCATCTGCTCCAGGGCGGGCCTCCCCTGCACCTGCACCTGAATCAGGAGGAATGGTTCTACGTGATGGAGGGGGAAGTGGCCTTCCAGGTGGGCGAGCAAAGGCTACAACTGCATGCGGGGGAATCTGTGCTGGCTCCGCGCCGCGTGCCGCACACCTTTTCCTCTGTTGGCGCGACGCCCAGCCGCCTGCTGATCGCTTTCTGTCCTGCCGGCAAGATGGAGCAGTATTTTCGCGACGCTGAAAATGCCAAGGAGTCGGCGGGGGATGCAGAGTTCATGCGACGATACGAGATGGAACTGGTTGGTCCTTCTTCGTTTTGAAATCGTAGGCCGGACCAAAACCATGCCTCGCAACATTGGGTCCACCGTTCGAACAGCCAACGATCCGTCCGCGTGTCCGGATGATTTGCTTTCGGGCGGTGTCTGATGATCGTGTCCCCTAAACCGAGAAGATCACTCATGGACGACCCGCTAAACGGACATTAGCGTGCAAAAGAGGTTCTGTCCGGATTGCCGACAAACCAGGCACAGCCCCAATCCAAGACCCTGGGGTGTTTAGCGGGACGAATTGTTGTGATCACCCCTGCGCTCGATGCGTGCATTGCCCTGTTAACCGGCCAATCAGTGCCCATTTTCAGGTGTGGTCGTAAGAGGCGTTTCAATCCCGATCGTCATGTTCTTAACGACCAGTGACATTATGCGTCCCGATCAGGATTCCTGCTTCAGCCTGGC
>Ga0224554_1000942_pt1 | contig 20844 bp, 16 predicted proteins | sample 714S22024metaG_FD_180666 | JGI IMG/M metagenome (GOLD analysis project Ga0224554, IMG submission 180666) | Peat soil microbial communities from Stordalen Mire, Sweden - 717 S2 20-24 | ecosystem: Environmental > Terrestrial > Soil > Wetlands > Peat | place: Sweden: Norrbotten County, Stordalen...
TGATTTACTCCGATGCCCGGCCTGCCTCTGGCGCACCCACGCTCGCTCAAGTTACTTCTGCAACGCCCCCGGCGCAGTAAATAAGGCAATCGGACCCACTCGACATGACGGCAGCCGTCCCATCCATCCGCAGCCGTACCCAAACCCCCAGAGGCGTGCCGCTCAAGCGAGCACGCTTCCTCTTGATCTGCCTCTTCTTCGCCGTATGGGTCTGCGCCATCGCGGGCCGGCTCTTCTGGTTGCAGATCGTGCGTCATCAGGACTTCGTGGAGCGCGCGGCCAAGCAGCAGCAGCGCACCTTTGAAGTGGCTCCCCGCCGCGGCGTCCTGTATGACCGCAACCTGCGCGAACTGGCTATGACCATCCTGGTGCCGTCGATCTATGCCGATCCCACGCAGATTGCCGACAAGCAGGCCGCTGCGCGCGCGCTGGCCGCGCTGGTCCATACCGACCCCGAAGACGGTCTGACCACCGAGGCGCAGATCGTTGCGCGGCTCAATGAAGGCCGCAACTTTGCCTGGATTGCGCGGCGCGTCACGCCGCAGGTTGCTGCCGGCGTCAAAGCTTTCAACATAAAGGGAATTTTCTTCCAGCAGGAATTTGCGCGCTTCTACCCCGACAAACAGCTCGCCGCGCAAGTGCTGGGCTACGTTGGAACCGATGACGATGGGCTGGGCGGCCTTGAAGAAAAGTTCGACAGCGATCTCCACGGGCGTCCGGGCCTCATGTACACGGCCATGGACGCGCGACGCAAAGTCCTTGGCTCAAGCGAGCACGACCCCGAACCGGGGCAAAACTTTGTTCTTACCATCGACGAAAACATTCAATTCATGGCTGAGCGCGCGCTCGATCACGCCATGGAGAAGACGCAGGCTCTGAACGGCACTGTCGTCGTGCAGGATGCGCACACCGGGCAGATTCTGGCCCTTGCCATCCGCCCCACTTTCAATCCCAATCAGTTTCGCCACACCACGCTCGACCAGTTGCGCGACCACGCCGTCAGCGATGTATATGAGCCGGGATCCACCTTCAAGCTGGTCACATATTCCGCTGCGATGGATCAGAAAGTGGCCACGCCCGACGACCCGATTGACTGCCAGGGCGGCAAAATCACCATTGCCGGCCGCACAATTCACGACAATCAAAACGAACACTTCGGCGTAATTCCAGTGCACAAAGCGCTCGAGGAATCAAGCGACGTCGCCGCCATCAAGCTTGCTCTCAAGATCGGCCCCGACCGCTTCTACCAATACATCCGCAGCTTCGGCTTCGGCACGCGATCGAACGTTGAGCTGCCCGGCGAGACGCGCGGCCTGTTGCGTCCCCCTGCCAAGTGGGGCAGTTCCTCCATCGGCTCCATCGCCATCGGTCAGGAGATCGCCGTCACGCCGCTGCAACTGGTCACCATGGTCTCGACCATCGCAAACGGCGGCACCTACCTCCCGCCGCACATCCTCATGCAAGAGCAATCCGTCACAACCACTGCACCCGTCCATAAGTCCGCCCCACCGCAGGCGGCGCAGGCGCCGGAGTTCGTAGCCAGCCCGATCCGAAGGGGCGAAGATCTCCCCGACCCTCTTCCGCCAGGTGCGCACCGCGTCATCAGCACGCTGGCCGCCGCCCAAATGCGCAAGATGATGGAAGGCGTCGTTCTGTTCGGAACCGGAAAGTCGGCGCAACTCAACGGTTACTCCTCTGGCGGCAAAACAGGCACCGCGCAAAAGATCGATCCGGTCACGCACACCTATTCGAAGACTATGCACATAGCCTCGTTCGCGGGCTTTGCGCCGGTCAACGACCCGGCGATCTCTGTTGCGATCGTCATTGATTCTCCGAAAGGCGCATACTACGGCGCCGACGTCTCCGCGCCTGTATTCGCCGAGGTGGCGCAGCAGGTCCTTGAGTATCTCGGTGTTCAGCACGATATCGACGTCCGCCCCGTCGATCTGGCTTCAAAGAAGGACGCACCGGTCAAGGAAGATGATGCCCCTATGCCAGGCGAAAGTGTTGAGGCTCTCTACGAGGCCGCCAACGACTTGCCGAGCGACGATCCGCTCCGCGCTCCGCCCGCTTCGACTCCCAAAGTGACCGCGCCGCCCGCATCGACGCAGGCCGCGAATTCACCCGCACCTGCGAAAACGGGCGCTCCTCCTCAGCCCTCCCCCAATGCATCCACCGAATCATCTCCACAAGTTTCGAATCCGGCCTCGTTGCCGCCCGCGAACACGGTCGTAATCGCCGACGCCGAGCGATTACCCGTTCCCTCACTCATCGGACTTACTATGCGCGAGATCATTGAGCAGGCGGGCAGCGCTGGACTTGAAGTGGAGATCGCAGGCAACGGCATCGCACGCGAGCAGGCCCCCGCGCCCGGCACATTGGTCCCTCCCGGCACAAAGATCGTTGTCCGCTGCGAACGCTGATTGCGCGGCGACCAGAAGACTGCGCGAGAAAGCCTGCGCGCAATGAGCGTAATCTTGCTCCATGCCGGCGCGTGATTGGCACCCATCGGAAAGCGGCGCAACCCTCGGCCAGAGTGGCTCCGAGGACGGCATCGTTGTTCGCGACGAAGAACATTCTCTCGGCGCCCGGATCACCCTCGAGCGCGGTGCACGCATTGCCCCCTTCGCCATCACTTGCGGCATCTATGGCTGGATGATTCACACGCGCTTCTTCAGCTCCCAACCGGAAGCCGAGACGCAGTACGACCTGATGAAGACTGCGCTTTCGGAACTTCTTGAAGACGCCGAGCAAACTGCCGAAATCGATGGCGGCCGGCAGGTCATGTTTGACGGAATCGACGAGTTCATCGGAACCTACCCGTGACCTTCCGCATTCGCCATCTCAGCTGATCTGCTCGAGTCCTGCGGCACAATCTACAATCAACCTCGGGATGAAGTGGAACGATCTCATTTCCGAAGTCGCGTCCATCGGCTCAGCCGGCAGCTCCGCCGCACCGATCGGCGGCGTCGAATACGACTCGCGCCGTGTGCGTCCCGGCGCCGTTTTTGTGGCGATGAAAGGCGGCTCCACCGACGGCAATCGATTTGTCGAGAAGGCCATCGCCGCTGGAGCGCTCGGCGTCATTACTGACTCCGCGCAGACCTTCGATCATCTGACCGTCTATCAGGCTGGCCTGCCGGTGCTTCACGTCGAACACGGACGCCGCGCGCTTGCTCAGGCTTCTGCCACATTCTTCGGCCATCCAGAGCGCTCACTAGCCGCCACCGGAATCACGGGCACCAACGGAAAGACGACAACCGCATTCTTAATTGAGTCCCTCCTCAACGCTGCTGCGCGTTCGAGCATTTTGATCGGCACCATTGAGTATCACGTCGCGGGCGAGACGCGGCCCTCGATTCACACAACGCCCGAGTCGCGAGACCTCTTCGAGTTGATGGCCGAAGGCGTTGCGTGCGGCGCGGAAGAGCTCGTCACCGAGGTTTCGAGCCACGCGCTCGACCAGGGCCGCATGCTTGGAATCCTATTCGACGTGGCCGTCTTCACCAATTTCACGCGCGACCATCTCGATTATCACCGGACAATGGAGAAGTACTTCGCCGCCAAGCGCCTGCTCTTCGACGGGACAGTCTATCCCGCTCCGCGCGTCGCGGTCATCAATGCGCACGATGCGCGCGCTGAAGAGATGGCAGCGGCGGCGCGCAACGCAGGTGCGGAGATTCGCACATTTGGCATCGGCATGGGCGATTGGCGTGCGGCTAGCTCAGTGCTCACGCCTTCGGGTGCGACGATTCAACTCGAAACGCCGGCCGGATCAGCCTGCGTCAGTTCGCGTCTTGCTGGGGAAGTAAACATTCTCAACCTGCTTGCGGCTTTCACTGCCGCCCACGCGCGCGGCGTTTCCTTTTCCCAACTCGCCGCCGCCATTCCAACGCTCAAGCCTGTCCCGGGCCGCTTTCAACCCGTCGTTACAGGCCAGCCCTTCACGGTCATCGTGGACTACGCGCACACCGATGACGCGCTGCGCAATCTGACCGCGCTCGCACGCCAGATGACCGCAGCTTCCGGCGCGCGCGTCATCACAATGTTCGGCTGCGGCGGCGATCGCGATCGCACCAAGCGACCGAAGATGGGCCAGGCCGCGGGTGAAGGCAGCGATTTTGTCGTGGTCACGAGCGACAATCCGCGCTCGGAAGATCCAGCGTCGATTGTCGCCGAGATTGAGCCGGGCCTGCAGACAACCGGCATCGCATACACGATCGAGGTGGATCGCGCCTCGGCCATTCGACTCGCTCTCGAGGCAGCTAAGCCCGGTGACGTTGTTCTTCTCGCCGGCAAGGGCCACGAGAAGGAACAGATCCTCGCAGGACGCACGATCCCCTTCGACGACTCCGAGGTGGCGCTTTCCATCCTTGCCCAATTGGGCTATCGTGAAGGGCAATGAATCTCACACTCGCAGAAGCGGCGATGGGCGCGGGAGCGGTACTTGAGGCGCCGACCAGTGTGCAGAATGCGGGCGCGTTGGTTGCCTCCGGCTATTCGATCGACTCGCGCACGATTGCACCTGGTGAGCTCTTCTTTGCTGTTCGTGGCGAGCGTTACGATGGGCACGACTTTGTGGCCGCGTCGTTCGAACGGGGCGCTGTGGCCGCTGTCGTTTCGCGCGCGCGTGCCGCTTCCCTGCCCGATGCCGTGTTGGCGCATCCGCTGCTCATCGCGGAGGACCCGCTCGCTGCAATGCAAATACTGGCCCACCATGTGCGCCGCCAATGGGGACGCCGAGTCGTGGCCATTACGGGCTCGGCGGGAAAAACCACCACGAAGGAAGCCGTTGCCGCGGCGCTCGACGTAAAATTTCGCGTTTTCAAATCTCAGGGCAATCTAAATAACAACTTCGGGCTGCCCCTGCAACTGCTGCGCGTAATGCCGGACCACGAATTCTCCGTGGTCGAGATGGGAATGAACCACTCTGGCGAGATTGCCGCGCTGGCGCGCATCGCCGCGCCCGACTGGGGAGTCATCACCAACGTCGGCTCCGCGCACATTGAGAACTTTGCCGACGGCCAGGCAGGCATTGCGCGCGCCAAGTTCGAGCTGGTCGAGGCGCTTCCCGCGAACGGGGTCGTGTTCTTGAACTGCGACGACGCCTACGCGGCACAGTTTGGGCGCGATTTTCAGGGCCGCGTTGTCTACTTCGGCAGCGGTCCATGTGCTGACCCCCAAATTCTTTCCTGCGCCGAAGACCCGGAAGGGCTGCGCGTCCGCATTCGCGCCGGTGAGCGCGAGGGCGCCTTCACTCTGCATTTGCTGGGCGCGCACAACGCGTCAAATGCCGTCGCCGGCTTGGCCGTTGCGCTTGAGGCTGGCGTTGATCTGGATGCAGCAATGGCCGCAATCTCTTCACTCGCTCCCGGCGACAAGCGCGGCCAGGTCATCGAGATTAGCGGAGCCACGATTCTGAATGACAGCTACAACTCCAACCCCGAAGCGCTGCGCTCCATGATCCGAACCCTCGCCGCGCGCCCCGCCGCAGGACGCCACATTCTCGTGGCCGGCGAGATGCTCGAACTGGGTGAGCACGGAACTGCGCTGCACATCGCCTGTGGACGCGCCGCCGCGGAGGCTGGCCTCGATCTCGTGGTCGCAGTTCAGGGCAACGCGGAACACCTGGCCACCGCAGCATGCGCGGGCGGTGTACCTGCGGTCTTTCTTCGCGACGCCGATGCCGCCGGCCAATGGCTGGTAGAAAACTTGCGGCCCGGCGACGTCGTCCTCGTCAAAGGCTCTCGTGGCGTCCATCTCGAGCGCGCTATCGAAACTTTGAGCCGTCATGTCGCATCTCAGGAAGCACCTTGAATATTACAAAGTATCTTCTTCGAGCAACGCTGTTCACTTTCGTCGGTTGCGCCGTTTCCCTTGCGGCGCAGAACCGCGTTGAATGGACCACCCCATTTCCGCCCTTTCGCATCGCCGGCAATCTTTATTACGTCGGCAGCCAGGACCTCGCCTCTTACCTCATCGCAACACCGAGCGGACTCATTCTTATCAACTCGAGCTTTGAAGTCTCGGTACCGCTGATCCAGAAGAGTGTCGAAGACCTCGGCTTTCGCTTCAAAGACATCAAGATTCTCCTCATAAGCCACGCCCATGGAGATCACTGCGCAGGCAGCGCGCAAATCATTCATCTCACCGGCGCCAAGTACTATGTCATGGATGGCGATGTATCGGTCGTCGAGTCGGGCGGCAGGACAGACTTTCAATATGGCGCCTGGAAGTCCCAACGTTATCCACCCGCCCATGTCGATCGCGTTCTCCATGACGGCGATACAGTCAGCCTCGGCGGCACAGTTCTGACTGCGCGTCTCACGCCCGGTCACACCAGGGGAACCACCACCTGGACCCTTGATGAACCGGAGGGTAGTCGATTCCTTCACGTCGTGATTGTCGGCAGCCCAAATGTGAACCCGGGCTACAAGCTGGTTGGCAACAAGGCCTATCCGCAAATAGCCCAGGACTACAAGCGCGGCTTTCGAGTGCTTGAGGCACTGCCGTGCGACGTATTTCTCGGCGCGCACGGCTCCTACTTCGATCTAACCGAAAAATATCCCCGCTGGGACGACGGCGACAAGAGCGTCTTCATCGATCCAGCCGGATACAAGGCCTATATTGCCGATCGCGAGCAGGCATTTGAGAAGGAGCTTCAACGGCAGTCCGCGGCGAAGCCCTAACTTAATCGACCATCTTCTTCTCCAGCGCCACCGTCGCCCGCGCCATTGTCATTCCCCGCAGCAAGAAGACCTTGTTCCGCGACAACTCTCCGGAAACCAGTGCGACCGCGCTCTTCGGTAGCCCAAAAGTCTCAGCGAGAAGCACAATCAGCGCTTCATTCGCGCGGCCCTCGAGCGGCGGCGCTTGCACGGCGACCTTTAGCCGCGCCGTGGTTCCCTGGCCGTAGACGCCGGCAATGGCCGTCTTCTTTGCGCCGGGATGCGCACGCATGGCGAGCGTCACTCCTTCCGCCGCGGCGCGCAGCATCAGTCGAACTCCGATTCCGAGCTTCGCTGCTCCGGCTGCGGCTTGCGCGCGCCAAACAGCGCCGTACCGATGCGAATGCGCGTCGCACCTTCCTGGATTGCCAGCGCAAAGTCTCCGCTCATACCCATCGACAGCACGTCCAGATGTAAGTTCGGATGTGCAACCGCCCACCGGTCGCGCCAGACGCGCAAACTGCGAAAGCACGCCCGCGTTACATCCTCTGCCGCGCCCCACGGAGCGATCGTCATCAGCCCGCGCACTTCAAGGTCCAAAAGATCGGGCAGCCGCTCCAAAAGTTGTGCGGCTTCGTTCGACTCTGGATCGACTCCGTTCTTCGTCGCTTCGGGACTGAGCTTTACCTCGATGAGCACCGGAAGGCGCTTGCCCACCTTCCCCGCCGCTTCGTTCAATCGCTCCGCAAGTTTCACCGAATCCAGCGAGTCCACACCGTCGAACAGCTCTGCCGCTCGCGCCGCCTTGTTCGACTGCAAATGCCCAATGAGATGAAAGCGCAGTCGCGTCTCCCCGGACCTCGTCCAAAGGTCTGCTGCATGCAATGCTTTCGAGCCAAATTCCTGAACGCGATTTTCGCCAAACAGCGTGAGCCCCTGCGACGCGGCCTCGGCAATCGCCTCCGCCGGGAATGTCTTCGAGACTGCCATCAGCTCGACCTCATCGCGCGCGCGTCCGCTAGCCCGGCAAGCCGCACCAATCGCCTCTTCCAGCCGTTCGAGATTCTCGCTAAGCGCCGTCACCGCTCCCTCACCGGAAAAATCGTCAAGGCCACCGCGCCGTCCACAACTCTTGGCATCTTCCGGGTATCTAATAAAAGAATGTGGACCATCGTTCTTCTCACCATTTCCAACATCTTCATGACCTTTGCCTGGTACGGGCACCTTAGATTCCGCCACGAAGCGCTGTGGAAAGTCATTTTGGTCAGCTGGGGAATTGCCTTCTTCGAGTACTGCTTTCAGGTTCCAGCAAACCGCATCGGCGCGGACCGTTTCAGCCCCGTTCAACTCAAAGTCATTCAGGAGGTGATCACACTAGTGGTCTTCGGCGTCTTCGTCACTTACTATTTCGGGGAGCATCTGCGCTGGAACCACGCGGTCTCCGCGATCTTCCTGATCGGCGCTGTTTTCTTCGCCTTTCACACTTGGTAGCGGGGCCTATCGGCTCGCTCAGTGCCCGTGCTCCTCGAGATACTTCTCCGCCTCCAGCGCCGCCATGCATCCGGAGCCGGCCGCTGTAATCGCTTGACGGTAGCGCCGGTCCTGCACATCTCCGCACGCATAGACACCGGGCACAATCGCGCCATTGCGTGTTGTGAACACGTTGTTCGTCGTCTTGATGTATCCCTCCTCGTCGAGATCGATCTGCCCGGCAAACATCTTTGTATTCGGCTCGTGTCCGATGCCCAGAAACATCCCGCTCACTTTGAGTTCTTCGTATTCGCCGTTCTTCACATCGCGCAGGCGCACGCCCTTCACTTCACCCTCTTCCACGCCCAGCACATCCTCGACAACGGTGTTCGTCCGCAGCTCGATCTTGGGATGTGCGATCGCTCGCTCGAGCATGATCTTCGAGGCGCGGAAGGCGTCGCGCCGGTGCAGCAAAGTTACCTTCGAGGCAAAGCGGGTGAGAAAAATCGCCTCCTCCATTGCCGAGTCGCCACCACCAACTACCGCAATGTCCTTGCCGCGGAAAAAGAACCCATCGCACGTTGCGCAACTCGACACTCCATGGCCGATAAGCGCCTGCTCGCTGGGCAGCCCCAGCCAGCGGGCGCTTGCGCCTGAGGCCACAATCAGCGTGCGCGCGTGAAGCTCGCTGGCTGACGTGTGCAGCCGGATGGGATGCGCGCCCACCTCCACCGACTCCAGATGCGCATGCTGGTACTCCGCGCCGAACCTCGCGGCCTGCTTCTTCATATTGGCGATCAGCTCCGGCCCCTGAATCCCATCCGGCCAGCCGGGAAAGTTCTCGACCAGCGTCGTAATCGAGAGCTGGCCGCCAGGCTCGTGGCCCTCCAGAACCAGCGGTTTGAGCCCGGCGCGCGCGGTATAGAGCGCTGCCGTCAATCCGGCGCAGCCGGAGCCAAGAATCACGGTATCGCGTATCTCTGCCATGGGTTTACCCGAGTCGATTGTAGACGGAAGGACCTGCACCCCGAACCTCTCTGCGCCGGCCTTTCACTCCAGATAGGATGACATGGACGACCGCCTGGACTCGGGCGGACGAATCTCGGCGGCCCAGTAATCGAAGCTCTAGATGAGAGATTTCTACCGGTCGCCGCATCTGAACCAGCGATTTCTAATCCTTCGCGCCGGCCTTCCCCCTTCCAGCCCAAGTCCGTGGCAACTCTGAACCGCGCGTCGCTCAAAAAACCTCTCCCCCGAGAGTTGCTCTGAATGCTCTCATCTGCGACGCAGCTCAGCAACATTAGAGCCTCTTAGGTTTCGCTAAAAGCCACTGGAGTTGCACATGCCCCCATCCAGACCCTGGGGGGATCTCGTGTCCATCGCTACATCCGCGCCCGCGCACGCCACTTCTGCTCGCGCCGCGTGGCCTTTCCGCCGGTCGATCTTCATCGGCGTCTCGCTGCTCCTCGTTCCCGCATGTGCAATGGCCGGCGGACCGAAGTACGTGGCCGGAACCAGCTTCTTCAATCCTGCCGTCATTGGCCAGCCCGTCCAGTGGGCCGGCGGCCAAATTAACTACTACGTGGATCAGGGCCCGCTCTCGAGTTTCGTTTCAAATCAGCAGGCCACAGCGATGGTCGACGCGGCAGCTGCGTTGTGGAGCGCCGTTCCCACTGCCGGCGTCACCCTCACGGACATTGGCCCGCTCAACGAAGATGTGAGCGGCGCGAACATTGCAGTGAACTCGTCCGGCGCGATCACCGCACCTGCCGACGTGACCCCCGCTGCCACCAACTATCCTCTCGCCGTGATCTACGACGCCGACGGCTCAGTGATCAACGCGATCTTCGGCGCCACCACAAGCCAGCCTGACGCATGCCAGAACAACGGCGTCCATGTCTGGATGGACAACCTGAACCCCGACGCTACGATCGCGCATGCGGTCATCATCCTGAACGGCCTCTGTGCCACCAACTCCGGCATGTTGGAGATGATGAGCTTTGAGCTGGAGCGCGCCTTCGGCCGCGTCCTTGGCCTCGATTTTTCGCAAGTCAATCCCGGCGCAACCGCGAACGGCGAGACCGGCGGGACGCAAGGCTGGCCTATCATGGAACCGCTGAGCGGCGCATGCGGTGCAAGCGGAGGTGACTGTATCCCCGACCCCACAGTTCTGCGCTACGATGACATCGCGGCCCTCAACCGCATCTACCCCATCACTGCCGCCAATCTGGCAAACTTCCCCGGCAAGCAGCTCACCGCGCCTAGCACCATCTCCATCCAGGGAGAGGTCGCTTTCCGCACAGGCTACGGGATGCAGGGCGTCAACGTGGTTGCGCGCCCGCTTGACGCCAACGGCAATCCCCTCTTCCAGTACACCGTCACTGCAGTGACCGGCGCGAGCTTCAGCGGCAATCACGGCAACCCCGTAACCGGATTCTCCGATGCGAGTGGCAACCCGCTCACCATGTGGGGCTCGAATGATCCCTCGCTGCAGGGTTCCTTCGACCTCAGCGGCATCCCGCTGCCGCCCGGCGTAACCACCGCCAGCTACCAGGTCACCTTTGAGGCAGTCGATCCGCTCTATATTCTCGAAAACTCCGTTGGCCCGTACACGCAGGGCCAGGTTTCGCCCTCCGGCGCGTTGAACACCATCACCCTGTCCAACCTGTCACCGGGAAGCACGCAGACGCCCAGCGTAACCGTTGCCGGTTCTCCCGTCGCCGGTTTCAACGACGCCATTGGCTCTGAGTCCGAACCGCGCCCCATGGCCACAGGCGGAATGTGGTGCGGGCGCTTGAGCCAAATCGGCCAGACGGACTGGTTCACCTTCCCGGTTCGCGGCAATCGCATCTTTACCGTCGTCACCCAGGCTCTCGACGAGACCGGCACGCCCTCGAACTCCAAGGCCATGCCATCCATCGGCGTCTGGGATGCATTCGACGCCGCTGGCGCAACACCGATTGGCGCAGCACCCGGCCTCAACGGACTGGCTGCCGGCGAAACCTGGCTGCGTGTGGCCTCGAGCGCTGACGACATTGTGCGCATCGGTATCGCCGACCTGCGCGGCGATGGCCGCCCGGACTACGCCTACGACGGCTGGCTGCTTTACGCCGACACGGTTTCGCCCGCGCACTTGCCTGCCTCGGGCGGTCCCATCACGATCAACGGCGCCGGCTTTCGCCTCGCCGACACGGTTCTGGTCGCCGGGCAGCCCGCGCTAATCACCAGCATCTCGCCGAACCAGATCACCGCCATTGCGCCGCCCGCGGCCTCCGGCGTCTCCGGCTCGGTCGACGTTGAAGTCGACGACCTGCCCACACTTTACGCGGCCGCAATCATTCCCGGCGGCATCAGCTATGACTCCGGCACCGGCGACGCGCTCACCCTCGTCACTGCGCCCTCCGGCACAGTTCCGACGGGTGTGCCCATTCCCTTCACCGTCACGGCTCTCAGTCCCACGCTCGCCTCAGCCGGCGGCATCACCGTCATCTACACCGTCACCGCCGGCACGGCCACGCTCGGCTGCGGACTGCCCGTCTGCTCGGTGACGGCCACTGGCGACGGCCGCGCCACCATGAACGTGACCGCCGTCGACGGTACATGGTCCATCGTCACCGCCTCACTCACCAACGGCTCCAGCCTGCAGGCGCAATTTGCCGGCGGAACTCCGCCGACCCTGACCTCGCTTTCTCCTCGTCTCGCACTTGCCGCCGGAGCCACCTTCACCTGGACCGTCCAGGCTCTCGTCCTCTCGAACGGCGTTCCCCTCGCCGGCCAGTCGGTCGCCTGGCAAACTCCGTCCGGTGGCGGAATCGGCCCGCAGGGCCCCGCTGCCGCACTCACCAACTCCGCGGGCATCGCCACAGAATCCCTCACCGTTGGTCCACTCGCCGAGGGCCAGGTGGTCAGCATCAACGCTTGCCTGAACGGAACCAGCCAATGTGTCGCGTTTACCGCCTATGGCGCGCGTCCGGAGTACGCTCTGCTCGAACCCATCTCCGGCGTCAGCCAGACCCTCGCCGCCTCGGGCACTCCTGACCAAATCGCGCTCCGCCTCCTCGACATGGACGGCAACGCCATGGCTGGGGGCACGGTCGCGTTCTATCAGGCGCTCTATGCCTGGTCGCCGCCCTGCGCACCGCACACCATTTGCACCGAAGGCGCGCTTCTGGCCACACAGGCCGCCACGGCTACCTCAGCCATTGACGGCTCGGTCACGTTTCTCCCTGTCTCGCTGCCTGGAGTCGCCACCAACCTTCTCGGCCTTGCCGCCTCGGGCTCCACGGCCACTGTCAACATCGCCGTCGAGCAGCACCCGTAGCGACGGTCGACGGTGATTCGTCTCGAGTCCCGCTCCCTGGCCACCGATCGACAATCTCTCGTCCGTTTCGCAACACTCCCGCCTACAACCGGTCTCATAAATGCCCCTGCGGCATAGTGCGCGAGAATGGGACCCAACAACAAGGCGGGTCCCATGATTTCGGCCAGTTGGAAAAGATGGTTTATGAGACCGGTTCTTGCGCCCTACAATAGAAATGGAATTCACCCTAGAGGAAAAACATGCCCCTATCTGGAGAAGCGATCCGCCTGATGAACTACATTGACGATGTCGCCGTGACCCTGCGCCGTGTGCTTGCTTTAGTCCCTACGCTCTCCGCCGACGAGCGCGCCAAGGTCGCCGAGCACCTTCTACGCGCCCGCCCCAGCGTCGACGAAGTGGCAGCGGCCCTTGCCATCAAGTGAGTCTCTCGATTCGCTGAAGGTTGTGCTCACCGTTGCCATCATCGGGGCTGGGCCCCTCGGCCGCCGGCTCGCGTTGGGAGCGGCCCGCGCTGGCTATCGCGTCCTGCTTGAGGACGTCATGCCCGGCAACCTGCATCACGCGCGGGAATCGATCCGCCAGGAGCTCAGTCCCCAGGCTCTGCCCGCGGTCGCGTTCGTTTCCACAATCGAAGACGCTGTCCGCGAAGCCGACCTCGTGATCGACTGCGTCCCTGACGAACTCGAGTCCAAGCTTGAGATTCTTTGGCTGGTGGACCGCATGGCGCCGCCGCGCACCGTTATCGCCACTCCCACCATCAACCAATCCATCGGCGATCTGGCCAGTTGCACCAACCGGCGGGAAAAATGCATCGCCATCGCGGCCGCGCCGCAATCGCTTGCCTCTGCGGCTCCCGTGGAGACACTCGCCGCATCGGTCGGCGCGAAACTAATCCTTCGCGCGGCGCCGTTCACCAGCGACGAAACAACTTCGCTTGTTGTCGATTTCTTCCGCCGACTCGGCTTCAGGCCGGAAGTCGAGCGATTTTCGGAGTAGCGACGCCAGAAGAATCGAGCAGTGGGTCGCATGAAACGGAATCATGCCTCTGGGGCTGAAGCCTACTCCCATTCTGTCGGATCATTGGCCCGCCTAAAGCCGTGCCCTTGTTACAAAACAGAAGCGAGCGGTCTTTTTCACTGTGCGATCTTTCGCCCGTTGGACCAAATTGATTTCGCATAGTCATGGCAGAAGCCACATAACAATGTGACTCCAAGTTTCTGCTCGACTTCGGGAGTCCAATCACCTCCCGCACCAATACGAGCTTGTTCGCAGTCCGAGCACCAGGCATCAGGCCGCGCGTCAGTTTGCTCTGCCGACCAGTGGAACCCAACCGGCACTCCGGTATGCAGCGACTTGGCAATGTGCTCGCACACGAAGGTCTGGTCCTGCAAACCGTGTACATGGCAAGTAATCTTTTGCGAATCGCTCACGTCGCAAGTCGGGACCTTGAGTCCACTCCCCCTTCACATTCTGCAGATCAGCAACTCGCGCTCGTAGATCATCTCCGGCGGCAGGTGGTCGTGCACGTCGATGAAGAGTTCTTCGTGCCCAATCAGCTCCTTGCGCCAGGCGGCACGATTTACCTCCTGCATCTGGTCGAACTGCGCGCGTGAAATGTCCAGTCCAGCCCACTCCATGTCGTCGTAGTAGGGCGTCCAGCCAATGGGCGTCTCCTTGCCCTGTGCGCGGCCGTGCACGCGGTCCACGATCCACTTCAGCACCCTCATGTTCTCGCTGAACCCTGGCCACAGGAATTGCCCGTCCTCGCCCTTGCGGAACCAGTTCACGTTGAAGATGCGGGGCGTAGAGCTCAGCGATCGCTGCATTCTGATCCAGTGGCGGAAGTAGTCGCCCATGTGATAGCCGCAGAACGGCAGCATCGCCATGGGATCGCGTCTCACCACGCCCACCGCGCCGCTCGCCGCCGCCGTTGTCTCCGAACCCATGGTGGCGCCAACGTAGACGCCCGCGCTCCAATTGAAGGCCTGGTAGACGAGCGGCATCGTCGTCGACCGCCTGCCGCCAAAGACGAACGCTCCGATGGGCACTCCCGCCGGATCCTCCCACGCCGCATCGATCGAAGGGCACTGCGAAGCCGGCGCGGTAAATCGGCCGTTCGGATGCGCCGCCTTGGCCCCGGTCTGTTTTTGAATCTCCGGCGTCCAGCGTTCGCCGCGCCAGTCCGTACACTCAGCGGGCGGTTCGTCGGTCATCCCCTCCCACCACACGCCGCCATCCGGCGTCAGTGCCACGTTGGTGAAAATCGTGTTCCGGCCGAGCGTCATCATCGCATTATGATTCGTCTTCTCACTGGTGCCCGGAGCCACGCCAAAGAACCCTGCCTCCGGATTGATGGCGCGCAGTTGTCCATTAGCGTCCGGCTTGATCCACGCGATGTCGTCGCCAACCGTCGTCACCTTCCAGTCACACAGAGCCTTCGGCGGCGCCATCATCGCAAAGTTGGTCTTGCCGCATGCCGACGGAAAAGCCGCCGCCACATACGTCTTTTCCCCCTGCGGCGACTCCACGCCCAATATGAGCATGTGCTCGGCCATCCAGCCTTCATCACGCGCAATGTTCGAGGCGATACGCAGCGCGAAGCATTTCTTGCCCAGCAGTGCGTTGCCGCCATAGCCAGACCCATAGCTCCAGATTTCGCGCGTCTCAGGAAAATGGACAATGTACTTCGCGTCGTTGCATGGCCAGGGCACATCCTTTTGTCCGGGATCGAGCGGCGCGCCAACCGAGTGCATGCACGGCACCACGCGCACGGCGCCCTTGTCGATCTCCTGGAGCACGGGCAGGCCGATCCGCGTCATGATGCGCATGTTCACCACCACGTAGGGCGAATCGGTTAACTCCACTCCGATGCGCGACATCGGCGAGCCCACTGGCCCCATGCTGAAGGCCAGCACATACATCGTCCGTCCGCGCATGCAGCCGTTAAACAGCTCCTTGAGCTTCTTGCGCATCTCGTACGGCTCAACCCAATTGTTGGTCGGCCCGGCGTTGTCCTTCGAAAAAGAGCAGATAAACGTGCGGTCCTCAATGCGCGCTACGTCACGCTGGTCGGAGCGCGCGTAAAAGCATCCAGGCCACTTCTCCTGATTCAAGCGACTGAATGTCCCCGCCGCCACCAGCTCGTCACACAGCCAGTCGTACTCCTGCTGGCTTCCGTCCACCCAATGAATGGCGGCCGGCTGCGTCAGCTCTGCCATCTTCTCCACCCAGCGGATCAGGTGCTTATTTGTCGCCAGCGGCTTGGCGATGCTCGATTTCCCTACCTTCATTGGTCTTCCTCTGCTTCAGTCGTCGTTGGCGCAATCAAAAAGTCAATTGGATAATCGATACACATTCGCTTTCAGCCTGTCCGTACGAAGATTGAACCGGACAGCTTTCAAAAAACCGGAAATTCTGCGGGCTTTTGAATCATTTATACGAGATTCTGGACCGTTACAGCAAGGTGAAAAATCGCTGCAGCATTCTGTCGCCCCGGGCGTCGCGGCAGGATCGCCCGGACGCAAACGCCGACTCGCGAGCGCAAGCTACCAGCGAGAAAAGATGAACGGGACACAAGGGCGTGCGCAGTGATAGGCCCGCGAAGGCAGGCCGGGGGGGGGTTACAGAGCGGGCAGTCGAGGATGGAGGCAAGAATGCGCACACGTTGAAGAATGGGGGTACTTCCTGCTGCTCTTGACTGCCCTAAGTTATTGAAGGATTGGCTCCTCAGGCAAGACTCGAACCTGATTGCATTCTGTTGCTGGGCCGAGCATTGCATCGATGAGAAAGTGGGCTCGCCGCACAATTGAACCGGTGAAAGTGCGATGAAAACGGGGGAAATGTGCAATATTGACCAGACTCCTCGCAAGGAAACCGATATTAATCCGATACTCGGTGTATTCTCCCTGACCTGTCGGACTTCGTATCCCCATTCTGGAGAGCTTTATGTCCCTAACCGTTGTCCTGGCCATCGGCTTGGATTCGTCGCTTCTGGCAGGTCAGAGCTCAGTCTGGCGATCTGCTGGGTTCATCGTCACGTCCACAGGGTCGATCAGCGAAGCGATCGGCCACATCAGGGATGGTGATTTCGATCTCGTCCTCCTGGGCCATTCCATCCCATCCGATAGCCGGGAGAGATTGACGTTCCTGATCCGAGCGACCGGCTCACGGACGCCTGTAATTTCAATTACGGACTCTTCAACCGGCTGCGACAGCTTTGCGGACGCGACAATCAGGAATGAGCCGTCCAACCTGCTGCAAAGTATTGGAGAACTAATGGCCGAACGAGCGAAATCGCCGCGCCAAGTCGAGCCATGCCGGGTATTGCAGCATGAGAGGCATCGGCACGGCGCCTTCAAATCTGCGGGCGTGTTCGAGAACGTCAAGCCGGCGGAAGCAACCGGCGAAAGCAAATTGACGGGTCGGAGGAACATCGATGCGAGCCTTGCAACTGGTTCATCGCCAGGCCAGAACTGAATTTCTGGCCGATCGCAACGAGGGTGATTTCGCCCGAAGAATGGCTCGAGTTAGTGAAACGCCAATCCTGACCGAGTTCCCGATGCCACGCCCCTTTCGAGCGATGCGGGATGATGCCCGCGGGCCTTGTGCTACAGAAGGATTCTTTCAGGATCTGTCAGCCGAAGCGCAGAGCGACTTTCAGTCGCTCGCGACAGATTTTCGCTGCTCGGGCTTGACCGTTCTCATCAGCGAGGCGGACGAGCCGTCCAGCACCCTTTTCTTGTTGGAAGCGGAAGTAAATATCTCCATGAATTCCTCCGATGGAAGGCGATTTCTGCTTGGGGTTAAGGGCGCAGGAGATATTCTGGGACTCACCTCTGCGATTTCCGGCGACTCCTCTGAAGTTCGGGTGCAGGCGATGTACCCATGCAGAATCGCATCGATGCGACGCCGGGATTTTCTCAAGTTTCTCTCGCGTCATCCGATCGCCAGTCAAAATGTGGCACGCGAATTGTGCGTGGAACTCACGCGAGCCCGCGAGAGATTGCGAATTCTCGGCCTCACATCGTCCGCAATGGCGAGAGTTGCCCATTTATTGCTGGAGTGGTGCAAAATGGGCCAGCGAACACGGGAGGGTGTCCAGATCCGGTGCGCGTTGACTCACCGTGAAATCGGCGAGTGCATCGGAGCATCGCGTGAAACGGTCACCCGCGCCCTGGCTGACTTTAGAGCCCGCGACCTGGTGAGGCTGCATGGCTCAAATTTAGTCGTCACGAGTTGCAGCGCCCTTGCAACCTACGCAGGCATAGATTCCATCCCAGATCTGCCCAAACCGGCTGCGTGATCCGTCTGCGGTCGGGCTCGGCACGATGGCTTTAGTTGCTATTGGGGCCCCACTCGGCAATCTGTGCATGAGGAGTACGTTCAACTCGGATTCATGGATCGCCTTTGCGCGAAACCTCAGAAGATGCTGTATTTAAGGGTGCTTTCCTGCGCGGCCTGAAGAAACCCGGCCTCATTTTCGCGCATCCTAATAGATACTGATACTGCTGACCCATTGGCGGACTCCTGGCGTTCGACGTGCGGCCTGGCATAAGCGGTCCTTCGGCCAATTCCTGGCGGCGGTGCTTTCTGTTGAGGGTCCCGCATGCCATTGCTTCCTCCCAATGGCCGCAAGCGCGTTGTCATTGGAGACGTTTGCCCTCAGATTGATGCAGGCCGTCATCATCTCTGTCGGGTTGCCAGAGATGGAAGTGTAGTCGCCGCGGCCACAGGTGGCCGGCGATTCACGCTTCTTTCCGGGAGAGTGAAGGCGTGAAGAAGATCGCAAGCACATCGGATCCACTCTGGTAAAAGACGCAATTATCTATGAGCTGCACGTTCGCGCTTTTGCAGATTCGAATAACGACGGCATCGGTGATTTACCCGGTCTGTTGTCGCGCCTCGAATATTTAAAGGATCTGGGAATCACCTGCATCTGGCTCCTGCCATTCTTCCCATCGCCGTTACGCGACGATGGATACGACATCTCCAATTACACCGACGTTCACCCGGCATATGGAACGCTGAGCGACTTCAAGGCGTTCCTCGATGCTGCTCACCAACGCGGCTTGCAAGTCATGATCGAATTAGTGGTGAATCACACGAGCGATCAGCATCCGTGGTTTAAGGCGGCGCGCCAGGCTGCTCCGGGTTCGGCCGAGCGTAACATGTACGTCTGGTCAGACAGCGACGAAAAGTATAAGGACGCGCGCATCATCTTTACCGACACGGAAAAATCAAACTGGACCTGGGACGATACTGCGAAGGCCTATTACTGGCATCGATTCTTCTCGCACCAGCCGGACCTCAATTACGACAGCCCGCTGGTGATGGAAGAGGTGCTGAAGGCCATGCGGTTCTGGCTGGATATGGGCGTTGACGCGCTTCGCTTGGACGCGATCCCATACCTTTGCGAGCGGGATGGAACCTCATGCGAAAACCTGGCTGAAACTCACGCGGTGGTAAAGACTCTGCGTTCGGCAATCGATGCAGGCTACGCCAATCGCCTGATTGTTGCCGAAGCCAATCAGTGGCCTGCTGACGTGCGTCCCTATTTTGGCGACGGCGACGAGTGCCATATGGCGTTCCATTTTCCGCTCATGCCGCGCATCTACATGGCGCTTCGCCAGGAAGACCGGCTCCCGATCACCGACATCATGGCGCAGACACCGCCGATTCCCGGCAACTGCCAGTGGGGACTCTTCCTCCGCAATCACGACGAGCTGACGCTGGAGATGGTGACCGATGACGAGCGCGATTATATGTACTTCGCCTATTCGGCCGATCCGCGCATGCGCATCAATGTTGGCATCCGGCGTAGGTTGGCTCCGCTGGTCGACAACAATCGCCGCCGCATCGAGCTTTTGAATTCCTTGCTGCTCAGTTTCCCCGGCACACCGATTCTCTACTACGGCGATGAGATCGGGATGGGCGATAACATCTATCTCGGCGACCGCAATGGTGTTCGCACTCCGATGCAATGGAATTCGGATCGAAATGCCGGCTTTTCAAAATGCGACCCTGCGCGACTGTATCTGCCGGTAGTGATGGACCCCATTTATGGCTATCCGGTCGTGAACGTCGAAGCCCAGCTAAGTGATCAGTCGAGTCTTCTGCACTGGACGCGCAACATGATTGCGCTGCGAAAACTGTTTCGGGTATTTGGCCGTGGAACACTCACCTTCCTCAATCCATCGAACCGCAAGATACTTGCTTACCTACGCGAACTGGACCAGGGCGACGGATTCCGCGAGACGGTGCTCTGCGTTGCCAATCTGAGCCGATTTGCGCAGCCGGTTACGCTCGATCTGGCAAACTATGCGGGCCGCGAACCAGTGGAGATGCTGGGGTACGTTCCGTTTCCCACCGTCACAAGCGAGCCCTATCCACTCACTCTGGCTCCGTATTCGTTTTTCTGGCTTGAACTGCAGGCGGCCAGTGCGGTTGAGGAGATGCCTGCGGATTAGGATTCGGCAGAGAAGAGTTCCTGCTGGCGAGCGAATTCGATTCCTTGAGGATTTCTTGGGAGAACGATGGCAACGGCGAATCCAATTCCCGACACCACCCAAGCCGCAGAAAACACGGCGGCCGACCTGCTCGTGCTTGTCACGCCCATGGCGCCTGAGCATTTCAAGGGAGTTCTGGCGAACCTCGGGTCAGCATTTTCTCCCGGCAGCTTCGTCGTTGCGACGCAGAACGAATTGCCCGCCGATATTCCGTCGAGTGTGCGCATTGCCGCAACGCCGCAGTCAAATGCGGCATGGTCTCTTAGGCCGATCGACTTTGTGAATGCAGCTCAGCACGGCCGCGAGCACGGAGCAAAGGCATTTCTAATTCTCGGTCCCGAGGCCGATTCGCTCAGCCCGCTTGCACTGAGCGGCCTTGCCGATGCCGTCCTGAGTGGGTCGATCGACCTCGCTGTTCCGCATTATTCGCTTCCATCGCATGCCGGTCTCATCAACTCAGCCATACTGTACCCGCTGACACGCGCGGCCTTTGCTTCGCGTGTCCGTTTTCCGTTGTCGATTGATCTTGCTATGTCGACCAGGATGGCAGAGCGGCTTGCCGGCGTGGCCTCGGCAATTTCTCCGTCCAACCAGGCCGAAGCTCTTCTGTGGCCGGTAAATGAAGCCGTTGCCGCTGGTTTCGTAACGGATGAAGTCGATGTGGGTTCGCGCGCGATGCCGCAACCCTCTGATCCCGACATCAACTCAATTCTCGCCTTGGTGACTGGATCGCTCTTTGCCGATATCGAGGCGAAAGCGGCTCTTTGGCAGCGGCCTCGCAAGCCTCCCCTTATCCGCCGGCCGATGGTTGATGTTGACCTGAGCGACGGAAACGCTGACGTTGCGCGCATGGTTGCGGCATTCCAACTGGCCAACGCGA
>Ga0224554_1000945_pt1 | contig 20823 bp, 21 predicted proteins | sample 714S22024metaG_FD_180666 | JGI IMG/M metagenome (GOLD analysis project Ga0224554, IMG submission 180666) | Peat soil microbial communities from Stordalen Mire, Sweden - 717 S2 20-24 | ecosystem: Environmental > Terrestrial > Soil > Wetlands > Peat | place: Sweden: Norrbotten County, Stordalen...
CGAGCGATGGCGACCGTCACCCCGAGCTGTTGGAGCTCAAGAGCAAGACCCCTTAACGCCTGCAGTCCGGTGTAGTCGATGTCGGACATGGCGTTGGCATCGAGAATCACCGCCTTTATCGACCCCGACGCTTGGTCAACAAGACTTCGAACTCGCAAGTGAAAGTAGTCGGCATTGCCGTACCACAAAGGGGCGTATGCCAGGTACACGAGCACCCCAGGAACCTGCTCGGTCGGACGTCCGATGTCCATCGGGATCCAGTGATCGGTCCCGGGCTCGCGACCGAGGATGGCATCGCGGGGTCGAGCGACGCGCCGGGTCCGGTCAGCCAGCGAAAGGATCATCGCCAGTGCGATCCCCTGTTCGATGCCGATCAGGGCCACTGCCAAGAGCGTCGCTGCCGCCAGCGTGAACTCGAGGCGGTCAAAGCGCGCGATCGTTCGTAGCTCGCCGACCCGGAACAGTTTTGTGGCGATGAACACCAAGGTGGCACCGAGCGTCGCTTCGGGCAGGTGCGCAAGTGGCGCAGTAGCCAGCACGACCACGCCAAGCACAACGGCGGCGGCCACAACGTGGGTGAGTTGCGATCGGGCACCCGACGCCGTCACGATCGCAGTATTCGGCGGGCTTGCATCCACTGCGAATGCGCCGATTAGCCCGGCGGCGACGCTCCCGGCGCCAATGCCGACCAAGTCTCGATTGAAGTCGCTGGTTGCCGACGTCCTGGCGGTCGACGCCCGGACGGTGGCTGCGGTCTGCGCGATGCAGACGAACGCCACCGTGAACGCTGCGGGCAGCAGCTGTCGCAGCTGCGACCAGGATGCGGAGGGAAGTCGAAAGTGCGGCAAACCCTCGTGGACGGTGCCGAGTACTGCCACGCCATGATGCGACGCCAGCCCCAGGGCGTCGACGGCGACGATCGAGAGGATGAGGCCGAGCAGTGCCCCGGGGATGCGGCGATCGATTCGCTGGGCACCCACGATGATCGCAAGCACCCCGAGAGCGACGACGACGTCCCAGCCGTTGGCATGCCCGATCTGGTCGATGATCAGGCGAACCCGGTCGATGGTGGTGCTGCCTCCACCGCGCACTCCGAAGATGACCGGGAGCTGACGGGCAACAATCTCCACGGCGATTCCGCCGAGGATTCCGGTTATCACCGGGGTGGAGAGGAACTCGGATATCCATCCCAAACGGAGCAGGCCAACGGCGAGAAGCAATGCGCCGACTACTAGGGCGAGAAAGGCCATCAGCGTGAGGTAACGAAAGCTTCCCACCGCCGCGATCGACCCTACCCCGGTGGCTAGTACCGGGGCGATTGTGGAGTCCGCCCCGACCGATAGGTGACGATTCGAACCAATCAGAGCGTAAAGCAACGACCCGGCGACGAAGGCGTAGAGCCCGAGGACCGCCGGCAGTTCTGCCAAACGAGCCGTGGCCATCTGCGATGGCAGCGCCACCGCTACGAGCGTCAGACCAGCCAACGCGTCGGCGGCCAACCAAGAGACGCGGTAGCCCCGCAGCGTCGGCGGGATCCACCAGTTCTTCACGACACATCTTGACGCGCGAAGCCGCGCCGCTTGCTGACCCGGTCGTCCCGGAAAGCTCGAGAGAAGACGCGCTGACCGATTATCTGATCTGGGTCGTCGTGGCGACGGACCTCCGGCATATTTAAGGGTGGGTAACGACGGCGTAACATCAGCTCCGTTCGATGGGCCCCGGAACCCCCCTATTGCCTCGTGTCAAATCCTCCGGGAACGATGATTCGTTGCCTCACCAAAAACCTCTGGATGACTTGACGCGTTGAACGCGCGGCCGTTCGGGAACGTCGTTCTGTGCTCGTCCCCGGAGTCGATGCCAAGCGGTCGGTAGGCCAACGGCTCTTGCGCGATCGCGATGATTACGCCGTCCCAACGCTTTGCCCTTATCAAACGCCACGGTCCTCTATGCCGCTCGTACAGAGGTCCAGCCGATTGGTCGCCATTCTCTCTAGGCGATGCGCCGGTTGCGCTATTGGGCGAAAGGAGTAAGCCTCTACTGGCGATGAAGGCCGTACCGAGTTTAACAGCCGAGACGATGGCCCTTCAGCGCTCGTTCGAGTCTCACCGCCCGAAAGGGCGGCGCCTGTTCTGCGACCCCTACGCCGACGCCTTTCTGCGACCCTCACTGCGTGCTTTGGCGACCGCCAGCGCCATCCCGGGCCTTCGCCGGCTCGCCGTGGGCCTCTACGACGCCGTCGGAGGACCCGGTCCGCGACCATCAGCCATCGTCCGCACCAAGGTGATCGACGACGCCATTGCTGAGGCCACCACCGACGGAACCCAGTGCGTGTTACTCGGGGCCGGTTACGACACCCGCGCCTACCGACTGCCCGCTCTCAAAGACCACCGAGTCTTCGAGGTCGACCACCCGATTACGCAAACAGCCAAACATCTAGTCGTTGACCGCCTGGGCCTCGACGACCGACACGTTACCTACGTGCCCATCGACTTCGAGCACGACAGGCTCGCCGATTCGCTGCTTAGCGCAGGCTTCGATCCCCTTGTACGGTCGACATTCGTATGGGAAGGGGTGACGAACTACCTGACCGGTGAAGCCATCGACGCCACCCTTGGTGTGGTCCACGACCTCACAACGGGGGGTGGCGTCCTCATTCTCACCTATATCGACGCCAGAGCGCTGACCGATCCGACCCCCTTTCCCGAGGCGCGCCGCTGGGTCCGGGCCGTAACGCGTGCCGAAGAGCCCTGGACCTTCGGGCTCAACCCTGCCGACGCGAGCCAGTACTTCGCCGAGCGGGGATTGCTGCTGAGACAGGATGATTCGACGCTCGACGCTGGCCGAGCTTGGTTGACAGCACAAGGCCGCTCTGAGCATGGGTCGGGCTTGTACCGGATAGCCGTCCTCGAACCCGAGCACGGAGACCGAGACTGATCATGGATCAAGAGACCGTTTGAGTCGCTCGCAGCGTCTGCCCGGTACCGGTGGTCCCTAACGGTTGATCCATGCTCCTGGAGGTCGAGCACTGGCAGCCGCTCGATCCCCTGGTTCACTCTGGACTCCTGACCGAGGCATAGTCTGGACCGCGACATGAAACTTGGCTTGTTGTTGGGCTTCTGGGGTCCTGACGGGCCACCTCCACGCCTGCTGACAGCCGTCCGCCAGGCCGAGGCGCTCGGTTACGAGTCGGTCTGGACCTCCGAAGGGCACGGCTCGGACGCTCTTACCCCGCTCGCGTGGGTCGGCGCCCATACGACCACCATCCGACTGGGCACGGCCATGATGCACATGGCGGCGCGTGCTCCGACCGCGACGGCTATGGCGGCGCTGAGCCTCGACCACCTGTCGGGGGGCCGCTTCGTCCTCGGCCTCGGGCTTTCCGGCCCGGACCTTGTCAAAGGTTGGTACGGCCAACCCTTCGACCCACCGCTCGGGCGGACGCGGGATTACTTGGCCATCGTGCGACGTGCCCTCGCGGCCGACGCACCGCTCAGCTATGACGGTGAGTACCTCTCCCTGCCGTTCGATGACAGGCACGGCAGAGCCAGGGCTCTCACCTCCATAGTCAATTCTTTGCGCCCCGACCTCCCTCTGGTGATCGGCGCCGAGGGGCCCAAGAACGTCGCCCTCGCGAGGGAGATAGCTGACGGCTGGATCGCCACCTACTATTCGCCGTATCGCGACAAGCACTATGGCGCTGCTCTCGACGAAGGGGCGGCCCGGCCTGGAGCACGACGCGCGTCCGAGAACTTCGAGATCATTGGGACCGTGCCAGTCGTCCTCGGTGATGACGTCGAGGTCGCAGCCGACAAGCTCCGCCCGTTGTTCGCCAGCTTCATCGGTCGACCTGGCCGAAATCTCCATTCGCAAGCGTTCGTCCGCATGGGCTTCGAAGAGGTCGCCGCCAGGGTAAGTGAGCTCTGGGCTGAGGGGCACTACAAAGAAGCAACCGCCGCGGTGCCGACCGAGGTGGTGGAGCAACTTGCGCTCGTGGGCTCGCCTGCGAAGATCCGTGAGGAGCTCGAGGCCTGGCGAAGTTCCCTCCTTACAACGTTGGTTGTGCACGTACCCCTTGACCCGCAGAGCTTGCAGACGGTTGCCGAACTGGTCCTCGGCTGAGGACATGCCGGCGAACTTGTCAGCCTCCCTTCGGCTCACAGCATTGAGCCACCGAACCTGCCCCATGTAGGAACCGACCCAGCAGACGAAACGCCCTCTCGACGCAGCGGCTTCCCGGTGATGCAGGCGGGAGGAAGCTAAGCCGACAGCACCAGACCAACCATCACAGGGCTCGACCTCAGTACGACTATCGACGGCCGCGGTCGACGCCGATCGACTCGGCCGGGTCCCTGTCGATTAGGGGGCTGCGTCTCGAGTCGCGCTCGGGCCAGCTTCGACGTCGTGCTGGACCGCGTTAGCTCTGCCAGTTGTGGTCGAGCCATCCGTGCGCCGAACTTCATCCGGCCTGCCGAGGAGACAGGGACCGGGCGGCCGAGAGTGGAGCCATCGGGTCGCACGGAAAATCCTAGGCGAGGTTTGCGCCTTAACGGGCCATGCCGCCTCACCGCATGACGCAGCCCGCCGCCCCGGTGGCCGTGAGCGACGGGCTGTCTTGTGTTGTGATTATCGGTACCGGGCAGGGACGTCATTAAACAATATCGGCCGCATGCTTACCCTCGGCCACTGTTGCGGTGGCTTAGAAACGACTTGCGACCAGGGCCTTTGTGATCAGATCAGGGCGTAAAGCTTCCCGCACGAACAGTGCGTCGCATGTCGGACCCACGCCGTGCAACTCACACCAACCGAGCAGCGTCTGCCTGTTGTCGTTGCCCACCATGCGCCAGTGATCCGAAGCAAAGGTTCACTGGCTGGAGCGCCGGACGACCGACGAGCCACAGATGTCTCTCGCGCGTTGGAACGGCACCGCGCCCATCCCTGTGTGGTCATCGAACAGCGAGCGCTTCCGCCTCAACCGCGGCGGCAACCGACAGGTCAATGCGGCGCTGCACCGGATCGGCGTGACGCAGTGGCGTGGCGTCGGGCCCGGTCGCGGTTACGTCCAGGCTCGGATGACGGCAGGTGACACCAAGACCGAGGCGCTGCGGGCATTGCGCCGTCGGTTGTCCGACGTCGTGTTCCGACTGCTCGTCGCTGACGAAGTCACCCGTGAGGGGGTCCTCAAAGCAACAGTTCCCGTCGCCGCTTGACATAGGAGCATCAGAAGGCCACCGATCGTTTGAGCAGGTCACGCTCGCTTGTCAGGCGCTTCACCTGCCTCTCGAGCTCGCTGATCCGGGCCCGGTCCTCGCTCGAGAGCCCTTCTCGCTCACCGCGGTCGATGCGTTCTTGGCGCACCCAGTTGCCGAGGGTCTGCTCGACGACGCCGAGCTGGCGGGCGACGTCGGCGACCGTGCGGCGCTGGTCGATCACGAGCGCGGCGGCGTCTCTGCGGAACTCCTTCGGATAACGGCTTCGCCCGCGTCGGCGCGGACTGCTCGCGTTGCCTTGTTCTTCCATGACACTCCTCCTAATCGGAGTGTCCGGCTCAGTGGGGGATGCTCACTAGTACTACTCAGGGGCCCCAACTCGTGACATTGTGACAAGTTTTCTGGACAGCGAAGCAGCGAGGGTAGAAGATGGTTGCGGACGCGTATCCCGTTTCGCCCGGGAATATCGACCCCTTGTGGCGCCCAGGGTCAGCTCAACGAGTGCGGGTCTGCGATATGTGGCGGTGCGCCGTCACTTGTTCATCGGCTCCTCAGTAGATGTTCGCGGTTCGTCGCGGGTTCGCACGAGGGACGGCTTTGCCGTCCCGACAACCTCAGTGAATCACCGAGCCGCGTGAGAGGGGGCCGGGGGGAGGGCCTGCCCTCCCACCACTAATGACCTGAGTCAGAGATTCGCTGGCAGTATCCGGCAAGAGACTCCAGGATCTCATCTGCGGTCTTGCGCCAGACGAACGGGCGGGGATTCTCGTTCCAAGTTGCGGTCCATGCTCGCAGGTCTGCCTCAAGTGCACGGAGGCTTCGATGCGCCGAGCGTTGCAGGAGCTTTCTCGTGAGCTCCGCGAACCAACGTTCGACGAGGTTCAACCACGACGAGCTCGTAGGCGTGAAATGGAAGTGGAACCTCGGGTGGCGCAGCAGCCATGTCTTTATAGCTGGGGTCTTGTGCGTGGAGGAGTTGTCCAAGACGATGTGCACTTCGAGGTTATCCGGCACGGCTTTGTCGATCTCCATGAGGAAAGCCTTGAATTCCTCGGCCCGGTGACGCCGGCGAGTGGTCGCGATCACCTCGCCGGTCGCGACATTGAGCGCCGCGAAGAGATCTGTGATCCCGTTGCGCACATAGTCATGCGTCCTTCGCTCCACCTGGCCGGGTCGCATCGGCAGGATCGGCTGAGTCCGGTCGAGTGCCTGGATGCCGGTCTTCTCGTCGACACAGCACACGACGGCGTGCTCGGGCGGGTTCATGTAGATGCCCACCACATCACGGATTTTCTCGATGAAAAGCGGGTCCTCGGAGAGCTTGAAGGTGTCGCTCGCCCAGGGTTTGAGCCCGAAGGCCCGCCAGATACGACTGACGGTCGGCTGGCTCATCCCTGTCGCCTTGGCCATGTCGCGCGTCGACCAGTGGGTGGCGCCCTTGGGCTTGTCGGTCAGGGTCTTGACCACGAGTGCCTCGATGTCGTCGTCACCGAACTTGCGGGGCACCCCCGGACGGGGCTCGTCGTGCAGGCCCTCGAGTCGTCGCTCGACGAACCGATTGCGCCATTTGCCGACCGTCGTTCGGTTGACACCGAGGCGCTCTGCGACCTCACCGTTGCTGAGTCCTTCCCCACAGGCCAGCACGATCTTGCACCGCAGGGCCAAGGACTGCTCGCTCTTTGGCCGGCGCGCCCAACGCTCGAGCGTCGTCCGCTCGTCCTCGCTCAGCTGAAGCTCGGCCAGTGTCGGTCCCCGTCGCACCATCGCTCCTCCCATCGTTGTCGACAACGGGAGCAACGCGCAGGACGGAAGCGAAATTCCTAACTTTTAGTGTTTCTTTGACTCAGGTCATTAGTGGTGGGAGGGCAGGCCCTCCCCCCGGCCCCCTCTCACGCGGCTCGGTGATTCACTGAGGTTGTCGGGACGGCAAAGCCGTCCCTCGTGCGAACCCGCGACGAACCGCAAACATCTACTGAGGAGCCGATGAACAAGTGACGGCGCACCGCCACATATCGCAGACCCGCACTCGTTGAGCTGACCCTGGGCGCCACAAGGGGTCGATATTCCCGGGCGAAACGGGATACGCGTCCGCAACCATCTTCTACCCTCGCTGCTTCGCTGTCCAGAAAACTTGTCACAATGTCACGAGTTGGGGCCCCTGAGTAGTACTAGGGGGCTACTGGCAATAACCGGAAGGGTCGGTGCCCGGAGGCGGGTAAGCCCAACCCCACCAGGCGAGGGTAGTGAAGGCAATGCTCAAGGTTTGCGGCTTCAACGACCAACCCTTAATGCCGTGTGCACCCGAAACCCATTGACCGACCGTTGGGAGATAATGCACGCCCCCGCCTTGCATTGCAGTATTGAGAGACAGGTCCGCTATCGATTTTGGCAGCGCATTCCCGGTCCACTCCTGAGGGTCCACTATGAGGCTGTTATCTAGCGACGAGGAGCGCTTGAGTTCCCCCTTGGAGGTGATGTCGAACTGGGTGGTGGCCGGCGCGATTACCACGTCCTGGCCGTCTGCACCAGACCCGACGGAGAAGCTGAGACCGCTGAAGTTGAGCGAGCTTTCCGTAGCCGCCCAAGCGGCCAATGTGTAAGAGAAGTTGACCGGGTTTTGTGGGTTCAATTGAGACGCGTAGGGTTGCCCCTTGAGGTTCTCCAGGCTGGTCAAGAAGTTCCCCAGCAGCGTTGTCGGCGTTACGGAGCTCACGGTGAGGACCTTGGTGTCGGTCGCGTCGAGGTTCGTATCCAACTTGCCCTCCGGGGTGAAGGCCCACGCGTCGAGCGACCAGCTACCGGGCACGGTACCCACGGTCAGGGTGAAGTCATAGCGGCCGGTGGCGTCGGTAACCACATTGACCGCTTTGCCGTCCAGGTCCGTAAGATTGCCTTCCGGCCAAATCCTTCCCCCGGGGCCGCAAACTGCAACTTTTGGTGCCGTGGTCAAGGCGGCTCCCGGGTCGGTCTGGTCCACGTCGAGTTGGACCGTTACCCCGGGAGCGGGCTTGCCGTACCGGGTGGTGGTGATGGCGCCTTTGACGATAGCGAAACCACTGGCGGGCGCCGTCGTAGTGCTGAGGTCCATGGTGACCTGCAGCCCGGAGTTGATCTTGAAATCGGCTTCGGCACTGCCGCCCTTGGGGACCGACACGGTCCTGTCCGTCGGAGTCGCGGTCGACTTTTTGACCGAGGTGTCCTCCGGCACCACCCGGTAGGAGCCGGCGTCGACAGTCATGTAGTAGAGGCCGCCCGGGCCACTGACGGCCGTAGCGCCCTTTGGCCCGGACGCAGTGACAATGGCCCCCGCGAAGGGGTTGCCGTCCTCGTCGGTGATCACGCCTTCGATCACCCCCGTGGTGGGCGCCTTGCCCGGGAAGTGGGCCCACGCCTTAATGGGCTTGGTGAAGCGCCCTCCCTCTGAGGCATCCCCGGCATCACACGGTGCTGGGCCGCCTCCTCCGGTTATGCCCAGGTAATTCATCCCGTGCCCGAGGTCGTCGCTCACCGGGATAGGGACGCCGGTGCCCGTGGCCTCCCACGCATGGTATAGGGCGTCGTAGTAGTCAATCGTGTACGAAATGGCTTTGGGGACCGTGGGGAACTCCACGCCGATACCCCAGTAGCACCTCCCCGCCTTGACGCTGTCGACATAGGCAAAATTGGCGGGGATCTTGACACTTGAGGGTGAGGCCGCCGATGCCATAGAAGCCGGTGCTGGAGCGGCGCTCATCACGCAGACCCCGGCCGCCACGACGGAGAGCACCAGGACGCTCCGGAGCCGTCGCAGGCCCACGGAAGAAAGAAGTCGCATTTGTGGGCTCCCCCATTTTCGGCGATCACGGGGCGACCCAGCTGTACGCCCTCCTGAATGATCATACAGAACGGCCGCACCGGCGCCGGCCAAGGCCTCCTCTTACGACTGACATACGTCGTTCGGCGTACCTACCTTGCTCAGTGCCGGGCAGGTTCAAGGTTGGTTCTCGAATTGGCGGACACGATCACCGCGCCGATAGTCCCCCTCGCCGGCTTCGGCGGCTTACGTCGCGGCGAGCTCCTCACGCTTCGGTGCCGGCACGTCGACTTGAGCGCCGGCACAGTCACTGTCGAGCAGTAGATGGTGAGCCCCGACGGCGGGCGCCGCCTCCTGACCGAGCCCAAGACCGAGGCCGGCCGGCGAGTAGTTGCTCTCTCCCATCTCGTCCTCGACTCTCTCGCCGAGCACCTCAACGGCATCGGTGAGGACCCGGACTCGCTCCTCTTGCCCCCCGAGGGTGGTGGCCTGCTCCCGGCCACGACCTTCTACAAGCACTGGCGTCGGGCTCGGCACCAGGTGGAGCACGACGAACTGCACCTCCAACGCCGTGCCCCGCGCACTCGTGAAGACCAGATCGTCGCTGGTTTGTGTCCCTTCAAGGTTCTGGCGGACTTGGTGAACCTGCAGAGCCCCTCTTGTGCCCCCCACCGATTGGATGTCGGTATTTCTAACCGCAACTGGTGCCAGAAGAAGGTGGCCTACGCCACCGGGCTAACGGCGACAGGGGGGCAAGGCTCGATCTTGACCACACAGACGAGATGTGGACTCGAACACGCTTAGCTCGGCGGGAAAGCCTGAAGGATGCAGGCGCGTACGCCCCCAACGGCCCGAACGTGGCCCCCGCTATTTGAGGAAGTCCATCAAGGCGCGGTTTACCTCGTCGGGGTGCGTCCAACCGACATTGTGTGGTCCGCCCTCGATCTCGACGAACCGTATGTCTTTCACGAGCTCGGGGAGGCGTCGGCCGGTGGCGTCGATGGGAAGGATGCGGTCCTCGGTGCCCTGGACGACGAGCAGAGGCACGTCGATCTTTGGCAGGTCGGCGCGGAAGTCCGTCAGCCATGTCGAGACGCACGCGAGGGTGGCGTACGCGGACGAGCCGGCCGCCACCTCGAAGCTGGCGTTCCACGCCTCATCGCTGATGCGAGTTCCGTGGAACGTGTCGACGTTGTAGAAGTTGTCGAAGAAGAACTTGAAAAAGGCGTAGCGGTCCTTGGTGATCGTCTCCTTGAATCCGTCGAAGACGCTTTGGGGCAATCCTTTCGGATTGTCGGGGGTCTGGAGCAGGAACGGTGGGATCGGTCCGAACAACGCGGCCCTCTTCACCCGCTCGGAGCCGTAGGTTCCGAGATAGCGGACGACCTCACCCGTCCCCATCGAGAAGCCGGCGATAACGACATCGCGGAGATCGAGCTTGTCCATGAGGGTCTTCAGGTCCCCGGCGAAGGTGTCGTAGTCGTACCCGATGCTCGGCTGGCTCGACTTGCCGAAGCCACGACGGTCGTAGGTGATGACGCGATAACCCGCTTCCAACAGGACGGGGACTTGCTTTTCCCACGAGGACCCGCTCAGTGGATAGCCGTGGATGAGCATCACTGGCTGCCCCATGCCGTGGTCTTCGTAGTACAGATCGATTGGGGCTGAGTTCTCTTCACCGACAGTTAGATAAGGCACTGCTGATTCTCCTTTGCTGATGCTCGGGCCCTTGAGGACAAGTCCTAATGACTGGAGGCAGCTATGACATAAGCATCTGGTAGCAGAACACCATGATCTCGATGTCCTTGTCCGTCTCGGTGCGCCGAGAGGATCGGAGCAGGCCGAGAATCCGGCACAAGCCGAGGCAACAGAGGGTGAAGGCCACGGCCGATCATGGTCGCTGGCGGCAGACACTGCCAGCTTAGAGCAGCGATCGAGGTTTTCGTGCCCTACAGCTTCGTGCCGATCTTTACAGAAGCCGGATTTCCAGAGGTTGCCCTTGCGGGCTCACGACGAGGTGGTGGCTGCCATAATGAGCGCGTGACCGCTGCATCGGAACCCTCCGACCCGCTGTCAGAGGAAGCACCTGGTCCTGAAACACAGCATCGAGATGTGTCCGGGGGTCGGCTTCGCCCAGCTGTTTTCGGGGCGATGGACGGTCTCGTCACGAACGTTTCTCTGATGGCAGGGGTGAGCGGCGGGGGTGTCCTTCGACACGCGGTGATTCTTTCGGGATGGGCGGGGCTCGTAGCCGGAGCATTCTCGATGGCTACTGGCGAGTTCACATCTGTGAAGTCGCAGAACGAAATGGTGGAATCTGAAGCAGCGGTCGAGCGCGAGGGCCTAGCCGCCAATCCACGAGAAGAACGAGCGGAGCTGGCGGCATCGTTGGTTCAGAGGGGCGTTGCACCGGCCTTGGCGAACGAAGTCGCCGCGCAGATGTCCGAAAACCCCGACGAAGCCCTTCGTTTCCACGCGCTGGAAGAACTCGGCGTCGATCCTGGTCAACTTGCGTCCCCGTACGAGGCGACGGGTTTGTCCTTCATCTCCTTCGCGATCGGGGCAGCCGTACCTCTTGTGCCCTTTCTTCTTGGAGCCTCCGTTTTGTGGCCGAGCCTCGCCGCGACGGCGGTTGCACTTGCCTTGAGCGGTGGAATTGTGGCTCGCCTTACTCGTCGGCCGATTGCGCTGGGCGCTGTGCGGCAAGTCGCTTTAGCTGTTCTCGCTGCAGGCGTGACCTACGGTGTGGGCCGCGCTATCGGCGCTGGCGTGTCTTGATTTTGAGTCACGCCCTCTCCTCGCTATTTGCACACTCGAGATTGACTGGAAGTCGAATTCAGCGTCGTGCGATCTCGATGCTTCGGATCCGCTAGGAAGGTCATGCGATATGAAGACTGATCCGCTCTGAGTTTCCTGGAGAGACTCCGCTTCTTTGGAAAGGATGGAGTCATGCCAGCACCGAGGAACTACCCGTCTGGCTGAGGGATCATGCCGCCCGCCTGGTCTTCGAGACCAGTGAGGAGTCCGGTGAGGTCGCGGTTCGGTAGGGATCTGAGCCCGGTTTCGCCTACGGTTCACCACCTCGCCAGCTCCCTACCCAACCGCGACCCACGACGACACGTCATGGTATTGCGTGCATAGGTGCCGATCCCTGGGCGGCGACCCGTGGGGAGCAGAAAGCATGCCGAGATCCGCCAGGGTCGACGAGCACGGGCGCTGGACCGTTCAAACAGCACAAACGTTGCCTGAGGCGGCACTATGTTCGTTCCTGCTTGCCTCGGCCAGCAAGTCGCTGGATCGTCGCCTGACCCAGTTCGTCTGGCGGCTCTGACATCGCTTCAGTCGGTTGTCCAGGAGGGACGGCGACACTCTGGTCGAGCTCGCCGACCACTATGCCGTCTTTGATGTGCACGGGCGCCCTGATGAATAGTTGGAAAGCCGTTCACACTCGGAGCTACACCAGGAAGGGGTCGAAGTGCTCGGAGTCACCACCGCTGACCACTCCTACTGTCGGGCGCCAGCAGCCGACTCGGTCGTCCAAGCGAATGCCACCTTGACTATGCACGGCTCGCCGTCTCACGGACGAACTAGACGACCGCCGCGCCGGAGGCAAGCGAAACAACACCGAGCATGCATCGAGAACTGAGGAGCCACGCCGGACTAGCTAGGCGGATCGGTCATATGATGGCTCCCGTGCCCGCTAACGTTCCCGCGGGGACGGAAAACGTTGGTTGGCGCGCGGCGGCCACGCGAGCCTCCGGGAACATCGTTCGCCACCGGGTGACGATGTCAGCCGGAAGTCTCGCCTACCACTGGTTCTTGTCCATGTTCCCGGCAGTCATCGCCATTCTCGGATTCCTCGCGCTCGTGCAGATTGACCCTCATGGCGTGACAAGCCTGACGCACGCCATAGAGAAAGGACTGCCTTCGGGCGTTTCGGGAGTCTTCACTAGCGCCGTAAAGGCGGCGAGGACGCGGGAGTCTGGCTCGGTCGTGGCCATTGTCATCGGACTTGTGGCCTCGATCTGGAGCGCCTCAGCTGGCATGTCCGTTCTTCAGCAGGCGCTTGACATTGCCTATGAAGTTCCGGTCGATCGGAAATTCCTCGCCAGGAGGGTCCGGTCTCTACCACTCATGGCGGCGACCCTCGTGCTGGGCGGCGCTGGGGCTGCGCTGATCGTACTGGGCGCGCCGATAGGAACTGGGATCGAGGGACATTTGCCTCTCCATGGGACCGCTTTCCTTGTGGTGTGGACAATCGTGCGATGGGCGATGACGCTCATAGCAATCTCCGTGCTTTTCTCCATCTTCTATTACGCTGGTCCGAACAGAGAGACGCCGAGGTTGCGATGGGTGAGCGTCGGTGGAGTGCTGGCAACCCTCATCTTTATCGCGGCCTCCCTCGGCTTCTCGTACTACGTGACCAAGTTCGGTTCTTACGGGAAGACGTATGGCACCTTCGCCGGCGTCGCCATCCTTATCTTCTGGCTGTATCTGACCGGCTTGGCGGTACTTGTCGGCGGCGAGATCAATGCGCAACTGGAGCGCCAGGCGGCCGCAAACGAATGAACCACGTAACCCGGCCCTTCGGCCATTCGAATGTTTCTCCCCCGGCTCAACCCGATCGGGACACTTCTGGAGGCGAACGCGTGATCTTGCTTGTGACTCGACAAGCGGACCGGCAAATCGGGCATGCGGGCAAGATGGTTCTGTGCCGGACGCCGAGATTGAGCAGCAAGGCAGGCTTCGCTTCGGCGCCGACGACGGTCGCTAAGGTGCCGATCTCGCCCGCCAATCGTGCTCCTCACCCTCGGCGCGCCCTGGAGGATCGTCGACATGGAACGTCTGTTCAATGCGACCCTCCTCGCCGTTGGATTTCATCAGCAAGCCGAAGAGCTTGGGGCTGTTGAGCCTGCGACCCCCGACACTCTGTCAGATGCCCACCGTGCTTTCCTAAGTCACAATGCCTACGACACGAGTTGTTGTGAGGCGTTATCTGAGGGACTCGTCATTTCTAATCAGCCCGTTCACCTCTAGTGGGGCTGATTGCAAAGGCAATGATGCCCATGCCACTGCATCCAGTCGGCCGTTGGCGACGAGCCATGCCAACGACTCCTGGATCGCCTCGAGGGAAGTGTAGGTCGGGTTGTATCCGAGCAGACGCCTCGTCTTGTCGATGCTCATGGAGGGACTGTGTGCGATGTGGTCCCACGTAAGCTGGGCGGCAGCTTCGGTTACGGTGTCGCGCCAGACCTCCCAGGCAAGTAGGGATAAGCGGCTCGGTTGGCCCAAGAGCTCAGCGATAGCCTCCGCGTAGCCTCGGAGCGTGATCGCACGCTCGGATGTCACGTGGAACGATTCGCCCGACGCCGCTTCCGGACGCTCAATTGCCAAAGCGAACGCCTGGGCTACGTCGTCGGCGTGCACGTGGTGCAGCGTCTCCATTCCGAGGTTCGGGAGTGCGACCTCCTGGCCGGTCGCCAAGCGCTCGAACGTCGACAACTCGACGTTCCCGGCAGGGTTCACCGGCACCCACCCCGGTCCGACGATGTGACCTGGGTGGAGCAGCGCCACTGGCAGGCCTCCGCCCCGGCTCTCTTCCAACAGGAGCTCCTCGATCGCCGCCTTGGCCTTCCCGTACCGACCGAATGGCCGACGCGGGGCATCCTCGGTCGTCGGCACCACGGTGCTCGGGCCGTGTACCCAGATGCTCCCGCAATGGACCAAATAGGTCCTCTTGGGCCTGAGCGCCTCGACAAGCTGCCAGGCTGAGTCGGGCTCGAAGCAGATGAGATCGACCACCGCATCGGCCTCGAAATCGGCTACTCGTGGACCGAATGTACCAGCCGCGTCCTCAGCATCCCGGTCCACAATGACGTTGGTCACCTGAGTCCAGCTCGCATGCTCACGGTAGTAGGGACGCGCGTGTCGACTCAGTGTTACGACATCGTGGCCCGCACCCACCAAGCGAGGGACGAGATAGCCACCGATGTGGCCTGTTGCTCCGATGACCACCACTCGCATTTGACGCCCCACAGTTCTCTTCGGTGCTCGGCCGGGCTAATAACCTTAATTCCTAACATCTCCGAGGCACGCGTGACCACATGTTCTCAAGATCCCTAGTGCTCTCAACGCCGCCGTAACGATCTCATTCGACAGCCTCATCGCTCGAAACGGTAGTGAACAGGCTACTGATCGTGTTTGCGAGCGCATTAGACGCTAAGCATTCTTGGCCCAGCCGCTCGATCGCGCTTGTTGCAATCTGAGGTGCCGGACGTAGATTGGCCAAGGGAGGTTGACCATGAACTATCGAAGCCTGGGTAACATCGGTCTGCGACCTGGCGTCGTTGCCCTCATCCCCGAGCGGTGCGGCGTCGATCAGGCCTGACATGTGCTGCTCACAGGCCTCAATGAGGTAGGTCTGGCGTTCCGCACGGAGAGAGCCGACGCAGGTCCGCTCCCGTAGGCATCGTCCCCCACTTCGCCCGGTCTCAACGACTCGCTGGCACGGCGAGAATCGATCCCGATTCCATGTTCCCATGCCCCCGCTCCGCCCTCAGCGCCTGAACGACCTACGCACCCTGAAGCAAGGTTAGGTTTGTCCATCATGATCGAGCGTGCGAGGTTCGGACGAACCGGTCACCTAAGCACTCGAGTGATCTTCGGCGGTGCGGCGCTCGGCTCGGCAAGCCAGGAGACAGCTGATGGCGTTCTCGAAGTGCTTCGCGAGTACGGCGTCAACCACCTCGACACCGCCGCCAGCTACGGCGACTCCGAGCTGCGGATCGCGCCCTGGCTGGCGGGCCACCGTGACGATTACTTCCTCGCGACCAAGACAGGCGAGCGCAACGGTGATGCGGCGCGGGACGAGCTCGAGCGCTCGCTCTCGCGTCTCGGCGTGGACCACGTGGACCTCATCCAGCTACACAACCTCGTGGAGGAGGAGGACTGGGCAGCTGCGCACGCTCCCGACGGAGCACTCGCGGCGCTGTGCCGGGCGCGCGAGGAGGGCCTGGTGCGCTTCATTGGTGTCACGGGTCACGGCGTGAGTATCCCGCGGATGCACCTGCGTAGCCTCGACCGCTTCGACTACGACTCGGTGCTGCTGCCCTACAACTTCACGATGCGCGCCAACAGCCGCTATTACGAAGAGGTCGAACAGCTGCTGTCGGTGTGCCACCAGCGGGATGTCGCCGTGCAGACCATGAAGGCCGTGGCACGCCGCCGCTGGCCGGCGGATACGTCCCGCGATAGGCGGAGCTGGTACGAGCCGATCGACGATCCCGGTGCCATCGCCCGGGCCGTGCACTACGTGCTCGGAAGGCCGGGCCTCTTCCTCGACTCCTCGAGCGACTTCCACCTGCTCCGACACATCCTCGAAGCCGCCTCGCAGCCGGCACCGGTGCCGTCGGATGACGAGATGACGGACGACGCCCGCTCGTTCGACATCACCAAATTGTTCGACGACGCACCGTAGGGCGTCCCGTCCGAATATTCGACGCTGGACGGGGTGCTGTGCACTACCCGAAGGCCAACGCGTCCTGTGCGTGCCGAGAATCCATCCGACCAGGTCACGCTACGAGCCGGTATTCATGAATGGGGCGCCGAGGATCTCGTTTCGTACTGCCAGTCGGAAAATGTGCCGTCCGGCTGGTAGTGGTCAGTACGCGCCAGTCCAGGCCAGGTAAGTCGGCAATTCCGATGAAGTCAGATGCTGCCTTGTTATGTCCAGTCCGGCTAGAGGTAGCCAGTATGGCCAGGGTTTACGGGCCTGTTTATCGCCACGATACGTGCAGAGTGAATCACGGATCACAAGAGACAGCATCCAGGTGCCGACGAAGAACACAGGGCATCGCGAGAAGGAGCAAGACGGAGCCTTCAGTCTTCGAGAGACAATGAAGCGGCTTGGGCCTGTTGACTTTGCCCCTAGACGTTCGTCAGGGTGATTTCTGCCACGTGCTCGGCGAACGCTTCTAGCCGCTGATATTGGCTCAACCCGATGCGTTCGTCCACTTTCTGAAACTCGCCAGAAAGAAGTTGCAGTTCTTCCACATTCAGGACCTTGTTGGTCATAGGGAAGAGCAAATAGTCTTCCTTCCAAATGTGATTTGGGTACAGCGCCGCGATGCCCCGCAGCGCGCCGATGACCGTCTCTTTCGCGCTGGGTTCTCCTTCCTGGTGAGCATCCACTGCGTCTACCAGTTCTTTGACGAGTGCCCTGCCACGTGCATGTTCTGCCGTCAACGCTCCCACCGGACAGCCTTGAAGAGGCACGCCTTTTTTGCCTAAGAGAGGGAAGAGAAGTAGTTCCTCCTTGCCGTGGTGGCACTGATCGGCGAAGGCCCGCATGAATTCAACGATGTCCCTCAGCAGACCCACATCTACCGCTTGACCTGCATCAAGCTGATCAGCCAGTACCGGCACGGCGCCGATTACCTTGGCAATCACCCGATGCTCTGCTTCGAGCATTTCGGTTGGACTGTCCGTCACCATGTCGGGCCCCTTCACATTCCATTGCTGCTTGGCTCAACGTAGCTGCTCTCGGCTTGTCCAACAGGCCAGGGTGGTCGAAATCAACCCCGACCTCGCGGCCCGTGCCCGACCGATGAACAACGTGTCGACCTCGCTGATCTGCTTCTCGATTGAGTTCCGGTCTCTGACGAGCGCTCTCGATCTGTCATGGTGCACGAGGTCGGTGTCGGCGACTGGCCAACCGCAGGGATAACCACGCGCAGGCGCCAATCCGACCTGCGGAGCTGGATTCCTTTGCCCTTTCCCGCCGGGCCAAGCGTGTTCGAGTCCACGTCTCCCGTCTGTCTTGTCAAGTTCGAGCCTTGCCTCATGTCGCCGTCAGCACGGTGGAGCAGGTCACCTTCGCCCGACACCGGGTACGGCTAGAAATACCGACATCCAATGGGCACAAGAGAGGTGAGCAGGATGCCACACGCGATGCTTTCGGAGGTCGCCGGGGCGATTGATATTCAAGTCGGCGCCGTCGTATCGCGCGTAATCTTTCGCGACGACCGAACTGAGGTCACGGTCTTTGGCTTTGACACCAGAGAGGGTCTCAGCGAGCATCGGGCATCCCGGTCAGCCATCGTGCAGATTGTCAAAGGCCGGCTCGAGTTCTTCGCGGACGGTGAACAACTCGACGCGGGACCCGGCTTCTGGCTGCACATGGAGCCGGGAACGCCCCACAGTCTCACCGCGCGCGAGCCGACCACAATGCTCCTGACTCTCATCGACGCTGAGTGAACCGACCGATCGGTTCATCTGGCCTGGTCGGTGCCACCGTAACGTCCCGGCGAACCGCGACGAAACGAAGGATCGGATCGCTTGTCCTGATCTGCGCCCGGCCCCGCTGGTCTCCTCCGGCGTCTGCGGTTAGTACCCGAGGATGCACAAGCAAGACACCACCGCCAAGCGTTGGCGAACCCAATGTCACGTCAACCCTTCTTGGCTGGATTCCCGGGGATTCTCAGCTCTGAAGGTCTTTGCTGTGCCCAGCGACGGCCGGCCGGCCTTCGCTCACGCGCTGCCACTGCTGCCTTGGACGCCTCTAGCTTTTGTAGGAGCGCCGTAAAGGTGCGTACCTCGCTCGGTTCCCAGTCAGCGACGAACTTGGCGAAGCGCTCTATGCCAATCTCTCGGAGCCGGCGCACCTCCTGATCACCCTCTGAGGTAAGGCTGACCAAGCAAGAACGGTGGTCGGCAGGGTCGATGGAGACTTCCAGGTAACCGGCATCTTCCAGGCTCCGCACCCGGCGCGTGACGAGGGAAGGGTGCACCTGCTGCAGCTGGGCGATCTCTGATGGCCGGACTTGCTGGCGGGCGGCGACGACTTCCAACAAGCCGAGGGTGCCGGCCCCAGGGCTGGTGCGCCGGGCGCGTTCGAGGCCCCCCACGAGAGTGAACAGGGCCCCCACCATCAGCGCAACATCGCGCTTGCTGGGAATCATGACCCCATGGTAGCTTAGTTGATAGAGTCAATCAATGAACCCGCGGGAGCGATGACACTGAACGAGATGACGCCGAACGAACAGTTGGGCGGAAGGCCTGCAAGAGAGCCCTTTCTCCATATCCCCGTACCGTGGGTCTTTGTCTTGGGCTACTTGGTCGGGGCCGGCCTCCAAATGCTGGTACCTGTGCATGTGAACTCGTCGGCCTCATACACCTTGCAGGTGGCCGGTGGTGTCACGGTGCTTGTCGGGATCGCGCTGGCGACGTGGGGTTGGTCGATGTTCAAGCGGGCGGGCACCTCAAGGGTGCCTGGCGAGACGTCGATCGTGTTCGTCACTTCCGGCCCTTACCGCTTCACGCGCAACCCGATGTACATCGGCCTGGCCCTCGCCTACCTGGGAGAAGAAGGAGCGCTGCTCCAAGTCTGGCCCCTCCCCCTGCTGGTGCTCGTGCTCGCGTACGTCAACTGGTGCGTCGTCCCCGTTGAAGAAGCAAGCCTGAAGGCTTTCAGGGAATATGGCGATTACTGCTCCAGGGTCCGGCGTTGGCTCTAGACGTGCGTTCCGCGCTGGGCACCGATCGACGCCGGACCCTATGGGCGCTCGTCGGCGTGGCCGCGCAGGTCGCGTTCATGGCCGGGTGGACCATAGCCGAAACTTGGCAGGGGCCTCGCTATAGCCCCATCAGTGACACGATCAGCGACCTGCAGGCAGCCACGGCTCCCCACGTATGGTTCCCCATCGCGTGTTTCGCCGCCGGCGGCCTCGGCACGTTTTGTTTCGCGGTGTTCGGGTTGCGCCCAGCGCTGGCAGGTGCAGGAAAGGTGGCCGCGCAGGCTCCGTGGATGCTCGCGATTTCGACGCTCGCCCTCGGCAACTCGTTCCCGCTCATACCTTGTAGTGCCGCCAACCTCGGGTGCACCCTCCACCGCCAGATCAGTAGCCCCGGCGGCTTGACCGACGCCATAGTGGCGGGCGTTGCCCTCTCGGTACTTGCCTTTACTCCCTCGCCCCTCTGGCAGCGGTTGAGGGTGTTACCAAACTGGCAAAGCGTCAAGTTCGTCTTGGTGCCGGCGCGGGTGGTCTGCCCGTTTCTCTTTGTCCTGGTGGCGGTCTCATCGTTGACCAGCACCGACCAAGGGCTCGCCGAACGGGTCCTGGTCACCAGCTGTGTGGTTTGGGTGGGGGCACTGGCAGTTACCTTGCTCCTCGTCGCCCGCAAGACTCGTCGGCCGGTCCCGTAGAACTTGGAAGTCAGCCGGTTCTCCCCGTTCAACCAGGCGGGGCCCCGGACTTTCTTGCAGGGGCGTATGCGCCAGGAGAGCTCTGAAGTTTCCGGTTCGCGCCCGGCCGCGCACGGGCACCCCATCCCGCCCGCGTGGATAACGGTTCCGTGAACCAGATCTCCTCTTTCCGGCTCCCCTATTCGACGCGCGCCTGCTGCATGGACCGCGCCGGAACGCAGGACGGATCGCTGGTTCTGATCGGCCCGGCACCCCCTCGTCTCCACGGCGTCTGCCGTTAGCCTGTGTGTGAGACACGAGGAAGCGGTGAGCGGCAGGATCGACCTCGAGGCACGTCTAGGACCTGCGCTGACGGCTTGCATCGGCGTCACAACAAGGGGCGTCCTGGCAGCACACTTTGAGCCCAGGAGGCGACGACGCCCGGTGCGGACATTCGAGCGTTTCGGCCCTCACGATCGCTCCATGTTGGCGGTGTGTAGTCGCTACGGCGCGCGGACCCCGCGCCGCTTGATGTCGTTCACGAGCGGCGCGTTGAAGACGTCCGGTTCGGACCACGTCGGACACGGAGTGAGATGCCGGAGTGCGTCGGCGATCTTCCGCTGCTGACTCCACGCGCTTAG
>Ga0224554_1000946_pt1 | contig 20808 bp, 18 predicted proteins | sample 714S22024metaG_FD_180666 | JGI IMG/M metagenome (GOLD analysis project Ga0224554, IMG submission 180666) | Peat soil microbial communities from Stordalen Mire, Sweden - 717 S2 20-24 | ecosystem: Environmental > Terrestrial > Soil > Wetlands > Peat | place: Sweden: Norrbotten County, Stordalen...
AATGCTGTTACTTGCGCAAGCAAAAACCGAGCGACGGTGTTAGAATTTGTCACTACATTTTGACTTTTGAAAAATGCTTTCCCTCGTAAGACACCCCTCTTTCCAGCTTTTACTGTAGAAGATGGGCCAGAGAAAGCTATGGAAGGTGCTGAAATGTTCCCAAAATTCTTCCTAAAATCCTTCCCATATACGCCGGTGTCGCCCGTTGCACTACCCCAGCGAACCCCTTGATTGGCAGCGTCTTGCAGAACCCGTTCCGCCCTACGGGCATTCTCGTGAAAAGGCGCCGAAACCCGCATGAATACGTGCGATCCTGCGTTTCGAGCCGATTTTCCCATTTTGGGAAACGCCCATTGTCCGCCCGTGTCGCCGGACGGGCGGCCAGAAACCGAGAAGATTTGGACAGGACGGCTCATGCGGCGATGGACTCCTTCGCATGATTCTTGTCCCACTTATGCTTCACCAAGGCGTCTGACATCCGTCCCAACCACGCCTCGTCCCGGCACAGACGTTTGATGTACACCGCGGCAAAATACTTTGTTCCGTTGGCGGGCGGATGGCCCAGAGGCTTTAGCAAGCGGAGACGTGTGAGGACGTAAACAGCCTCCGCCGTGCAATTCAAACGACGCGCCACCTGCTCCACCGTATAGCGGGCAACCTCCAGATACTGGGACAAATCGGCCATAAATCTATGCCCAGCATAGATTCAGAAGCCGACGATTTCACTTGCTATTAGGGGAACCGAAGCTCAAGAAAGCAGTTGCTTTCCTCTGGGCTAATGCGGGGTATAGAAACTCGCTTCGATCTCTTTTCGCCGTTGCTCTGCCCCTTTGGCACGGTCCTTTGGGGAAAGGCTCGTGAGGTCGGAGATTTTCTGGATAAAATTGACAAAGTCGCTCACTGGCTCGCCACAAATCGCCTCCAGTTGCTGGCGAGTTTTCTTCACCAAATTCACGAACTTGTCGGCCTTCTGCTCATTATCTGGGCCGTGATAGATAGCCTCGTAGATGCCATACTTCTTTGCGATGGCAGCTGCGAGCTCGTAGTCGCTCGCGCCAGCCTGAGACACCCTTTTGCCGTCCGGTAGTATAACCTCCGTCTCATCCTGTAGGTATTCTTGAATTTTGCTGGTCAGGCTAGTGGCAGGCCTTGGCTTCTTCAGGTAGAAGCTGTAAATCGCCGCAATCGTAAACTCTGGGAAATCCAGCATCAGTTTGACGAGTCTCAGGCGCTCCTTCTGAGCTGCTCGCGAGGAACCGAGCAATAGGTTGCGGAGATCGAGGCCGAAGGAGAAAATCGTAAGCATGTGTGGAAGCTTCGGCGGAAGCCTCCCATTTTTCAGAGCGTGGGTAGGAAAACGCTTCATCCGCTTAAGGATGAGTTGTAACTTCTCATGATAGTGGAGTCGTAACCTGCTACCATCCAGGATTATTGTTTTCTTGCGCGGCATTTTGTCTGGGCTGTTTTGCGTTGTCGTTCGTTCAGTTCAACATCCAGTATACCAGGATTCCGCCGTGATCAAAACCAAAAAGAGGCCCAACAAAACAACGTGCAAATTCAGCATCCGAGCTATGAGCGGGCAACCGACTGGCCAGACGTGCCCAAAGCCGTGTGGCCAACCAGGCTCACCACGCTGTTCGCGCCTAAAATATCCGACGCGCTGGCTCAATATGCCAACCTCCACACGGTCCAGGACCTGCTTACCAAAACACCCGCTGAAGTTTTAGTAGTCCGCAACATCGGCAAAAAGACGATTCGAACCATTTGGGGGATCATGGAGCGGTTTGCCGGAGGCCCGAGAAAGCTGCCGGAAAATATGGGCAGAGCCAAAATAGACGTGACACGACTGCCGACGGGCTGCATCACTGTTGGCCGCCAGCAAAGAAATCCCTCCAAAAAGAGCCGCAACCCAAAACTCCGATGGATGGGAGAGGTGCCGCTTCATGAAGCAGTCCGCTCCTTCATCACCCAAACGCTGACTGGGTTGCACCTACTGCCCAATGTCCAGTTGCTGGCCGAGCTTGAAACCGAGGTCCTCAGCACCACAAGCAACGGTGGTGCATTTGCCTTCAATGGAGCTTATGGCCGGGTCGGCATCGTGCTCAAATGGGTCAAGGGTGGGAGCGAATTGTTCGTCGAAGTCAAATCGCAGGCGCCTGGGCAAAAAACGACCAACATCACCCGGCACGTCTTCTACTACGAGGACAAAGCCAAGATGTTGGAAATCAAAGTGGGACCGGTTGTGCGTCGATTGGCTGCGACCATCGGCTCGCTGCAAAAAACCGGGATACCAAGCCCAGAGATCAGGGACTTCATCCAAAAGCGATTGCCAACGATCTAAGCGCTGGACCCGATCACGTACCGTTTCGGCTTACAGTTTAAAACCATCGCGCCGATATAGGATCTGGGAGAGGACTCCCAACAATATCTGGAGAATTGACGTGGCTCGAAGACGAAACAGGGGAAATTCAGCGGACGTGGAGGCAATCGCCGGTTTCGTGGCGATGGTTGCCATCTTCTTCGGCTTCGTCATCGTCGCGATTATCAAGCTCGTTGTGACGATATTCATTGCGGTCGGCATCGCGACGCTGGGGGCAGCCGTCGCTTATGGCTGCTATCGATTGGGACGGGCTTGGTGGAAGCGGAAAATCGACATCGACGACGCGATACCCCGAATCGACTGGCCCGCGGCCTCGCAGAAGACCGCGCTCCCCACGATCGGAATACCTTACCCCACGTTCCCGGCCAGATGCCGCCCTTGCCCGGACCACATCACCGGCGCCAGCGGGGCCTGGAAAGATGTCCTGCAGATGCTGGATGGATTCCCTGAGTTCAAGAGCGCTGCCGGGCCTTCGGACCTCAAGCAGCGTGTCGAGGCCTGCCACAAGGCTTTGGAGGCGATCCAGATGGCCGCAATCCAGTCGGCCGCCAAAATCGCCGATGAGCAACGGGCCCAGCTCGATTGCCGGCTGGTTCAGCTGAAGGCGGCACCACAGACGGTCGAGAAGCGAATGGACGACGAGAGGAGCCAGCGGCAGGGATGCGGGGATGACCAGATTCGCCCACGGGCGCGGACGGCGTAAGTGGTTGCCTGATTTCCACACACCAAGGTGAAGAACGCCAGCGTCTGCAGAGCGGCTATGCCCAGCCCCAGTCGGAAGTGGCCGAACGCCAGAACGCCGACGCAGAAAGCCAGTTCGGAAACACCCATGAAGATGGCCGCGATCGTCAATTTGCCAATGCGCCAGCTATTGGGCAATGGGGATGGCTGGACATTGTCAGTGGTCAACGACATGCCGAGCAGGTCCCCCACCATCATCACGATGATCATCAGCATCGGCGTCAGAATCGCGTGTCCGGTCATTATGAGGCCGATACCCAACAGCAGCACTTGCACGATTTTCTTGGTCAGGGAATTTAACGTGTAAGTCAGAATACGTTGGAACGTAATGCGCCCTTCCTTGACGGCGGCAACGATGCCGGCGAGCCCGGGATTGGTAAGCACCATGCCGGCGGCGGATTTGGCAACATCGGTTGCGGTTGAAACCGCGATGCCCATTTGCGCCTGCCGCAGCGCGGGCGCATCGTTGGCCCCGTCGCCACACATACCAACGATGTTGCCGGCCTTTTGAAATGCCTTTACGAGTTTGAATTTGTCTTCGGGCAGCACGCCGGCAAACACGGCGAAACTTTCCGGGCGGACGTCATTTGGAATCGGGCCGGGCGGACACACCGCGCCATCGAGTCCGACGGCATGGGCAACAATCCCCGCCGTCGCGGGCGCATCTCCGGTCACCATCACCGTGCGAACGCCCAGAGTTTTTAATTGAGCGACCAGCGCGGGGGAATCTTCGCGAGCCGGGTCGCTGAGTGCGATCAATCCCATAAGCTGCATCGCCGCCGACGGTCCTGCTGCCACCGCCAGCACGCGAAAACCCTTTGCTTCCAGTTCATTTGCCGCCGCCGTCGCAGTCGGTGAAGGAACTGCGAGCGCGCCGACAACGGCGAAGGCCCCTTTGATGATGCGCACGGTTCCAAGGTTCGTATCAGTTGCTGTCGCCTCGGACATTTTCGTCGCCGGATCAAACGGCGTGAAATGAGATAGTTTGGGCGGGTTTGAAGAAACTTTCTCTGAAGCGGCGGCACGAATGGCTGCGTCCACGGGGTCTTGTCCACCATCTGAACTGGCGAGCGCCGCCATGGTCAAGATGTGCGATTCATCAAAACCGGGCATCGGACTGATTGATGTCACCGAAAGTTGATTTCGCGTGAGCGTCCCGGTTTTGTCGGCGCACAGCACATCAATCGAAGCTGCTTCGTCAACAGCCGAGAGTCGGGTCGGCAAAACGCCCTGACGCGCCAGGGCGCGTGCTCCCAGCGCACTGGCCAGCGTGAATGTGGCCGGGAGCGCCACGGGAATCGAAGCCAGAACCGCCGTTAAAACCAAGGGGATGATTTCGCTCATCGACATGGCCTGAGCCAGCGCATACGCCACCAACAGGATGATCAGGATGCCATTGAAGACCGCAAGATTGCGCACGACGTGCAAAACGGCCTTTTGCTGCGAACTGACGAAATGGGCCGTGCGCACCAGCTCAGCCGTGCGGCCGAACTTGGTGCGGGTTCCCGTCGCCGTGACTTGCGCGACCGCTTCGCCGCGTCGCACCAGCGCACCGGCAAAGGTTTGGAAACCCGGACCGGCTTCCGTGCCGATGGACTCGCCAGTGAGCATGGATTGATCGAGCAAAACATTTCCTGCGGTCAGCTTTACGTCCGCCGCCACGACGCCACCAAGTGAAAGTTTCACGATGTCGCCCGGCACCAGTTCCGCTGCAGGAAGCTTTTTCCAGACACCGTCGCGCCGCACCGATGCGGTCAGCGCCAGACGCGACTTCATCGCTGCGAGCGTTGCCTGGGCTCTCCCCTCTTGGAAAAAGCCGAGCGCTGCATTGAACACCAGCAGCACCGCGATGATCCCGGCTTCGACGAATTTGCCAAGCACCAGTTCGAGAATGATCGCCGCTTCGAGCATCCATGGAATTGGGCTCCAGAATTTAGTCAGCGCCCGGCGCAAGGGATTCACCGCCGTGTCCGGCATGGAATTGGGGCCGGTCTTTTCCAACCGACGGCGAGCCTCATCGCTGGTGAGACCATTCGGGGAATCGCTGACCGGAACCGCGACGTCGGCGGGAGCAGGAACAAGTGGAGCAACTGGCATAAGTGCGCCCCTCAAGAGTTAAGCCGCCGAATGGTGAAGTTCAGCACCGCAGCAAAGGTCACCCAAGCCAGATAAGGCACGAGCAAAACACCTGCTGCCTGCCGCACGCGCCAGAACGACCGAAGTGTCGCCGCCAGCACCAGCCAGAGTAAAATAATTTCCGCGAAGGCCAGACCGGAACGGTGCAGCCCAAAAAAGAGCGGCGTCCACAGCGCATTCAGCAGCCATTGACAAAGAAATAATCCCAGCGGCACACGTTGTATTTTCCATCCGCCCTCGCGCCAGACCAGCCACGCCGCAACGGCCATCAGCACATAGAGCAACGTCCACACCGGGCCGAAGACCAACGCCGGCGGATTCCACGATGGTTTATGCAGGTCAGCATACCAGCCGGTGGTTGAAACAAAGACGCCGGTGATCGAAGCCGCGAAACAAAGCGCCAGCCAGCCGATCAAGGCCATAATCGGACGGCCTGCGGGAAAGGGATCTGACTTGGCGGCATTCATCTAAACTTGCTTCCAGAATGCAATTGAAAAATGCCGGCCGAGAACTTCATCGGTGCCGGCATTGCTGACGATGCTCGCTTCGAGCGGAAGGTTAACTGTTAACCAACTCATCGATCCAGTATCCTTTGCGATTGTAGTGGCCATGAAGTCCGATTTCATAATCCCGGGTCACCAGAGATTCATCCGTATATTCGGGTGATTCCTTGATGGTCTGGCGGGAAAGATTTACGAAGACATTCGACTCGTTCCAGCTAATACGTTCGATCCATTGAGGCGAAACCAGGACTTTTTTCCCCGGCCACCAAGTCCCGGTATTGACGATGAGATAACGAATCGCCCATGTCTCGTCATCAACTATAAAATCTTCGACATGGCCAATATCGCCGTCCAGGGCTTGGATGGCATAGCCATTCACCGCGCGAGTGCTGCGCAGATGGAGATCCCATGATGCTTTTTTGCCCGGGGCAATTTCCTTCCATTTTTCCCGATCATGCACAATGTAGGAATTGGAACCCCAACTGTATGGGCCACCCCAATACATCGGCCAGCCATAATACCCATAGTAATTCTCCTCAAATTGGCGGGAGACGGGTTCGTCGCTGTTCAAGGGCGGGCTGTTTTCAATCTGCTTTTTTGTCAAATTGATGTCGATGCATTGCTTTTCTCCAAATATGGCAATCAGTGCATACGGGGAAATCAGGACCCGCCTGCCGGTAAGCCAGTTTCCTGTGTTTGCGACCAGATAGCGAATGGTCCAATGCAGGTCATCAAAATAAAATTCTTTGACCTTCCCAATTTCCCCGTCCAAGCCATTTAATTTGTAGCCCTTCAGGGTTTTGACTTTGCTTAACATAATGGTTCTTTCGTTCCTTGTTGTTGGTGGTGTCGGTGGCAGCCTGAGCGCAAGCTGCTTTCACAGCGAGCGGCCCGGATTCCGCAAACACCGTTGCAACCGAGGAAACTTCCACGCCATCCGTCATAAAACCTCACGGAAAAGGCGGGAGGGAATCCCTCCCGCTTCGCAATCAATCCCACTCAATTCCAGTCAACAACCAATTCATTATCGACTGACCAAACGCCAGGGGCATTCCAGGCAATCCTTGCCGCTTCGTTTTTTTCATACAATGAATCAACCGTGCCGGTCAGTGTTGCCCGGTGACCTGAAACCTGCACGTGAATATTGTCGTCATAAAAAGCCCAATTGCGTTTTAGGGCACTTTCGATCCCGGCTTTTTCAACTGACTCCATTGATTCTGATTTGATCTTAATGTTGTTTGTCACGCCGATTACGCCCATCAGACTTTTGATTGCGTCTTTAGCGGCTTCCCTTTGAAAATTCCAACCGACTTCGCCGGTTAAAGTAATCCATCCGGCTTCAACCTTTACCTTTACCTTGTCGCTGGGAACGTCCCAGCGCGCCTTTAGCGCGGTTAACACTTCGGTGGCAATTTCCGCGTTGGTTTTGCTGTAGGAGCTTGGATATCTGACCTCGATCTTTTCGACCAGGGCGGTGACGCCTGCGACATTTTTTGCCGCATCTTCCGCTTCGGTTTTCTTCGCATAATTGTCAACAACACCTGTCAGTGACACAACACCATCTTTGGCAGTTACACCAATTTCTGCTGCGTTCAATAATGGCTGCCATTTGATGGCATCCTGAACGTCTTGTTGTAATTCCGCATTGCTTTTCATTTTTGTGCCTTTTGGTTTTTGGCGGCAATCATTTGCCGTCATGGGATGATGTTCGCCGCCCCGCCCGGTCGTGCCTATGGGGTGTAACCCTACCTAAGATGGCGAGCCATATCAGAATAGAACTGATAATGAGTATTATTTCGCCTTTGTTAATTCGCGATAGCGTCGGATGAGATTGTTCGTCGAGCTGTCGTGTTTAAGCCTGGGCGTGGTTTTGCTCTCCAGTTCGGGAACGATGCGCTGGGCCAAAACTTTTCCAAGCTCAACACCCCACTGGTCAAACGAGTCAATGCTCCAGATCACGCCCTGCGTGAAAACGCTGTGCTCGTAAAGTGCGACAAGCTTGCCCAGCATTGAGGGCGTGAGGCGGTCAGCAAGGATCACATTGGACGGACGGTTGCCTTCAAAAACCCGATGCGGCATCAGCCAGTCGGGCGTGCCTTCGGCTTTTACTTCCTCGGCGGTTTTGCCGAAGGCCAGCGCCTCGGTCTGCGCAAAAACATTCGCGAGAAGAATGTCGTGGTGGCGTCCCAACCGCGTCAGTGAATGGCCGAACGCGATAAAGTCACAAGGAATCAGCCGCGTGCCTTGATGGATCAATTGGTAGAAAGAGTGCTGGCCGTTGGTGCCGGGTTCGCCCCAGTAAATCGGCCCTGTCTGGTAGTTCACATTTTTGCCGGCCAGCGTGACGTGCTTCCCATTGCTCTCCATCGTCAATTGTTGCAGGTAAGCGGGAAAGCGTTTAAGGTATTGTTCGTAAGGCAATACCGCCACCGTTTGTGCACCGAGAAAGTCCGTGTTCCACACCGATAGCAAAGCGAGCAGCACCGGCAGATTTTGGGCAAATGGAGCCGTGCGAAAATGTTCATCCATTTCGTGAAAGCCGGCGAGCATGGCGCGGAAGTGTTTCGGTCCCACAGCCAGCATCGTCGAAAGGCCGATGGCTGAATCCATCGAGTAACGTCCGCCAACCCAATCCCAGAAAACGAACATATTGGCCGTATCAATTCCGAACGCGGAAACTTTTTCGGCGTTTGTCGAGACGGCGACGAAATGTTTCGCCACGGCTTTGACATCGCCGTTGAATTTTGACAGCAGCCAGTCGCGCGCGCTTTGCGCGTTGGTCATGGTTTCAAGCGTCGTGAAGGTTTTGGATGAAATGATGAAAAGCGTTTCCGCTGGATCGAGATCGCGTGTCGCCTCCACGAAATCAATGCCATCCACGTTCGACACGAAGCGAAACGTCAGGTTGCGTTCACTGTAATGTTTGAGCGCCTCGTAGGCCATCACCGGCCCAAGATCGGAGCCGCCGATGCCGACATTGAGAATGTTTTTGATGCTTTTGCCGGTGTGGCCCTTCCATTCGCCGCTGCGGACGCGATTGGAAAATTCCGTAATCTGGTCGAGCACGGTATGAACTTCCGGCACCACATTTTTCCCGTCCACGAGAATGGTTTCACCTTTTGGTGCGCGCAACGCCACGTGCAACACCGCGCGATTTTCCGTCGTATTGATTTTCTCGCCGCTGAACATCGCGTCAATCCTTTCCCGTAAGCCAGATTCCTTTGCCAGTTGCAGCAGCATTTTAAGGGTCTGGTCGGTGATCCGGTTTTTGGAATAATCCAGATAAAGGCCGGCGGCCTCAACGGTCATACGCTCGCCCCGCTTGGAATCAGCGGCGAATAGTTTCCGGAGGTGCAGATTCTTAATCTGCTTGTGATGCGTAGCAAGAGCTTTCCAAGCCGGACGCTGGGTGAGTGGTTTAATCGTAGCTTTCATGAGGTTTAAGTTGCGTTGACTGCCGGACAGAAGCGCAAAACCGAACGGGCAATCATCAGTTCTTCGTCCGTGCGAATGACGCGAACAGTGACGCGACCGCCTGTCACCGAAATTGCCGGGGCAGCTTGAGCATTTCGGGATTCATCTAACTCGATTCCTAGAAAGTTCAAGCCTTCACAGATACGCGAGCGGACGAACGCTGCGTTTTCGCCGATGCCTCCGGCGAAAACGAGCGTGTCCAAGCCACCGAGCACGGCGGCGAACGAGCCGATCCACTTTTTCGCCTGATAACAAAACAGCGCCACGGCTTCCGCCGCTCGCACGTCCCCTTTTTCATGGTCGAGCAAATCGCGCATATCGGAACTGGTCTCCGAGACGCCGAGTAGTCCGGACTCGTGATTCACCATTTTGTAAAACTGCTGCGTGGTCATTTTTTCCGTGCGCGCGAGATACGGCGCGAGGCCGGGGTCCAAATCACCGGAGCGCGTGCTCATCACCAATCCCGCCGTCGGCGTAAAGCCCATGCTTGTATCCATGCTTTTGCCGTCACGCACGGCGGCGAGGCTCGCGCCGTTGCCGAGATGCGCGAGGATGACGCGGCCCTTTGTGGCCGCCGGGTCGCCAAGACGCGCGAGTTCCTCCATCAAATAGGCATAGGATAAACCATGGAAACCGTAGCGTTGAATCCCCTTGGCATCGAAGCGTCGCGGGATCGGCAGCAGTTTGGCCACGCGCGGCATGGTCTGGTGAAACGCCGTGTCAAAGCAGGCTACTTGCGGAAGTTTGGGATGACGCTGGCGGAACGCTTCAATCAACTCAATCTCGCGCGGCAGATGATCTGGGTCATAGGGGCTGATGCGATGCAGTTCGGCCAACAACTCCGGCGTGACAATTTCCGGCTCGGTGTGCTTCATACCGTGAACCACGCGATGGCCGACGGCTTTGACCGACGCGAAATCGGGATGGGTTTCCAGCCAGTCCAGAAGAGAGTTCGCTGCTGATTTGTGATCAACGGCTGCGAGATCGCGGCTGGCTTTTGGTTTGCCATTGGCCTCGTGAAACGTCAGATTCGTCCCGCTCAAACCGATGCGGTCAACCGTTCCATATAGTCCGCGCTTCAGAGGTTCGACCGCCGCATACAGCGCAAACTTGACGCTTGATGATCCGCCGTTGATGGTCAGGATTTGTGAGTCATTGGGCTTCATGGATCACCCCTTCGCCAAGTTGCAATCCAAACGCGGCCAGTTTTGCGGAAGTGGATTTGTAATCTATGTGCAGAACGCTCCGGATTCCCAAACCCTCCGCGACTTGAACGAACAGCGGCGTGTTTTCAATATAAACAATCTGGCGCGCTGGCACCTGGGCGATGTCCAACGCCAGTCGAAAAATGTCCGCGTCGGGCTTGCGGAGGTGGACAAAGCACGAGGAAATGAACGCATCTACGAACCCATCCAGTTTGAATTGGCGAATCCGATGTGCATTCACTTCGCGCGCCTCATTGCTGACCACGAAAACTTTCAATTTGTATTTAGCTTTCAGGTTGCGAAACATTTCAATCATCTCAGTGAACGGTTTCGACTGCGCGAACATGAACTGCCGAAACTCAGCCCGCGTGAATGGGCGCTTTTGCCAGAAGACCACCCGGTCTAAATATTCCTGGAAAGTGATTTTATCTTCCTCTTGGATTTCAAAATTCAGTTCATGCCGTTCCTGCATCTCGGACCAGTCCAGCTTGAAGTGCTTTGCCGCCCGTCGGCGGGCATGATGATCCCAACCATTGGTGAGCAGGACGCCGCCGACATCAAGGAACAAAGTTGTAATCGGAATATTCTTGTTCATGAGGCGAGTGGCTGGGAAGTCGGTTGAACGGGTTTCGTCATCGCTTGATACATCATCTCCTCGCTCAGGAATGGTGCACCCAGTAGTGCGTAATCAGCGTTTAGTTTTTCGTTTACTTTTCTTGCCAGCTCGTCATGAGTCGCTGCATCGGCGTGAAAAGGCACCGCGACGATAATATATTCGATAGAAGTCTTCATGTTATTTGAATCTGCTTTCCTCATCCTTTATTTCCCGTTCGGCATGGAGCCAATCCTGATTTGGTTGCCCGCTCTTGCAGCCTCTTTGCTCATATAATTCATAGGCCCGCTTTGCAATCTGCGGCGTCAAGTCCTCTTCTGGAAACCCTGCCGCCGATACCAGCTTATCGTCCAGTTGTCTCCCATATTTCATCGTCAGGCTTCGCAGCCTTTGCGCGAGTTTCTCGGTCAGCGCGTCTTTTTGTAGTCGCCATCCCCAGTTTCCTTTTGGAATTCCAGGTAAATTCATTCGCGCTTCAGACCCCAACTCCTGAAGGTCTTGCGCGGGAACGATGGCCGTGTTGGCCTTTGATACCAGCGCTGCTCGGATCATAGCCCAGACAATTTCCCGGTCGCTGGCTTTCAGTTTTTTCTGCAAAGCCTCCCGTTGCGTGCTGGGCAACTTCTCATACCATCCAGCGGTGGTGTCGTTATCATGAGTTCCAGTATAAACGACGGTTTCCAGCGGATGCGGCGCGGGCGGATTGGAATTATTTTCGAGTTCTGAACCAAACTCGAATTGGAGCACGCGGGTGCCGGGGATCTGAAATTGATCCAGCAAAGCCACCACTTCCGGTGTTGTATCACCGAGATCATCCGCAATGAATGGCAACGTCCCAAGGGCTTCACGGATGGCTTTGAAAAAAGCCGCGCCGCCCCCAGGCAAATACTTTCCCTTCAAAGCCGTTTTTGCCTGGGCTGAAACTTCATACGTCCGGACAAAGCCGATGAAATGATCCAGCCGATTGATATCGAACCGGCTAAAAGCCATTCGCAGGCGTTCAATCCACCAGCGGTATTTCTCCGCTTGCAGCGCTTCCCAGCGATACACTGGCAGACCCCAGAGTTGACCCGTTTTGGAGAAATAATCGGGCGGGACGCCGGCAACCACCGTCGGATTTCCTGTTGCGTTCAGTTTGAAAAGTTCGGGATGTGCCCAAACATCGGCACTTTGATGGGCCACGAACAGAGGAACATCTCCGATCAGCCGGATTCCTTTGACTCCGCAATAAGCCTTCAACTCTTTCCATTGCTCGGAAAATTGCCATTGGACAAATTCATGATATCGGATGTCATCGGCAAAGCGTTTTTGCGCGCGAAGCAGGGCATCTGGCTGGCGCGTTCGCAGTTCTGGCTGCCAACGGGTCCAATCCGCCGTGCCTTCATTTTCCTGGATCGCCGAAAACAATGAATAATCCTCCAGCCAATAAGACTCCGCTTTTGAAAAGGCATAGAACTCCGATTGCCTGCTAACGTGTTTTTGCTCTCCAAAATGCTCGTATGCTTTCTTAAGCAATGCTGTTTTCCAGCGGCCGGCTTCGAGAAAATCCACTTTTCCCGCATTGCCAGATTTTGGATCCCCGATTTCTTCCCGGTCAAGCAGCCCTTGCTCCACCAAGCGGTCAGGACTCAACAACAGCGGATTTCCCGCAAATGCGGAAGGCGATTGATACGGTGAATTGTCTCCGCAAGTTGGTCCAATGGGAAGCATCTGCCAACGACGCTGTCCGCTGTTAAACAAGAAATTGACAAAGGCGTTTGCTGATGACCCCAAGTCGCCAATCGGGTAAGCATTGAACAGGGAGCTTGGATGGAGAAGTATTCCAGAAGATCGTTGATTCATTTGGAACTCCCTTCTTTGGCGTATTCAGGCTTGCGTGCCAGCAGGATCGCACTTGAACGGGGTTTCAGCAGATAGGTCTGTGGATATTTCAAAAGCGGTTCCTCGCCGGGGGCAGACAAATCGAACGGCGTTTCAACAAAGGTGTCAACCGCCAGACGCCATTGGGCTTCGGGCGGTGGCGGCGGCAAATGGAAATCAACGGCATCGGTCCCGGCATTGAACATCAGGAACAATGCTCGCTGCGGATCCTCATGAATTAAACCGGCAAAATGCTTTTCAGTCGGATCGGTCCATTTGGGTAAACCGCCTTGCGGATGAAACCATTGGATCTCGGCGTTCGTGTAGAATTGTTCGTCACTTAAAATTGGATGCGCCAATCGGAAGGCAATCATGCCTTGGGCAAAACGATAAATCTCGTGATGCTGCTCAAGGTTGTTCCAGTCAATCCAACTGGTTTCATTGTCCTGACAATAGGCGTTATTATTGCCGCCTTGGGTGCGACGGAACTCATCGCCGCCAAGCAACATCGGCACGCCGCGCGAAACCAGCAGGGTCAGCAGGAAATTCTTGATCTGGCGTTTCCGGACGGACTCGATGCTGACATCGTTCGTCGGTCCTTCGATTCCATAATTCCCGCTTAAATTTTCGTTGGCCCCGTCGTGGTCTTCTTCCGCGTTGGCTTCATTATGTTTGAACTGATAACTAACGAGGTCGTTCAGCGTGAACCCATCGTGGCAAGTGACAAAGTTGATGCTGCTTCCAGGCCCCTTTCCAGACTGGCTATAAATGTCGGCGCTGCCACAAATGCGGCTCGCAAACAAGCCCACCATTCCCCCATCGCCACGCCAAAAACGGCGAACATCATCGCGATAACGTCCGTTCCACTCTGCCCAACGCCGATCCGAAAAACTTCCCACCTCATACGCACCGGCTGCGTCCCACGCCTCGGCGATGATTTTTACATTTCTCAAGATTAGATCCTCGGCAATCCGTTCGAGCAGCGGAGCTTTGACCAAAAGTTTGCCGGTGCCATCCCGGCCAAGCGCCGACGCCAGATCAAATCGGAATCCATCGACGTGCATCTCGATCGCCCAATAACGCAGAGCCGCCAGAATGTGATCCCGCACCACCGGATGGTTGGCGTTAACGGTGTTGCCGGTTCCGGTGTAGTCCTGGTAGTAGCGCTGGTCTTTTGCCAGTGTGTAAAAGATCGCGTTGTCCAGCCCGCGAAAACAGAGCGTTGGACCCAGTTCGTCGCCCTCGGCCGTGTGATTGAAAACGACGTCCAGAATCACTTCGATACCAGCCTTGTGAAAAGCCCGGATCATTTCTTGGAACTCCACTTTCTGCTGGCCCAAACCTCCGGAACTACAGAAGGAAGCTTTGGGCGCAAAGAAGGCCACGGAATCATAGCCCCAGTAGTTCTTGAGCAGTTGTTTGGTAAGCGGATTCCGGCGCGTGACCGAGTTCTCGTTGAACTCCTGGATTGGCATCAGTTCCACCACCGTCACTCCCAGGGATTGCAGATAGGGAATCTTTTCGATCATGCCCCGGTAGGTTCCCGGATGATCCACGCCTGATTTGGGATGAATGGTAAATCCGCGCAGATGCAATTCGTAAATGACGGATTTGGACCAGGGATGCCGGAGTGGCTGGTCGCCCGCCCAGTCAAAGGGCTCGTTGACATGGACGCATTTTGGCATCAGCTCGGAATTATCTAAATTCGAGATGTTCAGGTCGTGTTGCGGTGACGCCGTGTCGTATCCGCATGCCGATGGAAAATCCCATTGGGGCGGCTTTGAAATTGCGGCGGCACAGGGATCGAGCAGCAGCTTTTTGAAATTGAAACGATGACCTTCGCTGGGTTGGTAAGGGCCATCCGCTCGGTAGGCATAAAGTTGACCGGCGGCGATCCCTTTCACCCAAACGTGCCAGACATCGCCGGTGCGATTATGCGCTGAATCAAAGTCGATGAACCGCATGGGCGTAGCGTCTTCGGCCTGTTTGAAAAACTCCAACCGAACGCGGCTCGCGTTGCGGCTGAAAATGGCAAAATTAACTCCACCGCCGCTTTCCTGGGTGCCCAATGGCAGCGGAGAGCCGGCGCGAATATCAGCGCTTTCCGAAGTATCGGAAAGGTATTCAAGCAAATCGCGTGGCGGCGGATTTATCAATGCTGCCATAGGATTCGTGAATCTTCTAGCGGGATGGCAACGCCATCGTATTGCGGCAGCACTCGCGTCGTATAATCCGCCGGCGGGCGGGTGGCACCCACCGTTGCGCTGTAAATGTAGCTGCCGGCTTCGTCCGCCAGCGGGTGCAGCAGTGTCATTTCTTGTCGCTCGGCCGGACCACCTTGGATTCCGTCGGCATAGAGTTCAACGCGCACCGTCTTTGGGTCGAGTCCGTGGAGACAAACTTGAACTTCAAAAATGTTCTGATCGCCTTTTTTTTCCACTTTCACTTGCCCGAAGTGCAGCGTGGCCCATTTCTGATCCAGACCCTGCCGCCAATCTGCCATTTGCCTGCCGATGGCACCTTTGTTCGCGACGCGAGATTGGTAGGCAATCACCGCCGGAAGATAATGTTGTTCCGTGTATTCGCGCACCGTGCGGTCGGCGGCGAAGTGCGGGGTCAAACGCGCCATGCTTTCGCGCATCCGGTTGACCCAGGCAATGGGAATGCCTTTCTCGTTGCGGGTATAAAATTCAGGAATGACCTCGCGTTCGAGTCGTTCGTAAAGCGCCTCGGCTTCGGCTGCGTCCCAAGCTGCATCATTGCCATGTTCCTGTCCGTCGCCCAGAGCCCAGCCCAAATCGAACACATAGGCCTCGGCCCACCAGCCATCCAGTTCGGATAGATTCAAGCCGCCGTTGACCAGCACCTTCATGCCGCTTGTGCCGCACGCCTCCCAAGGTCGCCGTGGCATATTGAGCCAGACGTCCACGCCCTGCACCAAACGTTCGGTCAATTGCATGTCGTAATCGCTGAGAAAAATCGCGTGCGGGCGAACCTCGGGCCGGCGAATGAATTGAATCCACGCTTTGATCAGCGCCTGTCCTTCTTTGTCTGCCGGGTGAGCCTTGCCCGCAATCATGAGTTGCACGGGTCGCTGCGGATTGGATAAGAGCCGAAGCAGTCGTTCCGGGTCGTGCAGCAGCAGGTTCGGTCTTTTGTAAGTGGCGAAACGTCGAGCAAACCCGATGGTTAATACCTTCGGATCAAAGAGGTGTTCCGCCTCCTGAATGGTTTCGGCCGAAGCTCCGGCAGCAGCATAGTGCCGCGCCAGACGCTCGCGGGCATAATCAACGAGGCCCTCGGTGGAAGCGGTGCGTAACTGCCAGAGGTTTTCGTCTGGGACGCTGCGAATTCCTTGCTGCTCCATATTTTCCTTCATGCCCAGCCAGCGGTCTTTGCCGCAGGCTCTTGTCCAAAGCTCGTCGGCGGCCGCCGAATCCCAGGTCGGGTGATGAACGCCGTTCGTGACGTGGCCAACGGGGACTTCGTCCACCGGCCAGTGCGGAAAGAGCGGTGAAAATAATTGCCGGCTGACTTGGCCGTGCAGGCGGCTTACACCATTCACCGAACCAGAACCGCGAATGGCCAGATATGCCATATTGAAATTCTCAGACGAATCGTCCGGATTTTGGCGGCCCAAAGCCAGTAAATCATGGAGCGAAATTCCGAGTTTATCCGTGGCGTAATGTCCAAGATATTGTTCGATCAGCGCCGGAGTAAAACGGTCAAAGCCAGCCGCCACGGCCGTGTGTGTGGTAAAAAGATTTCCGGCGCGCGTGGCGGCCAACGCCACTTCAAATGGTTGCGCGTTTGCTTCCATAAAACTACGGGCGCGCTCCAACACGGCAAAGGCGGCATGACCTTCATTCAAATGACAGACATCCGGCTGAATCCCAAGTGCGACGAGCAATCGCCAGCCGCCGATGCCCAGCAACATCTCCTGCTTGAGGCGTAATTCCGGGCCACCGCCATATAACTCACTGGTGATTCCGCGATGCGCCGGAAAATTCGCCGCGTCATTACTGTCCAGCAGATAGAGTTTCGCCCGACCAACTTGGACTTCCCACGCGCGCAGCCAGACTGAATAACCGGGTAAAATGATTTCCAAACGCAGCCACTCACCGTTCGGCTGGCGTAAAGGCGTAATCGGTAACTGGCCGGGGTCGTTATAGGGATAGAGCGCTTGTTGCGCACCGTCCTTGTCAATCTCCTGACGAAAATAACCTTGTTGGTAGAGCAACCCCACGCCAACGACCGGCACGCCGAGATCGCTGGCCGCTTTGAGTTGATCACCGGCTACATTCCCAAGTCCGCCGGAATAAATTGGCAGCGCTTCGCTCAACATAAACTCCATGCTGAAATACGCGACGCACTTCAAAGGCGACTGCGGATAACTTTTCTGAAACCACGCGGGCGCCTCCGCCGCTTGGCGCTTGGCTTGCAACTGGTCATCCACTTTCTTGCGAAAGGTTGGATCGGCCAGCACGCTCTTGAGTTTGTCCTTGGAAACCGTTTGCAAGACCACCCAGGGATTTTGTGTGAACTCCCACAGCGCAGAATCAAGCTGCCGCCACACCTCGTCTGTGGAATGGTTCCACGACCAGTGCAAATCCAAAGCCAGTTCCGCCAGCGAATCGAAGCCGTCAATGTCGGCGTGCAAAGAGTTATAGTTCAGCTTGGACGCCGGTGTTGGTTCGTTCATAGAAGTTTTAATTAATTTCAAATCGTGGTTTTGCCGACATCAGTTCGGATCGCCCTCGTTGCGCCAGACCGCCACCGCTTCCGAAACCGTCATTTGATGCGGTTTCAACGGCGCGCAAAGTTTTTCTGTCACGCTTTTCATTCCGAAAGCATCACTCACAATCGTCTGGGCTTCCGCCAAGATGCGGCGCAGATGATCCGCGCCTAGAAAGCTCTCGGCATAAATCTTGTAAATGTTTTCGGTGCCGGATGGACGCGCCGCGAACCAGCCGCTTTTGGTAATGACTTTCAATCCACCAATAGGCGCATCATTGCCCGGTGCCTGTGTAAGCATGGTCAGAATCTTTTCACCGGCCAGTTCGGTCTGCCTAACCTGCCCGGGTAAGAGATTTGCCAAACATGCTTTTTGTTCGGGCGTGGCTGGGGAATCCACGCATTCGTAGAACGACTCACCAAACTCACCTTTGAATGTGCGATAGATGTTGGCAGGATCGCAACTCGTTCGCGCCGTCATTTCGGCGGCCAATAAGCACGGGACAATGCCATCCTTGTCCGTCGTCCAGACGGTGCCGTCCAACCGCAGGAATACCGAACCGGCACTTTCCTCGCCTACAAATCCAAGTGAACCGTCGAGCAGCCCGGCGACAAACCACTTGAAACCCACCGGCACTTCAAAGAGCTTCCGGCCCAGTTTGGCGGTGATCAGGTCAATCATCTGGCTGCTGACGATGGTTTTTCCAACCGCCGCCGATTGGCTCCATCTTGGGCGGTTTTGAAACAGATAGAAAATTGCAGCGCAAAGATCGTGATTAGGTGGCAATAAGCCCTCGCTCTTGGTGACAATCCCATGCCGGTCATGGTCGGTGTCGCAGGCGAACGAAAGATCAAATTGATCTTTCATGCCAATCAGTCGTTGCATCGCATAAGGAGAAGATGGATCCATACGAATCTGACCGTCCTCATCCACCGTCATGAAACTGAAAGTTGGATCAACCACATCGCTGACCACCGTCAGTCCCAACTCATGTCGCTCCGCGATTCGTTCCCAGTAATGGATGCCGGCACCGCCGAGAGGATCAACTCCCAGATGAAGTTTTGCGCCGCGAATGACGTCCATATCAATCACGTTGCCAAGGTCGTTGACGTAGGCGGTGATGTAGTCGTGCCGATGCGTCGTCGCGGCGCGCAGCGCTTGCGCGTAAGGAATTCGCTTCACGCCGGAAAGCCGTGCTTCCAGCAGTTCATTAGCTTTTGCCTCGATCCAACCGGTGACGACCGTGTCCGCCGGCCCGCCGTTTGGCGGATTGTATTTGAATCCACCGTCCTGCGGTGGATTATGCGAAGGCGTGATGACAATCCCGTCGGCCAGTCCCGTGGTGCGACCGAGATTGTAATTCAGAATCGCATGAGAGATCACCGGCGTCGGGGTGTATTCATCACCTTCGGCGAGCATCACTTCGACTCCGTTTGCTGCCAAAACCTCCAGCGCGGTGGCGCAAGCCGGAACCGAAAGTGCGTGCGTGTCCATGCCAAGATATAGAGGGCCGACGATGTTCTTCGACTTGCGATAAAGGCAAATCGCCTGAGTGATTGCGAGAATGTGCCATTCGTTAAAAGCTAGATTGAACGACGAACCTCGATGGCCGGAAGTGCCAAAAGCCACACGCTGCGCCGGGACCTTTGGATCAGGCACACCGCTGTAATAAGCCGTCACGAGCTTCGGCACATTGACTAGGATTTCGGGTGGTGCCAGTTTTCCGGCCAGCGGACTTATCTTCATGGTGTCTTTATTGGGGTTGAAATTTCGAGCTGCGCGACTTTTTCCAGTCGGCGACGGAATCGTTCCGCACCTTTGAATCGCGCGGCGAGAAACGTCTGGGTCAATTCCCAAGCGAGGGCGTGACCGACCATCAGGCCACCAAAACAGATCATGTTCAAATCGTCATCTTCGACGCCTTGATGCGCGGAAAAGTTTTCATCAATCAATCCAGCCCGAACGCCAGCGACTTTGTTTGCGGCGATGGATGCGCCGACACCGCTGCCGCAGATGCCCACGCCGCGATCCACCGTCCCGGCGGCAACCGCGCGGGCCAGGGGAATGATAAAATCCGGATAATCGTCGTCCGACTTCAATTCGCGGTCACCAAAATCGGTGACTTCAAAACCGGCTTCGCGCAATTTTCCGGCCAGAAATTCCTTCAATTCAAAACCTCCGTGGTCGGCGGCGATGCCGACGCGTTGCAACGTCTTTGACAAAATTGATTCGGCTTGAATGCTCATCATCTTTCGACGAGTTGCGGCCCCATCGCGGGATAGTCGGTATATCCATTTTTTGCGCCACCATACAAAGTCGCTTCCTCCAGTGCGTTGAGTGGCGCGTCCAAACGGAAGCGCTCAGGCAAATCAGGATTTGCAATAAACAAACGCCCGAACGCCACTGAATCGGCCAAGTCATCCGCCAAAGCTTGCGTTGCTGTCGCGTAAGTGAAGCCATTCGCGACGATCAGTGGACCATGAAACTCTTTGCGCAGCGCGGCTAGCGGCACCGGCACCGCGCCATGTTCCAAATCATCTTTCGTGGACACGATCAAATGTGCGTAGGCCAGATCGAAACGATTCAGCTCGTGCAACACATGGCTGAATGTCTCCAGCGGATTGGAATCGTGCATGTCATTAAACACTCCGCCGGGTGAGAAACGAATGCCGACGTGATCCGCCCCCCAAACCTGCGTGACGGCGTCAGTTACTTCCAGTGACATCCGAGCACGATTCCGGACGGAACCACCATATTCATCCGTGCGCTGGTTCGTGCCATCACGAAGAAACTGATCCAGCAGATAACCGTTGGCATTGTGGATTTCCACGCCGTCGAAACCGGCTGTTTTCGCACGATCAGCCGCGATGGCATACTGCGCCACGATGCCCGGCAATTCCTCTTTCTTCAAGGCGCGCGGCGTGACATAAGGCTGCATCCCGCGTTCCGTAAGCACCTGGCCGGTGCGCGGAGCGATGGCGCTGGGCGCGACCGGCAATCCGCCATCCGGCTGAAAACTCGGATGAGAGATCCTGCCCATGTGCCAGAGCTGGAGAAAAATTCTTCCGCCCGCCTGATGCACAGCCTCGGTGACTTTCTGCCATCCGGCGATTTGTTCGTCTGTGTAGATGCCGGGCGAATTGGGACAGCCAGTGCCCTGC
>Ga0224554_1000947_pt1 | contig 20804 bp, 17 predicted proteins | sample 714S22024metaG_FD_180666 | JGI IMG/M metagenome (GOLD analysis project Ga0224554, IMG submission 180666) | Peat soil microbial communities from Stordalen Mire, Sweden - 717 S2 20-24 | ecosystem: Environmental > Terrestrial > Soil > Wetlands > Peat | place: Sweden: Norrbotten County, Stordalen...
GCGAGCGTTGCGCCAACCGGTCAGCAGTTGGCCACGGCTACGCAAAAACACTTGCCGCAAAGGAACTGTCCAATACTCGGTAGGCGTCATCTATGCCTGAATTCCTATACGGCATTGTGCCTAGGGTTGCATACGACCCAACATTGATTTGCAGATGGAAATTAATTGTCAGAAAGGTATAACCAACAATGAACAGAGTGCCGTCCTGCCGTGAAAAAAATGAGCGGTGGCGGGATGGCTGCTACGCGTGGACAGGGGAAGCAGGCAGCAGAGTCTTGACCCTGCCGTTGCTGCCTGTTCTTTTCAGAACCATGGCCAGTTTGTTGTGGTCCACCGGCTTGGCGACGTAATCGTCCATCCCTGTGGCCAGGCAAAGCTCGGCATCCCCTTCCATGGCATTGGCCGTCATGGCGACGATCCAGACGCGTGTGAGATTCTGCTCAGATTCGATCTGCCGGATTTTCTTGGTGGCTTCGTAGCCGTCCATCTCCGGCATCTGGCAATCCATAAAAATGACGTGATAAGGTTGTTTGCGGTGCGCCTCGACCGCATCGAGTCCATTGTTGACTGTTTCCGCCTTGTAGCCGAGGTTTTCGAGCTGTTTCACGGCCACGATCCGGTTGATGGGGTTGTCTTCAGCCAGAAGAATGCGAATGTCGCGGGGCGTTATGAATTGGGAATCGGCGGTGCTGCCGGAAGATTCCGGCTGGAGTGTTGCGCCGTTGCCGGAAGGAGCGGCCTGGGCCGCCGGGCGGCTGGCATGGTTTGGCTTTCCAAGTTTGACTGTGACCGAGAAGGTGGAGCCTTTGCCGGGGCTGCTGACCACGTCTATGGCGCCATCCATCATTTCCACAAGCTTTCTGCAAATGGCCAATCCCAAGCCGGTGCCGCCGAAGCGGCGCGTGGTGGAGGCGTCCGCCTGGCTGAAGGATTGAAACAATTTCTTTTGATCGACTTCGGAAAGGCCGATGCCTGAATCGGTGATGGCGAGGCGCAGTTGGATTTCCTCCCCGGTCTCCTTGAGACGGCTGACTGCAAGATCTACTTTGCCCTTTTCGGTAAACTTGACGGCGTTGTTGAGGAGGTTGAGCAGAATTTGGCGAAGGCGCGTGGGATCGCCGATCAGGGTGGAGCCGATGGCGGGATCAATGACGAAATCCAATTCAAGGCCCTTGGCCTTGGCCTGCGGCGCGAGAAGTTTAACGGAGCTGGTGATGGTTTCGTAAAGGTCAAATTCCACTTTTTCAACGGTCATCTTGCCGGCCTCGATCTTGGAGAAATCAAGGATGTCGTTGATGATGCAGAGCAGGGAATCGGCGCTGGTCTTGATGATCTTGCAGGAGTCGCGCTGTTCGACCGTCAGGCTGGTGTGAAGAAGCAAGTCCACCATGCCCAGGACGCCGTTCATGGGCGTGCGGATTTCATGGCTCATATTGGCGAGGAAATCGCCTTTGGCCTTGCTGGCCATGAGGGCGGTCTGGGCCAGTTTCTGGGTTTTCTCGGTGGCGAGGATGAGTTCGTGGTTGGCCAGGGCCAATTTGGAGTTGGTGGCTTCCAGGGCGGCTGTTCTTTCCAGAACCATTCTCTCCAGATCACTCAGGCGAAGTTGGGCTTGCTGGTAAAGGCGCCATTTCTCGGTCATCAAGATGGCCAGTTGAAGCACCTCGATGCAATCAAAAGGCTTTTTGAGGATGACCAGCCGGTCCGAATAGCCCAATCTCTGCAACATTTGCTCCCAGGAATAATCCGAAAAGGCGGTGCAAATGACCACTTGCAAGTCAGGGTACTTTGCCCAAATCGTGGCCGTGGTTTCGACCCCATCCCAGCCCGGCGGCATGCGCACATCCACAAAAGCCATGGCGTAAGGACGATTTTCGATCAGGCTCTTCTCAATCAGCTCGAATCCTTCCTTGCCCTGGTAGGCTGAATCAATTTCAAACCGCGGAATCTTGGACTGGTTTTCCGCCTCGCCAAACAACGCTGCTTCCGTGGCGCGCAAATCATCCTGCCCGGTCTGGCTGGGAAGGAGGATTTTGCGAATATCCGCATGAATGGCCTTGTTGTCGTCCACCACAAGGATCCGACGATTTGATTGAGGATCAATATCCATTTTTTCGCCTGCTAATCATTCGCTCAATCATGGCATCGGCAGGATAGGGAGGGCGCTTTAGGGGATTTTAGAGCCTCCCGCGCAGGCCGAGGGGGATGTTCTTTGTGCAGCGGTGACGCGAATGGCCGCCATTGCACCCCCTTGGCGGGAGGATTAAAACCCGTGCTGGACGGCGTGGCGCAGTTTCTGCTGGATCGCTTTCTCGCGCTCGGGAGCGAGGATTTTCGCGCCGTTGTGCTCGGTGACGTAGAAACCGTCGATGGCCGCGCCTTTCTCTGTTGAAATTTTCGCCAGATAGACGTTGACGTTCAAACCGGCCAACGTGCGTGAGATGTCGTACAACAATCCCGGACGATCCTCCGTTTGAACGTCGATAATCGTTCGAACGTCGGAGGTTTCGTTGTCCAGGGCAATGACGGTCGGGATGCGTTCGCCTTCAATTGATTTGTATGGGGATGGCGCGGTTTTGGTTTTGGCGATCAACGCGGCCAGGTCGATGGCCACTCCCGTCAGCACCTTGTGCGCCAGAATTTCAAACGTATCCCGTTCCTCGCGGTTGGCCAAAAGGCCGGTGCGGGCGTCCGTGACCCAAAATGTGTCCAGAATTACGCCATCGTAACGCGTGAGGATTTCAGCGCTGAGAATGTTCAAGCCCGCCGCGGTCAGGCAGCCGGTGATCTGGCTGAAGAGGCCGTCCCGGTCCCAAGTGCATACAATCACGACGGTATAGCCGCGGTCGGGTTCATTGTGCCAGGAAATGACGGGCGTAAGCGCGTTTTCTTCATTTTCCGACAATTGCAGGCGGATGAAGCGATGAACGTGAGTAACGTCGCGCAGGATTTCCCGGGCGTCGCTGATTTGCAGGTAACGAGCGGGGACATTGTTGAAATGGGCCTGGATTTCCGCCGGATCAAAGGTTTGCGGGGCCAGGCGCTGGACTTCATCGGCCAGCAGCTCGCGCTGGCGGGCCTCGGCCAGAAGGAACTCGGTGCCGCCGGTCAGCACGCGGCGGGTTTTTTCAAAGAGCCGCCATAAGACGGCGTCCTTGAAGCCGTTCCAAAGCTGATCGCTCGTGCCCATGGAATCGGCGAAGGTGTGCAGAGTGAGCAAAACGAGGTTTTCCACGCTCTGAATGCGGCGGGCCAGCGCGTTGATGACGGAGGGATCATCCAGATCGCGGCGCTGGGAGATCTGGGCCATGGCCAGATGGTTCTCGATGATCAGGCGCAGCGTGTGCGTTTTGGCGCCATCCAAACCGAGCCGGCGCGAAACGCTCAAGGCGACCTTGCCCCCGATCTCCTCATGATGGCCGGTGCGGAAGGCCTTGCCGGCGTCGTGGAGGAGCAGGGCGAGGTAAAGCAGATACGGGAACTCGATATTTTGAAATAATTCAGCATAAGCGGCGAAGGGCGGCTTGGTGGCGTGCCAAACCTGGTCGAGTTTCGCGATGCAGAAGAGGGTGTGCTCGTCCGCGGTGTATTGGTGGTAGAACTCATGTTGCACCAGGCAGGTAAGCCGGCCGAATTCAGGCAGGAATTTGCCGAGGAAACCGACTTCATGCATGATGCGGAGGACCGGGGCGACGTTGCCGCGCTGGTCGAGGATTTCCAGGAAGGTCTCGCGCACATGGGGATCGCGCAAAAAGGTGTTGTCCACCAGGGACAACTGATTGCGGATGAGCTGGGCCAGGTCGGGATGCAACTTGAGATTGCGCTGCTGGGCGTGCAGAAAGACGCGCATGAGGCGTTTCGGGCTGTCCCGAAAGATGGTGGAGGTCACGGGCCGGATTTCGCCGTCGATGAAGTTCAAGCCATCAACCGAGGGTTCGGTCTTGCGGACGGGTTTGGACCGGAAGAGCCGGCGCAGGGAGAGCCTGCGTTGGGAAGGAGGCGGGAACAGGGCCAGGCGGCGTTCGAGGGTGCGGGTGATCAAATCGATGTTGCGCGTATGGGTGTAGAAATCGCCCATGAAAAGCTCCAATCGCTTGGCGGGGGAGCGTTCCTCATAACCCAGGTTCAGGCCGATGGAAGGTTGCAGGCTCTTGGCCAGAATATCGGTGGAGCGATCGAGGTAATACTGCAACTCGGTGCGGACGCGGAGAAGAAAGCTGTAGGCGCTTTCCAGTTGTTTGCTTTCGCTGGCGCTGATCATGTCCTTGCTTTTCAGCTCGGCCAGCGTGCGGGTGCGATGTTTGAAGTAGGCCATCCAAAGCAGGTTCTGATAATCGCGCAAGCCGCCGCAGCCGTTTTTGATGTTGGGCTCCTGCATGCAGGCGGAATTGCCGAATTTGGCGCGGCGCGTGGCCTGGTCCTGCAAGCGGGCGACGATGTATTCGTTCTCAAACCCGATGACGCACTTGGTCAGGAGATTGCGCTGGAAGCGGTCAAAAAGCCCTTCATCCCCGTTGATGAGGCGGGCTTCGATGAGGGAGGTTTTGGACTGCATATCGCCATTTGCGACCCGGACGCAATCCTCCACGCTGCGCGCCGAATGGCCCACTTTGAAGCCCAAGTCCCACAGAGTATAGAGCACGCCATCGATCAGCGCGCCCAGGGCCGGACGCGCCTTGCCTTGGGCCACCATGTCGGTTTCGTGCAGGAACATGATGTCGATGTCGCTATGGGGGTTGAGTTCGGCGCGGCCATAGCCGCCCGTGGCCACCAGGGCAATGGCGGGCCAGGATGATTTGTCCGGCGGCGGCGCGGCTTTTTTGATGCCGTCCAAAATGTAACGCAGCAGCAAGTCAACAATGGCGGAGCGCGCCTGGCAAACGACGCGGCCTTCGCCCCCGGCGCGATGCACAATTTTCAGACGATGCGTTTCGACCTTGAGAAAGATTTTGAACCGCGTCAAATCATCGCGGGGATGGGTCTGTGCGGGCAGGATCAGGCGCGCGGCGGCGCTGGCCTGGATTTTTTCGAGCAGTGTCGGCATCCGCAATCAGATTAGGGCAGTGGCAGGAGGGGCGCAAGCAAGGGAGTTTCAAGGCTCCCGGGTCGATTGCCAGGCCGGATCCGGGTCGAAGGCGGTCATGGCGCCGGCGAGTTTCGCCGTCTTTGGACCCAGGTTCTTTTCATAAATTTTGCCCTGTTGATTGACAATGAAAGTCATGATGCCGGAGTTGTCCCATTGCGCCGGCCAGGCCACCAGCGCGAAGCCGGCGATCATACGGCCATTTATGATGTAGTTGTATTTGCCCCCGGCGGCGTGCCGCCCCTGGCAGGTCAGGATTTTAAAATAATAGCCGTGGTAAGGATTCCGGGCGCCGGCCAGGATCTTGGTGTCATGGCGGTAGCCTTCGCCATGCGCCTCCGCAATCAACGGACCGAAAGGACTGATTTCCTCCCCCGCGTCGGCGTGCCAGTACAGGCCGTCATGCTTGCCCGGGTTGCTGCGCAGGTGTTGGGCATATTGCAGCACTCCATCGCCAAGGCGCTCCTTGCCGGCGTACTCGCGCTGGGCCTCGAGGTAGGACCGGCAAACAGAAATGGCCCCCAATTCGTTCATGCCAATGCGACGGTTGAGGATTTCCTCGCGGCCGGCCGCGGTGTCGAATGACCATTGGCCGTCGCGCCGCACCAGCGGAATCGGAAACGGCCAGGCGTCATTGCCGATGTCCAAAGCGGCCTTGTCGTCAGATTGCCGGTTCAAATTCACTTTCTCGGAAACCCGTTGCACAAAGAGGACGAACCGGTTGCTGGCCTGAACGGCGTCGGCCGAAACAAGCGCGCGTGATTCAGGCCCGAATATCGTGTAGAGCGCATTGGTATCCCTGGCCAGGGTGGCGTCAGTCAGGGCCTTGACGGCGGCTTCCGGGGTGGGGAATTGCTCCTCCTGCGCGGCCAATATGGACCGCGGCGCTGTCAGCGGAGACATCAGCATGCCGCACACGCCGGCATAACGGACGAATTTGAAGAAGAAGGATTTCATATTAAACCTCAACGCCGGCCTGAGCCTTCTGATCGGGCTGACCCGGAGCTTGCGCTGACCCGGCTTTCCTGGCCGCGGGAACTGGATTCACGGACTTGGCGCGAGCTTTGCGAACCGCCGAACAGACTTTCAGAAGGTTCGCCTCTTTCGACCGGGCGCGACACTTCCGGCGCACGGCTGGTTGCGGCCACGCGGGGCGCCTCGCTGGGACGCGCGGCTTGCCGTGGCGCGGGCATCCTGGGCGCGGCATAGGCGCGGACGACCGGGCGGCTTTCATAGCCGCGATCCCCGCCGCCCACGTAAACTGAACCCGGATGCGGCTTGGGGCGCCAGAGATTTCCGTTGCCGGGGATGATACCCTGCCGTTGGCTCGGCGGAAGATGCCACCAGCCATCAGGACGCCCATGCCCCGGTCCCCAGGCGATTAAATGATGCCGTCTCCAATCCCAATCGTAACCCAGCCACACCCCGATGGGAAAACCGATCCCGAAGGTGCAATAGACGCCAGGCTGATAATAGATGAGGTCGGGCTGATAATCCGGGACGTACATGTCATTGGGATCAGCGGGATCGATGTCGATTGTTCCGCCATCGCTCTGCACATTTTCCTGCGGGGTGCTGGGGAGATTGCCCAAAGACTGGGCCTTGGCTCGCAGGCGTTGAATGGAATCCATGACATCGGCTTGCTGACTGGCGAAGGCTTCTCCGAGCTGGGTCGTCCAGGAGAGATTATCGTCCATCCATTTTAGGACAGCAGGGTAATGGGCCAAACCTTGCACACTGGGGTCCCAAGGCTGGGCCGCAATTTGATTGGGATCTCCGCCCCCACTGACATAGCGATTCGCCACCACGATTTGCGACGACAAAGTCGAAGCCGGAAGAATGAGGCCGATGAGGGGGTCGGGGTAAAGCGCAATAGGCCCGAGCATTTGGTCCAAATCCGCGCCGGACCAGACCGTGGTGGCCGGGGCAGGCGGAGGGGCGGCGTCTTGAGCGGAGCATTGCATCCACGCATCCGCCAGGGCGAACAGCCCGGCAGCAACGACTGCCATCTTCTTCATGACTGTATGCTGGCGCATCTTGCCGAATAGTCAAGTCCCCGGCTCGAGCGGGGCGCAAATGGGGAAAAGCTGAAGGATGAAGTTCTGAAGAGCCACGAAACGATGATGGGACACAGAATGGCACAGATTTTCACAGATGGAACTCTCAACACCTCAAACTTGCGATGAAGACGCCGGAAATTGAAATCCGTGCTATTGGTTGGCGTGGCGCTTCTGGCTGCGTGTCAATTCAATTGTCTTCTCCCGCCGGATCAAATCGACCAGTGTCGTGCGCAACAGCACGTCCTTCACCCCGTCCTGGGCCTCCTCGAACAGTCCGCACAGGGCGCAGCCGCCGGCGTGTTCGCAGTCGGGCTTAAGCTGCTTGCAACGTTGGAACAAGATCTTTCCCTCGATGGCTTCGATGATCTCCAGGATGGAAACCTGCGCGGGGTCCTTGACCAGCACAAAGCCGCCACGCGCTCCGCGAATGGATCGGACCAAACCGGCCTTGACCAGGTTTTGAAAAATCTTGGCCAGAAAACTCTTCGGAATCCGCTCCGTCCGGCTGACCTCGGTGATCATGGCCATTTGCCCCGGACTGCGCCGGGCCAGATTGAGCAATCCCAGGACCCCATATTCACCTGCGCGCGTGATTTGCATCGGAAATCTTAATTCGGACAAAGTCCATCCTATAACTATATAGGAGCATCTGCCGGTGTCAATATGGGCCGCCCACTGAGTTTCGTCTGTTTTATCCGCCATCCGGACGGGGAATGACAATTTTTTGCCCGACCCGGAGACGGTTCCATTCGACGCTGGGATTTGCTTCCTTGGCCTGTCTCAACGTGATTGTTTTCAGGCCTTTGCTTTTAAAATCTGCGTTGTAGGCTTTGACAATCAAATCGAGCCTGTCGCCCTCCTGGATGGTGTAGAGGTAGCCCTTGTCTGAGGCCGGCGGTTCCGCAAGGGGGGAAGGTTTTGGCGCGGACGGGCGGACGGGCGTGGAAACAGATCCCAGCGATCGTTCCAGGCCGCCGATTGATTTGCGGATTTCCTCGGAGATGGCCTCCTTGTCTTCAAGCCGTTTCTTATCGACTTCCTGAATCGAGTCCGCCAGGCGTTTGAGATCATTTTGAATGCCTGAATTATCCGCCGAGTGGGCCTGGGCCGTGCGCAAGGTCTGGATTTCCTCCTCCATGCCCGTGATTTTGGCGTGCAGCGCCTCGTTGTCCGACTGCACGGCCTGGAGGTCGGCCGCCAACCGTTTGTAACGCTCCTCCGCGTCCTCCTTTGCGGCGATGGCAGCCGCTGTGCCGGCTGGATTTCCGGATGTGTTGCTGGTGGCGTCCTGGGCCATCAAGGGCAGGCGCAGCAAGAAAATGGAAACTGAAAATAGAATGAAAGCTCGTTTCATGTGATCGAACATAAGAGCGCAACCACGCCAGTTCAAGATTCAAACTCAAAGCGGAAGCGCAAAAGGCGCGATTGAATGCCGCGAATAATAAAGTGGGCCGAACTTTGCGCTTTGAACTTTCCAGTTTGAACCTATTTTCATGGCCGTGACCATTTTGGAAGTCATTCAACGCAGCGCTGATTTTCTGGACAAAAAAGGCGTTGCCGCGCCGCGCCTGCAAGTCGAATTGCTGCTGGCCCATGTGCTGAAAATGCCGCGCCTGAATTTGTATTTGAATTTCGAGCGGGCGCTGTCCGCGCCCGAAGTGGAAAGGTTGCGCGAGTTGGTGCGCCGGCGCGGCCAGCGCGAGCCGCTGCAGCACATTATCGGCTCGGTTTCCTTCTGCGGATTGGAATTGGCCGTCTGCCGGCATGTCCTGGTGCCGCGCCCGGAAACCGAACTGCTGGCCCAACGGGCCTGGACGTTTCTCCAACAACTGCCTCCCGCCTGTCAGGCCCGCGCCCTGGACTTGGGCACCGGCAGCGGTTGTCTGGCCATTGCGCTGGCCGTCCATGCACCGCAAGTACGGGTCGTGGCCACCGATCTTTCCGGCGACGCCTTGAACACGGCCCGCCAAAACGCCGCGCGCCATCAGGTCGCGGAGCGGATTGAGTTTCATCAGGGCGACGGCTTCGCGGCCTTGGATGGGCAGCGCTGTTTTGACTTGATTGTCTCCAACCCGCCTTATGTTGCGACAGCGGACATTCAGGGGTTGGAACCCGAAGTGCGCGACTATGAACCGCGGGCGGCGTTGGACGGAGGGGCGGACGGGCTGGACTTCTACCGTCGGATCGCGACTGAAGCGGGCGCGTTCCTCAAGCCCGGGGGACGGGCCATGCTGGAATTAAACGACAACGGCGCCGGGGACGTGAAAGCCATCTTTGAGGGCGCAGGGTGGAAGGTCGAAGCCATCGAGCCGGATTACAATCAGTTCCAGAGGATTTTTATTGCGCACGTGGCGGCGCAATCACACGATGTGACCGCTCGAAGCGGTATTGATTGAATGGACCGGTTTCTTATCAAAGGCGGCACACCACTGCACGGTGAGGTCACGATCAGCGGAGCGAAGAACGCCACCCTGCCCCTGATGGCTGCGACCCTGCTGACCGCCGAACCTTGCGTCCTCCGCCGTGTCCCAAATCTCAGTGACGTCCATTTCATGGCCGAAATCCTGGAGTCCTTGGGGGCCACCGCCAAGTTCGAGGGCCATGAGCTGCACCTGCAATCGGCCAAAATCAAGGGAGTGGGCGATTATGAACTGATCCGCAAAATGCGCGGCTCCATTTGCATCCTGGGTCCGTTGCTGGCACGCACGGGCAAGGCCCTGGTCTCCATGCCGGGCGGCTGCGTCATAGGCGCGCGGCCGATCGACCTGCATCTCAAGGGGCTGAAATCGCTTGGGGCAAAAATCCGCATCGAGAGCGGCTACATTGACGCCACCGCCCGAAAGCTGACGGGGGCGGAATTATTCCTGGGCGGACGCTGCGGCCCGACTGTGTTGGGCACGGCCAACGTCATGATGGCGGCCGTCCTGGCCGAGGGGGTGACCATCATCGAAAGCGCGGCCTGCGAACCGGAAGTGGTGGACTTGGGCAACTTCCTCAACGCCATGGGCGCGCGGGTTTGCGGCGTCGGCAGCCCGACCATTACCATCACCGGCGTGAAAAGTTTGCATGGCGCCGAGCATGAAGTCATACCGGATCGAATCGAAACCGCCACCTTTGCCGTGGCGGCGGCGGCGACCCGTGGCGAAGTGACCCTGCGCGGCGCGCGCCCGGATCATTTGCACGCCGTGCTGGACAAGCTGCGGGAGGCGGGAGTGAAAGTGGAACGGGACGGTCCGGCATTGAGGATCTCGCGCGCCGGGCAGTTAAAGGCAGTGGATATAACCACCCTCCCTTACGCTGGTTTTCCCACCGATGCCCAGGCGCAAATGATGGCGCTGATGGCGTTGACTCCCGGCATCAGCATCATTACGGAGCGCATTTTTGAATCGCGCTTTATGCATGTCAGCGAGCTGGCCCGCCTTGGGGCGGAAATTGCCATTGAAGGGCCGAGCGCGATCGTCAAGGGCGGCAGACCTCTCAGCGGCGCCCCCGTCATGGCCAGTGATTTGCGGGCCTCGGCGGCGCTGGTCATCGCCGGCCTGGCGGCGCGCGGCACGACGGAAGTCAGCCGCGTCTATCATATTGACCGCGGCTACGAGAACATTGACGGAAAACTGCGCAAACTCGGCGCCCGCATAGAACGTGTGGAGGGTCCATGAGATTTCTGGTGGGACTGGTAATTTTCATTGGCCTGTCGATGGGGGCGTATCAACTCCACGAGTATTGGGGAAACTTCAAGGAAAAGGAGCCGACGACCGCCGCCCCCGTTCAACCGGAAATCTCAGGCGACGAATTGCCCGGCATGGTGCCCCGCCTGCAACCTGTGCTGGAAGCCGCCCGGAAGCGGGGCGCGCCGGGATTGCACGATTTTCTGACCATGTATGGCAACACCATCAATGATCCGCGCCGGGCTTGGATCGAATTGGATTACGTGGTCCTGCTGGCACAAAGCAGCCCCGGAGAAGCGCGCCAGGAATTTGCCAAGGTCAGAAGCCGCGTCCCGCCCGGTTCCCCCGTGTATAATCGCGTAAAGCAATTGGAAAAAACCTACGAATAAACGGTCAATTGATCTTCTCCGCGATTTCGTAGCGGAACATGCGCCGTTTCATCCAGCGCACGGCCAGCAAATCGTAGAACGACGCAAACAACCGGTTCCAAACCCCGTAATGACTCTGCCCCGCGAAACGCGGGTTGTTGGAAACCGCGATCTCCGTCACGCTGAAACCTTCCATTTTGATCAAGGTGGGCAAAAAGCGGTGCATGCCCTTGAAGAATTTCAAGTTCGCGATGCAGTCCCGTTTGAAGGCGCGATACGTGCAGCCCGCATCCGAGATTTGTTCGCCCGACAGTTTATTTCGCACCCAGTTGGCGATGCGGGACGAGGCGATTCGCACAAAACCGTCCCCCTCTCCGCGCGTGGCCACGCGCGTGCCACATACACAATCGAATTTTTCCAGCGCCTGCAAAAAGGCCGGCAAATCCTTGGGATCATTCTGCAAATCGGCGTCCACAGTCACAATGTATCGGCCCCGGGCCGCCTTCATCCCAGCCCAACTGGCGGCCGATTCGCCGCAATTGAAGGCAAACCGTTGCGGCCGGATGCGCCGGTCCTCCGCCGCGAGTGTCTTGAGAATTTCCCATGACTTGTCCTTGCTGCAATCGTCGGTGATAACCACCTCGTAAGGCAGCTTGAGCGGGTCAACCGCCGCGCGTATCGCCGTGACGAGCGCGCGCAAATTGTCCTGCTCGTTGTAGCAGGGGATGACGAGGCTTAATTCAGGCTGGGTTTCGTTCACATTTATTTTGCCCCGTAAAACTTCTCCACGGCGTCGCAGACCGAGTCGGCGGCCTCGAGGCTCATTTCGCCGTGGATGGGCAGGGACAGAATCTCCTTCACGACCTGCTCCGTGCGCGGCAGGGGGGGGATGTTGCGGAAGCGGGACGTTATCGCCGGTTGCTGGTGGTTGGGCACCGGATAATGGATGCCGGTCTCGATGGCGTTTTCCTTGAGAAATTTCTGCAATTCGTCACGGCGTTGCGCCCGCACCACATACATGTGATAAACCGCCTTGGCCCAGGGCCGTTCCGGCGGGGTCTGCACCAATCCGGCCAGACGCTGGGTATAGCGCGCGGCGATGGCGCGGCGGTTTTCGTTGAACGCGTCCAAATGCTTGAGCATCACGCGGCCGATCGCGCCCTGGATTTCGTTGAAGCGCACGTTGAACCCGGCGAACTCGTTCAGGTACTTGTCCTTGCGCCCGTGATTGCGGTACATGCGCACGCGTTCCGCCAGCGAGGCGTCGTTGGTGCAAAGGCAGCCGCCGTCGCCCAGCACGGTCAGATTCTTCGAAGGGAAAAAGGAATAACCGCCGGCCAGGCCCATTGAGCCGACGCGTTTGTCTTTGTAAAGCGCCCCGTGCGCCTGGGCGCAATCCTCCAGCACCCATAACTTATGCTTGGCAGCGACGGCGAACACGCGCTCCAGGTCCGCTGGATGGCCGTAGAGATGCACCGGGATGATGCCGACGGTGCGCGGCGTGACCAGCGATTCAAGCTGCGCCGCGTCCATGCAAAAGGTGTCGTCAATGTCGGCAAAGACCGGCGTGGCGCCGCAATGAATCAACGGCTCCATCGTCGGAATGGCGGTGTGGGAAGGGACGATGACTTCGTCGCCGGCCTTGAGGCCCTGCGCCAAATGCATCATATAGACAATCATGGTCCAGGACGAGCCGAGCACGCAGTGCTGCGTGCCGGTGTGCGCGGCCAGTTCGGCCTCGAACGCCTGGCATTCCTTGCCCAGGATATACTGGCCCGAACGCAACGCGCGCAGGGCCGCTTCTTCCACTTCGGGGTTTACGAAACATTTGGATAGAGGGATTTTTTGCATAAATTGTTATAGCGTCTTGAATTCTTATTTCAATTTGACCCGCTGGCCGGTGCGGGCTGATTCCAGGGCGGCGTCGAGCACGCGCACGGCGTCGTAGCCGGCCCAGCCGTCGGCCAGGGGTTTTTGGCGGGTTTGGACGGATTTGATGAAGGCGCGCAATTCCGCCAGCAGCGGCTCTTCCGGCGGACATTCAATCTGCGTCATGACGCCTTCCACTCCCTTGAAATCCGCCCCGTCGCGGACATGCCGGTTTTCATAGGCTTTGATCTTGTATTGCGCCACGTTGTAGTCGCACACCGCGCTCAGCTTTTCGCCCACCACCGTGACGTCGCGGAACTTGCCCGGATAGTAATAATCGTTTTCCACCGTGGCCCAAGTGTTGCCCAACGGCGTTTCATATTCCAGCGAAACGAGCGAAACATCCTCCATGCCGCGCCCCATGAAATCGTGGTGAATGGCCAGGACGCTGGACGGCGTGGCGTTGAGAACGTAGTTGAATAAATCGACAAAATGGATGCCGTCCGCGAACATCACGCCGCTGTCGTTGCGCGGTCGTTTGAATCCGCCGAAGTGCCCGCGCAAAATATTGACCCGGCCGAATTTGCCTGATTGTACTGCGTCGCGAATCCATTGCGTGGCCGGATCGAAGCGGAAAATGTGGCCCACTTGAAGGACGCGCTTCTTCTTGTCGGCCAGTTCGGCGAGCTGCTTCGACTCCGCCGGCGCGAGGGTCAGGGGTTTTTCAACGAACACGTCCTTGCCCGCCTCCAAAAATTCCCGGCAGAGCGGAAAATGAGATTGGGCCGGCGTGACGATGACGGCGGCCTCGACCTGTCCGGCGAAATCTTTGTATTGGGTGGAGAGGCGGGCGTCGGGGATGCCCAGCTTCCGGGCGGATTCGAGGCGTTTGCCATCCAGCTCGGCCACGTAAAGTTCGATGGGCAGGGAATGGAGGACGCGCAAGTGGTTGGCGCCCCAGCGCCCGATGCCAAGCAATAAAAGTTTCATCATGCGAAGTTCGCGGTTAGTTAAGGAGGTTGTACCAGTTATCCCGCTGGTGAGGTTCATATCCCAAATCCGCGATGAGCCGGCGCATGTCGGGCACACCCATGCGATGGGTCGTACCGGCCTGCGAGACGACGTTCTCCTCGATCATAATGCTGCCAAGATCATTGGCCCCAAATTTCAGGGCGACCTGCCCGATCTCCGGCCCCTGCGTCACCCACGAGCTTTGCACGCTGGGAAAGTTGTCGAGGTAAATCCGGCTCAGCGCCTGGGTGCGCAAATAATCGTGCCCGCCCACTGTCGGGGCCTTGAGCCGGGTGTGTTCGGCCTGGAAAGTCCAGGCGATGAACGCGGTAAAACCCTTGCTCTTGTCCTGCTGCGCCCGCACCCGCTCCAGATGTTCGATGCGATCTTCGATCCTCTCCACGTGCCCGAACATCATCGTGGCGGTGGAACTTAACCCGAGGCGATGGGCCGCGTCCATCACGCCCAGCCAATCGTCACTCATGGCTTTGAGCGGTGAAATGCGCTGCCGGACGAGATCCACCAGTATTTCACCGCCGCCGCCGGGGATGGAACCCAGGCCCGCCTTGGCGAATTGGGAGATGATTTCCCCGACGGGCAGCTTGAAAACATCACGGAAATGAACAAACTCGCTGGGACTGAAGCCGTGGATGTTGATCTGAGGGAATTTGCCCTTAATGTGCGCCAGCAAGTCCAGATACCATTGCAGCGTAAGTTTTGGGTGATGGCCGCCCTGCATCAGGATCTGCGTCCCGCCCAAGGCGATGGTCTCCTCGATCTTTTTATCCATCTCATCGAAGGTGATGACATAAGAGTCGGCGTCCTTTTCCGTGCGGTAAAATGCGCAAAACTTGCAATAGACATTGCAGACATTGGTGTAATTGACGTTGCGATCGACGATGTAGGTGACGATCTGGTTGCCGCGGCCGACGTGGGCCTGGGCGCGGGCCAACTGGCGTCGGCGATCAGCCAGCGCCCCCAATTCCTCCAGCGGGAGGCCGTAAAGGCGCAATGCCTCCGCGGGGCCGATGCGTTCACCGGCCCAGGTCTTTTCCAGCAAAGTTTCCATTGATGCGTCGTAACTCATGCCACTGCCCGGACGAGTCTGCCTGTAGCGGCGGCAAAGTTCAACTCCGCATCCCATACCCGAAAAACCTTGAAAAATCCCAAAAATTCTTTCCGCCGTTTAAGGATATAACATATTGGATTACAGCATGTTACAATCTAGATAAACGCGAAAATGGATTTCGCGGTTATTACGGATATTTCGGAAAAAAGACGATTGAAAATGGTGCGCCAAAGTCGGATTCAGTGCGAGCGGGTGCATCCCGGAGCCCTTTCCCGGCGATCAGCAATTGGCCTGTGGACGGCGCGAAACGGAGTGCGCGCCCTAGCAATTCAAGTCTGATTCGCGCGTTAAGCGCTGACAAATGTCGCCGCGCCAGGTTTTTGGCAGGCAAAACCGTTAGAAAGTTGCAAAGGAAGGATTGCTTCCCGACCAGCCAGCCTGTCAGCCTGAGTCCAAATCAATGCCGCGCTCGATATGAGCGGGGCTTGGTTGGGAAATTCTGCCAACGCAGATACTCCCTGCGTTGGCAGAATCAACAACCCAAACAATTTCAGCATATGCTGCATCGCCAGTCTGTTAGCAATCCCCGTACCGTCGGGGTGTGACAGTCATAAGTTGTTCTACAGTAATACAGTAGGCAAATTGGACCGACCTGCGGCGGGCGAAAATGCTGTCGTTTTATGATCATGCTGGATGGTTTATTGCAGACAGCCTTCTTGCGTCTGGCGCTTTCGAGCCGCGAGCCGATTCAAAAAGTGAGCGGCCGCGCGAATGTATGCTGACAACCAGGCGGCTTGTGATAGGCTTGTTCCGGATTTACATGCAAAACCCTAATATCCAAGACCATTGGAAATCGGGGCGGAAATTGCAGGCGGGAGTCAGCCGCGGGCCAAAGTTCCCAGCGTTCCTGCAGTATCTGGCGGCGTTTGGGGCCGTCGCGCTCGTAACGCTGACAGCCTATTTGTTCACGCCGCTGATCGGTTCCCAGGCGACTGCCTTGATCTTCCTCCTGAGTGTGGTGCTGCTGGCCTTGTTCGTGCCGCGCGGCCCGACTTTGTTTGCCGCCGCCATGAGCGCGCTGCTGTGGGACTTCTTTTTTGTGCCGCCATTCCTCACTTTTCGGATTGTGCGGTTTGAGGATGTCGTTTTGTTCGGAGTATATGTGGTCATTGCCTTGGTTTTGGGACAGCTCACGGTGCGGATTCGCGCCCAAGAGGCGGCCGAGCGGCTGCGGGAGGAACGGGCAACGGCACTCTACCTGTTGACGAGCGATTTGATGGAGGCAACCACCCTGGAACTGATCATGGCGCGGGCCTCGCATCATTTGGAACAGGTGTTCAAAAGCCATGTGGCCGTGCTGTTGTCGGAGCCTGATGCCGTGGGGCGGTTTATGCCCGGCGCTGACGGAAGCCTGACCGGGGACGACCAGAGCGCCGCTGTTTGGTGCGTGCAAAACGGCCTGCCTGCCGGGAAATTCACCGACAATTTTCCCCTGGCGGGCTTCTTCTATGTTCCGCTGGCCGCCGCGGCGGGGGTCATCGGTTTGCAACCTGCCCAGGCTTCCCCCCTGACCCTTCAGCAACTCAATCTGCTGGATGCCTTTGCGCAGCAGATTGTGCATGCTGTTGACCGGCACCGGCTGCAACAACTTTCGGAAAAGTCCAGGATGCTGGCCGAATCCGAGCGGCTGAGCAAAACATTGCTTGACTCCATGTCGCACGAAATTCGGACTCCGATTGCCGCCATCAAGGGCGCCGCCGGCAATCTGGCCGCACTTGCGCTGACTTCCCCGTCCAACGCCCAAAGCGGGATGATCGCAGAAATTCAAGAGGCCACCAAGCGGCTGGATCGCCTGGTCGGCAATGTTCTGGACATGACGCGGCTGGGTTCAGGCGGCGTCAAACCCAGGCTGAATGAGTGTGATGTGGCGGAGCTGGTCCACCTGGCCGTCGCGGATAGCGAGCAGGAACTGGCCCGGCACCTGCTCACCGTGGACATCGCGCCGGGATTGCCCATGGTCCCGATGGATTTTGTCCTGATGCAACAAGCCCTCGCCAATCTGTTGTCCAACGCCGCCCGGCATACGCCGCCGGGCACGCGCGTGCAGGTCGCCGCCTCCGTCGAGCAAGAGAGCCTTGTGCTGGCCGTCACCGATGATGGCCCTGGAATCGCTCCGGACGTCCTGCCCCGCATCTTTGACAAATTTTATCGCGCCCCCAATGCTTCGACCGGGGGCACGGGTCTCGGTCTTTCGCTGGTCAGGGGCTTAGTCGAGGCCCAGGGCGGTCGCGTCGCGGCCGAAAACGCCGCGGGCGGCGGCATGGCCTTCACCATCCGCCTGCCGCTGCGCAAAACTTCGCCGCGCCCCGCTTCCGAGCTTTCCGCCCCATCCCTTTCATGATCAAGGCCGACTCAAAAAAAACAATTGTGCTTGTCATTGACGACGAGGTGCAAATCCGCCGTTTGTTGCGCGTCTGTCTGGAAATGAACGGCTATGAAGTGGCCGAAGCCGCCACCGGCAAGGCCGGGATCGAGCAGGCCGTGCTGTGCCAGCCGGACCTCGTTCTGCTGGACATGGGCCTTCCCGACATCGATGGCCTGGCCGTGCTCAAACGGTTGCGCGAATGGAGTCACGCCCCGATTTTGATCCTGTCGGTCCGCCGTCTCGAAGAGGACAAGATCGCGGCGCTGGACAACGGGGCCAATGATTACCTGACCAAGCCGTTCGGCACCGGCGAGTTGCTGGCCCGTCTGCGTGTTCTCCTGCGCGCGGCCCAACCCCGGCCTAAGGTGGAAGTCTTCCGTTCCGGCCCGCTCGCCGTTGACCTGATCAACCGCAGCGTCAAGGTCAACGGCCGGGCCATTCGCTTGACTGCAACGGAGTACTCCCTGCTCGTGATGTTTGTCCAACATGCGGGAATGGTGCTGACGCATGGACAGCTTCTGCGGGAGATCTGGGGAGTTCAAGAAGCTGAAAAAACAGGGCCGCTCCGCGTTTACATTGGTTATCTGCGCGACAAACTGGAGGCGGATCCCACCAAACCTCAATTGCTCATCACCGAGCCTGGCGTGGGGTATCGATTGGTGGTTGAAGATTGAGTCGGCGGGATATTTAACATTATTCTTACATCCTCTTAACTCCCGGGCCGGCCCGGGATTGAATTCGTTTCGAGCCTCAAGCTCTTCGCGCCCTTCAAGGCGGATCTCGTTTCCTCCCCGTATGTATAAAAACAACCAGCCTGCCCGGATCGCAACAGCCCTCTGACGACTTTTGCCTGAATTACATCCACCCGTGTCCCTCGCGAATGAAATTTTAACCACGGCTGTTAGAGAATTGTAAGTATAAAGGTCCGCGTTGGCATCTTGTCTGCTTAATGCCTGTGGCAGCGCGGCAATCGCATTTTAAAGGGGCAAGCAACAGGAACCACGCGCCGGAACAAAAACAGCGGAAGAGCAAAAGAATTATAACGTCACAGCAACATAAATAAAACGCATATGCCTACACCAGAATCATCAGCACCGAAGACAACAATGAAGCCCACGCTTGGGCTGACGGGCTTGACCATTAATGCCATGGCGCTGATTGCGCCGGGGGCATTCCTCTGGCTCACGTTTCAAGAGCAGTCCTTGTACGGCGCGCCCATCGCCGGCAACTCCATGTGGATTGGAATCTTATTCGCCCTCCTTTTGTGCTTCGCCACCGCCATTAGCTATTCGGAACTGTCCAAGCTGTATCCGGGCGCCGGTTCGTCCTACCTCTACGCCGAACAGGCCTTCCTGTCCAAATCCAAAGCGTTCAAGTGGGCGCGCATCATCAAGTTTTTCACCGGCTGGAACAGTCACCTGTATTACTGGATTTATACGGGCTTGATGGTCGGGGTGACCGCCATTCTGGCCGGCTGGCTGGCCGGGCAATTGTGGCCGAACACCTTCAGCGGCACGTACAATAGTCCTCTGTTCATGTGGCTCTTCTGCGTGGTGTTCTCCCTCGGCGTCGGCTACATCGCCTATCGCGGGGTCAACGGCACGACTGCTGTCAATATGGCGATCAACGTCATTCAGATTTCCGCCCTGATCGTCTTCGCTGTCATGGCCATTTCCTATCGCTCCAGTCATCCTGACGGCTCGGTGGGCTTCCACCTCTCCAACGGCACACCTGTCAACTACAATGTGGCCCAAGTCGTTGTGACCGACGACAAAGGCAAACCGGTGCAGGACGTCTGGGCCGACAACACACCCAAAGTGGATGACAAGAAGCAACCGATCTGGAAGATGCAGGACCGTCAGGTGGCAAAGGACGACTTGGACAAGACCAAGAACACCAACGCCGTCGAACTGGCCAGTTTGACCGCCGTTGGCGTGGGCGAAGGCGACCCTTATCCGGCCTGGAAGGCGGACGACAAGGGCAACGTGATTGTTAAAGATGGCAAGGAAACCCCCGACCCCTTCATCCTGAGCTACAAACCGGCGGACGCCATGAGTGGAGCAGGGACGGCGCAGGACCCGAAGATGTTCAATTTCCACTCAAACGCCAAGTCAGTCGTGGCTCCGCACGGGTTTGGTTCCGTTCTGGTCCAGGCGTGTGTGGCGATTCTTCTGCTGGTCGGTTTCGAGTCGGTGACGGCCATGGGTGAAGAGGCCAAGAATCCGAAGAAGGACATCGGGCGCGCCGTTTTGCTTTCTTTGGCGATTCAAGGGGCGGTTTGTTACCTGTTCGAGTATTTTGCGGCCAATTACTTCCTGAACAGCGGGTACACATTGTCCAATGCCGGCGCATCCGGCGCGCCCATCGGGGACATGATGGTTCTGATCGGCACCTGGGCGTTTGGCAGTTATGCGGCGGGCAAGGCCTTCATGCTGGTGGAGGCGTTCACCGTATTCCTCGCCCTGATCGGCACGACCCTGTCCTGCATGAACACGGGAGCGCGCGTGACTTATGCCATGGGCCGCGATGAGGAAGTCCCCACCCAGTTCGGTATGCTGCACGGCAGAACACTCTCCCCGCATCGCGCGGTCTGGTTCCTGGCGTTTATATCTATCGTCGTCGGCATCATATCGACCTTGGTCTATCTGGGCGGCCAAAGCGCGGACATGGCGGCGTTGGACAAGCACAACCTCTGGTACAGCTTCGGCATCTTCTCGCCGCACGCATATGTGACGCTGCCCAACACCATCCTCATCGTCACCCTGATCAGCAACTTTGGCACGTTCCTGCTCTACATGACCACCTGCATTGTGGCCATCGTGGCCTTCCGCCAGCATCACAGTTTCCAAGGGTTCAAACATATGGTCATCCCGGTTTTCGGACTCCTGGCCAACTTTGGTTGCATGTTGTTCTACCTGGTTGGCCCGTTCAGCGTCGCCGGGATGAGCGTCAAGGAACCTTATATTGCGCTGGGTGTATCCCTGGCGTGGATCCTCCTCGGCGGTGTTTACCTGGCCGTCAACAGCAAGAGCAAAGGCAAGGAGATCATTCTGACTAACAGGCCCAGCGTCGTGGCCTAGCACTCGTCTGAAACTCGCATAAGAATTCATTGCATTAAAAAACTATGAGCACCCCAAAAAGCGTTATAGAGACGGCCCGCAAACAAGGGGCCAAGATGGTTGATGTGAAGTTTGTCGATACTTTCGGCACCTGGCAGCATTTCAGCGTCCCCTTCAGCGAATTGACGGAGG
>Ga0224554_1000948_pt1 | contig 20795 bp, 15 predicted proteins | sample 714S22024metaG_FD_180666 | JGI IMG/M metagenome (GOLD analysis project Ga0224554, IMG submission 180666) | Peat soil microbial communities from Stordalen Mire, Sweden - 717 S2 20-24 | ecosystem: Environmental > Terrestrial > Soil > Wetlands > Peat | place: Sweden: Norrbotten County, Stordalen...
TTTGATTTTTGAACGATTTTTCGGGGCGCAATCTCCATGTCGATAGCAGTGCCGCTGCGCTAAAACGCCTGAAAAATAAGAGTAATTTTGAGGTCCCGCTCCGAATAGCTGGACACCAGTGGGCTCCCGCCGAGCCTCCTGTGCTCAGCCCCGGACAATGCAACCTTCAGACTTTTTGAACACCAAGGGCGCGAAGGCAGCGAAGGGAGGCCAACGCGGCCGAGGCATTCTTCGGACTTTGGAACCGCGAAATACTGAGACCGTGTTTTAAAAATGCCACCCATCGCCGCGTGAGGGCACGCGGCCTCCAGGAAACGACCCGAATTCCGGTGTTTCTGTAGGTCCGGTCCCCTGACCGGGCGATTTTTAAAACAGGCTCTGAAACACGCGAACGCTGAACCCTGATAAAACCGTGGTCAAGGGAATGATTGTCAAAGGAATGAACCTGAACCAAAGGCGGGTAAACCGCAAAATACTCGCAAGACGAGGAACATGTTTCGGGTTTCAGGAAAGTCGCGGCACGCTTTCCAAGAACGAACCAAAATATGGATTGAGCCCCTCGCACCAATGCCACGTCCTCCGGCCCGCAATTCTATTGTGTCATCTGGCGGCCGTAAGCGCGGCGCTCCACTCCGCCTCGAACGGCGAGACGACGGTAGGGCGAGGCTCCCGCCGAGCCTCCTGTGCTCAGCCCCGGACAAGACAACCTTCAGACTTTTTGAACACCAAGGGCGCGAAGGCAACGAAGGGAACTTTCCAAAAACGAAGCAAACTATGGGCTGGCTCCTCGCATAAACTATTTATTTACAGGCTTCTGGCGGGAGAAATTTGAAACGGGCGGCGGGTGAATCGCTACGCTCGTGAAAATGCGCGAATACCCTGATTACGAAGGCGTAGCGATTCACCCGCCGCCCGCTTTGAAACCATCCTCGCGAACCGCAACGGTTCTCACCCGGGGCGCGCACCCTCACGACGCTCTTTGAGACCTTTGAAACCATCCCCGCGAACCGCAGCGGTTCTCACACAAACAATTGGCCCTCTACCACGACACCATGTCCTTTGAAACCATCCCCGCGAACCGCAGCGGTTCTCACACAAACAATTGGCCCTCTACCACGACACCATGTCCTTTGAAACCATCCCCGCGAACCGCAGCGGTTCTCACCGCGCCCGATGGCTACAGTCAAATACTTGTCACCTTTGAAACCATCCCCGCGAACCGCAACGGTTCTCACATAGTGGTAATAGTTGCAACACTGACAATAGTTACTTTGAAACCATCCCCGCGAACCGCAACGGTTCTCACATCTCCTTGGCTGTTTCCCGGCAGGACTGAAAGCGCTTTGAAACCATCCCCGCGAACCGCAACGGTTCTCACCGCCCTGGTGGAATTCGCCGCTCACGCCTATGCCTTTGAAACCATCCCCGCGAACCGCAACGGTTCTCACCCGAGCGCCTTCAAGTGTTTCGTGGCCGGCCAGAGCTTTGAAACCATCCCCGCGAACCGCAACGGTTCTCACAAATTGTCAACCTGTTTGAGGATACGGACAATTCCTTTGAAACCATCCCCGCGAACCGCAACGGTTCTCACGACGCCAAGCTCCTGAATCTCCCCGAGGAGCAACTTTGAAACCATCCCCGCGAACCGCAACGGTTCTCACCACCATTCCTGCGTCCCCAGGTGCCAGAGCTTCGCTTTGAAACCATCCCCGCGAACCGCAACGGTTCTCACCCTTCGCGCCTTGCCGTCCAAATATTTGCATTCAAAAATTAAATGCAAAATCTCCGTCCAACAGGTGACCCGCTTGTCTGGCAACGAGTTATGCATGGCAAACCGCTTTTAGTGCATTTCGTTGATAACCAACTGCTACGCACCGTGTTGTCAAGGAACGCCGGGTGAATAATCCATCCACCGCTGGCGGTTTCCGTTAACCGCTGAAGTTCGCGAAGTGCGTCAAATACGTGGGGCGTAGAGGCGCACAGAATCAAAGTAAATCTGCCTCCGAAGAGACAGCTAACGGGAAGATTTTATGCCTGCTTCCATGCAACTGCAAGCGTAATTTTAAAGAAATTCAAATGTCGCCTGCCACACCCTCACCGCGCCGTAGCGTTCCACATTAACAAGGTCGTCATCATGCAAAGGATAATGCGTAGTCCGCGATGAAGCAAGCGAACGGCGGTTTCGGTTTTTCGATGCTCCTTGTCCCGCCGTGCCGGTTCGTTGCTCACGGCGTGGACTTCGCGCATCTTCTGGTAACGCCCCATCGCACCAACTGGGACGCAGTTCAAGCGTCTTTGGGTGTTCTCCACCGGCCCAACTTGGACAGCGCCGCCTGGCAACGCGAGGTTCGCCCCGGGTGGGATCGTGATTGATGCGCTGGCTGCTGGACTGCAACTGCTAAGACCCATTTTCGCCAGCGTGCCCGTGACCTGACTCATCATCCGAATTGTGTAACGGTGGAAGTCCTTTACTATCAACAATATAGCGGAAGTTTCAGATGTCTGAGAATCGGCATTTTCACGGTTTTTCAGGATAAATTGTCAAAGCGCCTGCCCCTCAAGCATTTACGATTACGATCCGTAAGCTTCTCAAAAGCTTGCCTCACCAGACTTGCCTGACTATTGTGGGTGTGTCAATTTGGCGCGGCGCTGGAGCGCTGGCGGGCAATTATCATCGTTTGTTGCGGATTATTATGGCTGCTGCTATTTCGACTTTTCTCGATAAAGTCCTTGGGAGGATCGGACGCCTCGATGCCGAGGGGGTGCAATCGGTTGTCCAACGACTGGCCCGCGAACGGCAGTTCCTGGAAACGTTGTTCAATGCCATCGAGGACGGCGTGGTGGTGGTCGATGAGCGGGGACGCATTGTGTATCTGAATCAAGCTGTGGCCCGGATGTTCAACTGGCTTCCAGAAGAGGTGGACGGCCGGCCCATTCAGGAGTTGCTGCCTGAATTGGATTGGAAGAGTTTATCCGCCCTCGGACCCGATGGCCGGCAACAGACCACGCGCCACGAATTCGAGGTCGCTTACCCCCGCGCCCGGTTCCTGCGCCTCTACGCCGCCCCGCTCGATGGCGAATCCAAAGGCGGCTCCGGCATGGCCTTGATCCTCAATGACGCAACGGAAGCGCGGCAGAAGACCTTCGAAGCCATCGAGAGCGAGCGCATCCATTCGTTGACCCTTTTGGCGGCCAGCGTGGCTCATGAAATCGGCAACCCGCTCAACGCCCTCCACATTCACTTGCAATTAATGGCGCGTCAGGTCACAAGACTCAGGACGTCAGCGGCGGCGGCCGCGCCGGGCAGGTTTTCGCGGCGCGACGCGAAACTGCCTGGCGAAGCCGGGGAGGTGGCGGAGAAGCTGGAGCATTACCTTGAGGTGGCCAAGGGCGAGATTTCCCGTTTGGATTATATCGTGACACAATTTCTCCAGGCCATCCGCCCGTCGCAGCCGCAATTGGCGCCGGCCTCGATCAATGACGTGGCGCGGGAGACGCTGGAGTTGCTGCGGCCGGAATTGGAGAACCGCGGGTTGGATGTCAAAGAGAAACTGGCGCGGCGGCTGCCGTTGACTCCTTTGGATCCGGGCCAGATGAAGCAGGTCTTGATGAACTTGATCAAAAACGCCATGCAGGCCATGACGCGCGACGGCACGCTCACCGTGCAGACGGGCCACACGCCCGACGCCGTCTGGGTCAGCATTGCGGACTCCGGCGGCGGCATTGCCCCGGATCAGATCAGCCACATCTTCGAGCCGTTTTTCACGACGAAGAAAAAAGGCACCGGGCTGGGGCTGATGATTGTGCAACGCATCGTGCGCCAGCATGGCGGGCACATCGAAGTGGAAAGCGACGTGGGGCAGGGGACGACCTTCCGCATCAGCCTGCCGCTGCGCGAGCGCGAACCGAAATTGCTGGCCAGTTCAAAAGCGGTATCGGACGCGCCGCAAACGCGCGGGAACTCCCCTGAAAATGAACAATGACTTAACTTCCAAACCGAAGCTGTTGATCGTCGATGATGAAAAACCGACGCGCGAAGGATTGCGGGCGGCGTTGGAGGACCATTATGAAGTGTGGGTGGCCGAGGACGCGAAGGCGGCGATGGGGCTGTTGGAAGAGGAGGACTTCGCCGTGCTGCTGACGGATTTCCGTCTGCCGATGGAAGACGGGATGAAATTGATCGCGCGGGCCAAGTCGCTGCCCAAGCCGCCCATTTGCATTTTGATGACGGCCTACGGCTCGGAAGAACTGGCGGTGGATGCGATGAAGCACGGCGCGGATGATTACATTGCCAAGGGCCGAATGCAGATTGATGAACTGGAGATGCGGATTGCCCGCGCGTTGCGCCACCAGAATCTGGAGGTGGAGAACGTGGCCATGCGGCAACAATTGCACAGCAAATTCGGCCTGGAAAACATCGTCGGCCAATCGCCGCTCATGCGCGATGTCTTTGATGTTGTGCGCCAGGTGGCGACGTCCCGGGCCACCGTCTTGCTGCTGGGCGAAAGCGGCACGGGCAAGGAGCTGGTCGCCAAGGCGATTCATCAACTGAGTCCGCGCGCCAAGTCGCCGATGGTCACCGTGCATTGCGCGGCGCTGCCGGCGACCTTGCTGGAGAGCGAGTTGTTCGGGCATGAGAAAGGCGCTTTTACGGGGGCGCACGAAAAGCGCATTGGCCGCTTCGAACAGGCCCAGGGCGGAACCCTTTTCCTTGATGAAATCGGGGAAATCGATCCTACGCTGCAGGTCAAATTGCTCCGGTTCCTCGGCGAACGCACCTTCGAACGCGTCGGCTCGAACAAGACTTTGATGGCCGACGTCCGGCTGATCACGGCGACCAACAAGAACCTGGAAGAGCAGATCAGGGAGGGGAAATTCCGCGAGGACCTGTTTTTCCGGCTGCGCGTGGTGGAGATCAAGCTGCCGCCGCTGCGCGAGCGCAGGGAGGATTTGCCGCTGCTGGCCAGGGCCTTTTTGAAGGAATTCGCTTTCGAGAATAATAAAAAAGTCAACGATTTCACCCCCGAGGCCTTCGAAGCGTTGATGACGTATCCCTGGCCCGGCAACGTGCGTGAATTGCGAACCGCGGTGGAAAGCGCCGTTGTGCTTTCGCGCGGCGAGCGCGTCGGGCTGCTGGACCTTCCGGAGCCCATCCGCGAAGGCGAAACCAGGGCGGGCCATCCGGCGCGCGTCCCGGCCCAGGCTGACTTGACCGTGGCGGAGGCGGAGAAGCATTTGATCATCCGCGCCCTGAAGGAATGCGACGGCAACCGCACATTGGCCGCTGGAAAACTCGGCATGAGCCGGCGGACGCTGCACCGGAAATTGCACCTCTACCATCTGGAGGGCATATAATGCCACTGCAAGATTGGATTCATCATTGGGAAGAGGGAGCCGGGGCGCGGCTGCTGAAGGCGGCCGTGGCACTGCTGGCTTTCATCGCTTTGGCATCGCTTTACGATTTATTGGAGTATCAGGGTCAGGGTTGGTCATCGGAGGAGGCCATGGAAAACGCGCAACTGGCCCGCAACCTCTCCCAAGGCAAAGGCTACACAACGGATTCGATCCGGCCCGTGGCGCTTTTTTTATTGGCAAGGTCGGCGGAACCCGGCCAATCCTCGAAAGTTCTGGCCCAACGCGTGCCGGATTTGAGCATCGCCCCGGTGTATCCGTTTCTCGTGGCGGGGCTGATGAAGGCGCTGCCGTTTCACTTTGCCGCCAAACAATACTGGACTTACGAACCGGAGCAATGGATCAGCCTGTTTAACCAAGCGCTCTTCTTTGCGGCGGTAATTGTTCTTTTTTTCCTGGCGGGGCGTCTCTTTGACTCGAACGTCGCCTGGCTCTCAGCCGCTCTTTTTGCCGGAACGGAATTATTCTGGAGATTCAGTGTTTCGGGTTTATCGACGCTCTGGCTGATATTGGTTTTGTTGGGGGTTGTCCTTTGTATAACGACCATTCAGAGCCGGGACAAAGCGGCCACGACGGGGACGGGCGGCAAATCGATTTTTCTGGCGCTGTTGACCGGGGCGCTGGCCGGCGTGGGCGGACTGAGCCGCTATGCATTTGCCTGGATGATCGTGCCCGTGGTTTTGTTCGTCTGGCTGAGCGTGACCCGCGGGAGGGGCAAACTGTGCCTGGCGATTGCCGCGTCGTTCCTGGCCGTCATGACCCCGTGGCTGGCGCGCAATATCAGCCTGAGCGGTCATTGCTTTGGCACGGCGGATTACGCCGTGGTGCAGGAGACGCCGTCCTTTCCGGACAACACCCTGGAACGATCCGCCGATCCGCGCGGCGAGTTAATGCGCCTGGCGCCCGCCGACGTTGTCAGCAAATTTTTGGTCAATGCGCGGGAGTTTTGCCTGAACGAAGCACCGCGGGTGGGCGGGAATTGGATTTCGGCGTTTTTCCTGGCCGGATTGCTCATTCCATTTCGAAACGCGGGCTTGACGCGCCTGCGCTGGTTTCTGATCGGGTCGCTGATCCTGCTTTTTGTGGTGCAGGCTTTGGGGCAGACCCACGTGAGCAACGATTCGCCGCGGATCAATTCAGAGAACCTGCTCGTGCTGTTGGCGCCCCTGGTTTTTATGTATGGCGCAGCAATGTTCCACACGTTGCTCGACCAGCTCAACCTGCCGCTGCTGGACGTGCGCGGGCTGGCCGTGGTGGGTTTTGTTGCCGTCCTGTGCGCGCCGCTTTTATTGGCGCTGCTGGCGCCCCGTGATGCGACGGTGGATTCGCCTTATTCCCCTCTGCACATTCAACGCACGGCCCGCTTGTTGCAGACCAATGAAACGATGATGAGCGACATCCCGGCCGGAGTGGCCTGGTACGGCGGGCGTTCCAGTGTCTGGCTGCCGCTGGATGATGACAACGAGTTTTTCAAGGTCAACGCGCTCAAGCCGGTTCACGGCCTTTTCCTCACACAAATGACATCCAATGAACGGTTTCTGACGCACATGAAGGCCAGTGAAAAGGGCTGGGGCCATTTCCTCCTGCAATGCTCCGAGCATGGCGAAGTGCCCACTGGTTTTCCGTTGAGAAAAGCGCCGAAAGGGTTCCTGCCCGATCAATTGTTCCTGAGCGACAAAGTGCGGTGGCGGGAGGGGAAAACGGGGCCTTAAAATTGGACTTGAAAAATGCTGAAAAAAAGCGAAATAAACCTTTGACAATTTTGCGGGCAGCCCATAGAAATCGCAGTGGTTGAACGAAATTTCACAAACAACGGAGAGATGATGCATTGGCGTCATGGAGGATAAATCAAAGTATTTATGAAAAGAATCTGTGTCTCTGCAGGATTGGTTGCGCTTGGTGCGGCAGCCGCCCATGCCCAATACGCCCCCGGGCTGAGTTATACGGAAATGACAAAACCGTGGTCGTTCACGGGCGTGGTGCGCGGGTTTTACGATGACAACTATCTGACGCTGCCGAAAAATTTTCCCGGCATCCGTCCCGATGGCACGGTGGGGGAATTGCACTCGCGGGACAGTTTCGGCATGGAGGCCAGTCCCGGCATCTATTACAACCACTCGGTCGAGAACACGCTGTTGAGCGCCAGTTACGTTTATGACGTGGACTGGTACGAGGACCAGCAAGGCACCACGTTCCAGACCCACGCGTTCAACGCAAAACTGGACCACGAGTTCAGCGAACGGTATAAAATGGCGGTCAGCGATTCGCTCGTCAGTTCGCAAGATCCCGGGGTGATTGATCCGTCGCTGGTTGCCACGCCGTTGCGCGTGCCCGGCAGCAACGTTCGCAACACCGGGACGCTTGATTTTACGGCGCAGTTGACGCGGCTGTTTGATGTGCATGTCGGTTATGCCAACTCGATTTACGCCTATCAGCAGAATGGCGGGGACGAATTCCCGGCCGACTCGTCGGCGAGCTATTCGGCATTGCTGGACCGGATTGACCAGACGGCCGCCGTGGATCTGCGCTGGAAAGTCCTGCCGGAGACGACCGGTGTGCTCGGTTATCAATACGAACACATCGATTACACCAGTCCTGAAGACATTATCTTTTCGCCCGCAGGCACGATCGGTACCCCTGCTTACTTTAACGGCCCGGGCCATTATACCGCCTCCTCGCGCAACCAAAATTCGCAGTACGTCTATATCGGGGTCGACGAAAGCTTCACGCCCAATCTGAATGGTTCCATCCGGGTGGGCGGCATCTATGTCGATTATTACAACGACGTTATGCACACCCTCGACCCGTACGTCGATGCGAGCCTGACCTATCAATACATGCCCCAGAGCACGGCGCAATTCGGCTTGAAGGAAACGCACAATGCGACGGATGTGGCGGGCGTCATCGGCACCACGCCCGTGGTGGACGAGGAATCGACCGCCGTTTATGTGTCGGTCAGCCACCGGGTCACCTCGCGCTTTACCGCCGGGGCCATGGCTCAGGCCCAATATTCGACGTTTAACGGCGGCGGGAGCGCTTATGGTGGGTTGGGCGAAGATTATTATACTGCGAACGTTAATTTTGCGTATCATTTTACGCCGTGGCTGTCCGGGGAAACCGGATACGCCTACAGCAAGTTGAATTCCCAATTAGGGGACCGCGGTTACAGCCGGGATGTGGTTTATCTGGGCGTCCGCGCCACCTATTAAAACAGGAAGATAAGGTTTGACGTTTGGCGCAGAAAGCTGGAACGTATACGTTTGATGTACGGTCTGGCTTTCTTTTTTTAAATCTATGGATGTCGCGACAACGAACGAAGTTCCCGAGCTGAAACTGCATTTTTTGGATTATTGGCGCGTCATCCGACTGCGGCGCAGCCTGATTCTCATGGTTTTCCTGTTGTGCGCCGTGACGAGCATCCTGTTGACCTTCTGGCTGCCGAAGCAGTATTCGAGCACCGTTCGCATTGAGGTGCAAAAGGACAACCCTGAGATTCCTGTAACCGAGGGAGGGGGGCACCTCGGCTCCGTTGGTTCAGATCCTTACTTCCTCACCACCCAGTTCAAAATCATCCAGTCCTGGTCGATACTGACCAATGTCATTACCATGCTGCATTTGGACGAGAAGCTGGCGGCGCAGGTGGGTGATCCGCCCTGGCCTCTGGACAAAACCTTCAGCGCCCTTGCCGCCAGAGTATCGGTTGAGCAGACGCGCATGACCAGTTTGGTCGAAATTTCTGTCAGGAACTCCGACGCCAAGATGGCTGCCGACATCGCCAATGCCATCGTCGATGCCTACCGCGATTCGCGCCTGGAAAAGTGGAAAAGCGACCGTTACGGGGGCATCAGCGCATTGCAACAGGAGTTGAGTCTGAAGGAAACGAAGCTGGGCGCGATGGTGACTAATTTGAATGAGTTGCGGTCCTCGTTGCAGATATTCGAGATGGACGAACAGAGTCCGTTGGCCAGCACCACCATTGATACCGAACAGCTCCGCGAATATCAGCATGAGGAAACGATGGCCCTGGCTGATTACCTGGAGTACAGCAACATTCTGGCCGGCATCGCCTCCATCCCGACTAATCAACTGGGGGAGGCGATCAACACCGCCTTCGCCCACCAGGCGGACACGGAACTGAGTTCGCTGGCCATGCGGCTGAACACGGCCAAGGACAGATTGTCCGCCGTGACCAATGATTACGGCCCAAGAAACACGGAATATCAGACCGCGCAACTGCAGTTCGACCAGGCGCGGCATGATTATGACACCAAGTTGAGCGGCATCATCGCTGGATTGAAGGAGCGGGTGGAGATCGACCGGCAGAACATGGAAGTGATGCAGCGGCTGAAATCGGACTTGGAAGCCAGGAGGAACGAACGGGCCCACAAGGACCAGCCGTATTTCACGTTGAAGCGAGATATCGAAGACCTGAGGCGCAACAACGAAGAGTTGAATCGAATGATTCAAAAGGAAGTGGCCGAGGTGGGCCAGCCTCTCAACACGGTTATAGTGCGCGACCCCGCCCGGCCCGTGCTGCGGCCGGTCAGTCCCAAGACCTTCGTCATTATTCCGTTCGGAATCATGGTCGGTCTCATTGTGGGCGTCAGCCTTGCGTTTTTCATCGAATACCTGGATACGAGCGTCAAGACCATTGATGACGTGGAACGCGCCCTGCAAGCGCCCGTGCTGGGCGTGATTCCGCAGAACATCGGCAACATCATGGAGGACGGTCCGGAAACGCCGCATGCCGAGGCTTACCGGGTCTTGCGCACCAATATTCTATTTTCGCGCAAAAATGAAAGTTGGAACACCATTTCCGTGCTCAGCGGCGGGGCGGGCGAAGGCAAAACCACCACGCTTTTCAATCTGGCGGTCATCTTTGCCCAAAACGGACAGCGCGTTCTGGTGGTCGATTCCGACCTGCGCCGTCCCGCCATTCACAAAATGCTGCACCTGCCCAACAACATCGGGTTGACGGATTTCCTCCTCAAGCAGCGCACGCTGGACGAAATCATCCAGAAAACCAAGCTCCCCACCCTCGACTTTATCCCCAGTGGCAAACTACCCAGCAGTTCGATGAGCATTTTGGGGTCCGCGCAGATGAAGGAAACCATCCAGGAGCTGAAGCGCCGCTACGATTTTATCTTTTTCGACTCTCCGCCCTTGCTTGGCGTTAGCGACGCCTCCATTCTGGCCAGTGAAATGGATATGATCCTGCAGGTCATTCAATACCGCCGTTATCCCCAGCCGATGACGCTGCGGGCCAAACAGATGATTCTCAAGGTGGGAGGCAACCTCGTCGGTCTCGTGCTGAACAATATCAATATGAGCCAGGATGAAAACTACTACTACTACAGCGGGTATTACGAATATGGCTCTCAACAAAAAGACCGGACGGTTGTCCAATTGAGTGATGCGGCCAAAGAAGCCAAAATTGACATCAAGCAGAAGTATTGATCCGGGTCCCGGGCCGCAACCACATTATGAGAATCTCACGCGATAGTATTCGGAGTTTGTCGTCTCTTGTTCCGTTGGTCCTCATCGGCTCCCTCCTGGCCGGTTGCTCAAGTCCCGGCCCTAAGAAGGACCGCTATCTGGCATCGGGCCAGCCGGCCAATGCCACCAATGAGCTGCATGATATGCGTTTTGACCCGCTGCGGGTGGGCGACAGCGTCAGAGTCGATTTCTCCGGCACCCCCTCCATGATGCCCTCGGTCCAGACCGAGGTCAAAGGCGATGGCACCATTCATCTTGATTTTATCGGAGACGTTCTGGCCGATGGAAAGACGCCCGGCGAACTGGAGAAGATCATCCAAAAGAGCTATGTGCCCGCCTATTACACACACTTGAGCGTGACCGTGACGCCGGTGGTGCGTTTTTTTTACGTGGACGGTGAGGTCAATGGACAGGGAGGCGGGCGGATACAGTACACCGGCCAGATCACGGTGACCCGCGCCATTGCAGCCGCCGGCGGTTTTAATCCCTTCGCCAACCGCAGGAACGTCAGGCTTTACCGGGTCGATGGCTCCTGCAAGGTCATTAATTGCATCAAAGCCCTGGAAGATCCGAGGTTGGACCTGGCCGTTTACCCCGGTGACAAAATCGTGGTCAAGCGCAGGCTTTGGTAAATGGTCCAACTCCAAATCCTCTCCGGCAGGAGAGCCGGCGCGAAATTTGACAGTTCCAGCCTGCCCATTACCCTCGGGCGTTCCGCGCAATCGGACTTGTCTTTGGAAGAACCCGGAGTTTGGCCGACCCACTGCAAAATTCAGTGGCGGCAGGAGGGCCTGGTTCTCGAGGTCGAACCGGGCGCGCTGGCCAGCGTCAACGGCGCGCCAATGCCGCGGGCCCTCTTGCGCAATGGCGACTTGATTACCCTGGGTGGCGTGAATCTCCGCTTCAGCTTCAGTCCCATCCGGCAGTCCAGCGCGGCGTTGCGGGAATGGCTGACGTGGATCGGGCTGGGCGCATTGTGCCTGGGCCAGGTGGCGGCCATTTACTGGTTGAACCGCTGATCAATGGCGGAAATGACGGGTGCCGGTGAAAACCATGGCCATGTTGTGCTCGTCAGCCGCCGCGATGACTTCGGCGTCGCGCATTGAGCCGCCTGGTTGAATGGCGGCGGTCGCGCCGGCTTCGGCCGCGGCGGCCAGGCCGTCGGCAAAAGGAAAGAAGGCATCGCTGCACACGGCGCTGCCGCGCAGTGAGAGCCTGGACTCGCGTGCTTTCCAAACGGCGATTTTGCTGGCGTCCACCCGGCTCATCTGGCCGGCGCCGATGCCCAGTGTGCGGTCGGAGGCTGTATAGACGATGGCATTAGACTTGACATGTTTGACAATAGTCCAGCCGAACAGCATGGCTTGCCGCTCCTCCTCCGATGGCCGGCGTTTGGTTGCCACCCGCCACTCCGCGGCTGAAACGATCTTTGTGTCGCGGTCCTGGACCAGGAAAGATTCCGCCCCGACATCGCGTACTTCAGCCGAACCGCCGCCCGGCCACTTGAGAGCCTTCATCAGGCGCAGGTTTTTTTTGCGCCGCAACAAGTCGAGCGCCTCGGCCGTAAAATCAGGCGCGACAATAACCTCGCTGAAAATCTCCGCCATGGCTTCGGCGCAGGGCAGGTCCAGCGGCTGGTTGACGACGATAATCCCGCCGAAAGGCGCCTGTTTGTCGGTGGCGAAGGCCTTTTCCCAGGCCTCACGGAGCGTTTTGCCCTGGGCCGCCCCGCAGGGATTGGAGTGCTTGAGGATGGCCAGGGTTGGCGCGGCCCCGGCGAATTCAGCGGCCAGGGCGGCGGCGGCTGTCAAGTCAAGGATATTGTTGAAGGACAATTCCCGGCCATGCAGTTGCTGGAAATAATCCCCAAAACGGCCGTAAAGGGCGGCGCGCTGATGCGGGTTCTCCCCGTAGCGCAAAGTTTGAGAGAGGCGCAGGTTCATCTGAAAGTTCGCCGGCCAGGGATCGCCTGCCTTGGGCGGCGTCGTGGGGGCGCCGGCGCCGGGGACGGCAAATTCCTTAGAAAGGTGGACAGCGATCAGCGCGTCGTAAGCGGCGGTTCCGGCAAAGACCCCCGCTGCCAGCCGCCGGCGCAGTTCCACCGTGGTTTGCCCCGTGGCCGCGATCTGACCGGCGACCTCGGCGTAATCCGCCGGGTCCATGACCACGGTCACGCTTTCGTGATTCTTGGCCGCGCTGCGCAGCATGGCAGGCCCCCCAATATCGATATTCTCGATGGCCTCGCCCAAAGTGACCTCGGGACGGGAGATCGTCCGCGCGAAAGGGTAGAGATTCACCACCACCAAGTCGATTGGCTTGATGTCATGTTTGCGGGCGGCTGCTTCATGTTCTTCGTTGCCGCGGACATAGAGCAGGCCGCCATGGATTTTTGGATGAAGCGTTTTGACCCGCCCATCCAGCATTTCCGGAAACCCCGTGTAGGCGCTTAAATCGCTGACTGCAACACCGTGTTCGCGCAAAGCCCTGGCCGTGCCACCGGTCGAGATAATTTCAATTCCCGCACCCGCCAGGGCTTGGGCAAAAGGAATCAAGCCGGTCTTGTCAAAAACGGAAAGCAGGGCACGTTGAATCTTCGCCATACTCGAATCAATCTTCCAAAAGGCGCGACGGAGTCAACCCGATTTGCGCATTCGCGCCACGTAAGCGCCATCAACGCCGTCGGCGAAGGGCAGCAACTGCCGCTGGCGTTCCAGCTTGAAATCGGCGTGCCGCTCCAGGAATTCCCGCGTCACGGATTCATTCTCCTCCGGTTCAAGGCTGCACGTGCTGTAAACGAGCGTTCCGCCGGGCTTCAGTTGTGGGGCCGCTTCCTCCAGCAGCGCCTGCTGCTCCTGGCGCAGCCGGTCGATTTCACCGGAGTTAATCCTCCAGCGCAAATCGACCCGGCGGCGCATTACGCCTGTGTTGGAGCAGGGTGCATCCACCAAAATCCGGTCGAACGGTTGCGGCGGGCCTGGATCCTCGAAGTCCACGCACGCAATGCCGAGGCGAAGGCAATTCTCCCGCACCAGTTTGAGCCGCTCTGGTTGATTGTCCCGGGCGACAATGCGCCCGCGATTCTCCATGCGCTGGGCGATATAGGCGGTTTTTCCTCCGGGCGCCGCGCAAAGGTCGAGTATGCTCTCGCCGGGCAGGGCATCCAACTCATTGACTGCCAGGAGTGTGCCGGGGTCTTGCACATAAAAGAAGCCGTTCTGGAAGCTTTTGCACTGGGGGAGGGGAGGATGCGATTTCAATTCGAACACCAAGTTGCCACCGGTCCAATCCCATTGCCGCTCCAGGAAGTCCACTCCTTCCTGCCGCCACGCCGCCGCCAACCCGGCAAAATCCGTCTTCAGAAGATTGAGCCGGGCGTAGATGGAAGGGGGAGTATTGTTCCATTCCAGCAACTGGGCAGTCTTGGCGGCGCCCCATCGGGCCTGCCAACGTTCGACCAGCCAGGCGGGGTGGGAATAGCCCAGCGCCGGGTCGGTGTGTTTCAAATCCGCCAATTGGCGGACCGTGGCCTCGCGTTCGCGGGTGTAACCGCGCAAGACGGCATTGAGAAACCCCGCCTTTGCGTCAAAACCCAGCCGCTTGCACAGTTCAACCGTTTCATGGACCGCGGCGTGGTTGGGGATGCGTTGCAGCCAAAACAGTTGGTAAAGCCCGAGATGCAGCAAAAGGCGCAAGACCGAATGTTGCGGCCGGTCTCCGGTTTTGCGGGCCACCAGCCAGTCCAGGGTCGTTTGCCAGCGCACCATCCCATAGACCAATTCCTGGCACAAGCCCCGGTCCGGCGGTGTCAACCCGCCTCCGGCCAGTTCATTTTCCAGCAGTTTCTCGACGTATTCGCCGCCTTCTCCATGCCGCCTCATCACGCGCACGGCAATTTCTCTTGGACTTTCGCCATTCACGACCTAATAATGGTCTGATTGTTATGGGACGCGAGAATATATCCATGAAAGAAGAATTTGAAAAACTGGCCGCCGCAGGGAAGCTGACCCGTCAAAATGTGGAGGCCTTGGTGGCCCTGACGGAAAGCGGCTACTGTTATCATCGGAGTTGGGGATTCGGCAAGATCACAACCGTGGACGCCGTTTTCTCCCGCTTCGTCATTGATTTCCAATCCAAGCCTGCTCACGCCATGGATCTGGCCTTTGCCGCCGAGTCCCTCAAGGCCATTTCCATCGATCACATCTACGCCCGCAAGGTCTCGGACATCGAGTCCCTGCGCCAGATGGCCGCCCTGAACCATTTGGACTTGATCAAGTTGGTGCTGCAAAGCTTCGGCGGCCGCGCCACTGTGGATCAAATCCAGCAGGCGCTGGTGCCGGAAGTCATCGAGGACGATTGGAAGAAATGGTGGGAGGCCGCCAAACGCGAATTGAAGAAAAACGGCCATTTCCAGGTGCCCCTCAAAAAGTCCGAGCCGCTTGTTTATCAAGCGAAGGAAGTTTCGTTGCAGGACCGGTTGCTGGCGGAATTCCGCGCCGCCAAAGGCCTGAAGGCCCGCTTGAACGTTGCCCACGAGATTCTGAAGAGCTTGTCCGATCTAAGCGATAAAAACGCCGCTGGCAAAGAAGTCATACAAGCGCTGAACGCAGAGATTGCCACCCATCACCGCACACAGCCATCTGTGGCGCTGGAGGCCATCTTTGTGCGCGATGAAATACGCCAGGCTGTTGATGTGCCGCCCATCGAGGGCGAGTTGCCCGGCGGAGCCCTCTGGCTTCAGGAAAGCGCAAAAGTCGGCGCCATCCTTGAGCTGATGCCCGCGGCCAAACATCGCCGCGCCTTGCAGTCTTTCAAGGAAGCCAACCAGGAACACTGGCCCGACGCGCTCCTCACCGCCCTCAATCACATCTCGGCCAAGCTGGCGGCGGAAGTGGCGCACGCCCTCATTTCGGGGGGGCATCTCGAGGGCTTGAAGGAGCTTCTCGCCCGCCTCATCAGCCAGCACCAGGCCAGCAGCGAGTTGTTGCTCTGGCTGGCCAAGGAGCGGTCCGACTCTTTTGCCGACATTCTCGGCCCGGAAGTCTTCCGCGCCATGCTCACGGCCATGGAGCGCGACCAGTTCAACGAAAAGCGTTCCAACAAACTGCGCGATTTCATCCTGGCCGATCAAACACTCCTGGTTGAATTAATCGGCTCCGCGGACTTGGAAGTCATCAAGGACCTGACCCGCGCCCTGCAACTTTCCCCCTGTTTTGACGATATGGACAAACGTTCCCTGCTGGCTCGCATCGTCAAAAGCTATCCCGCCGTGCAAACCATGATTTCCGGCGAGCAAACCCGCCAGGAAGCAACGCTTTTGGTTTCCTGGGAAAGCCTGGAGAGGCGCAAGAATGAGTATGCCGAACTGGTGCAAAAATCCATCCCGGCCAATTCCAAGGAGATTGCCCTGGCCCGAAGCTATGGTGATTTGCGCGAGAATCACGAATACAAAGCCGCCAAGGAAATGCAAAAAATTCTCATGCGGCGCAAAAGCGAATTGGAAAATCAACTGGTCCGCGCCCGCGGCAGTGATTTTGCCAATCCCCGCATTGATGTTGCCAGTGTTGGCACGCGGGTCGAGGTGACCGATTTGGATCAACAGCACGCGGAAAGTTTCACCATTCTCGGCGCGTGGGATTCTGATCCGGAAAAGGGCATCATCAGTTACCAGACGCCGGTTGGGCAATCCCTTCTGAACCACAAGCCCGGCGACGAAGTGGAAGTGCCGGTCGAGGGTGGAAAGAAGCGCTATCGCGTGGATGCCATCGCGCCTTTCAAAGCGGCCGTGCCGGCGCCCGTGCCCGAGGCCCCCACGACCCCTCCGCCGCCGGTCCAATAAACCTTGAGCGCTATTTGATCAATCCTTTGTAAAGGAACACCGCGTAGGCCGCGGTCAATAGCCAGCCGATGGCCCGGGGCAGCCGCCCGCATGTTCCGATAAAGATCAGATGCACGAGCGTGGCCCCGCCCAGGATCAGCACGCCGGTTTCAAAAATGGGCGGCACAACGATCGGTTTATATAGCGCAAATATGCCGATGCACAGCGGGATGCAGATATGCGCATCCCCAACCTGTGAGGTGTACACGACTTCCGCCTGCCTCCTCCACCCGTAATAAAATGCCATCAGGCCGTTGGGCAGCACGTCCAGCCAGCCGCTTAACCATCCCATGTGACGGGCGCTGATAAAGCCGTTCTTGATGTGCGAAAGCCACGACACCAGCCAGTCCGTGCTCACATAAGTCCCATAGGTTCCGACTCCCAGCAAAACCAAATTAATCGCCAGCATCCGCCTGAACGTTTTGTTTTGCCGGCGATTGCTTTTCAATACCTCAAGAACATGAAAAGCCTGCCAGCAGAGAAAAAGTCCAATCAAAATCAATCCTTCCCCCAGGCCGATTTCACGCCGCCGTCCCACGACCCAGGCGGTGCCGGTGAAGAACAACACTGCCATTAACGTCAGCATCATGGAAAGCCGCTTGAGGTGATGGGAGCAATCCTGCCCGCTTTTCGCAGCCTTGTCCGGCAGGACCGACATTCCCCAAAGCGCGGCCGGAAAGCCCACCAGCAAAGTCAGATTTGTCACGTTGTTGACCAGGCAATTGGTGACCACTTCCGCGCCGGATCCACCATGCATTCCCAGCACGATGGCAAAGATGAGATTGCTCATCCCGGTGCAATACGGCATGACCACGGTGCCCAGGACCGTGCCTTCCATTCCTTCGGCCGCCATCGATTCCAAGCGCCAGACCATCAAGAACGACGCGACCAGAAATACTGCCACGAAGAACCATGGCGTCGCCAGCCCGGCGCGTTCAATCCAGATCATTGGAAAAGCAACGGGGCGAAGTCCGCCAGGTTCCGCCGCCAGACCCGCCAACTATGCACGCCGGGCACTTCCGTCCAGGTGAGACGGATGCCCTGCGATTCCAGCCATTGGACAAACTCGCGGTTGGGCTTGGCCAACCCGTCGTCTTTCCCGCAGGAAATCCACAGCAGGCGCAGGCGGTCGTTGGCCTTGGAGTCCAGATTGGGAAACCGTTGCGCATAATTGGTGCTGACTCCGCCGGAACTAAACGCGCCGATCCATGCGAACTTGTCCAGGGCGTTCAGACCGACGGTCAGCGACTCCGCCCCGCCCATCGACAGGCCGGCAATGGCACGGTCCTTGGGATTCTTGGAGACTTGGTAGGCCTTTTCCACCTGGGGCATCACCTCGTCCAGCAGCGTCGCGCGGAACCGGTCAATATTGCGCTGCCATAAGTCCGGAGTGCGCGTTGACCCCCACCCTCGCTCAACGATCTCCATCGTCCCATAACCCAGCGGCATGACAACAACCATGGGCTTCGCCTGGCCGCGGGCGATCAGGTTGTCAAGAATGACGTTGGCCTGTCCGACCGCCCACCAGCCCGAGGCGTCATCGCTGAAGCCGTGCAGCAGATACAGCGCGGGCAAACGCTTCCCGCCCGATGCCTTGTAACCGGGCGGCGTATAGACAAAGTAAGCGCGCTCGTCGCCCGCCGCGGCGGATTTGTAAAAATGGCGGTGCAACACCCCGTGCGGCACGTCATTGACTTCCCACGGCAGCGACGCCGGGCCGGGCACATGCACCTGGCTCTCCGTGTTCAGAAGATTATACTTCATCAACGGATTGTTCAGGTCGATGTTGCGGAGGCCGTCCACCATTAAGGAATATCCATAATAATCCGGGTCGAGGGGGCCTGTCGTGAATGACCACACTCCCTGATCGTCTTTTTGCATCGAGGCGGCAGGTAGCGATTCGCAAAGCACCTGGACATTCGTCGCTCCCGGCGCCTTCAGCCGAAACGTCACCCGTCCGTCCGCCTGGACTTCCGGGGACTGGAGCGGTTGCGGGAACACCGGGGTGGCAAGTGTTAACGTCATAAGCACATAAAGAGATTTCATCGCGGAACGATACCGTGGAACCCCAGCCATTCTCAACGCCAAAGATGCCCGCTGGCACCGTGCGTGTCCGGCCCGAAGGTGCGCAAAGCTGGCCGCTTCGGCAGTATCGTTGCCGGGTGCGGGGGCATCCCGCCCGCCTTCTCCTCCGCCTACACGCGCGGGCTGTCGATTGGCTGGCTCAATTGGCGGAGGTGGAATTTAAACCCTCGCCTCGCTCCGGGGATGTACTCTTAACAAGGTTTGTCATTTCCAAAATTTCCACCACGGTTTATGATCATTGCCTCGTCCGGCATTTTTGAGATTTTCGCGAAGCCGGCCAGGCCACAGGGTTTCAACCAACTGTTGGTGGGCGTCATAAACTTTATACTCGCCGACACCTTGTTTGGCCAACCGATCCCGGGCATAATCGTGAGCTTCCTCAATCTTATCAAAAACTTGCCAGCCTTCACTACAGAGTCCGGCATATTGGGTATTTCTCAATTTTGGAAATACCCCGCGACTAAATCGGGCGAAATCACTGGTTGCATCGCCCGGCGGCAGCAATTCGTCCGCAGTGCCCGAGGGGCCGGCTGTCCTGAATCGTTTCGCGGCAGTGGCGAGCCTTTCAAGCAACTGCTGACGCTCAAATTCCGCCTGCTTCTGTTTGCTGATGTAGCGGGCGATGGAGGAAGCACCGATGATTTCTTCAGAGGCGTTTTTGATCGGCGAAAAGGTGACGGCGACGGGAATGATCCGGCCGTTTTTGTGGAGGCGCTCGGTTTCCCGGATGCCGATAGTGTCTCCACGTCGCATGCCAGCCAGCCACTGCTGCGCTCCGGCCGGACAATTTGGAATTTCAGATCACCGCGCCCCGCTTCCGATCCTTTACGCAACGCCAGTTCCTCGCCGCGGTTGGTGCCCGGAATATGCACGGGCTGTGGAGGTTTGTGATGATCATGCATGGTAGTCCGTCCTCCTTTCCAAAGCTGCGAAACAACGCGCTTCAAAACGTTTTGGTTGCAATACTTCCATACCTGAATCTAGGTGGAGCAATGAATCTGCCAAGTTGAACAAAGCTTGTCTTGTTCACACTGAACAACATGGCTATGGCACACGTAACGCTGCCATGCAATTTGCAAGTCCACCTGAAACATTCCATGCATTTTGCCAGACCGTTGCATAGGCAATGGTCGGCAACATCATGTATGTAACTGGATGGTCCCTGTCACTGATCCGGATACGTTGTGCCTCTCATGCCGGCTTAATGAAATGATTCCGAATTTGTCGTTGTCGGAAAACGTGCTTCGTTGGCACAAGGTGGAAATGGCCAAACGCCGCGTTGTCTATACCATTCTGCGCCTGGGTCTTCCTTTGCAAGGCGTGCTTGGCGAAAATCGGCCGGCCCTTCGCTTCAAATTGATGGGTGCACTTGATTCCGGCCAAGCGCTGACAACGGGCCATATGAATGGGTTGATCACCATAAACATTGACGAGGCCGAGGACGTGGAACGGGAGCGACGCCGGGTGAATTTGCACGAGCCATACCGGACTTTGCTGGGACACGTGCGGCATGAAGTCGCCCATTACTATTGGGATCGATTGATCACAAATGGCATTTGGCTTGGCCGCGTCCGGCAATTATTCGGAGATGAAACCATCGATTATGCCGCTGCGCTGAAGAATTATTACGCACAGGGTTCGCCGCCGGATTGGCAGGCGCGATATGTTAGCGCCTACGCCTCGGCGCATCCATGGGAGGATTGGGCGGAAACTTGGGCGCATTATTTTCATATCATGGACATGGTGGAAACCGCGGGAAGCTTCGGAATGGTGCTTAAGCCACAGCATCCCGCGGCTGATTCCAGAACTCCTGACATATGAGTCAAGCAAAGTGTCCGCTTTTTACCTCAAAACGCCTCGCGAATGGAGTAGTGCAGGCGCAGTTTGGAACCTGGAAAAGCGGTTTCTGTTTGGTTGAGTTCCTCAC
>Ga0224554_1000949_pt1 | contig 20786 bp, 12 predicted proteins | sample 714S22024metaG_FD_180666 | JGI IMG/M metagenome (GOLD analysis project Ga0224554, IMG submission 180666) | Peat soil microbial communities from Stordalen Mire, Sweden - 717 S2 20-24 | ecosystem: Environmental > Terrestrial > Soil > Wetlands > Peat | place: Sweden: Norrbotten County, Stordalen...
GCACAGTCTACGATCCCAGAACCACCAACGCTCTTCCCCTGCCCAACGTCCTGGTCTACGTCACCACTGGAACGCCGGCTGCGCTTCCCGCCGGGGTGCAGTGCCTCACCTCCAGCAACTCCACGCCGTCTGATCCTGACCTCGTCAGTTCCACCTTCACCGCCGTTGACGGCACCTTCACCCTGGCCAACGTTCCCGTCAACGCCACCTATACCGTGGTCATCCAGGCCGGCAAGTGGCGCCGCCAGTTCCCCAATCAAGCGGTTGCAGCAGTTCCGCTCACCGGCCTCGCCTTGCACATGCCCGCAGATCACACCCAGGGCGACATTCCCATGATCGCCATCTCCACCGGTTCGGTCGATGCGCTCGAGTGCGTCTTCCGCCAGATGGGCATCGCCGACACTGAATTCACCGACGACAACGGCACCGTGAATCCCGGCGGCCACATCCATCTCTACCAGGGCAGCGATGCTCCCGGCGCGGTCATCAATGCCTCCACGCCCAACGAAACTGTCCTGATGGGTTCGTCAACCCTCATCAACGGCTACGACATGCTGATGTTTCCCTGCCAGGGCAGCCCGTCGAATCAGGCCACTGCCACCGGCGCCACCAACCTGCTTGCCTTCGCCAACTCCGGCGGTCGCATCTTCGCCACCCATTACAGCTATGCCTGGCTCGAACCCGCCTCGCCCTACAACTCCCTGTTTGTCGACGCAAACAACAATGGCGTCGCCAACTGGACCATTGCCGCCGAGCAGCAGATCGGCGCAGGCGTCGGCACCGTGAATACCAACTTCAGTGACGGCGCAACCATGGCCCAGTGGCTTCAGAACTCCGGCTCCACCGTCACCGGCACCTCAAATCAGATCGACATCAGCACCCTCCGCACTGACGTCGCCAGCGTCATTGCGCCCACCCAGTCCTGGCTCACCCTCAACAGCGGGTCGTACAACGGCCAGACCGGCAAGCCGGTCATGCAGATGACCTTCAACGCCCCGGTCGGCGCGCCCGCGGCCAACCAGTGTGGACGCGTGGTCTACAACGACTATCACGTCTTCAATGCCTCCACCACCGGCGCCCAATATCCCGCCGAGTGTGCTGCCGTCTCCACCATGAGCGCACAGGAGCAGATGCTCGAGTACGCCCTCTTCGATCTTTCCTCCTTTGTCACCCCCGTCGTCATTCCCACCCTTTCCATCGGCTTCAATCCCAGCCCGCTCATCGTCAAGGCGGGTGACACCGCCGACCAACTCACCATCGACGTCACCAACACCAGTTCCACTGTTGAAATCTACAGCTCCGTCGTTCTCACTCTTCAGTTGCCCTACGGCCTCACCGCCGCCGCGCTCACTGACCCCACCGGCGGATGGACCTGCGCCGTCAGCTCCCTCACCTGCACTCGAACCACCAGCATGGCCGCCAGCGCCAGCGATTCGGTCGTCCTCACCGTCAGCGTTCCCGCCTACACCTCGTCAAGCACCACCACCGGCACCATCACGGCAACAGCCTCCAGCCCCACCTTCTCCAACAACGTCACGGGAACTGACACCGTCATCTTCCAGCAACCCCCGGCCATCAACTGGCCCACGCCCGCCAACATCGTTTATGGAACTCCGCTGAGCGGCGCGCAACTTGACGCGACTTCACCCGTCGCCGGCGCCTTCTTGTACGCGCCCTCCGCGGGCACCGTGCTCACCGTCGGCCAGCATACGCTCGCTGTCACCTTCTCGCCCACTGACACCACGGACTACACAACCTCCTCCGCCTCCGTCATTCTCACCGTGATTCCTGTTACGCCTTCGCTCGGGCTCACCTCAAATGCGAACCCGGTCTTTCTGGCGAATGCGGTCACCTTCACGGCAACCATCGCCTCGCAGGCCGTTCCTCCCACCGGAACCGTCACCTTTTTTGACGGCGCCACACAGATGGGCACCGGGACCGTCTCTTCGGGACAAGCTACCTTCACCACCACAGCGCTCTCCAGCATGATTCACTCCATCACGGCGGTCTATTCCGGCGACTCGAGTTACGGGCCGGCCACCAGCAGCGTGCTTAGCGAGAACGTGGTCGATTTCACCATCGTGCCGCAGGGCGGTGGCGCCGCCAGCGTACCCGCCGCCTCAGTTGCCTCTTTCCCACTTGTCATTTCTCCGGTCGGCGCCTCTACGCTTCCCGGATCCATGAGCCTGGGTGTCACCGGTCTCTCGCTCGGGGCAACCGCCAGCTTCTCTCCGTCTTCGGTCAACGCCGGCTCGGGGCCAACCTCCGTCACGCTTCAGGTGACCTTGCCGGGCAAAGCCGCACTTGAGCAGCCTCGCGCGCCGTTCTCGCGCAAGTCGCTGCCCCTGGCCTTAAGCCTCATCCTGCTGCCCTTTGCCGCAAGGCTCCGCAAGACAGCCCGCCGCTGGCGCAGCCTTTTCGTTCTCGCCTTGCTCGGCATCGCTCTTTCTGTCGGGCTTACCGCATGCGGCAGCAACGCCCAGTTCAAGTCTCAGGCGTATTCCCTCACCGTAACCGCAGCCTCCGGCGGCTTGTCGCACACCACCACCCTGAGCCTCACCATCCAGTGAGCCGGGCCGCTACAGCGGTTTCGATTCTGCTCCTTGCAGAAACGTGGACGCCAAGTGGCATTTTTCTCAAAAAAATGCCACCTCGCATGAACTTCAAATGGCAGCACTTGAATCGAAACCGCTCTAATTCTCATGGGGCTGTTTAAACCGCGGGCGCCTCGTCCACCACGGCCTTCTTCAGATTCCTCGGCCTGTCCACGTCCACGCCGTGTGCCAGCGCCATAAAGTACGCGAACAGCTGCAGCGGAACCACTTCGAGAATCGGCAGCAGGTACTCTGACGCCTCGGGTACGCGCACGCAGTCGGTCACCAGACCCTCCACGCGCACATCGCCGTCGTTCGCAATCGCAATCACCTTCGCGCCCTGCTCCTTCATGTCGGCCAGCAGTTGCAGCGTCTTCTCATAGCGCAGAACGGAGGCGTCTAGCCCGCGATCTACCGTGGCCAGCACCACCAGGGGCACGCGATCGCTCACCAGCGCGTTGGGCCCATGCTTCAGTTCCCCCACCGGATAGCCCTCGGCATGCACATACGAGGCCTCCTTCAGCTTCAGCGCACCCTCGCGCGCAATCGCGTAGTGGATGCCTCTTCCCAGGTAAAGAAACGTCGCGGCAGACTTGTACTTGCTCGCCAGCGCTGCCATCTGCGTGCGCCATGCGTCCAGCGCCCACTCAATCTTGCCGCCAACCGATGCCAATTCCTCAATGTGCCCCGTCAACGCCGCCCGGTCCATCCGCCCCAGCCGTGCGCCTTCGTACAGCGCCAACAGAAACAGCACCGCCAGCTGGCACGTAAAGCTCTTGGTCGCCGGAATCGCCTTCTCCACGCCCGCCGCCAGCGGCATCGATACGTCCGCCAGGTGCGCCATGGTCGAAGCCGCATGGTTGGTAATCGCCAGCGTCTTTTGTCCGCGCAGCCGCGCTTCTTCAAGCGCCGCCAGTGTGTCTGAGGTCTCCCCCGACTGCGAAAGCACCAGCACGCTCGGATGGCGAAGGTCCACGCCGCCCCGGCAGCTGTATTCGCTGGCATACTCCACGTCCACCGCAAGCCCGCACAGATCTTCGAGAAGGATCTCCGCGTAAAGCCCGCTGTGCCGGCTTGAGCCGCTGGCCGCAATCAGCACCTCGCCTGAAGCGTTCGGCCAGCCCGCCAGCAGCCTGGCCACCTCCGGCTTCAGCGACTTCCCCGCCAGGTAGAGATCCAGCGTCCTCCCGAGCGCCTTCGGCTGTTCGTAGATCTCCCGCAACATTTCGTGCGCAAACTTTTGCGTCATCTTTAGTCCATTTCTCCAGCTCTTGCGGGTCTGCTTGCCCCTAAAATATGATCATAGCGCGTCCGATCGATCACTTTCTTGAACGATTCCCTGAGAATTCCAGTGAATAGCCGGAGATCCGCACACGTCTGTCAGACCGGAGCAGGTTCGTCACCGGCCCCGCGGGAAGGGAGAACAGCCTCACGATGACCGACTCAATAAGCCGCCGAGCGGAGAAAATCGTCAAGCTCCTCCTGCGCACCGGCAGCGCCACCATCGACGAGATTCTGGCTGAAGCCGGCAGTTCGGCGCCCAGCATCCGCCGCGACTTGGCCCGGCTTGAGAACCGCGGCCTCATCCGGCGCACCCACGGCGGCGCCACGCTCGTCGAGCCCCTGCTCTATGAACCTTTCCGCTACGACAGCTCGTTTCTCGCCCGCGAGCAGCGCCACGCCGCTGAAAAGCGCCGCATCGGCCTGGCCGCAGCAGAGCTCGTCCAACCCGGCGAAACCGTTGGCCTCACCGCCGGCACAACCACCACCCACGTCGGCCGCAGCCTCCGTCATCGCGACAAAATCCAAGTCGTCACCAACGCCATCAACATCGGCATGGAGCTCTGCAATCAGCCCGGCATCCGCACCATTCTCACTGGCGGCGTCATTCCCTGGGCCTGGTCCTTCTCGCTCACCGGCAGTGCTACCCTCAACTTTCTTGATGATGTCTATCTCGACAAGGTCTTCCTCAGCGTCACAGGCCTTGACTCCTACCGCGGCGCCACCACCCTCGAAACTGAAGAAGGTCTCGTCTATCGCAAGATGGTCAAGCAGGCCCGTCAGGTCATCGTCGTAGCCGACCCCAGCAAATTCGGCCAGGTCTCTTCCGCATTCATCTGCCAGGCCAGCGAGCTTCACATGCTCATCACCAGCTCCTCAGCCGCCGATGAAGCAATCGCGCCCTTCGAGAAGCTCGGCGTAAAAACTCTGCGCGTCTGAAGCTTCTCCAAACCAACCGGTGCTCCGACGACGCGCCTCCGCCTGACCTCCATCCGCAACCGCCGCGAATTCGTCATTGATATAAACTGGCTGTGGCGCGGCTCCGCACGCCGCCCATCAAGGGATGAGGTCAACTCCCTTCTGCACCATGCGAAAGTGGCGGAATTGGCAGACGCACCAGACTTAGGATCTGGCGGAGAAATCCATGGGGGTTCGAGTCCCCCCTTTCGCACCATTACCTTACAGCAAATTGCAAAAATCGCCCGAATTGCACTGCGCCTGATCTAATATTGTGCCCACCATCGCTCGATTTCATGATTGCACCTTCGATTTGCGATCGCGTCCGGAAAGGCGCTTTAGTCTGATAAAACTCAGACCTATTGAGCCTACTGTGAAGGAACTACTCGAGGGGTTGCAGCCAACGCTATTGGATTTTGCCTTGCCTACCCTTGCAGAAGGCCTTACGCTAATGCTGTCCCCCGGTCGGACGGCCTATGAACCGAAACCTTGGCGCCATATTCCTGCTTTTCGGTGTCCTTTCCAGCATGCAAGTTGCCGGACAGGCCAGGCGCGCGCTCCTTATCGGAATCAACACCTACCAGCCTGAAGGGACCCAGACAGTGCGTCCGGCAGGTTGCGTCAACGGTCGGTGCGAGTTAGGCACCTTCACCAATCTCGATGGCTCGGACATCTCTGTCTTACGAACCCGAAGCAGTCTCGAGGAAGTGACCAAGTGAGGCTACTCTCCAAAACGAAACTGATAAAGGTTACCCTGGCGCTCACATTCGCCGGAGGCGCACCCTTCTTTGCGCAGTCTACAAAGTGCCCGACGGATGCTGAATCTAGGCGCATCGTTTTAACCATCGCGATCAATCATTATAAATATGATGATCATTGGCCCCTCCTGACCAGCGCCGTTAACGATGCTGACTCTCTCGAGCATGTGCTTGAATCGAAGTTCGGCTACCAATCGTATGAATCTCTGGCAAAGTTGACGATGTCCGATCGTTTAAGGGAAAAGAATGCGACAAAGGATGCGATTGATGTTCTAGTGCAGGACGATCTCCCGAAGCTTCTCTGCCCCAATGACGATTTCATCCTTTTCTTCTCAGGGCATGGAGATTCCCGGCCGTATCAGACAGGAAGTTTCAAAGGAGAAAACGGGTATCTTATTCCATACGATGGCAGGGATCAAGGTGTTAGCAGCCTCATTGAGGTCAAGGCATTCCTTGAGGAGGTTGGACATCTCCCCGCGCGACACATTCTTGTCATTCTCGACGCGTGTCACAGTGGAATTGCCGTTGAAGATGCCCAGCAGGGTATGAAAGCTTCTGGCGATTATCAAGCAGCACTGGAATCGCGAAACAGCCGTAAAGTGATCGTTTCCGCGCTGGCAGACCAGACTGCCAGCGACAAAGGAACCGTCCTTGGTCATTCCTTATTCGGAGGCGTGCTGTTTCAGGGTCTGGATCAGGGGTTGGCAGCCAAAGGTCAAGATTTCATCGCTGATTCTCAGTTGGGGGAATTTGTAAAGCAAGGTGTTGCCCAGCAAAGCCGTCTCCAGCTTCCTGACTGGGTCCCGTTTCTTGGCAATGAGGGGGGATCACTGATACTCAAGATGGACCAGGATCTAGCTGGTCTCTATCGCACGGCCATGCAGAGCCTTGTGGCCGGCGATTTCGACACGTTTCGGCTCAGTTCTTCCAACATCTCTTTGCGTAGTCCCGATGACCCAAAGACTTTGGAACTGCAATACCGCCTTGCACTATCGCAAGGCAGAGTCGATATGGCTCAAGACGCCATAGAAAAGCTCAGGCTTTTTGCAGCGAAGACTCATGCGGATTCCGACTCGTTGCCCTTCAGCAGGCAAGATATGTTGGATATCAAGCATCAATTGAGTTTCTGGAGAAACGCATTGGCGATTCCTGTCAGCGCTACCCAGCAGAACGTAACCATCCACGCGTTCACCGGAGAAACAGAAAAGAACCTTTTGCCATTGTCGGGCTCGATCGATTTTACGTTGGAGCCTGAGGCCAATCTGTTTTTCAAGCTGCGGGCCAAAAAGGAAGCGACTTTCGTCTACGTCTTCCGCATTGATAAACTCGGTCGAATTCACTCTGAGACTGACTTCCTGCGCCGCCTGGAGAATCCAGTGGATACAGACTCGGAAACGTTGAGCGTGTTGCACAACGGTCCGGAATCAGACGACATCCAAGAATGGCACTTCATTTTCACCTCACGCCAAATCGATGCATACGAATCGGCACCTGGAGCAGACGATCTTGCCGGAGCAACCCATTTTGTAGTCACAATCAGGCCGGAACAGTAGCATTCAATGCACCTTTCAGGCGGCAAGGAATCCTACCGGGTTCGAGTCCCCCCTTTCGCACCATTAACTTATTGCAAATTGCTAAATCGCTCGAATTGCACCGTGCCTGATCTAATATTGCGCCCACCTCGGAAAAACCGGCGCATACTGTTTCGTTGGCGAGGGCTTCGGCAGTGCGCCTTGTTCTACTTGTATAAATGCTCGTTCTATCGCGTCGGCTTCGGGGTGGACACCCCTGAGTGATCGTGATCGAGGAGCGTCCAGCGATCCGTGCCAGCGTGAACACGCCACCGAAGTTGGTTTAGAGTTCTTGCCTTTCCAATCATTCTGTAACATGGACGACACGAATGAAAACTCAATCATCAAGATTCATTCTGGCCGGAGCGGTTTTGCTCCTTGCCCTTATGGCTTTGCTTGCAGACGGCGCTGCGCTACGTGAATCCGTCACCTTTGATGAGGTGGCGCACATCGGGGCGGGCGTGAGCTATCTGCAAAAGCTGGACATGCGGATGAACGAGGAACACCCCCCGCTGGCGAAGGTCCTGGCCGCGGTACCGCTTGTGATTCGCGGTGTGCACGCCGATTACTCCCACGTATCGTGGACTTTCAGCGGCAGTGGAATCTTCAAGCAGATGCTCGGCGAATGGGTCTTCGGACACTGGCTGATCTCTCGCTGGAATGACCCTGTTGCGACGGTCTTCTGGGCGCGCCAGCCCATGCTGTTATTGACACTTGTCCTGGGGATCGTGCTGTTTCTCTTTGGCTCTCGTCTCGGCGATCCGTGGGGCGGACTACTCTGCCTTTGCATGTACGCCACTATGCCGGTCATGCTCGCGTTCGGCCCCTTAGTCCTGACCGACATTGCAATCACGTTGTTCGTCCTGCTCACGTTGTGGGCCTTTGCGGGCATGTGGCGGACGCCGTCGCGTGGCACAGTTCTGCGGTTCGGCCTCGCCTTTGGCGGGGCACTGCTGTCGAAGTTTTCTGCCGGGCTTCTCTTCTTCTGTTTTGCCGCATTTATTCTCAGCCTCCGCTGGCGTCCGGCGCTGCAACAACCGGCAGATAAGGCGGAGCTTCGGGCATGGCGTCGTTTGCGCTGGCGGAGTCTCGCCAAGGGCACCTTTTTCGCCGCTCTGGTCGTCTATGCCGTCTACTTTGTCCTCTCGTGGAATGAGCCAACCGACTCGCTGGCCGTTCTCGGGCATAACATGGCGTCGCTGCTCCTGCGCAGACTGCTCATGCCTCCCTGGATCTACCTGCGTGGCCTGGCCATCTTCACCTTTACCGCGAAAGCACCTGCCTTCATTCTGGGGCACACATACCCCCATGGCGTTTGGTTCTTCTTCCCGCTCCTGTTCTTGTTGAAGTCCCCGTTAGTCTTCCTCCTCCTGCTCCTTCTCGCGATGCTCGCTGGCCTCGTACTAAAACTTCGTCCGGTACACCTCGCTGTAATACCTGAAGGACTGCAATTGCAATGGCGGGCAGTGTGGGTTTTCCTTGTGGTTTTCACTTGCGCGTGCATGCTCAGCCGATTCCAGATCAGCATCCGCCACTTCTCTGTCTCCATCGCGCTGCTCATCCTTATGCTGGCGCCGCTACCGCGAGCCCTCAATCAACTGCGAAGTTCTGGCTGGCCTGCCGCCCGCGCCGGCGTCTGGCTCACGGTCGCATTGGCACTGGCATCGGTTGCCACCGCTGTTCGCGCCTATCCCTACTACCTTCCGTTCTTGAACTCATTGAGCGGCGGTCGTCCAGGCTATCTCTTGGTGGCCGATTCCAATCTCGATTGGAACCAGGGCCTTCTCGAAGTCGAGAATTTCGTGCGGCAACGCGGTCTGACACACGTCTGGATCGATCCATATGCGTTTTCCGATCCAACCGTCTACGTTCCTGAAGCGCAATTTTGGAATTGCCAGCAGGCTGCGCCGCAAGATGGTGGCCAGTGGGCAATTGTCTCCGCCGACCTGATTCAGGAAAGTCACAACTGCACCTGGCTGTTGCAGTATCCGCACCAGGCCCTGGCAGGCGGCAGCATGTATGCCTTTCAACTCCCGCCCGCGATTCCTCTGGCGGGAACTTCTGGCGGGCCACCATTGCCTGAAAACTATCGCAGTTTTGCAAACACTCCCTTTCCTGGAGACATGCGTCTCATGTTTCTCACCAGTATCCGCGATCCACAACAGCTTCAGCCGACCTGGGATCGCATGATGGCATGGGGAGCGGGGACGCAGAAACAAGCAAGTGCTGCAAAGGCCAAGAAATAGGGCGCAGTCCGGCTTCTCCAGCACGTGCATGTCCGTCGTTCGGCTTATCGCCTTCACTGACCGGCCTTCGCAAACCGCCGAAGGCGTGTTGGAGATCTCCCGGTTCCCGGGCATGTTGTCTTCTCAGCGTGCGTGGCTTCCAGCGACTACACAGAACCGGTCAGCCACTCGCGTGTAATGCGGCTGCCGTGTTGCCTTCCTCTTCTCGCAAAGGAGTCGGCATCCTGATCTACCGTCTTTTCGAAGTCAATGAACCCGAAACTGGTCAGTTTCCGGAATGCCGGTTACCAGCGGCGCTCTCTTCCCTGCAGGTTGACTTCATTACTCCATCCACAGCGCACTCGTGATGATCCGCGGATAGTAGCGGCTCGCCTTGCCTTCTCCAGAGACGATTTGGTCACAGCATGCCCAGTACGAACTGCCTTCTGTTTGCCACTTGACGTGAGCAGCATCCGCCTGGCGAAAGACCTCGGCGATCTGAGGGTCGGCGTCCAGATGGAACACTCGACGCGTCACATGCATGAAGATGGAGATCTTGCTCATCCACGAGTTATTGCTCGTCGAGGAGAGCTTGATGCCGCCATCGGGAAACAGATTACGTCTTTCCGGATCAAGGAGCAGGTTACGGGTGTGCTCCTTGAGGACTTCGAACATCCGCTTTTCAGACTCAGTCTCGTAGATTTGCTCGAGCGTGCAACCGGCAAAGCCGGTCTTGACGAAATAAAGTGGGTAGACGCAGCCCTCGACCGCCGGCAGAATGCGTGAAGAGTAGCCGGGGTTCGATTTCTCGAAGATCGCCGGCAGCACGCCATCCTGCGCCTGGTCGCACACGACTGCGGCAACCCTGGCGGCAAGTTCCTTGCAGTGAGCCTGGCTGGCCGCATCGTCGAGTTCGCGGAACATGAGAGCAAGAGACCAGTAGGTTGCCCAACTCTTCACGGCGATGTAGATATTGTTGCGGGTCTGCGCCAGCGAGTGATCGAGCGAGTCGTAGGTCGTGATCTCCTGGCCTCCTGCGCACCGGGTGCTGTCGAACTGGGCAAAGCCCACGTCGCCACTGCGGTTGATCATGCTAGCCAGGCATGCGTCCACGACCGGCTTGTTTCTCTTGAGCCACGCAAAATCGCGAGTCTTGGCTACGTAGCAGCCGGCGGTCAGAACCCAGTTGCAGAGTTGCTCCACCGTCATGTAGCTGAAGCAGCCAGTCAGGTTGGCGAGTTCGTAGCTGCTGCGGCCCTGTGGAGAGAAATTGTTATGCGCGCCCATGTCGTGGCAGAAGCTGATGCCGCCCGGCTTCGTGTCGTAAGGGCGTTTGAGCTGCGCTTCGTCGGGCGGAGGCGGAGTCTGAGAGGGATCTACCTGGACCGTTTCGATTGAAGGTGCGAAGTCCGACTTGTAGACCTTCACTTCGTCGGTATAGCTGTACAGGCGGACAAAGTTATCAAGCAGATTGCGGACCAGCCAGGGGTTGTGTTCGAGTTCCCAGAACACGTGATCGACGGAGAGGTCGAGGGTATTCATCATGCAGTACTCGCCCTCGTTCACAACCCAGAAAGGCTCGCCTTCGATTTCGAGCAGTTGGGTGCTGCCGTAGTAGCTGTGTGTGGCATGAGAGATGAGGAATCGCTGATCGTCGGAAACGGCTGCCGCGTCCAGTTTGCTGTCAATCGCCTGCGCTGAGGCAATGATGCTGGCAGAGTTGTCGAGCGCGGTCTTCAGCACATCGGCGAGGCCGTTGAAGTAGCGCGTATACAGGTAGCGGCCATTCAATCCGTTGGTCTGGAAGCCCTCAAGATAAGATCCGAGCGCGATGTTGATTCCATACTTCTTGCCCGCCGGCACCTCAAATCCAAAACCAGGGCAGGAGCCCAACAGGTGAACCGGGTTGTGGCGTTCCCTCACGCCATCGCTGGCCGACCAGCGCATAAAGAGAAACGGCCCGCCTTCGATCTTCTCGCCAACTTCAGAGGATGTGAAATCCAGCAGTTCCGCCGCGCCGCCGGCCTCGCGACGGAAGGCAAAACCGACTCTCCCGCTTCCCAGATCCTCCCGCAGAGTTCGGCTGCCGGGGCGCGCGTGGTTGAGCGCGAACATGGCGGTCCTGGTGGCGGTGCCCGTGGTGTTGTCGAGTTCGAGGCGGGCAATCACCGCTGGCAGCAAACTCGCGCGCATCCGCTGTTCGTTGTCCACCGAGGGATCGGGGATGGCTCCAAAAGGGGAATAGACTGTGAAGCTCAGTCCTTCTGCTGCCCATTGGTCGCTGGCCCAGCCGTAGGAACGCGCAATTTCGCTGTCCTTGAAGGGCACGGCATCGGGCTTCACGTTTTGCTCCGAGGGGCCGGCCTGTTCCGCCAGAAAGGCATCGGCGGACCGGTTCACTGCGGCCGTATAGAAGGGCAGGCACTTCAGCGTGCCGTCCGAGTATCGATCCCCATCTTTAAAGCCGATGAATACTTCCTGGTCGCCGGGCTGCCCGATCTGCAGGCCGATGCCGCCACGGGTACCAAAGTTTCCGCAAGTAAAGCTCATGAATGCGCCCATGGGCGAATGCTGAGCATTGAATCCGACGTGGCAGGCGAGAGATGCACGTTTGGTCACGGTAGTTCCTCGCAGCGAATTATACCCTCGCACGGGCGCATGCCGCCTTGCGTATTATTATCGCCAAACCCAATAGTAAAACGATATAGTTGTCAGTCGAATCCCGGTGAGCGCGCGGTTGCTCTGAACGTTCGCCATGGAAGGCCCTGGCCGGGGCAGGCGACTGCTGAAATCAATTGGCCTGGATTTTGGAAAGAGAGAAAAACCAATGAGCGGCAAGGTCAAGGGACTAGCGTTCTCAGAGAAATTTGGCTACGGTCTGGGCGACCTGGCCGCGAATTTTGTCTTTCAGGCGTTGATGGCTCTGCAACTCGATTTCTATACCAAGACTTACGGCCTGACGGCGGCGCAGACCAGCCTCATGTTCCTCGTTGTAGGCCTCAGTTCGGCCTGTTTCAATCCCGTCATGGGCGTCATTGCCGATCGCACCCAGACACGATGGGGCCGCTTCCGTCCATGGCTGTTGTGGACATCGGTCCCCTTCGGCGTCATCGGCATTCTCACCTTCACCACGCCCAACTTCAGCCCCATGGGCAAACTGGTTTACGCCTGGTCCACCTATCTGCTGCTACGCCTCATTTACGCGGCCAACAACGTCCCCTATGCTTCGCTGAACGGCGTCATGACCGATGATCCGAACGAGCGCAACAGCATCGCCACCTACCGGCAAATGTTTGCCAATACCGCTGGCTTCATTGTCGGAAGCCTGGCCGTTCCCATGGTCAAGTTTCTGGGTGGCAACAACAGCGCGCGGGGCTACCAGTTGACCATGGGCAGCTTCCTCTCGCTTTCCATCGTGCTCTTCCTGATTGCGTTTGCTGTTACTAAAGAGCGGATTCAGCCTGACGCTCGCCAGCAAACTTCAGTGGGCGGCGACCTCCGCGACCTCATGCACAACGGCCCTTGGGTCACGCTCTTCCTCGTCACCGTCTTTTACTTCACCGCGCTGCTCATCCGCGGCAACGTGATGCTGCCCTACTTTGAAAACTGTGCCGGTAACCGGCTGATCTTCAGTTGGTTTAACGGCTTCGGATTGATCTCGCTTTTGGCCGGCGTGGCCTGTTCCACGGCTCTGGTTAAAAAGATGGGAAAGCGAACGCTCTTCTTCTGGAGCATGCTGCTCACCGGACTCTTCTGCATCGCCCTTTATTTCTTTCCGCCCACGGCTACCGTGCCTATCATCACTCTTGAGGTTGTGCGCCAGTTCGTCTACGGCTGCTCCGGCCCTGTGCTCTGGTCCATGATGGGCGACGTCGCGGACTTCGGAGAGTGGAAGACGGGCCGCCGCGCCACCGCAACAGTCACCTCTGCAGTCGTTTTTGCGCTTTGGGTCGGCGTCGCGTTGGGAGGCGCCGTCGCAAGTTGGCTGCTCGGTCTCTACGGCTACTCCTCAACAGCCGCCGTCCAATCTGCCCACGCGCTTGAGGGGATTCGCCTCACCGCCTCGGTCTATTCCGGCGCGGCGTTTCTTGCCGCCGCCGTTTGCTTGCTCTTCTACGGGATCAGCATGAAGCTGAACCTGACCATTTCGCACGATCTGACTGAACGACGCAAGTCTTTTTAGATTTGGCCGCAGTCCGGCACCGGGGAGTAAGGTGAATAGCATTGAGGGGTCGGCTTTCCGCTCTATCAGGACGCCGATTCGTAGCTGAGCGAAGAAGTCCGGGGAGGGCAGTTGTGCCCAGCCTTGTGCCTGCCGCATAAACCACACTTATGCCGCAGGATCGCAAGGCACGTCATCCGATCGAGTCCGTTTGGGCCGGACGAACAGCATGACGAGGGTGGTCCAACAACTACTGGCGCGCAGCGATGGAAGCCAGTCTTTCTCAGTTTCTGGAGCGAAGAGCGACGCACACCTGCACTCGTTTCAGGTCCAGCGCACCCCCTCCTGGATCGATCTACATCACAACCGAGGGCATGTTTGTCGCCGAAATAACTGCCGGATTCGCAGCACCTTTCTGACGCAGCCATCCCGCAGCAAGCCATGATTCCGGTATAGAAAACTCCGCCCAGCCGCAATCCATACAAACACGAACGTCAGGTGACGGCGTCATGGGCGGATGGCTCAGCGTGCGTGGGGTATTGCGATAAAGCCGGATCTCCGCCGGAATCTCCGACATCGATGCGGACTGGCATTTAGGGCAGATCATGAATAAACCTCTTGGATCTTCCAGTTAGATGGACAACGACACTGGCCCTCGGGGCTTCCGAGCTCGTCTGCGTACACTACGCCCTTGGACTTGAGTGTGTTGTCATGCAAACTTTTGCATGTAGATGACCAAACCGGAAACCATGTCGAATCGAAGATTTAAAAACACTTAAGCTCTGGCAGTCTTCAACTGCCTCTCAGCCGGCTATGTACTTTTTACGCGATTTGGTAAGAAATCCCCTGTCAAACCTGCCGGTTACGCGCCCAGGCCATCACATTGGCCGGCGCCCGCTCCTGCCTCAGTTCGTTCGCCATGAACTGCATATACGGGTCGATGTGGTGGAAAAAATGCTTGTAACCCGCGCAAAGGTAATTCAACCCCGGCTCGCCCGTTTCCGTCTTCAGGAACCGGTGTTTCGGGCATTCGCCGTTGCAGGCAAACCGGACGTCGCACTCGACGCAGGCCTTTGGAAGCGCCGCATCCTTGGCTTTGCCGAACTTCATCTGCTTCGGCAGCCCAGCCAGCGCCGCCAGCGGCCGCTCCAGGATGTTGCCCAGCTTGTTGTCGGGATAGACAAAGTGGTCACAGGAATACAGATCGCCGTTGTGCTCCATCGCCAGTGCCGAGCCGCAGGTCTTGGCAAACACGCACAGGCTCTGCTCCAAGCCCATCCACGACTCCAGGGCCACATCGAACAGGTTCACAAAAATCCGCCCAACGTCCGCGCGCACCCACTCGTCGAAAATCGTCTGCAGAAAAACCCCGTATTGCCTGGGCTCAACCGACCATTCTGAAACCGTTGTCTGCGTGGGAGCGTAGGGCTTCAGCAGCCGCAGTCCGCTCTGGTCCGGCTCGGCCGCAATCTCCTCCACAATCGGAATAAACTGCAAAAACCGGCTGTCGATCGACTTCAGGTAGCGGTAAATGGCCAGCGGCTCGTGAGCTGTCTTCCGGTTCACCACCGTCAGCGTGTTGAACTCCACCTTGTGCCGCTTCAGCACGTCCAGACCGCGCAGAACGCGCGCATGCGTCGGCTGTCCGCCCTTGTCCACGCGGTAGGCGTCGTGGATCTCCGCTGGTCCGTCGATTGAGATGCCGATCAGAAAGCTGTTGCGATGCAGGAACTCGCCCCACTCGTCGTCAAGCAGCGTCCCGTTGGTCTGGAACGCATTCTCAATCCGCTTGCCGCCGCAGTATTTCGCCTGCAGTTGAATCACGCGTTCAAAGAACGGCACGCCAAGCAGCGTCGGCTCTCCGCCCTGCCACGCAAACGAAACCGTCGGCGATGTCTGCGATTCGATGTACTGGCGAATGTACGACTCCAGCACGTCTTCCGACATTTTGAAGCTCTTCTTCTCGCCGTACAGGTTCTCTTTTTCCAGGTAATAGCAATAGGTGCAATCGAGATTGCAGATCGGCCCCATGGGCTTCGTCATGATCTGGAAATTGGGCATCGCAGGGAAGCGTCCTTCCGGATCATTCTACGCCGCAGGAAATCACTGGGTGCCCCATCCATGACAGCCGGGTGCCCCTGGTCCCTCGCATTTGGGGACCAGGGATCTTGGAATCCTAAGACCTACCGCGTCGCAGCCCACACATGGTAGCTGTTGAACAGGAATTGCCCGCCCAGAATCAGCAGCCATACCCACAGCGCGAACCGCAAAGGTCTGCGCGGAATGCGCGTGCTCAGCGCCGTTCCCGTAATCGCCCCGAAGACGCCGCCTGCAATCAGCGCCATCAGCAACTCCTGGTTTGCGGCGTGCGAAAACCAGTGCGCGCCGCTGCCGATGAGCGACACAATAAAGCCGAACGCAATATCGGTGCCCACAACCTGCGCGGGCGCCAGTGGAGTCAGGCTCAACAGCGCTGCCGAACCCAGCGCACCCGCTCCGGCCGACGAAAAGCCAACCTCCGCGCCCACCGGGAACATCAACCACGACAAAAGTGGACTGCGATCGCGCGGATCACGAGGCTCCTTTGGCGGACGAAGCGCATAGAACAATTGCCAACCCGCCGTACTCACCAGAATTGCGCCCAGCAGCGCATTCAGCAGATTCTGCGAGCCCGTGGTCACCAGGTGTTTCAAAAACAATGAACCTACCAGAACACCCGGCGCTCCGCCCAGCAGCATGAATCCCAATGTTCGCCACGCCACGTTCTTCCGGACAATCTGCGCCGGCACCAGGATCAGTTTGACGGCCGTCGCAAACATCAATCCGATGCCTACCGCCTCAGGCGCGGGGACTCCAAGAAATAGCACCAGGACCGGCACCGTAATGGTTCCCGCGCCCACTCCGGTGAGCGCAATGAACAGTGCGATGATGAATCCAATAATGTATTGCATCTCTTGACCCCGATTTCTCAACCCGTGCACCAACAGGAGAATTGCGCGTGCCCCAGGTCCCTCGCATTTGGGGACCTGGGATTGAAGGAAGCCCCGTGCCCCATCCATCGTGCAGCCCGGGGTCCCCGCGGATAGGTCTTCGTCCGTGGGGTGGAGCTTCATCGCACGATGGGTGGGACAGAAGAGAACCCGCCCCGTGCGCGAACTCCGTTACCTGGCCGCCTCAATATGAATCCCGCACTCCACCTTGCGCCCTGCCCAGCGGCCCGAACGCGGATCGTTCGGATCGGTGGGGATCGATGTACATGGCTCGCATCCGATTGACGAGTAGCCGCGCTCGTACAGCGGCAACAGCGGAATCGCAAGCTGCTCGCACGCGTACCACACGTCGCGCGTCGTCCACTCAGCGAGCGGCGCCAGCTTCAGCACCTGCACTCCTCCCGGCAGAGTAAACAGCGCGCGCTCTTCCAGCGCCGCCCGGCTCTTGGCCTGCTCCTTGCGCAACCCCGTAAACCACACGCGATAACCCGCCAGCGCCTTGAACAGCGGTTCCACCTTGCGCAGCCCGCAGCACTTGTCTGGCGCAGATTGATAAAGCAATCCGAACTCCGCTTCCTGCTCCGCCACCGTCTTCGCCGGCAGCAGGTTGGTCAAGTTCAATCCCCACTCGCTCGCAATCTTGTCCCGGTAGGTGTACGTCTCCTTGAAGTGGTACCCCGTATCGAGAAACAGAATCGGAATCCGCGGGTCGATCGCGATCGCCAGCTTCGTCAGCAGCACGTCTTCGGCCTGAAAACTGCACGTCAGGCAAACGTCGCCTTTGCCCGTCAATTCCTGCGCCAGAATGGACCGAATATGATCCAGCTTCGCGTTCACTTCAGCATTGATTTCCAATGTGCTCATCACAATCCCGCCATTTCCGAAGAGACAAGAATTTCCGCGTCTAGTAGCAGCTGGTGAACCGCCGCTACAACCTTGTTTGCCCAGCTTGTATTGCCGGCTTCCACGGTGCCGTCCGTTTCGCCTCCCGATTCCGTCTCCACAACAATCTGCTTACCTTCTGCGGTCGCCTTCAGCGTTCCGCTCTCGTTTTCGCTCGTCACCAGCGCCAGCAATCCTCGCTTCACCTGGAGCCCGGTCACAATCTCCTTCAATTGCGGATGCAGCACAAATGCTTCGTTATCGGCATCCATGCGAACCGTCGCCGCGCCGCGTTCAAACAGCGACCGCTCGATTGCATCGATCAGTTCCTTCGGCCCCGTAAGTTCAAGAACCCCGCCGCGATGTCCCCACCGTGCCTCGCGTTCGCCCGCCGTCACCGGCCCCCACGTATCCGCGAGTACCGGCGCGCCCGCTGACTGTAGGCCGTGCGCAATCCTCGTCATGCCCGCCGCAACCGTTCCGTTGGTCTCCGCGTCCACCAGGATGAACGCGCCCGTGCCGCGAATCTCACCATACGCATCCAGCGCAATCGGGCGCAGAAGGTTCAAGGTCGCCACGCCAATGTCGTTCATGTGCAGCAGGTGCGCCGGCTGGTGATCGAGTGTGCCAGGGTCGGTGCGGTGCTTGATTGCAGTTACGTGCACCGGAACCGTCTGGCTCGTCTGCTTCAGCAGGTAGCGCCGGTTCAACTCCAGCGGCCGCTGGTCCATCCACACCAGTCCGGCTTCAATATTTCTCGATACCGTAGCCGGGGCCTGCGCCGCCACAATCAAATCGCCGCGGCTGATGTCCACTTCGCGATCAAGCACCAGCGTCACTGAAAGCGGAGCGACAGCTTCTTCCAGATCGCCGTCCCAGGTCACGATCCGTTCCACCTTCGCGTTTCTTCCCGACGGTTGCACCGTGATCGCATCGCCCTTGCGAATCGTGCCCGACGCAATCTGTCCGGCAAATCCGCGAAACGTGCGGTCCGGCCGCGACACGCGCTGCACCGGAAAACGAAATGGAGAAGTACGGGTATCTACCGACGACGGCAGTTGCTCCAGCAACTCCAGCAGCGACGGCCCTTGGTACCAGGGCATCGCGTCCGTCTTATGCACAATGTTGTCGCCCTTCAGCGCGCTCACCGGCACAAAAATCCGCTCCACCGGATTGCCCGTATCAGCCGCAATCTCGTCCAGCACCCTGCTGAAGTCGGCTTCGATCGCGCGGAACTTGGCTTCGTCGTAGCCAATCAAATCCATCTTGTTCACGGCAACCAGAACGTGCCCCACCCGCAGCAGCGATGCAATGTACGCGTGGCGGCGCGACTGGATCAGCACTCCCTTGCTCGCGTCGATCAGCACCACCGCCGCATCCGCCGTCGATGCCCCGGTGGCCATGTTGCGCGTGTACTGCTCGTGCCCCGGCGTATCCGCGATGATGAACTTGCGCCGCGCTGTAGAAAAATAGCGATACGCCACATCGATCGTGATGCCCTGCTCGCGCTCAGCGCGCAACCCGTCCGTCAGCAACGCAAAATCAATCTGCCCCGGAGCTGTCGTTCCCTTGCCTTCAATCGAGCGCACCTGGTCTTCGTAAACTGACTGCGTATCGTAAAGCAGCCGTCCAATCAGCGTTGACTTTCCGTCGTCCACGCTGCCAGCCGTCGAAAAACGCAGCAAATCCTTCTCGCGCTCCCGCGCCAGAAATTCACCGATTTCAAATTGCCTGTCGTTCAACTCCGCCGCGATCGCCAACCCGCCTCCAAACCTCTAATCCCTATTCCCTGTCCCCTATTCCCTTGTTCCCTCGTTCCCTGCCCCTCAGAAGTACCCTTCCCGCTTCTTGATCTCCATCGACCCTTCCTGGTCGTGGTCGATCACGCGGTTGGCGCGCTCCGACGACCGGAACGAAATCAGCTCCGAAATAATCGCTGGAATCGTCTCCGCATCCGACCGGATCGCTCCCGTGCAGGGGCTGCAACCCAACGAGCGCAGACGCGACTTCACCATCTGCGGTTGCTCACCCTTCCTTGCCACAAACGCTTGTTCAATCGGCAGCAGCCCGTCGCCGCGCACATACATGGGCCGTTCCCTCGCAAAATAAAGATCCACAACGGGAATCTTTTCTTCGTGGATGTAATGCCACACATCCAGCTCCGTCCAATTCGACAGCGGAAACACGCGAATGCTCTCGCCCGGATGAATCCGCGCGTTGTACAAGTTCCACAGCTCCGGCCGCTGATTCTTCGGGTCCCACTGCCCCGCGCTGTCGCGGAAGGAGTAAATGCGCTCCTTGGCGCGGGACTTCTCCTCGTCGCGCCGTGCCCCGCCAAACGCCGCATCAAAGTTGTAATGTTTCAGCGCATCCAGAAGCGCCTGCGTCTTCAGCAGTCCGCAGCAGCGCTTCGTGTCCAGCGCAATCGGATTGGTACCCGCCGCAATCGCCGGCTCATTGCGCCACACCAGCAGCTCCGCGCCAATTGACTTCGCCATCTCGTCGCGAAACGTAATCATCTCCTTGAATTTGAATCCGGTATCGATGTGCAGCAGCGGAAACGGAATTGGCGCCGGGTAAAACGCCTTCTGCGCCAGCCGCAACATCACGGACGAGTCCTTGCCGATCGAGTAGAGCATCACCGGCCGCTCGAACTCTGACGCGACCTCGCGCAGAATGTGAATGCTCTCGGCCTCCAGCATGCGCAGGTGGCTCAGGCGCGGCGACCCGTGCGTTGTGACGTTCGGCGATGGTGTGCGTGATTCGATTTCGGCTACCGGCATCAGGACCTCTTCTTCTGCAATGGATTTGCCGAAGGCCGGTAACAAACGCTGACAAAACCCGGCTGTTCAGCTACGGGCGTGTCTGCTTGATCGATTGTGCTGGGAGATCAGAGACTAGCGGGGACACCCGTCGAAGATGTTCGACAGGCAACAACAAGAGCGGCGTTGGGAAGCGCGAACCATGTGTGTATCTATAGTAGCAAAGCTTTGGCGCGCGCACAACGCGGCCTTCAGGCTCTCAACTCTCATCCGACAGTTTGCGCCCGATTGTCACCTGGCTTCACGCCCGCTTGCGAAGCTTCTCGAGCTTATCCCACAGAGCTGCAACCACATCCGCGTGCTGCCCTGCCACATCGGTCGTTTCGCCAGGATCGGTTTCAATATCGTAGAGCTCGCAATTCTTCCCCGCAGGCCCCGCCTGCGCGCCAGGCAAATTCATATCCAGCAGCTTCCATTTGCCCACGCGAATCGCGGTCCGTTGCCGTACGTCGGCCTCCACCAGCACATCGCGGCCGCGCTCGCTCTGCCCCAGCAACACCGGCAGAACATTCTCGCTGTCAAACTTCTGCTTATCCGGTAGAGC
>Ga0224554_1000952_pt1 | contig 20748 bp, 17 predicted proteins | sample 714S22024metaG_FD_180666 | JGI IMG/M metagenome (GOLD analysis project Ga0224554, IMG submission 180666) | Peat soil microbial communities from Stordalen Mire, Sweden - 717 S2 20-24 | ecosystem: Environmental > Terrestrial > Soil > Wetlands > Peat | place: Sweden: Norrbotten County, Stordalen...
TGTCCGTCAGCGAGCAGTTCCCGGTGCGGGACATTTTCGCGGCTGAACAGCACGCAGTTCAACTGTGCGGCTTCATCCTTGAGCGTGAAATAAATGTGGCCGGAGCTTTGCGCGCGGAGGTTCGTGATTTCGCCGCCGACCCAGATTTGGCCGACGGATTTCTCAAGCAGCCGCTTGACCTGCGCCGTCAATTCCGAGACGGACAAAACCTTGCGCGTTGCGTCCGCCGGAAACAACTCGCCGAAGTCCCATTGTGATTTGGTTGGTTTGCTCATCGAAATTTCAATTCAATTAAGCCACGGATCGGACACGGATGAAACACGGAAATTTAACGCCTTGTCACAACACAAATCATGAGGCAAAATAATCTTATGAAGAAAGAGTTCATCTTTCAAATCGAGCAGGACGACGAAATGCTCGTCGCCACCTGCCACGAACCCGAAATGGCGACGCAGGGCGAAAATCTCGATGAACTGCTCGCCATGATCCGCGATTTGATCCAATGCCGGTTTGACGAAGGCGACGAACGCGCAAACTGGCCGGTGCGGCTGCATTTTCTCAACGACCCCGTGTTGTCCCCGCAAGTGGCGTGAAACTTCCGCGCGACCTTTCCGGCGACGAAGTTTGCCGCGCATTGAAACGGCTTGGATTTGAATTCGTCCGGCAGACCGGCTTGCACCGCCATTACGTCAAAGGCAACCTTCATCCCTGCGTGCCGATGCACCGCGAAATCAAACCCAAAACCCTGCAATCCATTTTGAAGCAGGCCAAAATCACCGTCGAAGAATTGCTGGAAAATCTTTGAACCGGATTTCCGCCGGAAACAACTCGCCGAAGTCCCATTGTGATTTGGATTTACCCATCAAGTTCAAAATGAATTAAGCCATGCCCGCCGCAGACGAGAAGCGGATATAAGCCGAATTGCAGGAGCCGGCGTAAGGAGGCTCACTTCAAAATTCAAAACCGAAAATTGATTGGCTCTCACTGAATTAGAGTTCTTTCCCACAATTTCGAATCCGACATTTTGGACCCCGTCTTTTGCCACCATTCCTCCCATGCTGCCTTTGATTGTGAGGCTGGCGGTTTGCCTTCGTCGCCATAACCACCCGTCCACCGGAGAAGTTCCAAAGTGCTGCTCGCTACTTCCTTGTCTGGCGAATCAATCAATTCGATCAATGCAGGCACGTCACCCTTCGTGGATTGAATCTCCGGGAAATACAAAGGTCTGCCATCAAAATCCGGCGTGCTTGCTTTGAGGAAGAAGGCAACCCTTGATTGTGCATACTGCTCCAAAGATTCTTCAGGCTTTCTGGCCCTGAATGTAAGGCGAGGAGCAATATGGAGCGTGACCGGTGGAGAAACCCACACTCCTTTGGTAATCGTGGCATCTTTGCAGCTTGTGGTGTCCAGCGTGACAGCAAAACTATATTCTCCATTCGTCATGTCGAAATAGCTACTAATTTGTAATTCCAAGTTAATCACTCCTTCCGGCGGCAATTCTTTGGTCAGATATTTTCCAGCCATTCGACTGGCAATCGCAGGGGGATACTTGCGAGAGATTTTATTGCCGCCATGGTTAAGTTCCAAATTCAGTATGTAATCATTCACATATTTCTCAGCCTCCCCGTAGAATCGTTTCCCACTGGCCAAATAGTTGAAGCTTGGCAGGATTATTGGATTGGAAGTCAGGTTGGTGATTGTGAGTTTCCAGATGACATACGCTCCATAAGTGAACGAAGACTCTGAAGGCGAGATGGAGATGCCGACAATCGGCGGCTTTGCATCATCTGCCTTCGTGCAAAACACACTTCCGGCCATTATCAAAACCGTGAGGCAAATTCGCAGCATTATGGCTTTCATGGTTGCTACCTTATTTCAAATCACTGCCCCGCGTAAAACGCATCCACCTTGGCGGCGACATCCTTGTAGCTGGCGTCCGTCTCGTAAATGAGCAGGAACTGTTCGTGGGCCTCGGCTTTTTTGCCCATGGTTTCCAGCACGCAGCCGAGGTGGTAGATCAGGTCTTTCTTTTCCTCGTCGAAGACAATTTTTTCCTTGATGGCATCCTGGAACTTGCGCACGGCGGAGTCGAACATCTTGCGTTTGGCGAAACATTGCGCGAGATAACTGGTCGCGGCGATGCGCTTGTGGGGATTGTTCTGCGCCTTCTGGAATTCCGCGATCGCCTCGCTGATTTTTTCCGCCTGAAAATACAGCACGCCCATCTCAAACCGGATGGCGAGGTCGGTCGGGTATTTCTCCACGCGCTTCCGGCATTCGGCCAGTTGAAATTCCAGCTTCTCCGCCTGGAGCGCCGCCACCCGTTCCGCGTGGTCCACATCAAACGGGTTGACCTCGGCAATCCGGTGGTCGAACCGGCGCACAATCGTGTTCGCAATCGCGGTGTCGAGCGACGGGTCGTTGCCCATGCCGGAATTTCTGATGCGGTCGTAAAATTCCAGCGCGCGGTCGAACTGCTTTTTCTGCGTGTAAAGCTCGGCGAGCGAGCGCACGAGCTTGAGGTTGTCCGGCTCGTTGGGCAGGCGGGTTTCATATTCCGCAATCAGCCGCGCGGTGTTGTCCTCGGTTTTCACGACGCGCTTCTCCTGTTCGAGCGCGGCGGCCTCGTCCTTGTCCTTGAGGATGTCGCGGTAGGAACCTTCGCCGCCTGCGAGCGCGCCGTAGCCGCCCTCGTCGAGCGTCTTGCGCGCGGACAGGTTTTTCAACGACTGGTTCAAATCGCCGTCGTTTGGATTTTCGCGCAGCAGTTCAATCAGAATGTTTTCCCCGCGCGCGTTTTCGCCGATGTCGGAGACGGCGGTGGCATATTCGACGGCAAGTTTTTTGTCCTTGGGCGAATTTTTCGACAGCGTCTCGTAGGACAACACCGCCGTGCGCGGCAGTTCCAGCGCCTTCGCCGCCTCGACGATGATGCGGTGCGCGGCGGAACTGTTCGGGTCGGCGTTCAAAACCTGCTCGGCAATCGCCATCGCCTCGGCGGGGTTTTTGCCCATCGCCATTTTGGCCTTGGCGATCTGCGGCGACGAACCGGCGCCGCTCATCATTTTTTTGAAAAAGCCGGTGCTGCCGCCGCCGGCCTTTTTGAATTGCGCGTCGCGCAACGCCTTGCGGCAGTCGTAAAACGCCGGCTCGGTGGCGAGGACCTGGTTGAAGAGCGCGATGGCGTAATCAAGGTTTTCCCGTTGCGCGGCCTCGGCGCCCTTCGTGAAAAGCGCCCGGGCGTCGCGCGGAACTTCGCTGAGTTTTTTTTCGGCCATAAATGTCTTTGCTTGGATTGAAATTATTTTCGCGCGCGCAAAAAATCAAGTCCGCCGGAGTCCGCGCTGGAGTTCACGCTTTAGCGTGTCCGCGCTGAACAAGCTAAAGCTTGAACTCCAGCTAACCGCACTGCGCCCGTTGCCGCAGCGCATGATCCGCGAGGACGAGCGCGGTCATCGCCTCGACCATCGGCACGGCGCGCGGCAATACGCACGGGTCGTGGCGGCCACGGCCTTTGAGCGTGGTGTTTTCCAGTTTTTCGGAAACGGTGTCCTGCTCGTGCATGACCGTCGCGACGGGCTTGAACGCGGTGCGGAAGAAAATCGTCTCGCCGTTCGAGATGCCGCCCTGGATGCCGCCGGAACGGTTCGTCGTCGTAAAAACTTTTTTGTTCCGCGCGCGAAACGCGTCGTTGTGTTCGCGTCCGGTCAAAAGAATTCCGCCGAAACCGGAACCGATTTCAAATGCCTTCGACGCGGGCAAACTCAACATCGCCTTCGCCAAATCCGCTTCGAGCTTGTCGAACACCGGTTCGCCCCAGCCAGCGGGAACGCCGCGCGCGATGCCCTCGATGATGCCGCCGACGGTGTTGCCCTCGCGCCGCATCTTTTCGATGAGCCTGATCATGCGTTCCGCCGCCAATGGATTCGGGCAGCGGACGATATTGGCTTCAACGTCTTTGAATCGCACTTTGTCGGGATCAACTTCGGCGATGATTTTCTGGACTTGCTTGACGTAAGCCAGAATTTCCACGCCGAATTTCTCGCGTAAAATTTTCTTTGCAATCGCGCCCGCAGCCACACGGCCAACCGTTTCGCGCGCGCTCGCGCGCCCGCCGCCCGCCCACGCGCGGATGCCGTATTTCGCGAAATAGGTGAAGTCCGCGTGCGACGGGCGGAACTTGTCCTTCATCTCGTTGTAAGCCTCGGAACGCGCGTCCTCGTTTTTCACCCAGAGGGAAATCGGCGTGCCGAGCGTCTGGCCGGTGGTGGAGATGCCGGACAGGATTTGCACCGTGTCCGATTCCTTGCGCGGCGTGACGATTTTGGATTGTCCCGGACGGCGACGATCCAAATCGGGCTGGATGTCCGCCTCGCTCAATTTCAGGCGCGGCGGGCAGCCGTCCACGACGACGCCCACGCCGCCGCCGTGCGATTCGCCCCACGTCGTGATGCGGAACAGTTGCCCGAAAGTGCTTGCCATGCCGCCATTGTGCGAAAAAAGCCGTGCGCGGTCAAATCCGGCGTGCGCTTCACGTCTTAATCTTAATCCTGCTCGTAATCGCAATCTTTTTTCAGGGCGATTAAGATTAAGATTACGAATCAGGATTAAGATGTGAGTGAACTTGCCGCTTGCAACTTGGGGCGTGCGATTGGAAAATATGCGAAATTTCATGGCTGCAAATTCAGAAGAAAATGCCCGGCACGCGCGCGCCCTGTGCGAGAAAAATCTCTGGCCGGAAGTTTTCGACCTCGCCAAAAAATGGTGCGAAGAAAACCCGGCGGATTACAAGGCGCTGTATTACATGGGGCTTGGCTTCAGCGGGCTGGGACAATTTTTGCAGGCGGAGACGGCGTATCGCCGGGCGCTGGCGCTCGACGCGACCGACCCGAAGGTCTGGAACAATCTCGCAAAAATCCTGTTTGAAAATTTGAAGCGCCCGATGGACGGCATCTTGTGCATCGAACAGATGTTGAAGCGCGATCCTGACAACAAACTTGGCTGGTCGAATTTGGCGGTTATGGTTGGCGAACTTGGGTTGCACGACAAGGCGATGCTGTATGCCGACCGCGCCATCGCGCTCGACCCGAAATTTGTCGAGGCTTACCTGCACAAGGCCGCCGCCGCGCGCGCGCTCGGAAAATCGGAAATCGTCAAAGAAGTCTGCGCCAGGCTGGCGACCATCGAAGCTGAAAAATTCCGGCGCGCGAGGTAAAAAGAGAAGTTCGCGTTCGTCTAAAATTTCGTTCTTAGTTTCCTGCCTTCCTTATTCAATAAACCAGCACTGCCGCACCCTGTGCCGACTTCAATCCGCAGATTACGCCGATTTACGCAGAAAAGAAATCTGCGGCATCTGCGAAATCTGCGGATGCTCAATATACGAGGACGAGGACGGCGGCGTCTTGAGCGGATTTGACGACCTCCTCAAACTTCTCGTCCTTCGCGTTTGGTTCCTTCAATTTCGGTGCCAGGTCTGGGACAGACTCCAGGAAGCTCAAGAGCAGGCTGCTCTTGACCGCGTAATTCACATTCTCCGGGAGCGACGACGGGGAAATGAAGAAGGAAAAAGGATGAATGAAGAATTAACAGTCAGCGCGAACCGGTTGCCGTTTTGTTTCTTCATTCTTCATTCATACTTCTTCATTTGCTTTTGGGTCATCCCCCGCGCCGGACAGCGACGCGATTTCCCCCTTGGCCAGTTTTGGGAAATGCAGAAGGAAGAAGGATGAATGAAGAATTACAAGTCAGCGCGAACCGGTTGCCGTTTAGTTTCTTCATTCTTCATTCATACTTCTTCATTTGCTTTTGGTCGCCACCGTGCCGCCCAGATGCGCCGAGCGGCTCGCGGCAATCGGCAACGGAGTCCCGCCGCGCGGGATTCCATCTGCTTTCAACAAAGCCAGATCATTGGCCGCATCCACCTGAACAACTTTGGCGTCAACCGTTCCGGCACTCGTGACCAGACGAACTTTCGTCGCCTCCTTGACCACATGATAATTGGAAATCAAATAACCATCGTCCGTAATGAAAAAGCCCGTGCCGGTGCGGCCTTTTGTCAATGCTTTGGACCGCCCCCTTAACGCCCGATGCAAATGTCCGCTTGACGTTGGCTAGACTGGGAATAATCTCATCCCATGAATACGGACAAATCCACCTTGGGGAAGCTGAAGAAGTTTGGCGATGTCTTCAAAGCCGCCCGCGAACGCAACGAAAATGAATCCAACACCGTGATGATTCTCATCAAGTTCTTCGAGGAGCTGTTCGGATATGACCCATTGACTGGTGAAATCACGAAGGAAATTCCCATTAAAGATCGGTTCTGTGATTTTGCAATCGTTCTTGGCGGAAAGACTGATGAAGGCAAACCTAAACCTGAATTCCTGGTTGAAGCCAAGGCCGCAGGCGTCAAAAATCTCAATGAAAAACACATCGAGCAGGCATACAACTATGCCTCACGGGCACCTGTAAACTGGATAGTCCTTACAAACGGCCTCGAATGGAAATTGTATCATCTGGCCTTCGACGAAAAATCTGGAATCACACCAGACTTGGTCTTCGAGCTTAATTTTTTGGAGGAATTTGAAACGGATCCAGATTTCGTCTGGGACAAGCTATCCGTGCTGGCCAAGAGCAATGTTCTGGAGAAATCTCTGGAAACCTATTACGAGCAGCAAAAGTTGCTCAGCCCAAAGACAATCGTCGGCACGTTGCTGGGCGAGGAAGTCTTAATGAAGATTCGTCAGGAACTTAATCGCAAAGCTCCTGCCCGTCTGGCACTCAAGGATGTATTCCATGCCGTAACTCAGGTTCTTAATTCGGAAGCTGTCGCCGCTGCCGGAGGACTTATACCGCCGTCGAAAAAGAGAAGGAAAAAGCGTCGGCACAATAACGACGAGAGTGAACAGCCCGAAACGCCGACATCAGCGAGTCCTAGCCAATTACAACCACAAGCCGCAGAAGAGGCAGAAATTCCAAGTTAATAATTTGGAATTGTTGCCCCACCATCCGTCGCCGTTTCCATGACAATAGCCCAGCCATTCATGGCTGGGACTTGTGGTTGGCAAAGTTCCATAGTCCCGTCAGGGACGAAAGAATCGTTCTGCCGTCCCTCGCGGGACTTTTCCATTTGATTGACGCTTGACCCAGCCATAAATGGCTGGGCTATTGTCATCACATCACTCTGCGACGCCAACCCCCAATTGCCCCAAACGTCCATCGCAAAATGATTTTGGCACGGCGTTCGTCCCCAGCGCCGTCGGCGCGGCATATTTGTAGAACCAAAACCAAAAAAAAAATTCAGCCCCGTCGGGGCGGCATCTTCTTTGACAATAGCCCAGCCTTTCAAGGCTGGGATTCATCGCGCACAAACATCAAAGTCCCGTCAGGGACGGAAGACAATTTCTTTCGTCCCTGACGGGACTCGTAAATTTGCCGGACAATTTACCCAGCCATAAATGGCTGGGCTATTATCGGAAGCTGTCGCTCCCACGACTGGCCACGCCGTAATTGGATGAAGGCGGGAGCTTGATTCATTTACGCCGCCGTTTCTACAAATAGGCCAGTCCTGCGGACTTCGCCGCCTTCGCGCCGCGCCTTTGCAGGGTGGAACGGGCGACCCGCCCGTTACGGTCGGCAACTTGCCGACCGCTCGCGCGCCACAAACTTGGCCGGCAGGTTGCCGGCCAACACAGGCTCGTAGCCTGTGCCACCCTCCATCGCAAAATGATTTTGGCACGGCGTTCGTCCCCAGCGCCGTCGGCGCGGCATATTGGTAGAACCCAAACCAAAAAAACTAAATCCCTCACCTGCCTTCGGCATCCTCTCCCATCCGCTGGGCGAGGAACCAAGCCCCGTCGGGGCGGCATATTCTTTGACAATAGCCCAGCCTTTCAAGGCTGGGATTCATCGCGCACAAACATCAAAGTCCCGTCAGGGACGGCAGAAAATTTCTTTCGTCCCTGACGGGACTCGTAAATTTGCCGGACAATTTACCCAGCCATAAATGGCTGGGCTATTATCGGAAGCTGTCGCTCCTGACGGAGCTTGATTCATTTACGCTGCCATTTCTACAAATATGCCAGTCCTACGGACTTCGCCGCCTTCGCGTCCTTCGCGCGACAAAAAATTCAACCGCCAATTCCACCCACGGTTCGGGCGCGACGCCCATGCTCCCCAATTTTGTCCCGTTTCAACACATAATTGTCTTTTTTGAGACACATTGGGGCAAAAGTCCCTCATTTCCCTTCAAAGGTTTCGCCGTAACCTTCAAAGGTTTTGCCGAAACAAGCAAAGGTCACACCGGGAAAAGCAAAGGTCACATCGCAACTGGCAAAGGTCGAGGCACGCCCTTCAAAGGTTTCATCGAAAACAGCAAAGGCTTGAAGGAGAAAAGCAAAGGCCGAAGCGTAACCTTCAAAGGTCGCGTCGCAACCGGCAAAGGTTTTGTCGCAACCTTCAAAGGTCGCGGGCCAGCCTTCAAAGGGAAACAGAGGATTAGGACATGGCTTCGTTGGCGCTATTTTTAGATGGCATATCTAATGCTGTAAAACTAATGCCGTCCAATCTCCTCAAAGCGAGCGGGCGGCCATCGAAAAAAGAAGAATTCGGAAAGCAAATAATGCGAGCGAACATAGGTATTCTTCGGGATTTTTATCAATATTCTCCCGACCATCTGGCGATCTTCGGAAACAACATCGCCACCAACGTGGATCCGGTCCTGTTCCCCAACCTGCCGGTTCCGCCGGCGACCATCAAGACGCTGACGGCCGACCTGGCCGACAAACAGGCGGCGACCATCACGGGCGGTTCGGTGGCGCTGGCGGCCCGGGACAATTCGTTTGACGCCCTGACCGCCGCATTGGACAGCGATGCGGATGCCGTGGAGACGGTGGTCAAGGACAACATGGAAATGCTGCTGGGCACGGGCTACCTGCCCGTCAACACCAACCGCACCTCCTCACCGCTGGACGACACGGCCATCACCGGCCTGTTCAACAACGGCACCACGCAGGTGCTGCTGCGGCTGCAACCGGTGGTCAACGCCAGGGTCTATCAGGTGCAGACCAGCGCGGATGGCGGCAAAACGTGGCAGGAGGCGGGCCTCCCCACGAAGGCGCAGCGGATTGTGATCCCGAACTTGGTTCCGGGCACGACCTATCTCGTGCGGGCGCGGGCCATCGGCGGCAGCACCGGCGCGAGCAATTGGACCGCCCCCGGCTCCATCATGTCCACCTGAAGAAGTTGATGGTTCCGAGTTGAGGGTTGAGAGCGGAAACGCCCAACCCTCAACTCCCCATCACTACCACTCAACCCTCAACTTTCAACTCTCAACCATTTCCATTTGCCCGGAAACTTTTATCGGGCAACGGGCGGCCGGCAAGTTTCCCGAATTCTTCACTTGCCGACCGTCCGCTCTTTTTTACAGGCGGTGCTTGAACACTGCCGCCGGCCCAAACCAACTTGCCGCTTGAAACTTCGCGGTTGAAACTTGAAACTCCCGCCAATGAATCGAATTGAGGAACGCTTTGCGCAACTGAAGCGCGACGGCAAGAAAGGTTTCATCGTCTATATCGGCGCGGGCGACCCGAACCTCGCCGCCACGCGCGAGATGGCGCTGGCGTTCGACAAGGCGGGCGTGGACATTTTGGAACTTGGCGTGCCGTTCAGCGACCCGCTGGCCGACGGTCTGGTGAACCAGCTTGCCGCACAGCGCGGTTTGGAATCGAAAACCACGCCGCCAAAACTTTTGGAAACGATCGTTGCGATCCGCAAGCAATCAGAAATTCCGATTGTCCTCTACATTTATTTCAATCTCATCCATCGCGTCGGCTTGAAAAAATTCATCGCGGGCGCGGCAAAGGCTGGCGTGGATGGTTTGCTCGTTTTGGATTTGCCGCCGGAAGAATCGGACAATTACGAGGCGCTGATGAAGCAGGCCGGCCTCTGCCACATTTATCTCGTCGCGCCGACGACGCCGGAAGCACGCATGGAATTGATCGTGAAGCGCGGCAGCGGATTTATTTATTACATTTCGCGCGAAGGCGTGACAGGAATGCAAACGAGCGTCGCGTCAAACCTCGCGTCGCAAGTCGCCAAAATCCGCGCGCACACGGATTTGCCGGTCGCCGTCGGCTTCGGCATTTCCAATCCTGAACAGGCGAAGCTGGTCGCGGCGGCGGCAGACGGCTGCGTGGTCGGCAGCGCGGTGGTGAATCAAATCGCCGAACACGGAAAATCGCCGGAACTCGTCGCCAAAGTCGGCGCGTTCGTGAAATCGCTGGCGGACGCGGTGAAAACAATTTGAGCCACAGATGGACACAGATGAAACTCAGATTTGAAGAAATACATCTTGAACGATTGCGTGAGAAAATATTTATCTGTGTTTCATCTGTGAAAATCTGTGGCTAAAAATATGAAAACGAAAACTGACATCAAAGACCGATTCGTCATCATCATGGCCGGCGGACGCGGCGAGCGTTTCTGGCCGTTGAGCCGCGAGAAGATGCCCAAGCAATTGCTCGCGCTCCTCGGCAAAAAATCCTTTTTGCAGGAAGCCGTCGAGCGCGTGCTGCCGCTCGTGCCGGCGAAAAATATTTTCGTCATCACCAACGAGGCGCAACTGGCCGAGGTGCGGAAACAGTTGCCGAAAATTCCGAAAGCAAACCTCGTGGCCGAGCCGGTTGGCCGCGACACCTGCGCCGCCGTCACGCTCGGCGCCGCGCTGGTCGGCGCGCGTTCCACGACGGGCGTCATGGCGGTCTTGCCCGCGGATCATGTCATTCCCGATGAGAAAAAATTCCAGCAGGTTTTGTCCGACGCCTTTGACGTGGCCACGCAGGGACAGGCGATTGTGACCATCGGCATCAAGCCGACCGAACCGGCAACGGGTTACGGTTACATTCACGTCGGACAGGAATTGCCGACGCCGCCAGGCGCAAAAAAAACCAGGACGGTTTTTTTCAAGGCCGAAAAATTTGTCGAGAAGCCGGATTACGAGACCGCGCTGGATTACGTCAACAGCGGGCAGTATCGCTGGAACGCGGGGATGTTCGTCTGGAGCTTCATCACGGTCACGAACGGGCTGGAGAAACATCAGCCGGAAATGTTCGCCGCGTGCCAGCGCTGGTTTAAGGTCGCAAACAATCCTGCCAAGCTCGCGAAAGTGCTGGCGAAGGAATATCCCGGCATCAAAAAAATCTCGATTGATTTTGCGCTGATGGAAAAGGCGCAGAACGTCATCGTGGCCGATGGCGCGTTTGAATGGGACGACCTCGGCGCTTTGCCGGCGCTGGCGCGGCATCTCAAGCCGGATGCGGAAGGCAATTGCGCCGTGGCGGATTTCATCCACATGGACGCGGCGCGGAACATCATCTACGACGCGCGGACGAAAAACCGCACGCCCATCGCCGTGGTCGGTCTGCGCGATTCGATTCTGGTGCAGACGGACGACGCGGTTTTGCTCGCGCACAAAAGCCAGGCGCAGAAAGTGAAGGAGCTGGTCAGGAAAATGGGCGAGGATGCGCGGTTGAAGAAATTGGTTTAATCGCCAAGGCACGAAGACACCCAGTTGAATTGCTTTACGATGAAGCAATTTTCCCGCAACACGCAGCTTGACCTTTTCCTTCCACAAGGCACACTGTCCGGCTCGGTTTTGAATTAAATTTATGCAGCACATTAGAAACATCGCCATCATCGCGCACGTTGACCACGGCAAGACCACGCTCGTGGACTGTCTGCTCAAGCAGTCCGGCACCTTCCGCGCCAACCAGCATGAGTCGTCGGAGGAGCGCCTGATGGATTCGATGGATTTGGAAAAGGAAAAGGGCATCACCATCCGCGCCAAGAACGCCGCGTTCAAATACAAGAATTTTCACATCAACATCGTGGACACGCCCGGCCACGCGGATTTCGGCGGCGAAGTCGAGCGCATCATGAACATGATTGACGGCGTGCTGCTCGTCGTGGATTCAGCGGAAGGCCCGCAGGCGCAGACGCGGTTTGTTTTGCGCAAAGCCTTGGAAGCCGGCGCGAAGCCGATTGTGGTCATCAACAAGATTGACCGCGAGAACGCGAACCCGAAGAAGGTGCTCGACGAGGTGTTTGAATTGTTCGTATCGCTTAACGCCACGGACGAGCAGCTCGACTTTCCATTCATCTATTGCTCGGCCAAACTGGGTTATGCCAAGGCGGAGCTGGAACACGTGAGCGGCACGATGGAGCCGTTGTTCGAGGCAATCACGAAGCACATTCCGCCGCCGCGCGCGAAGGCCGGCGACGGTTTTCAACTGCTGGTGGCGAACCTGGATTACTCCGATTATCTCGGGCGCATCGCGTTCGGAAAAATCTACGAGGGCAAGGTCAAGCTCGGCGACGCGGCGATCTGCCGTCACGGCCACGGAAAAATTTCCAAGGGAAAAATCACGGCGATTTTTCATTTCGAGGGCATGAAACGAATCGAAGTTCAGGAAGCGCACGCGGGCGACATCGTCGGTCTCACCGGCTTCGAGGACGTTTTCATCGGCGAAACGATTTGTGATTCCGAAGCGCGCGAGATGCTGCCGTATATTCCGATTGACCCGCCGACGATCCAGATGGAATTCGCCGTCAACGACAGCCCGCTCGCCGGCCAGGACGGCAAGCTCGTCACGGCGCGGCATATCTGGGACCGGCTCGTGAAAGAAATCCGCACGAACGTCGCGCTGCGCATCGGGCAGACGAGCGACCCGAAGATTTTCGCGGTGAGCGGCCGCGGCGAAATGCAGATTGCGATCCTCGTCGAGCAAATGCGCCGTGAAGGCTACGAAGTTTTGGTCTCGCGCCCGGAAGTGCTTTGGAAAAAGGATGCGAACGGCAACGCGCTGGAGCCGATTGAAAAATTGTTTGTCGAAGTTCCGAGCGAAAATCTCGGCACGATCATGGAAAATCTTTCCGGCCGCAAGGCGCAGATCACGAACATGAACCACGTCGGCAACCAGGTTTCCGTCGAGGCGCTCGTGCCGATGCGCGGGCTGATTGGTTTTGAAACCGACCTCGTCAATTCGACGAAGGGCATGGGCGTGATGAGCCATCTCTTCCACGAATACGGCCCGGACTGCGGCGAGATTGCCGCGCGCAAAAACGGTTCGCTGGTTTCGATGGATGCCGGCGAGGCGACGAGCTACGCGCTGAACATGGTGCAGGAACGCGGACGCTTGATGATCGAGCCCGGCGACAATGTTTATGTCGGCATGATTGTCGGCGAGAACGCGAGAGAGAATGACATTCCCGTGAATCCCGTGAAAGAAAAGCGGCTGACGAACATGAGGTCGCAGGGCGACGGCAAGGGCATCATGCTCAATTCGCCGCTGAAGTTAAGCCTGGAACGCGCGCTGGAATACATTGACGTGGACGAATACGTCGAGGCGACGCCGAAAAACCTGCGGCTGCGGAAAAAAATTCTTGATGAGAACCAGCGCAAGCGTTCCGAAAAATCCCGCGTGATCAAGTTTATCGCGGAGTGACGGCTACGATTTTTTCTGCGCCAGCCAGCCGGTGAACTCCATGCCGACGAGGCAGACGTCGTCCTCGAATTCGTGGTCAACGGAAAAGGCGCGGATGGTTTCCAGCAGTTCGTCGAACAATTGCGCGGCGGGCCTGGCGAGCAGGTTTTGCACGTCGAGCATGAGCCGTTGCTGCGAATACAATTCCTCGTTCACTCCCTGCACCTCGAACAGTCCGTCGGTGAAAAGCATCACAAAATCGCCGGGTGCGAGCGCGGTTTCGCTCGTCTCATAAGGCGGTTCTTCAAACAAGCCCAGCGCGGGCTGGCCGTGGCCGCCGACGTTGACGAGCATCTCGACGCGTTTTTCCGCCCGGCGCAGCACCAGCGGCTTGGGATGCCCGGCGTTGGCGAAGCGCATGACGCCGGTCTGGCAGTTGGCGATAAGGTAAAACGCGGTCGTGAGCATCGGCGAGCCGGTGCTTTTGAGGATGTTGCTCAAGTCGGAATTCAGTTTCCGCAGGAAAAATCCCGGCTCGCGCGCGAGCGGTTTCAATTCCTCGGACAACGCGCGGATCATGGCGGTCACGAGCGCGGCGCGGACGCCGTGGCCGGTCACATCGCAGATGAACACGCCGACCTCCGAATCGGAAATCTGCGTGACGCTGAAAAAATCGCCGCTGACGGTCTCGGCGGGCTGGTAGCGGTGCGTGAACCAGAAGGCGCTTTGCTCCGGCGCGACATTTTTGGGGAAGGTCGGGTATTGCTGCGGCAGCATGGCGTTCTGGATTTCGCGCGCCGTCCGCAAATTTTCCTCGCGCAACTGGTTTTTCACGCGCATCTCCTCGCGGCTGCGCGAGAGTTCCGCCGTCGTCCGGCGGATTTGCTCCTCGGCATGCTTGCGTTCCGTGATGTCCGCGACCGTGCCTTCGTAGTAGAGCAGATTTCCCTGCGCGTCGCGCACCGCGCGGCAGTTTTCCGAGATCCAGATGATGTCGCCGTCCTTGCGGTAAATCCGCGACTCAAAATCCGTGATGGTGTCGTTGGCCTGCATCAACTGGATGAATTCCTCGCGCCGGCCCGGCTCGACATAAAGGCTGTGCGCAATGTCGGTGATGCGCGCCATCAATTCCGTCGGCGAGTCGTAACCATAAATCCGCGCCAGCGCCACGTTGGCCAGCAGATAATGGCCGTCGGGCGTCGTGCGGAAAATCCCCTCGACGAGGTGGTCAAAGATGCCGTAGTAATTTTCCTTTTCGTGAACCAACGCCATGCGCTCGTGCTGCCGTTCCATGGCGCAGCGGATGATCCGGTTCAGCGTGTGCGCCTCCAGTTGCTCCTTCGCCAGAAAATCCTGCGCGCCGGCGCTGACCGCCTCGACGGCAAAAACTTCATCGCTGGCCGGGCCAAAAACAATGACCGGGATGGCCGGCATCCGGACGGTCAGCGACGTGATTTTGAACAGGCCGGCGGCATTGGCGTTGGTGGGTTCGAACAAGGCGGCGTCGAAGCGGTGCTTTTTGAGCATGGCAATGGCGGCTTCAAACGTGGTGACTTCGAGTGTCCCTCCCGTTTCGCGCAACTTTCCGGCAACGCTGCCCGCAAATTGCGCGTCGCTGCCGATGAACAAAACTTTCAACGATTCAGGTTCCATAGTGCGATCCGGTTTCGCCTTGAGGCGCAAACCAGACCACTTTGCCGCCTTGCACGACCAGCATACAAAAGCAGCCCGCATCTGCAAGCCAGTTGCGCGCGCAAAATTGATTCGGCTTTTCAACGCCGCGCGTCAGGCATAACATGGCTTCCTGAAAAAATGCCCAGTGTTTTCATAAAAACCTACGGTTGCCAGATGAACGAGCGCGACAGCGAAGCCGTCGCCGCCCAGCTCGTAGCCAAGGGTTATGAACTCGCGCCGTCCGAAAAAACTGCGGACGTGATCCTGCTCAACACTTGCAGCGTCCGCGATTTCGCCGAGCAGAAGGCCATCGGCAAAATGCAGAATATCGCCGCCGACGTTCGCAAAAATCGCCCGGATGTCGTGCTCGGCTTCATGGGCTGCATGGCGCAAAGTCGCGGACAGGAATTGATTGATAAACTGCCCGACGTGGATTTGGTCATCGGCACGCAAAAATTTCACCGCACGGCGGACTACCTCGAAGAAATTATTTCCGGCGTGCGCGAAAAAATCGTGGACGTCACGGAAGAAAAAAACAGCGAGGCGACCATCCGCGAACATTTGCTCGTAGGACAGGCTTCCAGCCTGTCAATTTCACCCAGCGCCTTTGTCAGCATCATGCAAGGCTGCAACCAGTATTGCACCTTTTGCATCGTGCCTTACACGCGCGGCGAAGAACGCAGCCGCACGATTCCTGACATTGTAAATGAATGCCGCGAACTCGTTTCACGCGGCGTGAAAGAAATCACCCTGCTCGGCCAGATTGTGACGAGTTTTGGCAAACGCGGCCAAAGCGGTCGAGAGTCGAGGGTCGAGGGTCGAGCGCCAGAAAATTTCCTGCTCTCGACTTTCGACTCTCGACCCTCGACGCCGTTCGTCCAGCTCCTCGAAGCTGTTCACGAAATCGAAGGCTTGGAAAGAATCCGCTTCACCTCGCCGCATCCGAAAGGCTACGGCGACGATTTGATCGAGGCCTACGCGCGCCTGCCGAAACTTTGCGAGAGCGCGCACCTTCCCGTCCAAAGCGGCAGCGACCGCGTCTTGAAACTCATGCACCGAGGCTACACGCGTGAAAAATTTCTCGGCATCATCAAAAAACTGCGCGCGGCAAAACCGGGAATCGGCATCACCACCGACATCATCGTCGGCTTTCCCGGCGAGACGGAAAATGATTTTGAAGAAACGCTTTCGCTCGCGCGCGAGGTGGAATTCGACAACGCCTACATTTTCAAATACTCGCCGCGCCGCGACACGCCCGCCGCCGCCATGCCCGACCAGGTCCAGCAAAAAATCCGCGAGGAACGGAATCAGCGGTTGCTAGAAACCATCAACGAAATCGGCGCGCGCAAATATGAAAATTTCATCGGGCGGCAGACGCAGATTCTCGTGGAGGGGCCGAGCAAGAAAAACGCGGCGCGGATGTCCGGCCGCACGCGCTGCAACAAGATTGTTTTGTTCGACGGCACGGAACGGCATCGCGGCCAGATCCTGGATTTGAAAATCACGCGCGCCGGCTCCTTCACGCTTTACGGCGACCCGGCAATTGTGAATTTGTAGCGGCGGGCGGCAGACCGTCGAAAATTCAATTCAATAAACATAAACAATTCTTGACGCACGCCGTCATTTTTAGAAAAGTTCTTTCCGCACTCCATGAGCATCCGGGGAACAGTCGGAAGCCTTATTGAAAGCCAACGTGCGAAAAGTTCGCACCCTGACCGGAGAAATTTTTTACCCCAAACCGGACGGCTTCCGTCCGCAGCGCATTTTTCAGGACGGCGTCCCCAATTACGAAGCACCGTCCCCAAAGCGTCACTGTCCGTCCTCAATGGACCCCCGCCTGTCCCCATTTTCTTGGCGTCGCTCCCCTGTGAACGCCCCCGTCCCCATTGGAGGCATGGCCGTCCCCAACGAACCGGCGGGCAATCCCAATTTTTCTGCGGTTTTCCCCATTGCACCGAGGGTTTTCCCCAATTTCCCGGCCACGTTCCCCAATTTTTCTCCCGCCGCCCTCGTTTCCAATGGTCTGTTCCAAAGCCATTTACACGGATTTCAAGCTCTCAACCGTCAAATTCACAACTAAAAACTGATTATGAACCATAAACCGCACTGCCCCGTCCCCGTCATCACCTACAATGGCAACCTCATCGTCGCCGCCGCGCTGAAATATCCCAAAGTCGCCGCTCGCCTGCCCGCCGGTTACCTCACCGAAACCACCACTGCCCTCGGCAAGCTACCCGCCGACACGACCGGCCAGAAAATTGCCAAGGGCGAGACCGGTAATCTCACCCTTGCGCAGCAGGCCAACCTCACCTTGTTGCTGCACTGCATGAGCCAGGCGCGCAAGACCGCCCGACTGGCCTTTTCAAACCAGACAGTTAAGCTCCATGCGGAGTTTCAGACGGGCGAACACGATTCGCACGAGTTGGGTGCGGTGCTGGGGCGCGCCGACATCATTCTTGCCTCCGTGCAGACCACGGCGAATCTGCCCGCGATGAAACTCAAAGGCTGGACGGATGCCGAAACGCAGACCTTTACCACCGTGCGCGCCACGTTTCCCGCCAGCACCACCACGCAGCAATCCGGCCAGAGCGACGCCAAAAAGGCGACCGGCGTGAAAGCCACCGACGCCGCCGATGCCTACGAACACATTTTGACCATCCAAAACGCCGCCGACCTGGAATTTCCGGCCACCGACCCGGCCAACGCCCCCGCCCGCGCCGAATTCAAACTGGGCATCTTCCCGCCGGATCATCACGTCCCGCCCGCAGCGCCAACGCCAGCGACACCGAAACCGTAAATCAATATCAAATATCAAGGACTGACCCCTTTATGATTATGAATTACACAGACCTTTTCAATGCACTGTATGCACATCCGCCGACAGGGTGGGATGTTTTTCGCCATCCGGGACAAGGAGTTTATTTTTGGCCGAAAGGCTTAACCCTTATGGAAGACTCATGGAATGATTCATTACTGCCAAATCACTCAATGCTTTTCGAGTTTCATGTCACGACCGAAGTAGGCTCTGCCAGAATTCTTGCGCGAGCGCGTTTTCGTGGAGCAGAACCAGAAGATGATTTACGCTGGAAAACTTGGCATGATATTGCGGTGAACCATTGTCATGCCAACGAAGTGAAAGAAGCAGAAAATGCCATAGATACACGCTCGGTGGCAAAATGGCCTTTTAAGAATAAAATCAATAAAAATACTCCGATAGATGAAGTTGCGAATTTGGTCCGGATATTTTTACAGAACCCACCTGACTCGTTGACGTGTTTCATCGGACATCTTGGTCAAGTTCGTTGATATGAGGCTACTGCTGCTACTTGCTTTGATGCTGCCAGTCGCAGTGCAGGCTCAATTCAATTACATAATCAATGGGAATAATGCTTACAACTACAACATTACCATTACGGGATATACCGGTTCTGGCGGTTCGGTAACCATTCCAAGCACGATTGGTGGCATACCGGTCACTAGCATCGGAAGCAATGCGTTCTTTTACTGCTATAATATAACTAGCGTAACGATCCCAAACAGCGTCACCAGCATTGGGTATCAAGCTTTCGACTCGTGCTACAGTCTGAATAGCGTTACAATCGGCAATGGCATAACCAACATTGCGGCATACGCATTCGAATCTTGTGCTCCCACACTGGAAGTTTATTTTCAAGGTAACGCGCCGACCGCAGATCCGACTATATTCTATTTTGAGGGCGTTAATGTGACAGTCTATTACTGGGACGTTACCACAGGTTGGAATTCTACCTTTGCTGGTGTTCAAACCGTGGAGTTACATCAGTTGAATTTCACAACCGGTAATGGCATGATCACCATCATGGGATACACCGGTTCCGGCGGGGCTATAACCATCCCGAATTTAATCAATAGCCTACCGGTTACAAGCATTGGAAATAGTGCATTCTCTAATTGCACGAGCCTGACGAGCATTACGATTCCTAGCAGCGTCACAAACATCGGTGTAGATGTATTTAGTCGCTGCACGAGCCTGACAGGAATAACGGTAAATACAAATAATTCCGCCTTTAGTAGCATTGCTGGGGTATTGTTTAATAAGAGCCAGACCACGCTTATCCAATACCCAGATGGGAAAGTAGGAAGTTACACGATTGCGAATAGTGTCACCGCCATCGGAGCCTATGCGTTCGATTCCTGCACTGGATTAAACAGCATCACAATCCCAAATAGCGTTACAAACATTGGAGGTTATGCGTTTGAATTCTGCACAAGCCTGAATGGAGTTTATTTTCAAGGTAACGCTCCCGCAGCAGATGGAACGGTATTCTATAGTGATAATAATGCGACCGTCTATTACTGGCCTGGAACGACGGGTTGGGGATCCACGTTTGCCGGTCGTGCAGCCTCGGTGCTAAACCCATTCACTTACACAACCAATAACGGCACAATCACCATCACGGGATACATCGGTTTCGGCGGGGCGGTGTCCATCGCAATCCCCAGCACCATCAATGGCCTTTCGGTCACCAGCATCGGTTCGGAGGCCTTTTTAGGCATTGGTTTTACCAGCATCACCATTCCGAACAGCGTCACCAGCATCGAAGACTTTGCGTTCGCTGGCTGCACAAACCTAACTGACGTTACCATCCCCAACAACATCACCAGCATCTGGCCTTATACTTTTGCCGGGTGCTACAACCTGAATAGCGTCACGATTCCAAATAGCGTCACCAATGTCGAGATCGATGCGTTCTTTGAATGCTACAACCTGACCAACGTAATAATCGGTAACAATGTCACTAGCATCGGAAACGATGCGTTCGCTATGTGCACGAGCCTGACGAGCATTACGATTCCTAGCAGCGTCACAAACATCGAGATCGGGGGAGCTGTATTTGCTGGCTGCACGAGCCTGACAGGAATAACGGTTAATACAAATAATTCTGCCTTTAGTAGCGTGGCTGGTGTATTGTTTAATAAGAGCCAGACCACGCTTATCCAATACCCGGGTGGGAAAGTCGGAAGTTACACGATTCCGAATAGCGTCACCACCATCGGAGGCTATGCGTTCTATTCCTGCACCAGCCTGTATGGAGTTTATTTCCAAGGTAACGCTCCCGCAGCAGATGGAACGGTATTCTCTGGTGATAACAATGCGACCATTTATTATTTGCCGGGGACTACTGGCTGGGGCACGACGTTTGGAGGGTGTCCAACCGCATTTTGGAAGCCACAGGTGCAAACCGGCGGTTCGAACTTCGGCGTGCGGACAAATCAATTTGGATTCAACATATCTTGGGCCAGCGGCATGGTCGTTGTGGTGGAAGCCAGCACAAATATCTCCAAACCTGTTTGGCAACCAGTTCAAACCAATACGCTCACAGGAGGCACATCCTATTTCAGCGATTCGCATTGGACGAATTATCCCAGCCGTTTTTACCGCGTCCATTCGCAGTAGAGGAGGAGTCAGCCCAGCTTTTTTCCGGCTGCAATAATTCAGCATTCGCCTCACGGCACGGGCAGTTCATCAAAGATTTTCTGGATGACCGTTTCGCTGGTTTTCTCCTCGGCCTCGGCGCGGGCGGTTTCTTTGACACTTGCCGGAATGGATGAATTT